>Ga0187780_10002101_pt1 | contig 15025 bp, 10 predicted proteins | sample 1015_Q2_SP10_20__FD_132429 | JGI IMG/M metagenome (GOLD analysis project Ga0187780, IMG submission 132429) | Tropical peat soil microbial communities from peatlands in Department of Meta, Colombia - 1015_Q2_SP10_20_MG | ecosystem: Environmental > Terrestrial > Soil > Wetlands > Peat | place... | reverse complement strand
TCGACTACGGCATCTACGGCTGGGCGTTGTCGCGCTTTTCCGGCTGCTGGGTGGGGCTGAAGTGCATGAAGGACACCATCGATGCTTCTGCCGTGGTGGACGTGAGCTCGGAGCGGGTCCAGATCCGCCTGCCGACCGACTATACGCCTCCGCCGGGGGGCCTCAACATCCGCTGGCCCGATCCTCCGCTCGAGCAAGAGGCGCGGTTGCACAAGTACAAGATCGAGGCGGCAAGAGCGTTCGCGCGGGCCAATGCGCTCGACCGCATCGTTGTCAACGCCGCGGATGCACGGTTCGGGATCATGACGTGCGGAAAGTCCTACATGGATGTGCGTCAAGCGCTCCAGTATCTCGGAATAGACGATGCGGAGGCCAGACGCCTCGGCCTGCGCGTCTACAAGGTGGCGATGACGTGGCCGTTAGAGCCCGAAGGCGCACTGCGCTTTGCTCGCGGATTGCGCAAGGTGATCGTAGTCGAAGAGAAGCGCGAGCTGATCGAGCATCAGCTCAAGGAGATCTGCTACGGCAGGCCCGACATGCCGCAGGTCGTCGGCAAGCGCGACGAGACGGGACTGCAACTGTTTCCCAGCAACGGCGCGCTCGACCCGAACCACATCGCCGCTGCCATCGGCCGCCGAGTTCTTGAATACGCCCGCGACGCCCAGCTGGAGGCGCGGGTGGCCGAGCAGGAGCGGCTCGTGTCGCGTGTGGCGGACCAGCCGGCCATGGATCGCACACCGTATTTTTGCTCCGGCTGTCCGCACAACACCGGCACGCGCGTGCCGGACGGCAGCCGCGCCCTGGCTGGGATCGGCTGTCACTTCATGGCGGTGTGGATGGAGCGCAATACGGCCGGCTTCACGCAGATGGGCGGAGAAGGCGCCAGCTGGATGGGTGAGGCGCCGTTCGTGAAAACCAAGCACGTGTTCCAGAATATCGGCGACGGCACCTACTATCACTCCGGTCTGCTGGCGCTGCGCGCCACCGTTGCGTCGGGGGTGAATGTCACCTACAAGATCCTGTACAACGACGCCGTCGCCATGACGGGCGGTCAACGGCTCGACGGCAATCTCACCGTGCCCCAGATCGCGGCGCAGGTTCTCGCGGAGGGTGCGGTCGCGTGCGCAGTGGTCACCGACGAGCCGCACAAGTACAGTGCAAATGCGGGATTCCCGGCTGGAGTCGCCGTGTATCACCGTCGCGACTACGACCGGGTGCAGCGCGAGATGCGGCAGGTCGAAGGCACTTCGGTGATCATCTACGATCAGACCTGCGCGGCAGAGAAGCGGCGCCGGCGCAAGCGCAATCTGTATCCCGATCCGTCCAAACGCGTGCTGATCAACGATCTGGTGTGCGAGGGCTGCGGCGACTGCGGGCTCAAATCGAACTGCGTCTCTGTCCTGCCGCTGGAAACTGAGTTCGGCCGCAAGCGCACCATCGATCAGTCGTCCTGCAACAAGGACTACTCGTGCGTCGATGGCTTCTGCCCGAGCTTTGTCACAGTACACGGTGGGCGGCTGCGCAGAGGCAGGCCGGCGCCGGCGGTCGAGGGCGACGCGAGACTGTTTGCAGCAGTTCCGGAGCCACAGCTTCCTCCGCTGGACAGGCCCTACGGCATCATCGTCACCGGCATCGGCGGTACCGGTGTGGTGACCATCGGCGCGATCGTGGGAATGGCTGCCAACCTGGAGGGAAAGGGATTCGCAGGATTGGACATGGCGGGACTGGCGCAGAAGGGTGGTGCGGTATGGAGCCATCTGCAGATCGCGGCGAACCCGGAGGACATCCGAACCGTGCGCCTCGGCGCGGGCGGAGCCAACCTGGTTCTAGGCTGCGATCTGGTTGTGAGCGCGAGTCAGAAGACCATCGACACGACGCGCTCGGGCGTCACTCACATGGTGGTCAACACGCACGAGCAGATGACCGGCGATTTCACGCGCAACGCCGACCTCGCGTTTCCGGGCGAGTCGCTTCGCCACTCGATCGGCAAGGCCGTAGGCGAGGATCGAGTTCATCTGGTCGATGCCACGCGCATAGCCACGGCGCTGGTGGGCGACAGCATCGCGACCAACATGTTCATGCTGGGACACGCCTTCCAGCGCGGCCTGGTACCGGTATCGGCCGAAGCCATCAACCGAGCGATCGACTTGAACGGGGCTGCTGTCAAGATGAATCAGGCCGCATTCTTGTGGGGGCGTCGCGCTGCGGTCGATCCCGCTGCGCTCGAACGCCTGATCGCACCGGGGACGGACGGTGAGGCCAGCACCACGTTATCGCATTCGCTCGATGAGCTGATCTCGCGTCGGGAGGTATTTCTCACCGCTTACCAGGATGCGGCGTACGCGCGCAGATACCGGTCACTGGTGGAGAAAGTTCGAAGCGCGGAGAGCAACGCCGTCAAGAGCAGGACCGGCCTCACCGAAGCCGTCGCTCGCTACTACTTCAAGCTTATGGCGTACAAGGACGAGTACGAAGTGGCGCGCCTCTTCACACAGGCTGGCTTTCACGAGCGGGTGAAGGAGCAGTTCGAGGGTGGCTATAAGTTGCACTTCCATCTGGCGCCGCCGCTTCTGGGCCGCCGCAACGAACGAGGTGAGCCCGTCAAGTCCGAATTCGGTCCTTGGATGTTCAGTGCGTTCAAGCTGCTGGCCAAGCTCCGTCGTTTACGTGGCACGGTACTCGATGTCTTTGGCTACACTGACGAGCGGCGCACCGAGAGGAGATTGATCGAGGAGTACGCGCAGCTGCTCGATGAGCTTGTCGCCGGACTGCGGCCGGAGAATCATGCACTGGCGGTCCAGATCGCGTCGATCCCGGAGGAGATCCGCGGTTACGGTCACGTGAAGATGCGCAGCCTGACGGCGGCAAGAGAGATGCAAGCAAGGCTGCTCGCGGAGTTTCGCAACCCCGCTCAGCAGCGCGCGGCGGCCTGAGCTTCAGCCGCTGGGCTGCATCCGGCTCGATATCGCGCCCCGGTTCACACCGGATCACGCGCCCGGAGCGATGAGGTCGATGCGATCCGTGACAACCGCGCTCACGCCGTGGGCCAGCAGCTCGCGCATCAGCTCCGGCTGGTTGACTGTGTAGCACAATATGGGGATGCGCCCTGCGATCCCCTCCACAGCCTGAGTCACGCCACGCTGATCGCAGTGCAGAGAGAAACAGCCGAGCGCTTCGACTTGCTCGAGCCAATCGTCGGGAACGGTATCTACCAGCAGTCCGCGGAGAAGTTGCGGTGCGGCGGAGCGGGCTGCTTCCAAAGCCACCGGGGAGAACGATGACAGGAGCGGGAACGTGCCGCCCGCCCAGCGCTGAAGCACCTCTCGCGCAATCGCGTCGCCGGTTTCAGCTTCGCGCCCGGGGCAGGCTTTGATTTCGACATTCGGCCACAGGCCCAGCTCGGCACACAGCCGCAGCGCCGCAGTCAAAGTGGGGATGGTCTCTCCGGCGAAACGACTATCGCGCCAGCTCCCTGCGTCCAGACGTTGCAGCCCGGCCCAATCGGTTTGCGCGACCAGGCCGCGGCCATCGGTAGTGCGCTCCAGCGTTTCGTCGTGCATCAGCACGACCACGCCGTCGCGCGTCAGCTTTGCGTCGAACTCGACTCCCCGGAAGCCGTATCCGGCGGCGGCACGCAGCCCCGCTAAGGTATTCTCGGGCGCGAGCGTACCTCCGCCGCGGTGAGCAAGCACCCGCGGGAAGGGCCAGATCGGCAGGGATGCGCCGGTAGCGTGGGTCATGCCATTGGATTCGATGCGTCCTGCCCCCATAAAGGGATCGGGGTTGTCCGTTATAATATTGTTTTTACGAGCATTCAGAGGTTTGATATGCCGATCTACGAATACCGCTGCACGGCCTGCGGCTTCGAAAAGGAGTATCTGCAAAAGCTCTCTGAGCCGGCCGTCACCGATTGCGAAAGCTGTGGCCGCTCAACCATGGCCAAACTCATCTCGGCCGCCGGTTTCCAGCTCAAAGGGAGCGGCTGGTATGCCACCGATTTCAAGAACAATGGTTCCAAGCCCAAGGCGACGGAAGAGTCGAAGTCGGATGGGGCGAAAGCGGACAGCGCGGCGTCTTCTGAATCGAGCAAATCAGCCGCCGAATGCGGTGCCGGCGCCTGCCCGGCCTGCCAGTCCGGCACATGACGCTGCATCGTGAAAGGGGAGCGCCCGCGCGGTGAGGAAGTATTTCATCACGGGCTTGCTGATCTGGGTCCCCCTGGTCATTACGCTATGGGTCCTGAATCTGATCGTCAGCACCATGGACAGCACGCTGCTGCTGTTGCCGGAATCATTGCAGCCGAAGACGTGGCTCGGCTTCAACATCCCCGGTCTCGGTGTTGTCCTGACATTGCTGGTGCTGTTTCTGAGCGGCGTGTTCGCGGCAAACATCATCGGCCAGCGCTTGGTGCACTTCGGCGAAAGCGTGCTCGCCCGGATTCCGGTTGTAAAGACCATCTACAACAGCGTCAAGCAAGTCTCCGACACGCTGTTCTCGACGCAAGGCCAGGCTTTCCGCAAAGCACTGCTAGTGCACTTCCCGCATAGCGAGGCCTGGACCGTAGCCTTTCTCACTGGTGCTCCGAGCGGTGAAGTCGCCGAAAGGCTGGGCGGCGATTGCATCAGCGTTTACGTTCCCACGACGCCCAACCCCACGTCAGGGTATTTTCTCATCGTGCCGCGCTCAGATGTGATCGAGCTTGAGTTGAGCGTCGACGAGGCGCTCAAATATGTCATCTCCATGGGTGTTGCCTCGCCGGCCGCGCCGCGTAGACTGATCGCGGGGAACGCCGCGCCCGACGCTTGAGCTGCGTCGCGCGCATCTTTTGACCTGACCGAAGTTCTCTGCGGCGTTTCTCTATGCGTACCGATTACTGCGGGCTGATCGACCGGAAGTATCTTGGACAATCCGTTACCTTATTCGGCTGGGTGCACCGCCGGCGCGATCACGGCGGCGTAATCTTTGTCGACCTCAGGGACCGGGAGGGGCTGGTGCAGGTTGTGTGCGACCCCGACACGCCCGACACCTTTGCGATCGCCGATCGTCTGCGCGGGGAATTTGTGCTCCGCGTCGAGGGGAGCGTACGACCGCGCCCGCAGGGCACCGTCAACCCGAATCTGCGGACCGGCGAGATCGAGGTGCTGGCCGCCACAATCGAGATTCTGAATGCCTCGCTTACGCCGCCGTTCCAGCTCGACGAGGAGAGCCTGAATGAGAACGTGCGTCTGGAGCACCGCGTTCTGGATTTGCGCCGGCCGCCGATGCAGCGCAACCTGCGGCTGCGCTACCAGGTGGCGATGAGCGTGCGGCGCTTTTTGGATGCGCACGGCTTCATCGATGTGGAAACGCCCATGCTGACCAAGTCCACGCCGGAGGGCGCGCGCGACTATCTGGTCCCAAGCCGCGTGCACGCCGGGCACTTCTACGCACTGCCGCAATCGCCGCAGCTGTTCAAGCAGCTGTTGATGGTGGCGGGGTTCGATCGCTATTACCAGATCACGAAATGCTTCCGCGACGAGGATCTACGCGCCGACCGCCAGCCGGAGTTTACTCAGATCGACGTCGAAACCTCGTTCCTCGGCATCGCCGAGATCACGGCGCTGATGGAGCAGATGCTGCGCGCGGTGTTCAAAGAGGCTCTGGACGTCAGTCTCCCTGACCCGTTTCCGCGCATGAGCTACGCCCGCGCGCAGTCGCTGTACGGCTCGGACAAGCCAGACCTGCGGGTACCGCTCGTGCTCACTGAGCTCACCGACGTGATGAAAGAGGTCGAGTTCAAGGTATTCTCGAGTGCGGCGAATATGCTCGACGGACGCGTCGCCGCGCTGTGCGTCCCAAGCGGCGGGCAGCTCACGCGCGGGGAGATCGACGCCTATGCGCAACTCGCGGCAATCCACGGCGCCAAAGGTCTGGCGTACGTGAAGGTCAACGACGCCGCGCGCGGACGCGACGGCTTGCAGTCGCCGATTGTCAAGAATCTCTCCGACGGGGCCGTAGCGGCTCTCCTCGAGCGCACGGGTGCGCGCGACGGAGACCTTTTGCTTTTCGGAGCCGACAAGACGAAAGTCGTCAACGATTCCCTCGGCGCGCTGCGGACGAAGATCGGCCACGACCGGGGCTTTGTGCAAACCGGGTGGAAACCGCTGTGGGTGCTCGATTTTCCCATGTTCGAGTGGAGCGACGACGAGAAGCGCTGGGATCCACTGCACCATCCGTTCACGGCGCCCATGGACGGTCACGAGGACTATCTGGACAACGATCCGGGTAAAGCTTTGTCCAAAGCCTACGACGTTGTGCTCAATGGCTGGGAGATCGGCGGGGGCTCGGTGCGTATCCATCGCCAGGACGTGCAGGCCAAGGTGTTCGCGGCACTTGGCATCGGGGCGGATGAGGCGCGCGCGAAGTTCGGCTTCTTGCTGGATGCGCTCCAATATGGCGCCCCGCCACACGGTGGCCTCGCCTTCGGGCTGGATCGCATCGTGGCGTTGATGGCGGGGGCCGAGTCTATACGAGACGTAATCGCCTTTCCCAAGACACAGCGCGCCCAGGACCTGCTCACGCACGCGCCCGGCCCGGTGGACGAACGGCAGCTGCGCGAGCTTCATCTTCGGCTGCGCACGCCGTAGACGAAACGCGAACCGGCCGGGCGGGTTGGAGAAAGCGGCTGTCGCGGGCTCGAGTTGATCCACAAAGTTCCAATCTCGGTCTTGGTGGTGGTCCACACGCCAGACCTTCAGGTGTTGCTGCTTGAACGAGCAGATCACCCGGGCTACTGGCAGTCGGTGACGGGCAGTCAAAACGAGGGGGAGACGCTGGAGCAGACCGCAGTACGGGAGGTGCAGGAGGAGACGGGTCTGGACGCTCGGCAGTACTGCCTGACCGATTGGCATCTGACCAACGAGTACGAAATCTTCCCCGAGTGGCGCTGGCGCTACGCGCCGGGCGTGACGCATAACGCCGAGCACGTGTTTGGGCTTGAGCTGGCGGCTCCTATTCCTGTGAGGGTCGCGCCGCGGGAGCATCTTGGGTTCGTCTGGTTGCGATGGCAGGAGGCGGCGCAACGCTGTTTCTCCTGGAGCAATGCCGCCGCGATCCGTAAACTGGGAGACAGAAGCAGCTGACAGCTCGGCGCGGAGACGGAATGCAAACATTGCACGTCCTGACTTACAACATTCACAAAGGCTTCGCTCAATTCAAGCGGCGCGTGAGCTTGCACGACCTCAAAGACCGTCTGCAAACGGTGGAGCCGGACTTGGTATTTCTCCAGGAAGTAGTCGGCTTCCACGCCCGTCTGGCACGGCGACACGACGACTGGCCGACCGCGCCCCAGTATGAGTTTCTTGCGGATGCGGTCTGGCGGGATTTCGCCTATGGGCGCAACGCGGTGGTCGACGACGCGCATCACGGCAATGCGATCCTCAGCAAATTTCCGATCAAGCGCTGGGACAACGAGGATGTTTCCATGCACCGCTTGGAGCGGCGCGGGTTATTGCACTGCGAAATCGAAGTGCCAGGTTGGGACCAGCGGCTGCACACGATCAACGTGCACCTGGGGTTGCTGCGCGTGTGGCGCGAGAAGCAGCTGGAGGTGCTGGCGAGCCGCATCGAGCGTCTCGTGCCGCACTCCGCCCCGCTGATCGTTGCTGGCGACTTCAACGACTGGACCCGGCGCGCAAGCGAATATCTCATGCGCGCACTGAGCGTGTCCGAAGTGTTCGAAACCTATGGTCGAGGCCCGGCGCGCAGCTTCCCGGCTGTGTTGCCTGTGCTTCACCTGGATCGCATCTATGTGCGCGGGTTCCGGGTGCAGCTGGCGCATGTGCACAGAGGGCCGCATTGGGCGCGCGTGTCCGATCATGCCGCACTCTCGGCGTTGCTGATACGCGATCACGCGAACCCTAAGCGCAGGGCGCGTGCAGCGGGCCGATCGGGCGCGCCGCCCGGCGCTTTCCCTGCATAGAGAGGCGACGCAGGACGAGGGCGTGGCATGGCGGTTGCTCGCTGGGAGCCGGTTAAGCCCCCAGTTCTGGAGAATCCGTCGTGCTCGGCTTGCTCAAGTCCAAACCCGAATCCCCCCGGCCACAGGTTCGCCTGTCCGCTCCCCTGCAGAGGGATGAGCTGCTGTGGATGCTGGGCAGCATCTGTCAACTGTTCCGGGTCCCGTTCGACGCGCGGTTGGTTGTCCAGCACTATCCACCACCCTACACGGTGGGCAGCCTATGCGACGCCGCACACGCGTTCGGCTTTCGCGTTCGCGAGCAACCGGTCTCGCGCGGTGGGCCGCAAGCGCACGATCTGCCCGCCGTTGCCCTCAGCCGTAGAGACGGAGAAGCCCCAGCGCTGATCCTGAAAACTGACGGCGAGCGGGTGTTGCTGTTTCCTGCCGGCGCTCAGAGCGGAGAGACGCTCAGCGGCGAGCAGTTCGGGAACCGGTACGAGCCGGTGCTGCTGGCCTTGGAGCGCGCTGAGAAGCAAGGTCGGCGTGCAGATGATGGCAGTCCATCCGACTCGGCCGCACGCGAGGATTTCGGCTTTGGCTGGTTCATCCCCGAATTGGCCAAGCACAAACGCATCTTTCGTGATGTGTTGCTGGCTTCGTTGGCCATACAGCTGATGGCTCTGGCCACACCCTTGTTCACTCAAGTGATTATCGACAAGGTGATCGTGCATCAGACCCACAGCACACTGGCGGTGGTGGGTTTCGCCCTGGTGATGTTCATGCTGTTCTCCACCGTCATGACCTGGCTGCGTCAGTACCTCGTGATCCACACCGGTAATCGCATCGATGCAGTGCTCGGGAGCCACGTGTTCGGGCATCTTCTGCGTTTACCTTTACGCTATTTCGAGCAGCGGCCCACCGGAGTAATCGTGTCGCGCCTGCACGGTGTGGAGACGATCCGGGATTTTCTGTCCGGCGCTGCAGTATCGCTTGTTCTGGACCTCCCGTTTCTGCTCATTTTCCTGGGCGTGATGCTGTTCTACAGCTGGCAGCTGTCGCTTATCGCGCTGTGTTGTCTCGCGGCAATCAGCGTTTTGAGCCTGGCCGTGACACCCATCTTTCGCGCCCGGCTCAATCGTCAGTTCCTGCTGGGCGCCCGGAACCAGGCCTTTGTCACCGAGTACGTGGCAGGAATGGCCACAGTCAAGAGTCTGCAGACTGAACCGCTACTTGAACGCCGCTACGGCGAATACTTGGCCAGCTACCTGGCAGCGGGTTTCTCCACTCGCCAGCTGGCCAACACCTTCAACGTGCTCGCTGGAACCCTCGAGCAGGCCATGACGTTGAGCATCTTGATCGTCGGTGCTCTGCTGGTCATGCACAGCACCGGCTTCACGATCGGTATGCTCGTTGCGTTCCAGATGTTCGCCAATCGTATGTCTCAGCCCATGCTGCGCCTGGTCGGGCTGTGGCAAGAGTTTCAGCAAGCATCGGTGGCAGTCAAGCGCCTGGGCGATGTGATGAACCTGCCGACCGAGCCTTACGCTGTTGTGCCGGCCCGCAGCCGACATCGCGCGGGCCACATCGAGATCATTGATCTCGGCTTCCGATACAGCCCACAGCACCCGTTCGTCTATCGCAACCTCAACCTGAGCCTCAACCCCGGTCAGCTGACTTTACTCACGGGCGCTTCCGGGTCGGGCAAGAGTACCCTGACGAAACTGTTGCTGGGGTTCTATCCGGCATCAGAGGGCCAGATACTCGTCGACGGCCGCGACATCCGAAATTTGTCTGCGAACGAGCTGCGGCAATGCTTTGGAATGGTTCCGCAGGAAACCCTGCTGTTCGCTGGAACAGTCTACGATAACCTGGCGATGGCCGATCCTGGCGCCACCTTTGATCAGATAATGGATGCGTGTCGCAAAGCCGAGATCCACGAGGTCATCGAACGGTTGCCCCAGGGATACCAGACGGTGCTCGGTGAACACGGCGTAGGGCTATCAGGCGGTCAGAGGCAGCGGATCGCCATTGCTCGCGCCCTGCTCAAGGAGCCTGCGGTTCTGGTGTTCGATGAGGCGACCAGCAACCTGGACTTGGAGACGAGCGAACAGTTTGCGCAAACCATCAACCAGCTGAAAGGTGGGACCACAGTGTTGTTTATCTCGCACCAAGCGCCGCGCGGCCTGGCGTGTGACGCTGTCATTCGTCTCGGCGAGAAATCGGCTGCGGGATCCGAATCTAGCTCGACCGCTGTGGTCCGCCCGCTTGCGTTAGCCCCGCGACGTCATGGCGAAGCGCCCGAGGACGCCCTCTCCGCGGTTCAAGGTAGCGCCTATAACAGTTAACAGATTCAAATAGTTGCTGGCATGGGGCTTGCGAAATACGGCACCGCTGACATTGCGCGTCCAGAGTACAACCCGCAGCGGCGCCACGCTGGATCGCAAATAGGACGACAGCATCGAGCCACTCCGGGCCGCGTTGCACCGAACACTTCTCTCCTGGCTTATCGGATCGCTCCTCCTGGGGCTTTCTCCGACCTTACAACGAATTGCAGCTGGACTTGACACCAGCGCTTCGCGACTGTCTCGCGCGCGATGCCAGAGGTGTCGCCAAGTAAAAGCGTTTGACACACGCGTGGTGCGTGGCATCTAGCTTGCGGCATCCTGTCTGCCGGCGGAGACATCGTGTAATGATGAAAGGAATTCGTGACCTTTCGTACTTGCCGGCAGACGAAACAGATCAAGTTACTTAACACATCTTTCCCAGAGCTAAATCGCGCCGCGCCGAAGGTCATGTGTTCGGCGAACGCACATCGCCCGAACCAATTGGCATCATCGAACGCAGTTCGGCGTTTCGAGTGTAAACCGAGTTAGCGGCTCTACTGGAGGTCGATCATGGCAAACGAGACGATCAACGCTACTGACAGCGTGAATACGATCAACTATCAGCTGGGCGACGGTGTCGACTCGGTCGGTTTCGCTCTTCCACGGACCTATCAGTACGCGGAGTTCCTGACGGCCGCCGAGCAGGGTCTGCAGGAACTCTCGACGTCCAAGGCGTCCGGCTACACGAACAGCTACTTTGCGACCGCTAACCAGAGCCTGCTCGACGCACTGCCTTATGACATCTCCTCGACGCTGAGCGGTATGCATCAGCAATATGTATGGGGTACTGGTTATGTACCCGGGACCGTCGATCCTGATGCAGCCCGGGCGGCGTTCACAGCATTGATCGACTGGATCAACACGCCAGTGAGCAATGTTATCCAGTTTGGGCCGGGAATAAAGCTGAGCGATATTGCGCTACAGGTGGGAGCGACTGCAGACTTTGGCACGCCGCACAGCACGCCGGTGCAGTTCGCTGTGGCGGTGAATAACGAAGCTGGAATAGTGTTCGGCCTGACGGGCACGCAGGCGGTGGCCGGTGATACGTCCGTTCCGCCAGTGATCAACATGCAGTTCCAATTCGACGACGGATCCACCGCGAGTCTGGCTGACCTGCTCGCTCTTCCGAACCAGGGCGTCATGGGAACTCAGCTCGGCACCGAAGGAAGCGATTTCCTGCACGGCAGCCTCGGCGACGATACGCTCATGGGCGGTGACGGAAACGACAAATTAGATGGAGGTGCCGGTGCCGATCAGCTCTTCGGCGGATCCGGAGACGATGTCATCAGCGGTGGCTCGGGCAACGACATCATCTACGGAGAAGACGGCAACGACGTCATGGCAGCGGGCGCGGGCGGCGGCTTCATGTCCGGCGGCGCCGGTGACGACGTGTATAGCTTCAACCGCGGTGACGGCTCAGTCACGATCGACAATCAGGACTGGGATGGCAGCGGCGTCGACACGATCTCGTTTGGCAAGGATGTGGCTCCCTCCGATCTGGTCGCTTCAGTTGATCCATCGACTGGCAACCTCACCCTGGGCATTCTCGGCACAGACGCTTCGATCACCGACACCATCACAATTCCGTGGTTCGACCCCTGGAGTGGAATGGCGTCGAGAATCGATGAAACCATCGACCGCGTCCAATTCTTCGATGCCGACGGTGCCGCGAAAGTCTACGATCTAGCTAGTCTCGTAGGCGCGGCTTTCTCGGACCCTTCCGTGGCTGATCCATCCGTCGCCGTCTCGTTGATGACCCTGGCCTCAGGCGAGGTGTCGTCACTGGCAGCGGGCGGTGACGCGGCGCACAGCTACGCACTGACCGGTACGCTCTTCACCGATGAGGCGCAGCCAACGCCGACCCCGAGCGATCCCGTGCCACCGGTGGACTCCGCGCCAAGCGACCCGTCAACTCCCAGCGATCCGACACCGCCGGTAGACTCAGCACCGAGCGATCCCTCGACGCCAAGCGACCCGGTGCCGCCGGTGGACTCCGCGCCAAGTGACCCGTCAACTCCGAGCGATCCGACACCGCCGGTAGACTCAGCACCGAGCGATCCCTCGCCACCGCCGGTGGATTCGACTCAGAACGATCCCGTTCCGACTGAGCCTACGTCTCCCGGCCCGGCACCGGAACCCGGTCGAACTATCAGGGGGACCAGACACAACGACCGCCTGTATGGCACCTCGGGCGACGACGATATCAGCGGCGCGAAGGGGAACGACCGGCTTTCAGGCCGCGACGGGGACGATGTGTTGCGGGGTGGCGCCGGCAACGATCATCTGAACGGCGGCAAAGGCGTAGACCTGCTACAAGGCGGCAGCGGCAACGATCGACTCAGCGACACTTCGGGCAATAGTTTGCTCGATGGAGGAGCCGGAAATGACGTACTGATCGATGGTTCTGGCAACTCGTTGCTGGTGGGCGGCAAAGGCAGGGATCACCTGTACCTCGGCGGTGGCTACGATGTCATCGCGTTCAACCGCGGGGATGGCCGCGACGTGGTCAGCAGCGGGAGGGGGAGCACAAGCACCCTGTCGCTTGGTGGCGGGATTCGCTATGAGGATTTAAGTCTGCGTCGCTCCGGCAACGACCTGATTCTGGATGTAGGGGGCCATGAACGCATCACGCTCGAGAAGTGGTACAAGGGGCAGAAGTATCAGGCCATCACAACTCTGCAAGTAGTAAGCGAGGGAACCGGACTCGACCCAGCGCATATTGATACCTACGACTTCAAGTCACTCGTGAACGCGTTCGACACGGCTCGCCACGGTAACCATGGTACGTCCAGCTGGGCACTGACGAACGCCATGACGCAGTTCCACTTGAGCTCATCTGATGCCGTACTCGGCGGCGATCTCGCCTACCAGTACGGAGTCGATGGAACGCTGGCCGGCATAGGAGTCGCTGCAGCGCGGGACAATGTGGGTTCGAATCAGTTTGGCAAGCAGGCGCAGCCCGTACACAGCGATTCGAAGCTGAGGGAAGGGCTGGTCAAGCTGTCCTGACCAGTTACGGGGCGGAGTCGTGCGTACCTTTGTGCAGGTGCTGAGCGCGGACGCGGTGGACTTCTCTCCGGCGATTCTGCGCTTGCAGCGCGAACCGCCATCGCCATTACCTCGCGTTGTTCTCTACGCGCTCGCTGCGTTGCTGGGTGGGTTGGCTGTGTGGTCCATCATCGGGCGGCTCGACATTATCGCGGTCGCGTCAGGCCGGCTTGTTCCGGTGAGCTATGTCAAGGTGGTGCAGCCAGCCGACGCAGGGATCATCAAGGAGATCCTGGTGCGCGAGGGAGATACGGTCAGAGCCGGTCAGGTGCTGGTCCGCATGGATCCACAGATGTCGAACGCGGATAGCAAGCAGCTGCTTGCTCAGCGGCAGCTCGCCGGTCTTGGCCTGCGGCGCATCGATGCAGAGCTTGCGGGCGTCGAACCAAAGCATGAGGCGGACGATCCCGCCGCACTGTTCTCGCAAGTGTTGGCTCAGTATCATGCGCGGCGCCAGGCTCACTTGGACGCATTGGATACCGAAAAGGCCGCTCTGGCGAAAGCGCAGCAGGACCTTCGAGCTGCCCTTGAGACCGAAGCGAAGCTAAGGCAGACGCTGCCGATCTATCAAGATCAGGAGCGCTCTTGGGGACAACTGCATAAGGAAGGCTTCGCAGGCCGTCTGCAGGCTGAGGACCGTCGACGCGTCAGGATCGAGGCGGAACAGGAATTGAAAGCCCAGCGGCATTCGATCGCTGGCCTGCGCGCCACGATCCAGCAGTCAGAGAAGCGCCTTGCGGAGCTGGAGTCGAACTACCGGCAGCAGCTGTACAACGAGCGTGTCGAGGCCACTGCGCAGTTCGAGAAGGCTGAGCAAGAATGGCAAAAGCAATCCATCCGGCAGGAAGGTCTTGAGCTCAAGGCGCCCCAAGATGGAATCGTCAAGGACCTGGCGACTCATACCGAGGGAGCTGTCCTGCAGCCAGGCACCGTCTTGTTGACCATCGTGCCAGCGGGCGAACCGTTGCGCGCTGAAGTCTGGCTTGGCAACGAGGATCGCGGATTCGTGCGCGAAGGGCAGACCGTACGCCTCAAGATTCGCCCTTATCCGTTTCAGAAGTACGGAATGATAGACGGTGTGGTCAAGCATGTGAGCGCTGACGCTACAGAGCAGGAAGAACGGAACGCAAAGATGACCCCTGCAGCGGGCTACAGGTTCCGCAGCATCGTCGAGCTTAACGCACAGATGCTCGAGTCAGACAACGTGCGCTACCCACTTACGCCGGGAATGCAGGTGGATGCGGAGATCGCGCTCGGCGAGCGCAGCGTTCTCGAGTATGTTCTTTCGCCAGTCCGCAAAGCGTTCCACGATGCGGCGCGTGAGCGTTGAGCAGTGCGCTCGCCCAGGTAGGCTGTAGCTCCTCCAGCAACACCGCGCCCGCGCCGTGGGTGCGAGTCCCATAAGATCCACGGACACTGAATCGCGGTGAGCGTTTTGGGACGCCATGACGCAGGCGACCGCTATTGGGCACCTGAACCCCGTTCGGTCGTGGCACCTGGGATGGGCAGCGGGGCGGGCGTGTCCTCGATCACCCTCACATCTTTCACGAAATGTCGCGTGTCTCCGAAACAAGAAGTCGGCAGTCCGATGTGTTCCTCGTAATCCACCGATACCCGCTTCCCCATCACCGCGTGAATGCGTTGCGCGACTTGC
>Ga0187780_10002100_pt1 | contig 15025 bp, 14 predicted proteins | sample 1015_Q2_SP10_20__FD_132429 | JGI IMG/M metagenome (GOLD analysis project Ga0187780, IMG submission 132429) | Tropical peat soil microbial communities from peatlands in Department of Meta, Colombia - 1015_Q2_SP10_20_MG | ecosystem: Environmental > Terrestrial > Soil > Wetlands > Peat | place... | reverse complement strand
GAATCCGTCCGCCCAGGCGCTGGAACTTGCCGGGGTCGCGCAGAAACTCGACGATCTCCTGCAGGTCCTGCTTGGCCTCGTCGACGCCGGCGACGTCCTCGAAGGTCACGCGGCCGTGCGCTTCGGCGAGCAGCTTCGCGCGCGACTTGCCGAAGCCGAGCGCCTTGCCGCCCGCGCCCTGCATCTGGCGCGACAGGAAGATCCACACGCCAATGAGCGCGATGAAGGGCAGCCACGACACCAGCAGCGACACGAACCACGGCACGTTATCCGATGGCGGCCTCGCGGTGATCGAGACACCTTTGGTGTAAAGCTTCTGTATCAGGCCCGGATCGCTCGGCGCGTAGGTCTGGAAGGCACTGCCGTTCGAGAAGGTGCCGTGAATTTCCGGCCCCTGGATGACGACGTCGCGAACGCGGCCCTGGTCGACCTCGCTCAGGAGCTGCGAGAACGAAATTTCCTGCGAATTGGTACGTTGGCTCGGGTTCTGGAACAGCGTGAACAGCGCCAGCAACAAGAGGACGATGATCACCCAGAGGGCGAAATTGCGAAGATTGGCGTTCATCCCGTAGCCCTTGACCGCCGCCATCACGTGCTGCGGCACTAGAGTTCATCTGCCCGATATTCGTGGCGACTTCACGTCCACCGCCCTTCCCAATGTAGGCAGCGTAGATGGCAAGGGGAAGGACCGAATCTCGCTTGGGCGCACCATTCTAGCGCGATTTTGGCCGCTCAGCGGGCCTTCGGTCCGCGCTTGGTTAAGGCTCTGCCACGCCGTGCGGGCGCCCGCTCGACGGTGATCGCAGGGCCGGACAGGGTCACGAGCGCGCCTGCGAGACTACGCCGGAAGCGCCCCGACGGCGCATTTTGTGCCGATTTCAGCGCCGCATTGAGCGATTCAAGCTTGGCGAGCTCGACCGGCCCCTCATCGCCCAGTTCGTCGACCGCCCGGCCCATCAACCGCAGGGCGATTTCGGCCGGCAGACGTGCGAAAGCAGGTGCGTCGAGCACAATCGTACCCTCGCCGACCTGGCTGGCGACGGCGGCAACGGCCGCCTCGACCGCCACCTCGATCGCGCGGTCGGCCCGGCGCAGGCGTTGCGCCAGCACTGCGAGGCGCCGCGCGGTGAGGCCCTCCTTGGCGAGCTCGGGCATAAGCGTGCGCAGGCGCGCGCGGGTGAAGCGCGGATCGCGGTTCGACGGATCGTCGGCGTAGGAAATCTTCGCCGCCTTGAGCGTCGCGATGAGCCTTGCCTTCGGCAACTCGAGCAATGGCCGCACCAGCTGCAGCGGCGGTTCGGCGCCGTCGAGGCGCGACAGGCGCTGCATGGCGGCAAGACCCCGCAGGCCGCTACCGCGGCTCATGCGGATGATGACCGTCTCGGCCTGATCGTCGAGCGTGTGCGCGGTGAGGATGTGCGCGGCCTTGAGCTTGCGCGCCGCTTCCGACATGAGCCGATAGCGCGCCGCGCGCGCCGCCTGCTGCAAACCAGTCGCCGGCTTCTTGCCGCTCCAAAGCAGCGTCTTGTGCGCGATGCCGAACTTGCGCGCAAGCTTGGCGACTGCGGCCGCTTCACGCTTTGCTTCCTTGCGCAGGCCGTGATCGACGGTGACCGCAACGAGCTTCGGCTTCGCCTTGAGCGATTTGCTCCAGCGCGACGCAAGCAGCATCAGCGCGGTCGAGTCGGGACCACCGGAGACTGCGAGCACAAGGACGAGATGATGTTCGAGACCGGAGAACAGCGATTTCGCTTCCGACTGCGAGACCGGAGATGTCTCAGCAGTGGACACGCTTCTGTTCCTGCGCGACGCCGCGCTTCACGCTCGCGGAAGCATTTGGGAATTTGCGGCCGACTTCGGCGAGCGTCGCACACGACGCTTCCTTCTGATGCAGGGCGGCAAGCGACTGGCCGAGACGCAGCAGCGAATCCGGCGCCTTGCCCGAGCGCTCATACTTGGTCGACACGGCGAGGAAGGATTCGGCGGCTTCGCGATAACGCTGCTGCTGGAATTGGCTCTCGCCGAGCCAGTACTGGGCCTCGGGCAACAGCTTGTCGTTCGGATATTTGCGGATGAAATCGTTGAAGGCCTGCGTCGCCAGTCCGTAGTCCTTGCGGAGGATATAGCCGTAGGCGAGGTCATACTCGTCCTTGGACGTAGCGGTCGGCGGCAAGGTCGCAAGCTGCGTTCCGACCGGTGCGTTCGTGCGCTGGCCGCCGCCCATCACCGGCGGCAGCGGACCGCTTTGTGGGGCGGCGTCTGTCGCCTGCGGCGCAACTGGCGGCACGCCGGCCGACGACGGCGCTTGCGAGTCCGGCGTGTTGAGGTCGAGCGGCGCGCCCGCGTCGCGGCCGCCCGGCGCGCCGATCGGCTGGTCGTTCATGATCGGCGGATTCTGCACAGGCGGCATCGCCGCGACCGAGGCATTGCCGAGCGTGCGCGGCGCGCCCGGCGCATTCGGATTCTGGTTGGGGTCGTACACGTCGCTGCGGCGGCCGGAGTTCTGCTGCGGAGCGTTGTAGGGTCCCGTTGGCGCCACGTTGTTGTTGGCGGGCGGCATCGGCGCTGCCCCGCCGCGTCCGCCCATTTGCTGGAAGCGATATTCGGTGTCGTCCTGGAGACGCTTCACCTGCATCTGCAGCATCTGGTTGTCGTGCTGAAGCTGCTCGATGCTGCCGGTCAGCTGGCGCAACATGTTCTCGATGCGGTCGATGCGCGAGGCGTCGTCGCCCCCGCCGCCACCCGATTGCGCGACGCGCGGCGTCGATTGCCGCGGCTGGTCCTGGTCTTGATCCTGGCCCTGCTGCTGGTGCTGCGGCTCTGAATGGCCGCGATTGAACAGGTTGCCGAGAAAGTTGCCGCCACGGTCCTGCGCGAAGGCACCGCCGGGCGCGCAGAAAAGCGCGGCGGCGAGCACCACGGCCGGAAGCGTGCAAGCGGGATGCGCGCGGAAACGGTGACGTGTCATCGTCGCTCTCTATGGGCGATTTCAATGGAAAAATGGCATGGCTTATGGCCGCTCAAGCCGTTCCTACCATAGCCCGGCGAGTGCGACCAGAATAAGGCTTAGGCCCGTTTTCCCGCTTCGGGCGCGGCGCGGGCGGCGCGCTTGTCACGGCGGCTCGCCAGCCATTCCTCGAAGCGCTGCATCATGACGAAAAACGACGGAACAAACAGTACTGCCAGGCAAGTCGAGGCCAGCATGCCGCTGAACACGGTGATGCCGATCGAGGCGCGCGCATTCGCACCGGCGCCGCTGGCGAACACCAACGGTACCACGCCGAGGATGAAGGCAAACGACGTCATCAGGATCGGCCGGAAACGGGCGCGCGCGGCTTCGACCGCGGCCTCGACGATATCCTTTCCGGCTTCGCGCAGCTCACGTGCGAACTCGACGATCAGGATCGCGTTTTTCGCCGACAGCGCAATCAAGAGCACGATACCGATCTGAGTGTAGAGGTTGTTGTCGACGTGCAGCAGGCGAAGCGCTGCGACTGGGCCGAGCAGCGAAATGGGCACCGCGAGGATCACCGCCATCGGCCGGTACCAGCTTTCATATTGTCCGGCGAGGACGAGATAGACGAGCAGGAGCGCCATGGCGAAGACCAGGAACATCTGGTTGCCGACGAGCTTCTCCTGATACGACAGCCCCGACCATTCGTAGCCCGTATGCGGCGGCAGGCTCTTCGCCGCCACCTGCTCCATCAGATCCATTGACTGGCCGCTCGAGATGCCGCGCGCCGGAATGCCGACGATGGTCGCCGACGGATAGAGATTGTAGAGGCTGATCAGCGACGGTCCCGCGATCGGCGTGATCTTGATCAGCGTGCCGAGCGGGACCATACCGCCCGATGAATTGCGCACGGTCAGATTGAGCACGTCGTTGAGACGCAGACGGAAGTCGGCGTTCGCCTGCACAAACACTTGGAAGGTGCGGCCGAACTTGGTGAACTGGTTGACATATGCCGAGCCGAGATAGCCGCCGAAGGCGTTGAACACCTGATCGACCGTAACACCGAGCGCCTGCGCCTTCACGCGGTCGACCTCGATCGCATATTGGGGCGTGGTAGCTCGGAACGAGCTCATCACCAGCGCCAGGCTCGACTGCGTGCCGGCATTGGTAAGCAGCGTGTTGACGATGCCGCCGAGCTTGGCGAAGTCGAGGCTGTTGTCCTGCATCTCGACCTGGAAGGTGAAGCCGGCGGCAAAGCCGATGCCCTGTATCGGCGGCGGCGGCAGGACGCGCACGCTCGCAGTCTCGATCGTGCTCATGTCCTTGTTGAGTCCGGTGATCATCGGCAACAGGCCGAGCGCCTTACCGCGCACGTCCCAGTCCTTGAGGATGATGTAGGCCACACCGGCGTTCGACAGCGGCGCGCTGTTGTCGAGCGCGGAGACGCCGGCGATGGTGATGACCTTCTCGACGCCTGGATTCTTTTGCGCGATCTCGGTGACCTGGTCGAGGACCTTCTGCGTTCGGCCGATCGCGGCGCCGTCGGGCAGTTGCACCGTCGCCAGCATGTAGCCTTGGTCCTCGACCGGGATAAAGCCGGTGGCGATGCGCGTGAACTCGAAAAAAGTCAGGCCGATGATGCCGACCGCGACCAGCACCATGATGGTCGTAAAGCCGACCAGGCGCCGCATCAAGGCCGTGTAGGCGATCTCGACCTTGTCATAGATGGCGTTGAAGCCGCGGTAGAACGCATTGCGCTGCGCCATCGGCACCGACGGCCGCAGCCACAGCGCGCATTGCGTCGGCTTCAGCGTCACGGCATTGATGGCGCTGATCAGCGCGGTCGCAGCGATCACAAGCGCAAACTGCGCGTACATCTGACCGGTGAGGCCCGGCAGGAAGGCTGCCGGCAGGAACACGGCGAGCAGAACGAGCGTGATGCCAATGATCGGGCCGAGCAGCACGCGCATCGCCTCGATCGAAGCGTCGTGCCCGTTCATCCCGTGGTCCATATTATGGGCTGCGCCCTCGACCACAATGATGGCGTCGTCGACTACGATGCCGATCGCCAGCACCAGTGCGAACAAGGTCGCAAAGTTCACCGTGAAGCCGAGCGCCGCCATGGCGGCGAAGGCGCCGATGATGGTCACCGGCACTGTCGTCGCCGGCACCAACATGGCGCGCCAGTCCTGGAGGAAGGCGAGGATGACGATGAGCACGAGGACGCCGGCCTCGAACAGCGTGTGATAGACCTCGTTGATCGAGGCTTTCACGAAAATCGTGGTGTCGAAGGGAATGTCGTAGGCGAGACCCTGCGGAAATGCCTTCGACAATTCGGCCATCCGCTTCTTCACCCCAGTCGCAACGTCGAGCGCATTGGCGCCGGGCGACTGGAAAATAGCGATGCCAGCGGCCTGCTTGCCGCCGAGGCTAAAGACCTGGCCGTAGGTCTGCGCGCCGAGTTCTACGCTGCCGATGTCGCTGATGCGGGTGATTTCGCCGTTCGATCCGGTCTTGACGATGATCCGGGAGAACTCGCCGACGTCATCGAGTCGGCCCGAGACATTGAGCGTGTATTGGAACGGCACGTTCCCCGGTGCGGGCGGCGCGCCGATCTGGCCCGAGGTGACTTCGGTGTTCTGCTGCTGCAGCGCGTTGACGATGTCTTGCACCACCAGCCCGCGCGATTTCATCTTCTCCGGGTCGAGCCAGATGCGCATGGCATATTGCCCGGCACCGAACACATTGACGTTGCCGACGCCGGGCAGGCGCGACAGCTCGTCCTTGAGATTGATGGTGGCGTAGTTGGCGAGATAGAGGCTGTCGAAGCGGCCGTCCGGTGACGCCAGTGTCACGAATTGCAGGATTGCGGTCGATTTCTTTTGCACCACGACGCCCTGCGCCTGCACGGCCTGCGGCAGCGAGGCGAGCGCCGCCTGCACGCGGTTCTGCACCAGCACCTGCGCGAAGTTGAGATCGACGCCGATCTTGAACGTGACGGTCAGCGAGTAGGAGCCATCATCGGCGGCGTAGGACTGCATGTAGATCATGCCCTCGACGCCGTTGACCTGCTGCTCGATCGGCAGAGCCACCGTGTCAATCACGGTGCGGGCGCTGGCGCCCGGATAACGCGTCGTCACCGACACGGTCGGTGGCACGACGTTGGGATATTGCGCGACCGGCAGCACGAAGACAGCGACGGCGCCAATGACGACGATCAGGATCGCGATGACGTTGGCGAGGACCGGCCGCTCGATGAAGAATTTCGAGATCATCGCCGCGCCCTACTTCGCCGCGGCTGTTGCCGTCTGCGGCTCGACCTTCTGACCGGGAATCGCGCGCAGCAAGCCCTCGACAATGACGCGGTCGCCGGCGTTAAGGCCCTTCGTGATCACGCGCAGCGTGCCTTCGGGCGGGCCGACCTCGACCTTGCGCTGCTCGACAACGTCGTCCTTGCCGACGACGAGCAGATAGCGGCCGCTTTGGTCGGTGCCGAGCGCGGTCTCAGGGACCAGCAATGCGTCGTCGAGCGTGCCTCCGATCGGTACCCGCACGCGCACGAAATTGCCCGGCAGCAGCGCGCGGCTGGTGTTGTCGAGGATACCGCGGGCGGCGAGCGTACCGGTCGAGGCGTCAACCTGCGGCGCAGCGTAATCGAGCGTGCCCTTGTGCGGATAGCCTTGCTCGGTCTGCAAACCGACTTCGACCGGGACTTTCTTTAGGTCCTGCGGCGTCAGGCCACGCTGGCGGATGTTTTCACGGATGCGGATAACGTCCTGTTCGCTGACGTTGAAGTTCACATAGATCGGCTGCAGCTGGACGATGGTGGCGAGCTGCGTCGGCGAGGAACTGGCGCCGACATATTCGCCGACGGAGATCTTGCGCGCAGTGACAAGGCCGTCGAATGGTGCGGTCACACTCGAATAGCCGAAATTCATGTCGGCGAGTTGGGTGTTGATCTGCGCCTGCGTCAGATTGGCGTGGGCGGTGTCGCGCGAGGCGACCGCGCTGTCGAGCGTCTGCTTCGACACGGCGTTGGTCTTGGCGAGCGTCGCTTGCCGTTCGTAATCGAGATCGGTCTGCGTGACGCTCGCCCTGGCGCTGAGCTCGGCGGCCTTCGCCTGATCGAGCTTGAGCTTGTAGGTTTCCGGCTCGATCGTGAAGAGAACGGTGCCCCTCTTTACCGCGTCGCCGTCATTGTAATTGATGCTCTCGACAAAGCCCGGGACGCGGGCGACAAGGTTGGTGGTGTTGATCGCGGCGGCATTGCCGGTGGCTTCCAGATAGAGTGTGACGTTGCGCTGGACGGGCTCGGCGACCGTCACCTTGGGTGGTGGCGGCGGCACATAGGCGTTGCGATTGTCGCAGGCGGCCAGCGTTGCCAGCGCGACGAGCGCGGCGCCAACCGGCCATTTGTCCCTGATCGCAAGAGGTAAACGCATTCGACATCCCCGCCGCGCGGGATTGTTTACGTCCCGGCACGGGCGAGCTTCCGCCATTCCTGGCCTTTTGCAAAGGGCATGACCGGCCGCCAAAAACGAAAGCGGCGCCCCATGGGCGCCGCTTCAATCGCGTGTCGGTTCTGCGACGGCTTTATGAGCTCGCGTTGAGCACCGTGACCGCGCGGCGGTTCTGCGACCAGCAGGAAATGTCGTCGCATAGCGCCACCGGACGCTCCTTGCCGTAGGAGATCGTATGCATGCGGTTGGCCGCGACGCCGCGCGAGATCAGGTAGTCGCGCACGGCCTGCGCGCGGCGGGCGCCCAGCGCTAGATTGTACTCACGCGTGCCGCGTTCGTCGGCATGGCCTTCGACCGTGAACTGGCTGTACTGGGTGTAATTGTTGAGCCACTGCGCCTGCTTATCGAGCGTGGCACGCGACTGCGGGGTCAACTCGGTCGAGTCGGTTTCAAAGAAGACGCGGTCACCGACATTGACGACGAAGTCCTGCTGGCTGCCCGGCGTCGCCGCGGCATTGCCCTGCGCATCGTTGGCATTCTGGGCGCAGGCCGAAATCATCAACGCGGCTGCAAGAACCGCAGCCAGACGAACGCCGCGGACGATTTGCTTCACATCGTACATTCCGGTGCCTCCATTCACGCACACAGACCGGACCTTGACGTTGGTCTAGCAGGACGCGGGTTAATCGAACGTTCCATCAACCTTGATGGAACCTTGCGCGGCCATGTCAAATGCCACGCTTCGGCGCAATCCTTCGCTGATGGTTAAGAGGAAGTGAAAATAAGGCGCTGTTACGACAGCAACACTACGATAGTAGTGGCGACCAGGCGGGATCCGACGCAAAGCTCGGCGTCGGCTCTTTCAGCTCGTTCCGACCGGTGACGTCGATTGTATAGAGACTGGGCCCCTGCCCCGGGTCGCGGAAGAACATGATGACGCGGCCGTTCGGCGCAAATGTCGGGCCTTCATTGTGGAAGCCCTGCGTCAGAATGCGCTCGCCGGAGCCGTCCGGCTTGAGGATGCCGATCGAGAACTGCCCGCGCGCCTGCCCGGTGAAGGCGATGTAGTCGCCGCGCGGCGACCATACCGGGGTCGAATGGTTGCCCTCGCCGAATGAGATGCGCTGCGCGGCGCCGCCATTCGCCGGCATGACATAAATCTGCTGCGTGCCGCCGCGGTCGCTCTCGAAACAGATGTAGCGGCCGTCGGGCGAATAGCACGGCGCGGTGTCGATCGCCGGCGTGTCGGTCAGCCGCGTCGTCGCCTTGGAGCGCAGGTCCATGACGAACAGGTTGGCATTGCCGCCCTGCTGCAAGCTCATGATCACGCGCTGGCCGTCCGGCGAGAAACGCGGCGCGAACGTCATGCCGGGGAAATTGCCGACGACTTCGCGCTGACCGGTCTCGATGTTGAGCAGGTAGACGCGCGGCTGTCCCTGCCCGTACGACATGTAAGTGATTTCCTGCGTCGACGGATTGAAGCGCGGCGTCAGCACGAGATCGTCGCCCCGCGTGAGATAGCGTACGCCGAAACCATCCTGATCCATGATGGCAAGGCGCTTGACGCGGCGGTCCTTCGGCCCGGTCTCGTCGATGAAGACGATGCGGCTGTCGAAGTAGCCTTTCTCGCCGGTCAGCGTCTGATAGATGGCATCGGAGATGATGTGTGCGATGCGGCGCCAGTTGTCGGGCGTGGTGAAGTACTGCTTGCCGTCAAGCTGCTGGCCGGCGAAGACGTCCCACAGGCGGAATTCAGCTTTCAGGCGGCCATCGCCCTGGCGGGTAATACGACCGGTGATTAGCGCCTGCGCGTTGATGGTGCGCCAGTCGGCGAACTGCGGCACACGGTCGGTCGAGGTGACGCGCTCGATGAAGGCCTGCGGGTTGATCGGCGCGAACAGGCCGCTGCGCTGAAGATTGTTGGTGATGACCTCGCTGACGCCGTGCGCGGTGTCGGCTTCGCCCTGACCGCCCGGGATGAACTCGGTGATCGCGACCGGCATCGGCTGGACGTTGCCCTGCGTGATGTCGAGGCGGACCACGGCGTTCGCGTTGCGCGAGGCGAGCGCCGAGAGCGCGCCGGCGCCGACGCCGACCAGCAGGCGGCGGCGGTTCAGGCGCAGGCTTTGCGGAAGAGCAGGCGTGGCGGTCATTGGGTGCCGAGGTTGATCTTGTCTAGCCGCCGCCAAACATTTCGCGCGGGTCGAAGGTGACTTCGATGTCGTGCCAGGTGTCGTAGTGCTCCGGCTTGAGCATGTCGAAGGGCTGGCCGCGGATCACTGCGCGCAAGGCGCTCGCAGCGGCGGCTTCCCACGTCGCATCCTGACCCCGACTCAGCAGGATCGGCGGACCCGCGAGCTTCCGGTCGCGGTTGAGGAGGATGTGAACACGGATCACGTAATTTTCAGGATTCTGGATGCCGACCGGCGGATTCCACAGGCCCATCAGCCGCGAGCGCAGTGCGTCGAGCTCGGATTGCGACAGTTGCGAGGCATTGCCCAGCGCCGTGCCCATGGTCGGGGGGCTCGGATTGTCGCCGCTGATCGCTTGCCGCTCGGGAGCGCGCTGATCGAGCAGCGCTGCAATCTTGTCAGGCTCGAACTTGGGCTGCTTCGGCATCGGCGGCTTCTTCGGCGGCATCGGCTTCTGCTCGTCCGTCGGCTTCTCCGCCTTGGCGATCTTGTCGGCGATCGGATCGGGCTTGGGCTCCAACTGCTGCTGCTTCGCTTGCTTCTCGACCGTCGGCTTCACCTCCTGCTTCTGGTCGGTGATCGCCGCCTTAAAGTCCTCGATCTTCGGCTTCGGCTCTTCCTTCTTCTCGACCGGGGGCTTGGGCTGCTCGACCGGCTTTGGCGCGTCCTTGATGCCCTTGGTCAGCTGCGAGAAGTCCTTGTCGCTGATGATGTCGACGGGAAGCGATTCTGCCGGCGTCACCTTGAAGGACTCGCCGGAAAAGAAGAGTGCCGCCCACAGCAGCACCGCCGCGTGGAGCCCGGTCGAGATCGCTGAGGCCGTTCTCATCCTCACGGTTTCGAGCCCTGCTCGAATTCGCTCACCAATGCTACCCGATGGAAGCCAGCCGATGACAGACGGCCGAGGATTCTCATCATCGACCCGTAGTTTACGGTCTTGTCGCCACGCACGTAGATGCGGGCATCGCTGCCGCCGCGCGCCTCGGCAATGGCCTGAAGCTTCGGCAACAGATCGTCAATGGCCACTTCGGAATTCTGGAGGAAGATGCCGCCCTTATCGTCGACCGAAATGGTCAGCGGCTCCTTGTCCTGCTCGAGGCTTTTCGCCTGGCTCTGCGGCAGGTCGATCGGCACGCCGACAGTCAGGAGCGGCGCCGAGACCATGAAGATGATGAGAAGCACAAGCATCACGTCGACCATCGGCGTGACGTTGATTTCGCTCATGACGGGAGAGCGGCGGCGCCCGCGCCGCTTATACGCCTCCGGCATGGTGGCGTGGAACGCCATTTACTCCCTCACCCGCGCCTCGTCGATTTGCCGCGACAAAATGGCGGAAAACTCGTCGGCGAACCCCTCCAGGCGCTGGGCCTGCTTGTTCACCTCGGAAGCGAACTTGTTATAGAAAATGGTCGCCGGTATGGCGGCCACAAGACCGATGGCGGTGGCAAACAGCGCTTCCGCGATGCCCGGCGCAACCACCGCCAAGGACGTGTTTTTCGACGCTGCGATCGACTGAAAGCTCGTCATAATGCCCCAGACGGTTCCGAACAGACCGATAAAGGGGCCGGCTGAGCCGACCGTCGCCAGCACCAGCAACCGCCTTTCCAGCCGTTCGATCTCGCGCGCGATGGTCACTTCCATGACCTTCTCAATGCGCGTCTGCAACCCGGCGAAGGAGCGCGGCGCACCCTCGAAGCTGCGCTTCCATTCGCGCATCGCCGCGACGAACAATGCCGCCATCGAATGCGAGGGCCGCGACGACAGGTTGCGATAAAGCTCCTCCAGCGACTGGCCTGACCAAAAGGCCTGTTCGAAGGCGTCCATGCCTCGTTTGGTGCGGGCATAGAGCACGGTCTTGTCGATGGCGATGGCCCAGACCCAGACGGAAGCCGTGAGCAGCCCGAGCATGACCGTCTTGACGATCCAGTGCGCATGCCAGAACAGCGTGAACAGCGACAAGTCGGACGATGTCAGCGGCAGCACCGACTGTGCCACATCACTCGGATTCATGGGGCACGCTCTCCGCTCCGGGTCAGTCGGTCAAACCGGCGCGGTGTGCAAAATCGAAACCGCACGGGCGCGCCGGACCAATTTCCGTTCGCGCGCTCAGCCGAAAAACGAATTTCGCGTAAACACTTATCGTCCCGCCACCGGCAGGACAAGGAAATCCCCGCGAAACTTGGCCAAACTTGGGCGCGGACCGGGTCGTTCTCGGCCTAAACAGCGCTGATTGTGGTTAAGGATGGGTTACCGAACGCGTCAGGCCGCCCGCCTCGGGGAAGGCAGACGGCCTGCTCTACCCAAGCCGCGGCAGGGACCGCGAAGCTTAGTTCGTCGAAGGCGGGGTGTCGGGTGTCTGACGGTTGCGCCGCTCGGTCATGAACTGATCGAACTCGGTCTTGTCCTTGGCGAAGCGCAGCCGTTCGAGGAAATCGCGGAACTCGCGCTGCTCTTCCTCGAGCCGGCGCAGGGTCTCGGAGCGATAGTCATCGAAGGCGCGGTTGCCGCTCGACGGCGGAGCCCATGGACCGCCCACCATACGGGCACGCATCCAGTCCATCTTGCGCTGCATGCGCTCCATCTTGTGCTGCCAGTGGCCATAGCCGTGATAGCCGCATCCCATGCGTCCGCTCCATATCGTGAAGGCGAGGATGGCTAGACCGATCGGCCACCACGCCCAGAACCCGAGAACGAGCAACGCGATCCAAGCCGGTTTGCCGAGTTCATCGAGCCTGGCGGTGATGGGCATCGGACCCTCCTCACGTCGTGAATGTAAATAACATTCACATAAGTAGGCCTGACCCGAGCGGCTGTCAAGCTGAGGTCAGGTGGGGTGCAAAAAATTATTTGCGAGACGGTTCCGGCACGCCCAGGCCGCGCAGGTAAATGAGGAAGGCGGCCTCGAGCAGGTCCTCGGGCGACATTGGCAGCGTGCGGCGCGCGGCGTCGCCGCGTCCGAACAGCGACGCGATGCCATGTGTCATCGACCAGATGTGCAGCGCGACCATCAGCGCCGGCGGCCGTCCGCGCGACGGCATCAACGCAACGAGCCGTTCGGCCGCGCCACGCAGCACGGCGAAGGCGCGGTCGCCGGCGTCGCGCAATTGCGGATCGGCATCGAGCGGCACGCCGGCTTCGAACATCGCCGAGTAGTAAGCGGGCTCGCGCTTGGCGAAATCGAGATAGGCCTTACCAAGCCGGTCGAACGCCGAGAGCACGTCCGGCTTCCCCTCGTCCCAGGCTTTCGCCAGACGCGTCGTGAATTCCTCGAAGCCGCGATGCGCGACAGCGGCGAGCAGCGCATCGCGATCGCGATAGTGACGGTAGGGTGCGGCGGGACTCACGCCGGCCCAGCGCGCGGCGTCGGCGAACGTGAAGCCCGCCGGCCCTTTCTCCGCGATGAGCGCAAGCGCGGCGCGCACCAGAGCTTCCTTGAGGTTGCCGTGGTGATAGCCTCGCGACTGCCCACGCCTGCCCCAGCTCATGATCGCACTCTCATGTAAATGGCATTTACATGAGTCCGAGGGGCGCGTCGATGGTCAGCGGCGGCGAGCCTGCAGTGGCGGACGATCGAACAGTGTCGGGCCGCTCGGCTGCGCGCCTTCGATCGAGAGGAGGCGCAGCTTGGTGACGACGCCGCCCACTCCGGAGAAACCGCCGGTCTTGCCGCCAGCCGCGAGCACGCGATGGCACGGCATGATGATCGGGATCGGATTCTGCCCGAGCGCGGTGCCGACGTCGCGGGCAAGCAGCTTGTCGCCGAGCCGCTCGGCGATCTCGCCATAGGTCATCGTGCGGCCCGGCGGGATCGTGAGCGCGATGTTGTAGACCTTGCGGTTGAAGTCAGGCGCGTTGCCGAAGTCGAGCGCGACGTCGCCGAAATCGTGCGGCTCGCCATCGAGCAGCGCCACGATGCCGTCGATCGCGCGCTGCACATGCCGCGGCGGATCGGCCTCCTGTGCGCCGGGATGGCGGCGGGCGATGCGCGTGCGGGTCGCGGCTTCATCCGCATCGGGCAACTTCACGCCGGCAATGCCGCGCGCGCTCCAGATGATGCCGCAGGCACCGAGCGCCGTGTTGAAAACTGCAAAGTGCTGGACCGTCATGGTCCCGATATTAGGCCGACGGCGTAGAACCGCCACCCACTTTCTGGTCGGCCGCCATGGCGATGCGCAGCGGCTTCGGGATCGGTTTGGCGCGGCCGCCGGAGACGAAGGCGACCTGCACGTGCGCCTCAACGATCAGGTCGCCGTCACGCATGACCGTCTGGTGCAGCATTACCGACGCGCCCTTCACGTCCTCGGGCGTTGTGATGATGTCGAGCACGTCGTCCATGCGTGCTGGCTTGTTGAAGTGAATGTCCATCTGGCGGACGACGAAGGCAAACCCTGGCGCTTCTTTCTCCGTCGCCTCGAACAGCGCGCGATGATCGGCACCGATGAGACGGAGGTAGTTGGTGCGGCCGCGCTCCATGAAACGCAGATAGCTCGCGTGGTAGACGATACCGGAGAAATCGGTGTCCTCGTAATAGACGCGCACCTGCTGGTGGTGCATGCCGCCGCGGATTTCGCCATCGAGCCCGTTCATCGCCACGGCACCCTCTGCCCCATCGCCTCTTCCCAATGCTGGCCGTCGAATGTCTTGATCGACAGAGATGGTAGATCGATGTCGTCGATGCAGCGGACGTTGACGTCGATCTTGTCGGGGTCGGAACGCGGCACATAGAAGGCGTGGATGCCGCAGGTTTTGCAGAAGATGTGCTTGGCGGTGCGGGTGTTGAACTCGTAGCTGCTGAGATTGTCCTTGCCGCTCAGAAGTTCGAACTGCACGGGCGGCACGATGAGATGGAGGAAGCCCTTCTTGCTGCACATGGAGCAGTTGCAATAGGTCACGCGGTCGAGATCGGCGGTCACCTTGAAACGCACCCGCCCACAATGACACCCGCCCTGCATTGTCTTCATCGCACTTACTCGTCGTCCGTGCCGAACAATCCGAACTGAGCCGGATCGCGCTGCGGCTCGGGCAGGCCGAGATGCTTGAACGTTGCCGACGTGAGCAGCCGCCCGCGCGGCGTACGCTGGATGAAGCCCTTCTGGATCAGGAACGGCTCGATGATGTCCTCGATGGCGTCGCGCGGCTCGGACAGCGCAGCGGCGAGCGTGTCGACGCCGACCGGGCCGCCGCCGTAGTTCTCGGCGATGGTCATCAGGTAGCGCCGGTCCATAGCGTCGAGGCCGGCGCCGTCGACTTCGAGCTCGGCCAGCGCGCGATCGGCGACCTTGCGGTCGATCGACTTGGCGCCTTCGACATGGGCGAAGTCGCGCACGCGGCGCAGCAGGCGGCCGGCGATGCGCGGCGTGCCGCGGGCGCGGAGCGCGATCTCATTGGCGCCATCCGTGGTCATGCCGACATTGAGCACG
>Ga0187780_10002099_pt1 | contig 15033 bp, 14 predicted proteins | sample 1015_Q2_SP10_20__FD_132429 | JGI IMG/M metagenome (GOLD analysis project Ga0187780, IMG submission 132429) | Tropical peat soil microbial communities from peatlands in Department of Meta, Colombia - 1015_Q2_SP10_20_MG | ecosystem: Environmental > Terrestrial > Soil > Wetlands > Peat | place... | reverse complement strand
TTCATGCCGCCACTCAACTGTCCCGCCAACCGTGAGGAGAAGCGGTCCATATCAAACGCTCGCAAATAGCGCTGTCCACGATCATCAATCTCCCCGTCTGGGACGTGCCGAAGCCGGCCTACATAGCGAATGTTCTCCATCACGCTTAGGTCGAGGTACAAGCTGAACGCCTGGGTCAGGTACCCCGTCTCGGAACGCGCATCGCGCGCGCGTTTGCCATAAATCTGCACGACCCCGGAGCTGGCCTCCATCACGCCCGCCAGGATCTGGAACGTAGTTGTTTTGCCCGCGCCGTCTGCGCCGATCAAGCCGAAGATCTCGCCACGTTGGACCTCAAACCCGATGCCACGTACGGCATCCGTTGTGCCATAACGCTTCCAGAGCTCCTGCACGCGGATCGCGGGCACGTGAGGTATTGCTCGGCTCGCGCGCCTTATTTCCCCTTCCGTCGCTGCCGTGCTCATTCCACTCGCCTATGGCGCGGCCAGGTGCTGCCGCTCGTCAAGATTTCGCCGTCAGCGGGCATGCCCGGCTTGGCGTAGCCGATGCCCTCCGTCAACTGCAGCTTCACGCCCACGACCTGCTTGACGCGGTCGTTGCGGAAATAGGTATTCTCCGGAGTGAACGTTGCCGCCGGATCAATTCGCAGCACATAGCCTGCGAGAGGCCGAGTCGGGTTGGAGTCCAGGAAGATATGACACGGCTGGCCAATTTTGACCTTGCCGATTTCTCCCTCAGGAATAAATCCACGCAAGTAAACCTTGCTCAAGTCGAGCAGCGTAATGATCGCCGTGCCTGCTTGCACAACTTCGCCGGGCTCTGCCGCCCGCGTAATCACCGTGCCAGGGAACGGTGCTACGACGGTCAAGTCGGACCGATTGGCCTCTGCTTCGGCCAGCTGTGCTTCTGCCTGTGAGGTCTCCGCTTTGGCTGCGGCAAGCGTCGCCTCTTGCTGGAGGATCTGCTTCTGAGTGCTGGCCACCTGGACGTCACGGATTTTCGGATTGTCGAGATTGGCTTGTGCCGTCGTCAGCGCTCCGCTCGCCGCCTCCACACGGCGCTGTGCGGCGGAGACGGCCGCGACTTGTTGCTCGGCGGCAGCCTCGGCCTGCAAGCCCTGCTGTTCGGAGACTGCCCCGGTTTTTGCCAGCCGCGTATAGGCCTCGCGATTGAATTCCGCAAGCTTCAGGGCGGCCTGTTGTTGCGCCAGATCGGCCTCGGCCGCGGTCAAATCAGCTTGCGCCTGCCGCACCCGACCTTCGGCATCGGTGACTGATTGGGTCGTCTGCAGCTGGTTTTGGTGCAACTGCTCTCGGAGGACATCGATCTGCTCATTCGCCGACTGCGTCTTAGCTTGCGCATCAGCGAGCGCGGCTCGGGCCGCATCTTCCGCCGCGCGGACCTGCGCATCATCCATTCGAGCGATGACCTGCCCCAGCGTGACTGAATCACCTTCGCGCACTGTGATTTCCAGGATTTTGCCGCTGGTCTTTGGCGCTACGGCGGAATCGTCTCCTTCGATCCGGCCGCTGAGCGCCACAATGCTCTCCGGCAGTCGGGGCGTCGCGAAAAAGAGTCTCCATAGGAGCACCAACGCCGTCACGCCGCCTACCACGATCAAAAGGCGCACGGCGCGACTGCGCGGTCTGTGTTTCTCCTGTTCGGGGGGCGGCCCCGCCGGAGGTCCCGTAGGAGTTTGGTGCAGCGCCGACGGCGGGGTCAGTGTTTGTGTGCCACTCATCTGGTTTCCCTTGTCCCGTTCCTTTTTACGTAGGCCAGCGAAAAATCCGCGATGTGCTCGGCCACACGCTCCAGCTGTTCCGTCGTAAGTTTGAAATCCGGCTGCAATCGCGCCAGCATCGGTCGTGCAAGGGCGTAGAAGAGGATCTGACCGATGATACTGTTGTGACACAGGCGTATCTTTTCGTGGTCAAGGGGTAGTCCCAACAAGGTGCTCAGCGCCTTGCCAGTGCGTTCGTAGGCGGGTCGGATGCCCTCCACCACGCGCGCCAAAGCCGGTGTGGGCTCGGAGAACTCGTGCATGACGATACGAAAGTGCAGGTCGGAACGGCCGCACAGACTCTGCAGTCGCGCCTGAATCATCTTACGCAAAAGCTCCTCGGGAGAGCGCGCGGAATCGAGCTCTGCTGTCAGTAGCGTCATTTCTGGGGTCCGAAAGACTTGTCGCAGTACCTCGGTGTACAAGCCGAGCTTATCTCCAAATGTGTAGTTCACCGCCGCCACATTCGCGCCGGCCCGTCGACAAATCTCGCGGATGGTGGCGTTGTAGTAGCCGCAATCGGCGAACACCTGTGCCGCGGCCTCGAGTAGCTTGGTCCGGGTGGGCGTCGTGACTTTGCGGGGCCGGCCCGAACGGGAGACACGCGAGACCGCAAGGGAGCTACGCTGCTGCGCCATAATCACCCGTTTAAAACAAATTTTTACTTCTGTCAAGCCCGCGAACGACCGGCGATCTCTTCACTCTGTAAATTGGCAGCCCCGTTAGCGTGCAGGCAGTGACGCAGATCACAACCGGCATTGAAATCCAGCCTGAACAGCCACCACGTCTTCGGCTCTCGCTCATCGCCTGCGATCTGTCGAGGAGTTCCCCATATAGCGACACAAGGAGTCGTTGCGATGTCCCTTCGCTTTTAGCAAGATACGGGTGCGCAGATTCAGCAAGTTCAGACAAGCGCTTGGCTGGGAAAGTGTGAGACGTGAGCAGCGCACGGAAGGGTGATCATCGATGGCGCCGACTTTCCGATGAGATTTCCTGCGGGGAGTGACGCCGTGCCTTGGCGATTCGCGACAAGGTGCATTCCCGAGTTGTTGCTCGGCAGTCTCTTCGCGTGGTTGGCTTGGCCCCTTTCTGCGCAGGACCTAGCACCGCGAGCCTACATCATCACGCCGGTCGATTCCAACGCGATCACGCTGACCTGGTCGTTCTACAACGGAGGATTGAACTTTAATGGCGCCATCCCCATTACCGGCCTGCAAGTGAGCGCGACGGGGACATACAGCGTCCCGACTTTCAGTTATTACCATTCCTTTAACTTCCTTGGGCGCTCTGCCAACATCACGACTGCTTTGCCCTATGGGGTCGGCACTTTTGAAGGAGAGATTCAAGCCGGGGAACAGCAACTCAAGCGCTCGGTCTATCGCTCGGGGCTGCTAGATTTTTCCACCCGTTTTTCGGTGAACCTACTCGGTGGCCCGGCCATGTCTGTCCCGAAGTTTGCCAAGTGGAAGCAAAAGGTCCTTCTCGGCGTGAGCTTGAAAGTCATCGCACCGACGGGACAATACGATGCCGCCAGGGTTGTGAATTGGGGCATCCACCGTTGGGCCTTTAAACCGGAATTGGGCTATTCCGAGCGCTGGGGTAACTGGTTGCTCGACGCTTACGCTGGGGCGTGGTTCTATACTAGCAACTCGGCGTCGTTCGATCTTCCGACCCCCAAGCCACAAACCGAAGAGCCTATCGGTTCCATCGAGGCCCATCTCAGCCACGACTTCGCGCATGGCACCTGGGTATCGTTGGACGGTAACTTCTGGTGGGGCGGCGTGACGACTCTCAATGGCGTACGCAACCTCGCCACTAGACAGACAAGCTCTCGCATCGGAATTTCTGCCGCATGGCGCTTCGCCACACATCAGTCGATCAAGGCAAGCTACAGCTCCGGAACTTACATTCGCTTCGGCGGCGACTATCAGAATCTGCAGGTGGCCTGGCAGTACTCTTGGATTGGCGGGCCCCAACACCGATAGCGGATGTGGGTGCGGACAGGGTACGTGTTTCAGGAATCGACCGATGGCGAACGCAGGAAATGCCCCTGTAATCGGGACCCCGTCGAGCGGGCCTTAGTCCCCACCAGCGTCTCTGCTCGGCTTGGTGATTCCACGACCGCGTTTCCGTTTCCAGACGTAGTCCTTGCGCAGTTTTTCCTGATGCTTTTTTAGTTGGTTCTCAAGCTCGGCGAAGGCCGCTTTGGCGCTCGTGCGCGCGTCTCCCGCCGATCCCGTGGCGTGGAGTGTTCCGGTTGGAAGAGCAAGATTTAAGGATAGGCTATATTCGGTTTTGCGAGGCAGTTTCTCAAACGTAGTGTGAAGCTGGATCAAATCGGGCGCGTAGCGTTTCAGCCAGCGGTTGAGTTTCTCCACATGGCGTGCACATTCCTGTTCGATGGGCTGGCGAAACTCCGCTTCTATATGACGAAACGTTATTTTCATCGAGACACCTTCCAGCGGCGAGATCCCGAGACTCATAAAAGCAACTCAGAGTAGCGCCCAGCTGAGCGCCGTGCAACTCGTGTGAACCGAGGATGGCCTCGATACGAATTGACAGGTTCTCTCGGCGCATCATACGCTTCCTGACAGATGCTTCAGTCAACGAAGGATGCGAAGACGGGGCTTCAGTCGGCGAAGACAGGCCGTGTACTTATAGGTCCGGCAGGCTGGTCTTATCCCGATTGGCACGGCATCGTCTACCCTTCTCATCGACCGCGGGGATTCCACGAAGCCACCTATCTTGCCGAGTATTTCGACACCATCGAGATCAACACTTCGTTCTACAGCCCGCTGCACCCCGGGCATGCGGCCCAATGGATCGAGCGCGTCGCGGCCAATCCGCGCTTTCTCTTCACCGCCAAGTTGTGGCAAAAACTCACCCACGAAGACGACGCCACGGCGGCCGACGAAGCCGCGGTTCGCGCGGGTTTCGATGTTCTCCACAGCGCCGGACGCCTGGGTGCACTCCTGTTGCAATTCCCCTTCTCGTTTCACAACACGCCGTCAAATCTCGCGCGCATGAAACAACTCTTAGGTTCGTTTAGCGATTATCCGCTGGCAGTGGAGGTGCGCCACTCCTCGTGGGCACATCCCGAGTTCTATGAGTTTTTGCACGAGCATCGCGCCGGCATCTGCAACATCGATCAGCCGCTGGTCGGCCGTGCGATCAAGCCCGATCAAAGCGCCACCTCTCGGCTCGGCTATGTACGGCTGCACGGACGCCGCGCCGACGCATGGTTTAGCGACGATCCTGATCTTGCTCGCCACGAGCGGTATAACTATCTCTATTCAGAGCGCGAGCTCGAGCCCTGGGCCCGCCGGGTTCGCTTGATTGCAGAAAAGACAGAGACAACCTTTGTGATCACGAACAATCACTTCGAAGGCAAGGGAGTGGTGAACGCGCTGCAGCTGATCCATATCCTCAGCGGCAACAAAGTAAAGGTACCGGAGCCGCTGCGGCACCGCTATCCGATGCTGGAGTCGATCGCCGATGCCCCGTCCCAGGAACCGACGCTATTTCCGATTCCACCTCCCTGACAGCCACACCACGGCACGACGGGAGGCGCCGTCAAGGCACGGCTACTTCTTGAAGAGGTCTTCGAAGGCTCGGCGCGCGTCGGTGGGTCTTGAGGCGCTCGGTGCAGCCGGAGTGTTTTTTGCATAGTTCACGGGTGATGTGTCTTTTTCAACCGTCACACGGAACTCGAAAAACGTGCAGTTGTTCTTAGCGTCTTTTTTTGCTACCCGCTCGGAAATCGGCTGCGTGCACTCGAACTGGCGGCTGGTGTCGAAGTGAACGCATTGTTTGCAGCAGTGGAGCTCGAACCGACAGCGTGGGCATTGGCCGTTTGGGTCAAAACCCGGCGCCAGTACGGCACCGCAATTCGAGCAGCGCGCTCTGGTCACCGTTCCTACCATACGAGGAGTGCGCGGCCCGAGCAGGTCTTGCTTCGGACGCTCCGCTGGCCGTTCGCCGCGGTCTGTGCGCTCGCGCTTCTTTTCATCGCCATCGCGGTCGCGATAGCCCCTCTGCTTATACTTCCGCTCCATGGGAGAACCTCCGGGGGTTATTACAATCATAACCCGGAATCCGCAAAATCCAGCGTGAACTTCAGGCGCGATCCGCACCATCGGGCCGCGGCCGTTTAGTCCATTCGGTCAGCAGCGGGCGGCCGGGCCCAGAAGCCTGACAGGCCCTCGGCTGGCAAGTCCGGCTGCACGAAGCGTCGCGGTCGGCCGAACGCCGCCAGCGCAGCCTCCGCGGCGAGATAGCCGCTGCGGACCGCTCCTTCCATCGTGGAGGGCCAGCCCGTCTGTGTCCAATCGCCCGCGAGAAACAGATTCTTCACACCGAAGTCCTGTGCGGGACGGAACCGATCCACGCCCGGTTCGGGTGAAAACGTTGCCGAAATCTCCTTAACCACAGTGGCCCTCTCGAGCCTCGCCTCGCGGGTGGCTGGCAGGACGTCGGCAAGTTCTGCGCGACACAGATCGATAATCTCCTGCCGCGCCCGCGAAACCAAATCGTAGGAGGCGCTGACGACAAGTTGCAGGTATTGACCGCCCCTCGCCAGCCGATCTTCGTCCGCGTCTTCCCCTCTCTCCGGGGCGGAAAGCAACGACTTGTTGAAGATCCATTGCGTCTTGTGGTCGAGCAGCGTCAAAAAAGGCTCGGTCATCACCCTGCGGTCAAACCACAAGTGCACGCCCGTAATCGGTGATGTTCGAATGTGGTGTAGTCCTTCGAGAAGCCCTCCTGCGTCTCCCAGCTCCTTGGGGAGAAGCCCGAGCAGTGCTGTATGCGGCACAGCCGCAATGCAAGCGTCGGCCGCCACCTCCGAGCCATCCTCCATCACTGCCGAAGCGAACGCGCCCCGGCATAGACGAATATCCCGAACTCCCCGCCGAAGCTGTATGCTGCCCCCTCTACCCACGATCGAATCCCGGCATCCTCCATACAGCGCGGCGAGCGGTACGGACGGAATGCCAATCTGGTAACCTGCGCGGTTCGCCAGAAATCCTTTCCAGAAAACGTCAATGCCGTACCGCGCGGCCGTGCGAGCGAGCTCTTCATCGAGCGCACTCACCAGCACCACGCGCCAGAACCGCTCAATCGCGCCGGGCGTTTGCTTGAGACGGTGCAACCAATCGAGCATCGACATCGATTCGATGCCCCTCGGTTTGCCACCACACCGTGCAATGGCGAGCAAGGCCCTGGCGATGGCCCGCTTATCGGAGAAGTCCAATGAGCGGAAACCCAGAAATGACGGCGCCATGTGCAGCGGCGCGGGCAGCCCGGAGGCGCGGATCATCGAGCGGCGCCCGGTGCGATCGACAAAGTAGAGCCGGTCGTAGAACCGCACACTTTCCGCTGCCCCGACCCTGCGATAAAAGTCGGCCAGATTCGTGCAACACCCGAGCGTGACGTGCTGGCAATTATCCACTTCACTGCCATCGGGCAGTGTATAGGAGGTGGCTCGCCCGCCCAGGTGCGGCCGCTTTTCCAACAACCTGACCGCGAGGTCCGCTTCAGCCAGCGCGACGGCGGAGGCCAGACCCGCTAATCCGCCGCCGATCACCAGCACGCTTTCTGAGGGCATCCGTCTTCCGCCAGCCTGCCATTCCCGCGACGAGAAACTGAATCTTTTCTGCACTCGAGAGCGAGATGCGCGAAGAAAAAACGTCGTAGCCGCGCTCTTCGATCCGCGCGAGCAACGTACTGTAGGTACGGACCAAGGCCCAAAGGGTCGCGCGGCTATCCGCGTCCACTTCGTCAACAAGCGGCGCACCTTCCTCATAGAGGCGCCAGGCGCGCGCTCCCTCGAATTCCAAAAGCCTCTCAAGCTCCGGGGTGTGGGGACCCGAAAGGTTCTCAGGCCTCACCCCAAACCGCTCCAAGTCCTGCTGCGGTAGGTAGACCCGATCCATTAGGAAGTCGGTGCGCACGTCGCGAATAATGTTCGTGAGCTGAAATGCGAGGCCGAGTCGCTCGGCGAGGTCCGGTGCGCGCGGATTGCGGAATCCGAAGACATGGAGGCAGGTCAAGCCGACCGTGCCGGCCACGCGATAACAGTATTCGGCCAGGCGGTCAAAGGTCGCGTAGCGGTGCACCGTCAGGTCCATTTCGGCGCCCAGAATCAGATCGTGGAAGTAGCGAGTCGGAATCTGGAAGCGCGCGATCGTATCGGCCAAAGCCGGAAGAACGGCGTGGCCGCTGGAGTCTCCCGCATCGGCCTCATCCAGCATGGCGCGCCAGCGGGCCAGGCCTCTCCGTTTCGAGTCGAGATCACCCGGCTCATCCGACACGTTGTCAACCAGCCGCATGAAGGCATAGAGCGCGCAAAGGGCGTTGCGCTTGTCCTTGGGCAGGCCGTAAAACGCGAGATAGAAGCTGCTATGCGCGGCCCGCGCAATGCGATTCGACTCTGCATACGAGGCCTCAATCGAAAGCGCGGTTGGACGCGAAACGGGAGTGCGCGCGGGCCCTTCTTTGCCGCCGACCGAGGCGGCCGACCATCGGTCGGAACCCGAGCCTCCGACCCACTTCCCGACGACGGCCCGTCCCAGCAAGCCGAGCTTGGCTCGTTTCGTGAGCACGGGACGATCGCTGAGCGTGTTGTAACCGGAGGCTTCGACGGCCTCCAGGATCGCCATGCCGCCGCGGCTGAACAGTTCGATGTCCGTGCGAAGGGAGCGGTCAACGCGAGAGGCGAGCGGCAAGCCCGCGCGGAACAGTTCCCGCGTTCGCCCAATCAAATCCCTCATCAGAGCCACATAGCGGGCATCGAAACGCCGGGCGACGATGTCTTCTTCGGTCAAACCGTGCGCCCCCAGCGCACTCTGGGGAATATAGATACGGCCCTTATCCAGATCGCGCGAGACGTCCTGCCAGAAATTCGCGAGCTGTAAAGCGGTGCAGGTGTAGTCGGAAAGCTGTTGCCGCTCGCGGTCTCGATAGCCGCACAAATAGAGCACCAAGCGCCCCACGGGATTGGCGGAATAGGCGCAGTAGCCGAGGACATCCTCCCAGGTTGCGTACCTGCGGACGGTCTGATCTTGACGGAAGGCGCGCAGCAGGTCGACAAACGGCTCGAGCGGTATCTCCTTGGCGCGAATCGTTTCGCCTAGCGCGATCAGAACGGGATGTGAAGGCTGGCCACCGGGCTCGTAAATACGCCGTAGCTCGGCCTCCCATCCGTCCAGCAGGCCGAGCGCGCGAGCGCGGTCGGGAATCTCATCGGCGAGATCGTCCGACCAACGGCAGTAGGCGTAGACATTGTAGAAATGCTGATGCAGGTGGCGCGGAAGCAGCCAGGAGACCAGATGGAAGTTTTCATAATGGTGTGTGGCGAGCCAGCGCGTATACTGCCAGGCCTGCTTCTCGCTTGAGCCTTCCGGAGGCAGGTTGCGCGCGATTTCGAGTTCCGGCGTCGGTAGCATCGTGCTTGGTTGAGCCTCGAGACAGGCCGATTCGTCTTCCGTTAGCGAGGCCGCGGAAAAACTCGCCTGGCTCCTCTCGCTTTTTCCCCCGCTGCCCGCATGCGGAGCAGCCCTCCAGAAACAGCTTAGTGGACGCGCGACGAAATCGAACGGGTCGTTGGTCGAAACAAACGCGCGCAGCGGACCAAGCGCGATCAGGGGATCACGGCCGTTTTCAGCTCGCCGTTGCTGCGATTCTTCATGTGCTGGAATACCTCGGGAAGCTCCGCCAGCGGAACCTCGCCGGTAATGAAATCGCGGGCGCGAATTTCGCCGCGCACGATCGTATCGAGCGCCTCACGAATAAACTGCGGCGTATGGTGAAACGTGGACTTGATCGTGATTTCCGAATAGTGCAGGGCCGCCGGGTCAATCTTCACTTGTGTGCCCCGAGGGCAACCGCCAAACAGGTTCACCGTTCCGCCCTTGCGCACCATTTGAAGAGCCCACTGCCAGGTTTCGGCCCGCCCCACCGCTTCGACCACCGAGTCCGCGCCGCGCCCCGCGTCGGTCAAGCGGCGCACCAGAGCGACAGGATTTTCGATCTCGGAAACATCGAAGGCGGCAACGGCACCCAAGCGCTCGGCCGCGAGCATGTGGCTTCGGCGTTTGCCGACCGCAATCACGCGCACGTGCCTTGCAGAAAGAATGCGGATAAACTTCAGCCCAATGGGGCCGCAGCCGATAACGACCGTCGTGTCCCCCGGCTGGATTCCCGTTTCGTGAACACCCCGTAGCACACAGGCCAGTGGCTCGACCATCGCCGCGTCCACAAACGAAACAGTCTCTGGTATCTCCAACATGTTCTCCCGGACGATTCTGCCGGGAATGCGAATGTATTCGGCGTACGCGCCGTTATTGAACAGAAGATCTTCGCAGAGGTTGGGCTGGCCCTTCCGGCAGTAGAAGCAACGGTTACAAGGAGCGGAATTCGACGGAACCACGCGCATGCCCTTATGTACGCCCCCGTTCACAGCTCGCCCCTTCTCCTCGACGACTCCTGAAAGCTCGTGGCCGAAAAGTGCGGGTGGCTGAATCATCCGTGGGTGAAACCCCTGGCGCCAGACTTTTAGATCCGTCCCGCACGTGAGCGCCACCTGCACGCGGACCAGTACATCGTCTTCGCCCAGGCGAGGTATATCCACGCGCTCGATCTTGACGTCTTCGCAGCCGTACAGGACGGCTGCCGTCATATGTCCGTATCTCTTAATCCGGTTCATTCGTGTGTGATGACTACCTTCAGGGTATCCTGTTTTGGACGCGCCGCCAACTCCAACGCTTCGGCAATGCGCTGAAGCGGAAACCGGTGAGAAATCATCTCGCGAACCGGCAATCGGCGACGAAACACCAGGTCCGCCGATTCCGCCTGCTCGTCGATGGATGCGCTGTAGCTCCCCAGGATCTCTTTCTCATCGACTCCCACGGCCGCAGCCGGAAACTCCAGCTTCAGAACGGGATCGTTGTGAGCGAACAGCAGGACGCGGCCGCCCGGGCGCGCCATGGCCAGCGCCGCGGGCACGAGCGCAGGATTGGGCGCAGCCAGCAGAACCGCATCGGCGCCTCTGCCAAATGTTCGCTTGCGTATCTCGGCCACGAGGTCCGACAGACCCGGATCAAACGATTCCCTGGCGCCGAAGCGTAGGCTGGCCGCACGGCGGCCGGGGAGCGGGTCGCTTGTGTAGACAGCGGCACCCTCATTTTGTGCCAGCAGGGTCAATAGCATCCCGATCGGACCCTGTCCGAGCACCAGGACCGTCTCACCCGCAGCGACCCGCGCCTTGCGCACGGCCTTCAGTGACGTATTCACCGGTTCGACAAACGTCGCTTCTTCAAAGCTTACGCCCGCCGGCAGCGCGATCATGCCCCGCTCGACGATCCACGGCATCGCGCGAACGTACTCCGCAAAACCGCCGCCGTTCGGATCAAAGCCAGCAGTCAAACCCGTTTTCTTGTAGCTGGCGCACTGCGAGAAGAGCTTTTTCTCACAGTAGAAGCAAGCACCGCAGGGAATGTGATGGAAGCTAACCACTCGGTCGCCTGGCTTGAACGTACTGACGCCTCGTCCCACTTTGACCACCGTGCCTGCCAGTTCATGCCCGAGGATCTGAGGCGGTCGAATAAATCCTTGATGGATCTTCTTAATATCCGTTCCGCAGATCCCGCACGCAGCGACCCGGAAAAGCACCTCCCCTTCGCCAATTTCGGGTATCGGGACCTGTTCGACGACCACGCGGCCTTGGCCACGATACACTCCCGCGCGCATGAGGCCGCTCTGATCGAACCCCTCGTCGCTCCCGATTTGAATCGCCGTGTTACTCATATGCGGCTGCCACAGACACCCGGGCCTCGAGATTTTTCGCTCGTTCGGCAACGAAAGCCAGATAGCGGTCGAGGAATCGGGTCACAGACTCGGCGGCGCGCCTACTTCGTTGACCTAGATTCACCAGACCGGGTAAGGACCGGGGATGGAGCACCACCTGACCCATGACGCGCGGAAGGCTGACCTGACCGCGATCGTCAAAAATTCGATTCATGTCCAAAGGCAGCTCTTCCTGGGCCGTGTCGCTCACGGCTCGGATGGCGGCTGCCGGAATCCCGAGTTCCACGCACTTGCTCAGAATCTCAAAGCTCTCCATATCGACCGCGTCAGCGGTGCGTCCCAAATGGTGTTTCTCTTCTGCCCGTAGAACCACGTGATCCGCGGTAAAGAAACGGCCGACGGGGGTGGCTCCGAGTTCGGCCGCAAACGAAATCAAAGGCGCGCTGCTTTCAACCACGCGTTCCCCGGGCCGAGGCCGGAATCCCACCGCTACGCTGGTTGCCGCGAGCACCTGTCCAATCTTATATTCAGGACGCAGGGCTCCGGCAACCCCGGAACTGATACAGAACATCAGCGAGTCCTGCTCGGCCTCGAGCGCGCGGGAGGCGGCCCGCGTCGCCTGTCTGGGTCCCACACCAGTCAGGACAACGCCGACTTCCGTTCCGCCCATCTCCGTCGTGTAGAGATCCGTCACACCCCACCTGCCGCGGCGGAATTCGCGCATTTTGCGCCACGGAGCGAACTCAGCTTCGAGTGCGAATGTGACGAGAATTCTCACGACTTCTCGCTAGGCTGCCTTGGCTTCGGCGACAGCCTTGGCGCGAGCGCGGCCGCGAACATAGCCATGCTCCTGGTACCAGTGGACGGCGGCCGCCAGAGCGGGTTCGACACCGCCGGGGTTGTAACCAAGTTCTCGCTCGGCTTTGTCGCTCGCGACAAACATCCGGTGGCGGGACATCTTCACACCCTCGACCGGAATCTGCGGTTCGCGACCGGTGATGCGCGCGAAGAATTCATCGAGGTAGCCGGCAGCGAGCGCCGCCAGATGCGGCAAACGCACGCGAGGGGCCGGACGACGGGTAATCGCTGCGAGTGCAACCAGGATTTCTTTAAGCGTCATGTTGCGGGCGCCAAGGATGTAGCGCTCGCCGATGCGGCCCCGTTCGGCGGCGAGCAGATGCCCCGCGGCAACGTCTTCCACAGCGACCACATTGAGTCCCGTATCCACGTAGGCGGGCATCCTGCCGTTCAGGTAATCGACGATGATGCGGCCCGTAGGCGTCGGCTTCCAGTCGCCCGGTCCAACCGGCGCTGTGGGGTTGACGATGACGACGGGCGCACCCAGGGCAATGGCTTTCTTTGCTTCGAGCTCGGCTAAGAACTTCGAGCGTTTATAGTGGCCAATCATCTGATCGAGGGTGGTACGGACCTCCTCGTTCGGAAGGGCGTGGCCCTGGCTGGGTACGGCGATGGTGGCAACTGTGCTTGTGTAGACGATCCGTTCCACACCGCACTCAGCTGCTACCTCCAACAGGCGTCGCGTGCCTTCGACATTCGTTTCATAGATCTCCTCGGGATGCTGCGTCCAGAGGCGGTAGTCCGCAGCAACGTGAAAAACGCGCTGGACCCCGCGCATGGCGCGGTTGAGCGATACGACATCGCGCACATCCCCTTCCACATACTCGACGGCCAGTCCATCGAGCGCCTGCAGATTACTCGACCTGCGCACCACGACGCGCACGCGATTGCCCGCCAGGAGAAGTTGGCGCACCACGTGAGCTCCAACAAACCCGGTCGCGCCCGTAACGAGCGTGGTCATAGAATGCGGAAAGCCTCTTTATCCTGTTCTGCCGCAGGAGGAACGGCGACGGCGTGCGACAGATTGGTGCCGTTTCCGTTCGAACGACCATGGCCATTCGTTTTCCAGGCCAGCCGGGACGGCCGATCCTTCAAAAGGCCGCCCATCTTGCCCGAAAAAGTCCAGCTCAAAAGTTTCCAGGTATCGCCGAATTTCTTGTTACCACCCAAAACCGCGGACGCCTCGTAGCCGACATGCACCATGCAGTCCGCACAGCGCGGGTCACGACCGCGACCGTAGTTCTCCCACGGCGTCTTCTCCATCAGATCACGGAAATGCTCGTGGTGGGCATCGGTCATCAGATAGCACGGGCCTTTCCAGCCACGCGGGTTGTACGTGGGATTGCCCCAGGCCGCGCACATCAGTTCGCGCTCGCCGCGCAGGTACTCCATATAAACGGGCGTGGTCATGATGTTGTAGCGCTCCAGAAGCGCGCTGGCCTGTACGAACTTCCGTCGGATTTCCTCGCGCGACATGAAGATCTCTTTGGTATCCACAGCCGCGTAGGAATAGGCGGGCGAGATCATGTGGCCATCCACGCCGAGCGTCTGCAGGTACTCCAGGAGCTGGTCGACCTCTTCAATGTCGGTCTCTTTGTAGATCGTCGTGTTCGAGGTGACCAGAAAGCCCGCGTCTTTGGCGGCCTTGATCCCCTCGACGGCTTCGCGAAATACCCCATCGCGCTCGACACAGATATCGTGCGTCTTTTCCAGGCCGTCGAGATGCACATTGAAGAAGAAGCGCGACATCGGTGTGAAATCCTTCAGCCGCTTACGGATAAACATGCCGTTGGTGCAGAGGTAGATATGCCTTCTGCGCGCCAAAATCTCGCTCGTGAGCCGGCCAATTTCGGGATACATCAGCGGTTCGCCACCACAGATCGAGACGATCGGCGCGCCGCATTCATCGACGGCACGGAGGCACTGTTCCACGGTAAGCATTTCGCTAATCGTGGATTTGTATTCGCGAATGCGGCCACAACCGGTGCAGGTGAGATTGCAGGTATGGAGCGGCTCGAGCATCATGGTGAGGGGGAATCTCTTCTCACCACGGAGACCCTTGCGGATCAAGTAACCGGTCATGCTGGTCATCATGCTGACAGGAGTTCTCATCCACTATCCCCCATGCCCATTTGGATGCTCGATTTTGCCTGCGGGAACTTGCGTGCCGATAAACCGCCGACGGCCGTGACGTAGATTATCGTAACGCGCCAGCGCGTAGAGCGGGAAGGAATTTCGATACAAGTGATACTTTAGATAGAAGACTCGAGGGAAACCGGTACCCGTGAAAGCGTCTTCATCCCAGCTGCCGTCCCCGTTTTGATGAGTGATCAGCCAATCGACGGACCGCTCCACGGCCGGATCGGCGGGGTCGACCGCTGCCAGAAGACCAATCAAGCCCCATGCGGTCTGAGACGCGGTGCTCGGTCCGGTTGCTTTCAGGGCCGGATCGTAATAGGAGAGGATCGTTTCGCCAAATCCTCCGTCTGGATTCTGCACCCGACGCAGCCACGCCGCTGCGCGTTCCGACTCGGCGGAAGAGCGGCAACCCAGCGTCTCCAGGGCGCGCAACACCCCGCTGGTGCCGTAGA
>Ga0187780_10002098_pt1 | contig 15034 bp, 12 predicted proteins | sample 1015_Q2_SP10_20__FD_132429 | JGI IMG/M metagenome (GOLD analysis project Ga0187780, IMG submission 132429) | Tropical peat soil microbial communities from peatlands in Department of Meta, Colombia - 1015_Q2_SP10_20_MG | ecosystem: Environmental > Terrestrial > Soil > Wetlands > Peat | place... | reverse complement strand
CGACGGCGGCGCGGCCACGCCGAACGTGGCGGGGGAAGCGGTACCCGGCGGTGAGGCCCCGCGGCCCGAGCCGGCACAGCCGCCGGCGCCGCCCGCCGCGGCCGCGCTCGACGACGAGGCCGCGCCGTGCCACGAGGCCGAGTCGCCGGCCGCGGGTGTGGCGCCGGTGCCGGAAGCCGGAGCGGAGTCGGCGTCGCCGGCGGGCGCGGGCCCGGTTCCAGCCGCCGAGACGGAGTCGGCGCCTGCGGCCGCAGCCCAGGCGGCCGTGCCGCCGCCGGCGCGGGAGCCGGAATCGGTCGCGCCCCCGACCGCGGTCCGACGCCATCACTGGATCGTCCGCCTGACGCACTGGGTCAACACGGTGGTACTCGTCGGCATGATGGCGAGCGGGCTCCAGGTCTACAACGCGTACCAGCGGTTCGGCATCCGGGGCACGCGGCTTCCGCTTCCCAACCCGCTGGACATGCACCCGGTACCCCGCTGGGCGCGGCTCGGCGGCTGGCTCGCGGGCGGGCTCAACTGGCACTTCTTCCTGATGTGGCCCCTGGTGCTGAACGGTCTCGTCTACCTTGGCTACCTGCTGTTCTCCGGTGAGTGGCGGCCGCTGCTGTTCCGCCCGCGCGACCTCCGGCCGGCCGTCGAGATGCAGAAGTACTACCTGCACCTCAGGCGGGAGCACCCGCCGCAGGGCAAGCACAACGCGCTGCAGAAGGGGGCGTACAGCTTCATCGTGCTGCTCGGCGTGGTGTCGGTCCTGAGCGGCCTCTCGATCTGGAAGCCGGTGCAGCTGTCCTGGCTCACGTCGCTGTTCGGCGGGTACGAGCTGGCGCGCTACTGGCACTTCGTGGCGGTGTGGCTGTTCGCCGCCTTCATCGTCGTGCACGTCGTGCTGGTCTTCGCGGTGGACCCGGCCTCGCTCCGGGCCATGATCACCGGCTGGTACCGCGGGAGGTTCCCGAGCCATGACTGATCTCGACCGGCGGCGGTTCCTGCTCGGCGCGGCCGCGGCAGGCGCGTCGGCCCTCGGCGTCGCCTGCGGCTGGGACGGCGGCCGGGCGATCCGGCCCGGCCTCCTGGCGTGGTCGGGCGTGAACGACTGGGTGAGCGCGCGGCTGTTCTCGCGCTCTCGGCTCGCGCGCGAGTACCCGGTGACGCGTCGCACGACGGACGCCGAGTTCCCAGCGTACTACGTCAGCGACGCGATGCCGGCGCTCGCCGATCCCTCGGCGTGGCGGCTCCGGGTCGGCGGCCTGGTGCGCAAGCCCGTCTCGCTCTCGCTCGAGCGGATCGCGGCGCTGCCGCGGCTCTCGTACACGGTCAAGCACCACTGCGTGGAGGGATGGACCGCCATCGCGACCTGGGCCGGCGCGCCGTTCCGCGCGATCGCCGAGCTGGTCGAGCCGCTGCCCGCGGCGCAGTACGTGATGTTCCGCTCGTTCGACAGCGGGTACAGCAACGGGTGGGACATGGCCTCGGCGATGCATCCGCAGACGATCCTCGCCTACGCCTACAACGACCGCCCGCTGATGCCGGACCACGGGGCGCCCCTCAGGCTCTACTCGCCCACCAAGCTCGGCTACAAGAACACCAAGTACCTGCTCGCGGTGGAGTTCACCGACACCAGGCCGGGCGGGTACTGGGAGGATCAGGGGTATCCGTGGTTCGGCGGGCTGTGAGCGGCAGGGAAGGCCCGCGCAGGGTGTGACGGCACGCGGCGGGTGCGGCCTTCGCAGCGGCCGCGCTCCTCGGGACGGCGTCACGGGTGGCGTCGCGGTACCTTTGAATCCATGACACGGATCAGCGGCAAGCTCGCGCTCATCACCGGCGCCAGCTCGGGCATCGGCCTTTCCTGCGCGCGCCGTTTCGCGGCCGACGGCGCGCACCTCGTCCTGTGGGCCCGGCGCCGGGACCGCCTGGAGCGCACGGCGGCGGAGCTGGAGCAGGCGCACCGCGTCCGCGTGGAGGTCGCCGCGGTGGACGTGCGCGACCGTGCGGCCGTCGACCGGGCGGTGGCCGTGCTGGCGGCCGCGGGGCGGGTGCCCGACATCCTGCTCAACAACGCGGGGCTCGCCGCCGGGCTGGCCAAGCTGCACGAGGGCGATCCGGACCACTGGGACCGGATGATCGACACCAACCTCAAGGGCCTGCTCAACGTGTCGCGCGCGGTGCTGCCGCTGATGGTGAAGCGGGGCACCGGCCACGTGGTGAACATCGGGAGTACGGCGGGCCACCAGGTCTACCAGGGCGGCAACGTCTACAACGCGACCAAATTCGGCGTGAAGGCGCTCACCGAGGGGATGAACCTCGACGTGGCCGGGACGCGGGTGCGGGTCTCGAGCGTGGACCCCGGCCACGTGCAGACGGAATTCGCCCTGGTGCGCTTCGACGGCGACGCAGCCCGGGCGAAGCAGATCTACGAGGGGTTCAAGCCGCTGGCGCCGGAGGACGTGGCGGATGCGGTGGCCTACGTCGTGAACCTGCCGGAGCACGTGAACGTGCTGGACCTGATCATCGTGCCGGCGGCGCAGAGAAGTGTGACGGTGATCGATCGTGAGAAATGAGAGGTGAGAAGTGAGACGCTCAAGTGAGACGTGAGAGGCTCGCCTCTCACGCCTCTCGCTTCTCACCTCTCACTTGAACGTCTCACCTCTCACGCCTCACGTCTCACAGCAGGGCCTCATTTCGTCTCCTGCACATACGCCCGGCTAATCACCACCGGCTCCACCGGCAGCTCCTGGAACTCGCCCTGGCGGGTGGTCGGGACGACCGAGATGCGGTCCACCACGTCCATCCCCTGGGTCACCTTGCCGAACACGCAGTAGCCGAAGCCCGCGGCGGTCGAGTCCTTGAAGTCCAGCGCCGGGTTGTTCACCACGTTGACGTAGAACTGGACCCCGCCGCTCTGCGGGTCGGGCATCCGGGCCAGCGCCACGCTGCCGCGCACGTTCCTGAGCCCGTTGTCGGCCTCGTTGGGCACCGGCGGCGCGCTCGACTGCTTGACCATCCCCGCGGACGTCAGCTCGCCGGCCTGGATCACGAAGCCCCGCACGACGCGGTGGAACACCAGCCCGTCGTAGAAGTGGGCGTTCACGTGAGCGAGGATGTTCTCCACCGTCTGGGGCGCCTTCTTCCGATCGAGCTGCATCACGATCCGGCCCTTGGTCGTCTCGAGCACGACCACCGGCAGCGAGTCGCCCTGGCCCGGCTGGGCGGCCTGGGCCGCCGGCGCGCCGGCCGCGGCTTCCGGCTTCGGCTTCTGGCACGCCGCGGCCGCCAGCGCGGCGGCGAGGGCGAGGACGGTCGGGATCCTGCGGATCTGCGTCACGGTCACTCCTCCGGCGAACCGCCGGCGCTCGCCAGCTGGTCGGCCTTGATCTTGGATGGGTCGAACCTGAGCGCGGACTCGAGCATCCGGTCAACCGTCTCGTCGAACTCGGCCTTGGCTCCGCGCTTGAACCGCAGCGGGTTGATGCGCGCCACGACGAACGCCTTGAGGTAGGGGCTCTCGAACCCGCGCGCCTTGAGCGCCTTCACCGCGTCGTTCACCGCGCCGTCGAGCTTGAGCAGCTTGTCGGCGCGCCCGCGGCGCATCGCCAGTGTCCGGGAGAGCTTGTGCGGCAGGAAGCTCTCGACCCGCTTCAGCACCGGGTGATACGCGCCGCCGGCGAAGCGGCCGTCCTGGCGGTAGCAGAGGCCGAGCGTCAGGAGCGCCGGCTCCTCGAACTCGGTCTCGAACTCCGGCTCCGGGCGGTCGTCGAGGGCGACCAGCGCCTCGGCCAGGCGGCTGACCTCGAGCGCCTTCTCGCGCAGGTTGTGCGCCTTCTCGGTGTTGAGCGCGAGGATGCGCCGCGCCACCTCGGTCTCGGGCACGACCAGGGCGGTCACCGAGCGCGCCCCCAGGCGCCTGAGCGCGGCGAGCCGGTGATGGCCGTTCGGCGTCCAGTAACCGCCGGCGTCCGCCCGAACGGCGACGATGGGATCGAGATAGCGGCCGAGCCGGTCGATGGCGCTGGTGAGCCGCGCCACGTGCGTGTCGGACAGGTCGCGCTGGTAGGGCGTGGGCTCGACCTTCGCGACCGGCAGACCCGCCAGCACCTGCCAGTGCCCCCCGAGCGGATCGCGGAACACGGCCAGGACGGCGCCGCCGTCCCGGCGGATCGCGTCCGCGAGCGCCGCGGCCGCCGCGCCCGGCGCGCCGGCGGCCAGCTCGTCCGCGGCGATGCCGCGCGAGTCGGGCTCGGCCGCCTTCCGCCTCCGCCGCGTGCCCGTGGCGGGCTTGTCCTTCTTCGGCTTCCGCTCCGCCATGCGATCCTCCTCCGCGTCGTCGTCGCGCCCGCGCCGATGACACGGCCGCGGTGTCAGCACATAATACAGGCCCCGCGCGGCCGCGCCAGCGTGCCGCCGGGGGCCGGTGAGAGGAGCGAGCACGTGAGCGAGGCGTCCATCCCGAGCGTGCCGGCCGCCGGCTCCGCGGCGGAGCCTGCGGTGCTGGCGGCCGAGGGCCTTCGCAAGGCCTACGGGGCGGTGATCGCGGTGGACGGGATCAGCTTCCGCGTCCGCCGCGGCGAGATCGTCGGGCTGCTCGGGCCGAACGGCGCCGGCAAGACCACCACCATCAACATGGTGCTCGGCGTGCTCGCGCCCGACGCGGGCCGCGTCACGGTCGAGGGGCTCGATCTCGCGGCCCACCGCACCGCGGTGCTGGAGCGCATCAACTTCGCGGCGGTGTACTCCCCGCTCCCCGGCAACCTCACCGTGGCGCAGAACCTCCGCGTCTTCGGGATGATCTACGGCGTCGCGCGGCTCTCCGAGCGGATCGCGGAGCTGCTCGAGCAGTACGACCTGGTGCGGTTCCGGGACACCAAGAGCGGGGTCCTCTCCTCCGGCGAGCAGACGCGGCTCTCGCTCGCCAAGGCGATGCTCAACCGGCCGCGGCTGCTGCTGCTCGACGAGCCCACCGCGTCGCTCGATCCCGCCACCGCGCGCGACATGCGCGAGCGGATCCGGCGCTTCGCGACCGCGGGCACCGGCGGCGCGCTGTGGACCTCGCACAACATGCACGAGGTGGTGGAGGTGTGCGACCGGGTGCTGTTCCTGTCGCGGGGGCGGATCCTGCTCGAGGGCGATCCCCGCGCGCTGCCCGCCGAGCACGGCAAGGCGGACCTCGAGGAGCTGTTCATCACCGTGGCCCGCGAGCCGCTGTCGCTGGAGCGGTCGTGAGCCCGGTGCGCCCGCGCCGCGTGGCCGCCGTCGTGCTGCGGCACTTCTACCTCATCCGCGGAAGCCTGTCGCGGGTGTTCCCCCTGTTCGTGTGGGTCGGCATCGACATGGTGCTGTGGGGGTTCATCAGCCGCTACCTCGCGGCGGCCGGCGGCTTCCGGTTCAGCCTGGTGACGGCGCTGCTCGGCGCCGTGCTGCTGTGGGACTTCCAGGAGCGGGTGATGCAGGGCGTCACCATGGCGTTCTTCGAGGACGTGTGGTCCCGGAACTTCCTCAACGTCTTCGCGTCGCCGCTGCGGCTGTCGGAGTACCTCGGCGGACTGGTGCTGTCGAGCATCGCCACCAGCGCGGTCGGGCTGGCGGTGATGCTGGTGGTGGCCGTGGCCGCCTTCGGCCTGTCGTACGCGGCCTACGGCGTCCTGCTCGCCGCGTTCCTGCTGGTGCTGTTCCTGTTCGGCATCGCGCTCGGCATCGTGGGCAGCGCGGTGGTGCTGCGGCTCGGGCCGGCCGCCGAGTGGTTCATCTGGCCCATCCCGGCGGTCCTCTCGCCGTTCGCCTGCGTGTTCTACCCGCTCGCCACGCTGCCCGGATGGATGCGGCCGGTCGCGCGGGTGCTGCCGCCGTCGTACGTCTTCGAGGGAATGCGGGCGATCCTCGCCGGTGTCCCGGCCCCGGCGGCCGGGCTCGCGGCGGGCGCCGCGCTCGCCGCGGTCGACGTGCTCCTCGCCTGCTGGCTGTTCCGCGGCGTGCACCGCTACGCGGTGCGCACCGGCCTGATCGCCCGCTACGCGGCCGAGAGCGTCAGCTGAGGCGATCCCCGGGCGCTTGACGCGCGGCCGGGGAATAGTTAGAAATTCATCAATACACGTCACCACGTTGGCACGCATGGACGACGCGAGTCTGGTCCGGGTGCTGCGCGCCCTGGCCGACCCCAAGCGGTTCCGGATGGTGCGCGAGCTGGCGGAAGCGGGCGAGCTGTGCTGCGGGGAGCTGGGCCAGCGGTTCGCGGTCTCCCAGCCCACCGTGTCCCACCACCTGAAACTGCTGGCCGAGGCGGGCGTACTGAGGGTGCGCCACGACGGACAGCACCACTTCATCTCGGTCAACCGCGGGCTGGTGGACGAGGTCGCGGCCCTGCTGCCCGCCCGGGTGCGGGCGGAGCGGCGGGGCGCGGCCGGCCGCGGCCGGTCCGGCGTGCGGGGAACACGCGGCCGGGTGGGCGGTACTCCGCACGTCCGGATCCCCAAGCAATGAGTGGATGGTGTCGATTCCGGCCCCCGCCGGTCGTCGAACCGGCGAGGGCGCGCGGCGAAGCGTCCCGAGCGGCAGCGAAGCGGATGGAAGTCCTGTCTGGAGGCTCTGTGAGTCAGCGGCTCGAAGGTAGGTATGCGGGTGTTCGCTCCGCCGCGCTGGCGGCGGCGGTCCTGGTCGTGGGCGCGTGCCGCGGCGGCGGCGGCGGGTTCGGCGGGTTCCCGCCCGCCGAGGTGGCGGTGGTGGCGGTGGCGCCGCAGACCGTGGCCCAGACGTTCGAGTTCCCCGGCCAGGTCGAGCCGTATCGCCGGGTCGAGGTGCGCGCGCGGGTCGAGGGCATCATCGAGGAGCGGCCGTTCACCGAGGGCGCGATGGTCAAGCCGGGCCAGCTGCTGTACCGGCTGGACAAGGTCCGCTACGAGGCGGCCTACCGCGCGGCGCAGGCCCGGTTCCAGAACGCGAAGCAGATCCTCGACCGGCTCGAGCCGCTGCTGGCGCAGCGCGCCGTCGCGCAGCAGGACGTGGACAACGCGCGCACCGAGTTCACCGCGGCCCAGGCGGCGCTCGACCAGGCCAGGAAGGACCTCGACGACACCGACGTGAAGGCCGAGATCGAGGGCCGCGTCGGACGCACCAACCTCGAGGTCGGGGCGCGCGTCACGGGACCGGCGGACCTGCTGACGACCATCGACCGGCTCGATCCGGTGTACGTCACCTTCCAGCCCAGCTCGCAGCAGCTGCTCGAGTGGCGGGAGAACCCGCGCTGGCGCGACCTCGTCGAGCCGGGGAGCCGGCTCACGGTGCAGGTGGTGCTGCCGGACGGGACGCTGCTGCCGCGCACCGGCCGGCTCGACTTCGTGGCGCCGTCGCTCGACGCGGCCACCGGCACGCAGGAGTTCCGCGCCACCTTCCAGAACGCGGACCGGCTGCTGATGCCGGGCCAGTTCGTGCGGGTGCGGCTGGCGGGCTTCGCGCGGGACAGCGCCATCGCCGTGCCGCAGCGGGCGGTGCAGACCGGGCTGGGCCGGCAGTTCGTCTACGTCGTCGGGGCGGGCGACACGGTGCAGATGCGCGACGTGCAGACCGGCGCGTGGGCGGGCGACCAGTGGATCATCAACCGCGGCCTCGCGACCGGCGACCGCGTGATCGTGGACGGGATCCAGAAGGTGGCGCCGGGCCGGCCGGTGAAGCCGGTGCCGCTCGCCGACAGCTCCGCGGTCGCCGGGACGCCGGCGCCGGCAGCGAAGCGCCCGGGGGCCGGGACGAGGACGGGAGCGCCGCGATGACCGGGGCGCCGGAGAACGACGGCAACGGGCAGCAGGTCAGCTACTACTTCATCCGCCGGCCGGTGCTGGCCGGCGTGGTCTCGATGATCATCACCCTGATGGGCATCCTGGCGATCCGCCTGCTGCCCATCTCGCGTTACCCGCAGATCTCGCCGCCGGCGATCCAGGTGGTGGCCGTCTATCCCGGCGCGACGGCGCAGGACGTGGCGGAGGCCGTCGCGGCCCCGATCGAGCAGCAGCTCTCGGGACTGCAGGGGATGCTCTACTACACGTCGGCCAACGCCAGCGACGGGACGATGAGCCTGTCGATCTACTTCGACGTGAACCGCAACCAGGACCTGGCGGCGGTGGACGTGCAGAACGCGGTCCAGCTCGCCTCGCCGCAGCTGCCGGCGGCGGTCCGCCAGCTCGGCATCTCGATCATCAAGGCCAACTCCGACATCCTCGGGGTCGTGGGCCTGAGCTCGAGCGACCCGCGCTACGACGCGGCGTACCTGACCAACTACATGAAGCTGTACGTCGAGGACGACCTGAAGAGCGTGCAGGGCATCGGCAACGCCACCACGTTCGGCGGGCTGCAGTTCTCGATGCTGATCCAGCTCGACCCGGACAAGATGGCGCAGCTCGGCGTCACGGTGAACGACGTCGCCGACGCGGTGCGCGAGCAGAACGCCACCAACCCGGCGGGCCGGCTGGGCGGCGAGCCGGCGCCCCCCGGCACCGATCTCACCATCCCGGTCACGACCATCGGGCGGCTCCAGACCCCCGACGAGTTCAACGACATCGTGGTGCGGGCGCTGCCGGACGGCTCCGAGATCCGGATCCGCGACGTCGGGCGGGCGGTGCTGGGCTCGCAGAACTACGACTTCGAGGGCCGGCTCAACGGCAAGCCGACCGCGCTGTGCCTGCTGTACCTGCGGCCCGGCGCCAACGCGCTGCGGGCCCGCGACGCCGTCGTCAAGCGGCTCGGCGTGCTGCAGAAGAACCTGCCCCCGGGCGTGTCGATCAGCATCCCGTTCGACACCACGCCGTTCGTCACCGTGTCCATCCACGAGGTGGTGGTCACGCTGGTGGAGGCGCTGCTGCTGGTGGCGCTGGTGGTGTTCGTGTTCCTGCAGAGCTGGCGCGCGACGCTGATCCCGATGCTGGCGGTGCCGGTGAGCGTCATCGGCACCTTCCTCGGCCTCGAGGCGCTGGGGCTGTCGATCAACGTGCTCACCCTGTTCGCGCTGGTGCTCGCCATCGGCATCGTGGTGGACGACGCCATCGTGGTCATCGAGAACGTCGAGCGGATCATGGCCACCGAGGGCCTCCCGCCGCGGCTGGCCGCGGACCGGGGCATCCAGCAGGTCGCGCCCGCCCTGGTCGCGATCGTGCTGTCCCTCACGGCCGTGTTCGTACCGGTGGCGTTCACCGGCGGCGTCACCGGCGCCCTGTTCCGGCAGTTCGCCATCACCATCGCCATCGCGGTGGTGCTGTCGGGCGTGGTGGCCCTGACCCTCACCCCGGCGCTGTGCGCCTGGCTGCTCACGGAGGCCAGCGAGTCCCACACCACCGGGCCGTTCGGCGCGTTCAACCGGCTGTTCGAGGCCGGGCGAGGCAACTACGTGCGGAACGTGGAGCGGGTGCTGCGCCGGCCCAGGGCCGGCTTCGCGGCGTTCGCCGTGGTGATCGCGCTCGCAGTGGTGCTGTGGCGCCACGTGCCGTCGTCGTTCATTCCCACCGAGGACAAGGGCTACTTCGCGGTCGCGCTCCAGCTGCCCGACGGCTCGTCGCTGCAGCGCACCAAGGCGGTGGTGCAGCGGGTCGAGGGCTTCCTGCGGCAGGAGCCGGCCGTCCGGAACATCGTCGCCCTGGCGGGCCTCGACATCCTCAGCCGCTCGAGCCAGACCAACAGCGCCGTGATCTTCGTGAACGTGGCCCCGTGGGACGAGCGGGGGAAGAAGGACGCGCTCGACGCCATCACCCAGCGCCTGTCGTTCCGGCTGTTCGGGATGAAGGACGCCATCGGCTTCGCCTTCAACCTGCCGGAGATCCCGGGCCTCGGGGCGACGGCGGGCGTGGAGACCAACCTGCAGGACCGCACCGGCCGGCCGGTGAGCCAGTTCGCGGGCGACGTGCAGCAGTTCGTGCAGGCGGCCAACCAGCTGCCGGCCGTGGCCGCGGTGCAGGTCAACTTCCGCGCCAACGTCCCGCAGCTGTTCGTGAACGTGGACCGCGCGGCGGCGAAGGCGCGCGGCGTGCAGCTCGGCGACCTGTTCGGCACCATGCAGGCGCTGCTCTCCACGCTGTACATCAACGACTTCAACCTGTACGGGAAGACCTACCGGGTGCAGGCCGAGGCGGCGGCGCCGTACCGCCAGACGCCGGCGGACATCGGCCGGCTGTACGTGCGGGGCGCCAACCGGGCGATGATCCCGCTCTCGGCCGTGACCCACACGGAGTTCCGGGTGGCGCCGACGCTGGTGAGCCGCTTCAACGGCTTCACCTCGGCGCTGCTCACCGGCGCGCCGAAGCCCGGGCGCAGCAGCGGCGAGATGATGGCGGAGCTCGACACCTTGGTGGGCGGCCGCTTCGCCAACGAGGGTCTGGCGCTGGCCTACTCCGGCCAGTCGTACCAGGAGCGCGCCTCCAGCGGCGCGGCGGGCGCCGTGATGGCGCTCGGCCTCATCATCGTCTTCCTGGTGCTCGCGGCGCAGTACGAGAGCTGGTCGCTGCCGTTCGCGGTGCTGCTCGGCGTGCCGTTCGGCGTGCTGGGAGCGTTCTTCGGGGTGTGGCTGCGGGGCCAGCCGAGCGACATCTACGTCCAGGTCGGCCTCATCACGGTGGTCGGCCTGTCGGCCAAGAACGCGATCCTGATCGTGGAGTTCGCCAACTCGCTCCGCCGCCAGGGCGTGCCGCTCCTCCAGGCCGCGACCCTCGCGGCGCGGGACCGGCTGCGGCCGATTCTGATGACCTCGCTGGCGTTCATCTTCGGCGTGTCGCCGCTGCTGGTGGCGGGCGGGGCGGGGGCGGTGAGCCGCCACTCGATCGGCACCACGGTGTTCTTCGGGATGCTGATCGCCACGGCGATCGCGATCGTTTTCATCCCGCTGTTCTTCACGGTGATCGAGGGCCTCGCCGAGCGGGGACGCCGGGCGGAGCCGGCCGGCGGGGAGGCGGCCCAGTGAGCGCCCGCCTCGCGGCACTCGCGCTGGCGGCGGGCCTCGCCGGCTGCAGCGTCGGTCCGGCCTACCGGCCGGCTCCGGTGGTGCCCGCGTCGACGCAGGTCGGGATCCCGCGCCGGGCCGACTCGACCCAGGCGTTCTTTGACTCGCTGGCGGCGGCCCGCGCGGCGGACACCGTGCGGCCGGCCCCGGCGCCGCGGCGGCTCACGGCGGACTCCGTGGCCGATCTCGCCTGGCTCGACGTGCTTCGCGACTCCGTGCTCACGCACCTGGTGGGCGTGGCGATCCAGAACAACCGCACCGTGGCCGCGGCCCGGGCGCAGGTGGAGGAGTACCGCGCCGCGCTGGGCATCGCGCAGTCGGCGCTGTGGCCGAGCCTCACGCTGAACGGCAGCGTCTCGCGGAACCGGGTGGTGTTCGGCACCGAGGCCATTCCGCCGTACACGGCCTGGCGGGGCACCGCCGACCTCGCGTGGGAGCTGAACTTCTGGGCCATCGGCAGCGGGATCACGGCGGCCAATTCCGACCTCGCGGCCCAGCGGGCCGCCGAGCGCGCCGCGGTGCTCTCGCTGGTGAGCGACGTCGCGACCGGGTACCTGCAGCTGCTGGAGCTGGACCAGGAGCACGCGGTCGCCGAGCGGACGCTGTCGTCGCGGCAGGCGACGCTGGAGCTGGCGCGGCAGCGGTTCGACCGCGGCCTCATCTCCGAGCTGGACGTGCGGCAGTTCGAGGCACAGGTCGCGGTGCCGGCCGCGCGGCTCGCCGAGGTCGAGCAGCTGCGCGCGCAGCAGGAGCACGCGCTCAACGTGCTGCTGGGCGAGGGGCCTGCGCCGATCCCGCGCGGCACGTCGCTCGCGGCGGCGGCGCGCGCGGTGATCGTGCCGGATTCCGTCTCCTCCAGCCTGATCGCGCGGCGGCCGGACGTCGAGGCCGCCGAGCGCGGCTACGCCTCGGCCACGGCGCGCGTCGGCATCGCCGACGCGGCGCGGCTCCCGACGTTCGTGATCACCGGCTCGTACGGCGGCCAGGCGCCGACCCCCGGCAACACGCTCAATGCCGGCGCGAGGGTCTACGAGTTCCTGGGGGGCGTCTCGATCCCGCTGTTCACCGGCGGGCGCCTGGTGGACGAGGTGGCGGCGGCGCGGGCGCAGGCGGAGCAGGCCCGGGCGCAGTACGAGCAGACCGTCCTGGTGGCACTCGGGGAGGCCGGCGACGCGCTGGTGGGCGTGCGCGCGGCGCGCGACGCCGCGGCGGCCGAGCAGACGCAGGCGACGGCCCTGCGGCGCGCGCTGGCGCTGGCGGAGATGCGCTACCGCAGCGGCGTGTCGAACTACCTCGAGGTGCTGGACGCGGAGCGGAGCCTGTTCGACGCGGAGCTCGCCGCCAGCCAGGCGCAGCTGCAGCAGCTCACCGCCGCGGTGCGGCTCTACAAGGCGTTGGGCGGTAGCTGGGTCGCGCCGGTCCGGTAGCCTGCGGGCGGCGCGAAGAAAGCGGAAGATGTGGAGTCAGGCTCCTCCGGCGCGGCGGCTGGCCGGCGTCAGCCTGCCTGCGCCAGCAGGCCCGACAGCTCCGCCGCGTTGCGGGGGCGCTCGTCGGGCTTCTTCGCGAGGAGCCGCAGCACCAGCGCCGAGAGCGCCGGCGGGATGTCGCCGTTGAGCGCGGCGGGCGGCTCCGGGTCGTCGTGCAGCAGCTTCGCGATCAGCGAGATCGGCGAGTTCGCCTCGAAGGGGAGCCTGCCGGTCAGGCACTCGTAGAGCACCACCCCCGCCGAGTAGAGGTCGCTGCGGCCGTCCACGTCCTCGGCGAGCAGCTGCTCCGGCGACATGTAGGCCGGCGTCCCCACCACCATCCCCGCCTGGGTCAGCACGGTGGTGCGCTCGACCAGCCGGGCGACCCCGAAGTCCATCACCTTCAAGACGCCCTGCGGGTCCAGCAGCAGATTCTGCGGTTTGATGTCCCGGTGCACGACGCCCTGCTGGTGCGCCACGTCCAGCGCATCCGCCAGCTGCAGGCCGAGGGCGAGCACCGAGGCGACGGCGAGCCGGCCGCGGGTCTCGAGCAGCTGCCGGACCGTCATGCCCTCCACGAATTCCATCGTCACGTAGCAGGCGCCGTCACAGACGCCGAAATCGTGGGTGCGCACGACGTTGCGGTGCGAGATCCGGCGCGCCAGCCGGGTCTCCGCCTTGAGCCGCTCCGTCGCCGTCTCGTCCGTGCCGACCAGCTCGGCGTGCAGCATCTTGATCGCGACGTCCTCGTTCAGCTCGCGGTCGTGCGCCAGGTACACGGCGCCCATGCCGCCGGCGCCGAGGGCGCGGACGATCTCGTAGCGGCCCGCGAACTGCTGCCCGGGCTGCAGCGTCGTGGACGCGGCGGACGGCTCGGCCGCGGCGGCGGGCCGCGCGGCGGCGATCTCGCGGCGCAGCTCCTCGAGCCGTCCCTGGAGCCGGTCCTCCCGCGCCTTCACGCCCGCGGCCATGCCGTCGAACACGCGCGCCAGGCGACCCAGCTCGTCGCCGCGGGAGGCGAGGTCGGCCAGCGCGCCGGTGCGGTACGCGCCGCCCTCGACCGCCCGCGCCGCGCCGATCACGCGCTCCACGTCCTTCAGGTACGCCACCTCGCGGTCGCGCATCCGCTTCTTCTCCAGGCTCGCGCCGATCCGCGCCTTGAGCAGCACCGGGTCGAACGGCTTGGGCAGGTAGTCCTCGGCGCCGCGCTCGATGCAGCGCACCACGCTGGCCATGTCGTCGAGCGCCGAGATCATGATCACCGGGATGTCGCGCGTCTCGGCCGCGCCCTTGATGCGCTCCAGGACCGCGAAGCCGTCCAGCTCCGGCATCATCACGTCGAGCAGCACCAGGTCGAACGGGCGCTCCGCCAGGAGTGCCAGCGCCGCGCCGCCGCCCGCCGCACAGGTCACCGCGTAGCCCTGGCGCTCGAGGCGGCGCTGCAGGACGGCGCGGTTGTCCTCGATGTCGTCGACGACGAGGATGTCGGCGGGGGCGGCCGGTTCCGTGGCGCCGGACCGGTCGGGTGCCGGGTGTGATGAGGCGGGGTGTGAGGGTGCGGGGTGCGAGGGTTTGGGCGTCCCCGCCGAGGGCGACACGGTGCCCGTCCCCGTCAGGCCCAGGCGCTCGGCCGCGCTGCGGATCTTCCGTACGTCCGCGACGAACGCGCGGTCCGAATCGCTCAGCAGCGAGTCGGTCGCCCGGAGGATCTTGTCGCGCGGCACCCGCAGCGTGTCGGACAGCGCCTCCGCCTCGGTCGCGGGCACGCCGTCCCGGCCGGAGGGCAGGGCGCGGTCGATCGTGGTGAGCGCGTCGCGCACCGCGGCCAGCGCCTCCTCCAGCGCGGCGCGCCGCGCCGCCAGCTCGGCCGCGGACGCGTCCTCCAGCAGCATCTCGCAGTAGCCCATGATCTGGTTGATGGGCGTGCGCAGGTCGTGGCGCAGCGCCGAGAGGGCCTGCGCGGTCAGCGTGCCGGCCGTCGAGTCCGTCACCCGCGCCCGTTCCGGTTGAGCAGCGCCTGGATCTTGCCCAGCAGGCGCTCGAGCTCGATCGGCTTGGTGTCGTAGTCGTCCGCGCCGGCCTGGATGGCCTTCTCGCGATCGCCGGCCATGGCGTGGGCGGTCAGCGCGATGATCGGCACCGACTTGGTCCCGGGTGCGGCGCGGATCTGGCGCGTGGCCTCCCAGCCGTCCACCTCGGGGAGGCTCATGTCCATCAGGATGAGGTCGTACGGCGCGGCCTGCGCCATCTCGACGCCCTGGCGCCCGTCGGTCGCCATCGCCACCTCGAAGCCCTTGCGCTCCAGCCGGCGCGAGAGCATGTCGCGGTTCATCTCGTTGTCTTCGACCAGCAGGATCTTCGGCATCGTGGTTCCTCAGTCAGAGCGTCAGCTTGCCGTCGGCGCGGCGGCCTCGAGGCTCGCCGGCAGCCGGACCGTGAACGTGGAGCCCTTGCCCGTCTCGCTCGCCACCTGCACGTCGCCGCCCATCATCTGGCAGAAGCGCCGGGTGATCGCCAGGCCCAGGCCGGTGCCGCCGTAGCGGCGCGCGGTCGACGCGTCGGCCTGGGAGAACGCCGCGAACAGCTTCGCCATCTGCTCGGG
>Ga0187780_10002097_pt1 | contig 15039 bp, 13 predicted proteins | sample 1015_Q2_SP10_20__FD_132429 | JGI IMG/M metagenome (GOLD analysis project Ga0187780, IMG submission 132429) | Tropical peat soil microbial communities from peatlands in Department of Meta, Colombia - 1015_Q2_SP10_20_MG | ecosystem: Environmental > Terrestrial > Soil > Wetlands > Peat | place... | reverse complement strand
CTGGGGCGAGGGGCACCTGGTGGTGGCGAAGGACCTGTTCTGCCGCCCCTGCGGGCAGGACGGGTGCAACGGCAGCAAGCGCAGCGACTGCCTGGACATGATCACGGAGGCCGAGGTCATCGCCGCGGTGGACGCCCAGCTCCGGCGGCAGGGGTTGCCGGGCCGGCCGGCGGCGGGCGCACCGTTGCGCGCCGGCGGGATGACGCCGTGAGGGAGCGTCTCAGTGTCACCATCGTCTGCGTGGACGCGCAGGAGAAGATCCGCGCCTGCCTGGAGAGCGTGGCCTGGGCCGACGAGATCGTGGTCTGCGACTCGGGCAGCTGCGACGAGACGCTGGCCATCTGCGCCCAGTACACCGACCACATCTACACGGACCCCTGGCGGGGGTTCGGTGCCCACAAGAATCTGGCGCTGGAACGAGCCTCCCACCCGTGGGTCCTCAGCTTGGACGCCGACGAACGGGTGACGCCGCCCCTGGAACGGCGCATCCGGCGGATCCTGGAGGGGCCGGCCGAGGCCGATGGGTACCACATCCCCCGGCGGAACTACTTCCTGGGGCGCTGGATCCGCCACGGCGGCTGGTACCCGGACTACGTGCTGCGCCTCTTCCGGCGGGACCGGGGCCGGTTCACGGAGCGGGCCGTGCACGAGGCGGTGGAGGTGGACGGGCCCACGGCCCGCCTGGAGGAGGCGCTGGAACATCACACGTACGACTCCATCGCCGCCTATCTGATGCGCATGAACCGGTACTCGGCCCTGGCGGCCGGGGAGATGCGGCGGGCCGGCGTGACCTTTCGGCCGTGGGATCTGGTGTGGCGGCCCCCGGCCACGGCGCTGAAGATGTACCTGGTGCGGCAGGGCTTCCGGGACGGCGTGCATGGGCTGGCCCTGGCGGGCCTGTACGGAGGATACACCTTCGCCAAGTACCTCAAGCTCTGGGAGCTCCAGGCGAAGGGCGGCCCCTGACCGCGGAAAGGCGTTCGATGGTTCGGTAGTTCGGTAGTTCATCGGCTGACCGGGTGGCCGGGGCCGGCGCGGGATCCCCCAGAGAACCACCGAACGGCCGAACCACCGAACCACCGAACGTGGTACGCGCATGTTGACGGTGTTTCACAGCGAGGCTTCCCTCGGCTGGGGCGGGCAGGAGCTCCGGATCATGGCGGAGCTCGCGGGGCTGGCGCGCCGCGGGCACCGCACGGGCCTCCTGGCCTGCGCGGGGGGCGAGATCCTGGCGCGGGCCCGCGGCGCGGGCGTGCCGTGCTGGGAGGTGCCCTTCCGGCACGCGCTGGACCTCCCCTCGGCCGCGCGGGCGGCGCGGGTGCTGCGGGATCAGCGGGCGGACGTCCTGGTGACCCACAGCTCCAAAGACTCCTGGGTGGGGGCGCTGGCGAGCCGGCTGGCCGGCGTGCCGGCGGTTCGGATGCGCCACCTGGCCGTGCCGGTGCGGCGCAACCCCATCTCCCGGCTGGTGTACACGCGCCTCTGCCGGCGCATCGTGACGACGGGGGAGGGCGGCCGGGAGCTCCTGATCCGCGAGGTCGGCGTGCGGCCGGACCGGATCGTGGCCGTTCCCACCGGCGTGGACTTGGAGCGGTTCGACCCGCGGCTCACGGACGGCGGCCCTGCCCGCCGCGCGCTGGGCATCCCGGCCGGGGTGCCCGTGGTGGGCATGGTGGCCGTGCTCCGGAGCAAGAAGGGCCACCGGTATTTCGTGGAGGCGGCGCGAGAGGTGGTGCGCGCCGTGCCGGCGGCCCGGTTCCTCATCGTCGGCGAGGGACCGATGCGGCCCACGGTGGAACGGTGGATCGCCGAGGCGGGGCTTTCGGGGGCCGTCTTCCTGCTCGGGCACCGCGAGGACATCCCCGAGGTGATGGCCGCCCTGAACGTGATGGTGCTGCCGTCCCGCCGCGCCGAGGGCGTCCCCCAGGTTCTGACGCAGGCCCTGGCCATGGAGCGGGCCGTGGTCACCACGGATGTGGTCGGGGTGACGGAGATGGTGGAGGACGGCGTCACCGGCGTGGTGGTGCCCCCGGAGGACGCGCCCGCGCTGGCCAAGGCCGTCATCGGCCTGCTGGAAGACCCGGACCGGGCGACGGCCATGGGCCGCGCCGGCCGCCGGCGCGTGGCGGCCGGCTTCAGCCTGGAGGGGATGCTGGCCCGGATGGAGGCGATCTACTGGGAGGTCGCGGCGGCCCACCCGCGGGCGGGCGGGGGAGCGAGCCCGGAGAAAGCCTCCGCCGCGGGGCGCGGGGCGCCGGGCCGGGCCGGGCCGGAGGCGCGGTGATGCCCCGGCCCCTTCCGGCCCTCACCTATCATCATGTGGCCGAGCGCGGCGGCGATCGGCTCACAGTGGATTTGCCCGGTTTCGAGGCGCAGGTGCGCTACCTCACCGAACACGGCTACGCGACGCTGCACGCCGCCGACTTCGTGCGGTGCCTGCGGGGCGAGGCGCCGGCGCCGGAGCGGGCCGTGCTCCTCACCTTCGACGACGGCTACGTGGACACCTGGGCCTACGCCTACCCAATCCTGCGGCGCTACAAGGCCAAGGCCACCCTGTTCCTGGTGACGGGCTGGGTGTCCGATGCGCCTCGGGTGCGCCACACCCTGGAGGACGCCTGGGCCGGCGCGCCGGCCGCCACCCTGCCGCCGGCGCCGCCCCACGATGCGGCGCGGGCCGAGCTGGCGCGCCGCGGGCCCGCCTCGCCCCTGGCCCTCACCTGGGACGAGGTGGCGGCCATGGAGCGGAGCGGGGTGGTGGATGTCCAGTCCCACACTCACACGCACCCCCTCTGCCGGGTGGGGCACGAGATCAACGAGGCGCGGCTGCGGGACGAGCTGCGCCGCTCGCGGGATCTGATCGAAAAGCGCCTGGGCACGCGGTGCCGCTTCCTCTGCTGGCCGCGGGGCTGGTTCAACGAGGCCGCCGTGCGCATCGCGCGGGAGGAGGGCTACGAGGCCTGCTTCAGCACCCTCCCCGGCGCAAACGGCGCCGGGACGGACCTGGGGGCGCTGCGGCGGATCGACGTGAAGCACGGCGGCGCCCGCTGGCTGGCCGCGCGCCTCTACATCTACACGCGCCCCACGCTGGCGGCCTGGTACCTGCGCCTGCGCGGCCAGGGCCACCATGTCCCTGAGGCCTCGCACCGTGCCTGAGCCTTCGGCCGAGCCGAGAGGCGTTCGACCGTTCGGCGGTTCGGCTGTTCACATGGGCGGAGGCTTACAGTCGGCATCCCTCGCAGCCTGAGGAACTGTCGAACAGTCGGACGCTCTTGCGGGATGCATGAAACCGGATACGGAAGACAGGGAATGCGCATCGCGCTAATCAGGAGGCGGTACACGCCCCTCGGCGGCGCCGAGCGGTACGCGGCGGCCGTGGCGGAGGGGCTGGCGCGGCGCGGGCACGAGGTGCACCTGTTCGCCGAGCGCTGGAGCGGGGACGGCGGCGGCCCGCCGGGGCTCACGCTGCATCGGGTCCCGGTGCCGCCGGGACCGTCGTTCGCGCGGGTGCTGGCGTTTGCGGCAGGCGCGGCCCGCGCCGTGTCCCGGGGCCCCTACGACGCCGTGGTGAGCTTCGAGCGCACCCTGCGTCAGGACGTGTACCGGGCCGGCGACGGATGCCACCGGGAATGGCTCCTGCGCCGCGGGGCGGCGATGCCGCCGGCGCGCCGCGCGCTGATGCGGGCGAACCCGCTGCACGCCACCTATCTGTGGCTGGAGGGGCGGATCTTCCGGGACCCGCGCTGCCGCCTGATCATCGCCAACTCGCGGCGGGGGCGGGACGAGATCGTGCGCCACTACGGCACGGACCCCGGGCGGATCGCCGTGCTTTACACCGGCGTGGACCTGGAGGCGTACCACCCGCGGCACCGCGCCGGGCGCCGCGAGGCGGTGCGGCGCGGCCTGGGCATGGCCGAGGGGGAACTAGTGCTCCTGTTCGTGGGCTCGGGCTTCGAACGCAAGGGGCTGGGGCCGTTGCTCCGCGCGCTGGACCTGCTGCGGCGGGACGCCGGCAACCTCGCCATCCGCCTGCTGGTGGCGGGGCGCCGGGAAGTGCGGTATGAACGGATGGTCCGCCGCCTGGGCCTGCAGGGGCGCGTAACGTTCCTGGGGGGGGCCGGCAACGTCGCCGACCTGTGCGCGGGGGCCGATGCGTTCATCCTGCCGTCGCTCTACGATCCCTTCAGCAACGCCTGCCTGGAGGCCATGGCGGCGGGCCTGCCGCCCATCACCAGCCGGGCCAACGGCACATCGGAGCTGATTGAGGACGGCGTGGAGGGCTTCGTGCTGGACGATCCCACGGACCCGCGGGCCATCGCCAAGGCGGTCCTGGCCGTCGGCGACCCGGCGGCGCGGGAGGCCATGGGCGCCGCCGCCCGCCGCCGCGCCGAGGCGCACCCGTTCGACGACCATGTGGACCGCCTGCTGGCCCTCATCGAGGGCGCGGCGAGGTCATAAATTTCCCCTCTCCCTCGTTGAGGGAGAGGGTGGGGGTGGAGGGTACCGGGGTGCTGAAGGTCGGGCTCGTCCGCGACAATAAGATGAACCCGTGGACGTTCCAGCGGGAGGAGTGCCTGGCCGACCGGCTGGACATGACCCTCTTCGTGGGCGAGCGGAACGACTTCGACGTGAGCCAGGTCCGGATCCCCAAGCAGGTGCTCACGCACCGCGAGGAGCTCCTGCTGGCCGCGCGCAACCCGCGCCTGGCCTGGGAGCGGATGCGGCGGGCACCCTTCCGGCGGGCGGACTACTACTATCACTCGCTGCGCAAGCACCTGGAGGGGTACGACATCGTCCACTCCACGGACCTCATCCGCTCCGCCTACACCGTGGCGGACCTGAAGGCCGCGCGGGGCTTCCGCCTGGTTTTGAGCTGGTGGCAGAACATCCCCCACTGGAGCCTGTTCGACCGGCGGGCCGCCTTCTACCGGGACCACGTGATCCCGCGGGCGGACGCCTTCGTACCCTACGCCGAGACCACGGCCCGCGCGCTGATCATGGAGGGCATCCCGAAGGCCAGGGTCCACACCGTGTACCCGGCGGTGGATTTGAAACGATTCCGCCCCGGCCCCCGCGATGCGGAGCTGGCCCGGCGGGTGGGGATCCCGGACGATGCCTTCGTGCTGGTCTACGTGGGGAAGCTCACGGCCACCAAGGGGGCCTACATGATCCCCTACGCCGTGAAGCTCCTGGAGGACGAGGGGCTCACCAACGTGCACGTGGTCCTGGCGGGGCGGGGGGCGCAACGGGCCACGCTGGAGGGGCTGGCGAACCTGTGGGGCATGGCGGGGCGGTTTCACTTCGTGGACTTCCTCACGTACGGTGAGGTCCATCGGGTGCACAGCCTGGCGGACGCCTTCGTGATGCCCAGCTATCCCACCATGACGAGCCAGGAGCAGTTCGGCTTCGCGGTGATGGAGGCGATGGCCTGCGGCAAGCCGCCCATCGTGAGCACCACGGGGGGCCTGCCCGAGGCGGTGGGCGACGCCGGGCTGGTCTTCCCGGCCGGGGACTTCGGCGCCCTGGCGCGGCACCTGCGCCGCCTCATGGAAGACCGTCCCTTCCGAGAGGACCTGGGGGCGAAGGCCCGGGAGCGCGCCGAGGCCTGCTTCGATCCCCACAAGACCGCCGACGCCCTGTACGCCGTGTACGAGAAGGTAATGCGCGGCTGACGGCGAGAGCCATTCGAGATGGATCCATTGGAGAGCGTCCTGGTAGGGGCGTTCCGCATCGTGAAGGCGTGCGACGGGCGCCGCACGGAAGCGGGGGCGCTGGACCCGGCCCGCGTGGAGCGGATCCTCGCCATCTCGTCCACCGGGATCGGGGACACGCTCTTCTCCACGCCGGCCCTCCGGGCGTTGCGCGAGGCGTACCCGCGGGCGTCCCTCACGGCCATGTTCCGGGCGCGCTACCTGGACCTGTTCCGCAACAACCCGCACGTGGACGCCGTGATCCCGTACTACGGGAAGTACCGGCGGCTGCCCTCCACCATCCGGGCGCTGCGCCGGGGACGGTTCGACGTGGCGGCGGTGCTGCACGGCAACGATCCGGATATCATCCCGCTGGCGTATCTCTCGGGGGCGCGCTTCGTGGTGCGCATCCCGAACGACTCCACGCGGTTCCGGTTCCTCTTGTCCAACGCGGCGCTGACGCACGAGCACAACGTGATCCCGGGCCAGCACGGCCTGCAGATGCGCCTGCGCATCGCGGGCCTGGTGGGCGCGCCCAGCGAGGACCGCCGGATGGTGCTGGCGGTGGACCCGGAGGCCGCGCGGGCGGTGGCGGCGTACTTGGAGGCGCGGGGCGTCCGCCCGGGGCACCCGCTGGTGGGGCTCCAGGTGGGGGCCTCCAACGTGAGCCGCATGTGGTTCGGCGACCAGTTCGCCGACTTGGGCCGCCGCCTCCTGGCCGCAGACCCGGCCGTGCGTATCGCCATCACGGGCTCGCCCGCGGAGCGCGGTTACTGCCAGCGGGTGGCCCATGCCATGGGCGCGGGCGGGCGCGTGCTGGTGACGGCGGGGGACCTCACGCTCCCCCAGGTGGCCGCCCTGGTGGATCGGCTGGCCGTGCTGGTGACGGCCGACACTGGCACGCTGCACATGGCCGTGGCCCTGGGGCGGCCGGCCGTGGCCCTCTATGCCATGGCCGACTCGCGGGTGACGGGCCCCGACCCGGCGGACGGGCGCTACCGCGTGATCCAGAAGTGGCGCACCTGCGATCCCTGCTACGGCAAGGCGTGCCCCTTCCCCCTCTGCATGCAGAACATCACGGTGGACGAGGTGGAGGCCGCCGCGCGCGATCTCCTGGGCCTGCACGCGGCGGCCTCGGGGGCGGCCCGGACGACGGTCGCCTGTGCCTGAGCCGCGTTCCCAATCCTCGATCGCCAACCGACAATGGATCATGGAAAAGCCACAGCGAAAAGGTGACGGCCAGGGCGGGCCCACGGTGATCCTGGGGCTCAATACGGGCCACGACGCGGGGGCCTGCCTCCTGGTCAACGGGCAGGTGGTGGCGGTGGCGTCCGAGGAGCGGTTCACCCGCGTGAAGAACGACGGGGCCCGGATCCCCGCCGAGGCGGTCCGCTACGTCTTGAGCGAGGCGGACCGGAGACCGGCCGACGTGGGCGCCCTCCCGCTGACCATGGGGTTCCTCCCCGAACGGTACTTCGTGCGCGAGACGCTCTACAAGGAAGTCGAGCGGCGCGTGAACCGGGCCCGCAAGCGCGCCGTGGGCTGGGTCACCGGGAAGTACGACGAGCCGATGATGATGGCCGGCGCCCTGGCCTGGCGGCTGCGGGACCGGGGCAAGGCGCTGGCCGACCACTTCAAGCTGCATCGGTTCAGGGCGGACACGGGGTTCACGGGGGCCGAGGTGAGCTTCGTGGACCATCACTACTGCCACGGCCTGCCGGCCTACTACTTCTCGGGGTGGGACCGGTGCGGCGTCATCACGCTGGACGGCGTGGGCGACTTCGGGATCTGCCACACCCAGTACGTGGGGGAGGGGGGCGCCTACCGGCCGCTCCACGAACTGAACATCTTCGGCGTCTCGGCCGGCGATTTCTACGCCTGGATCACGCGCCGCCTGGGATTCACGGTGGGCCGCCACGAGGGGAAGATCACGGGCCTGGCCGCCATGGGCCGGCCCGAGCCGCTGGCCTCGAAGCTGCGCCGCTGCCTGTTCTACTCCGAGGCGGAGGGTCGCCTGGCCTCCGAGTTCGAGAAGGCGCCGCGGCCCTTCGACGCGCGCTGGGCCCACATCAACGAGGCCATCCACGGGCAGCCCATGGCGGACGTGGCGGCCGCCGCCCAGCAGGTGCTGGAGGACGCGGTGGTGCCCATGGTGCGCGCCTTCGTGCGCAAGACCGGGTGCGCCCGCATCGGCCTCAGCGGCGGCGTCTTCGGCAACGTGAAGCTGAACCAGCGGATCATGGAGCTGCCAGAGGTCGAGGAGATCTTCGTTTTCCCGGCCATGATGGACACGGGAAACGCCGTGGGCGCGGCGCTGGAGGGCCTGGCCCGCACGGACCCGGAGGCCTACCGCCGGGGCATGGGGCGCATCAGCGACCTCTACTGGGGCCCCGGGTTCGGGATGGACTACATCGGGGACCTCCTGAAGCGGGAGCCGTTCACGGCGCGCCGCATGGACTTCCCCGACCTGGCCCGCACCATCGCCCGCCTCATCGCCGGGGGAAAAGTGGTGGGCGTGTGCCAGGGGCGCATGGAGTTCGGGCCCCGCGCCCTGGGCAACCGCAGCATCCTGGCGGCGCCCACCGACCCCTCCATCAACGACACGCTGAACAAGCGCCTGGACCGCAGCGAGTTCATGCCCTTCGCCCCCAGCGTGCTGGACGGCGCCGCCGAGGACCTGTTCGAAAACGTGCAGAAGGGCCGGTACACGGCCAAGTTCATGACGGTGACCTTCGACGTGAAGCCGGCCTGGCGCGATCGCGTGGGGGCCGTGGTGCACGTGGACGGCACGGCCCGCCCCCAGATCGTGTCCGAGCAGGACAACCCGCGGTACTTCCGCATCATCCAGGAGTACGAGAAGATTTCGGGCATCCCGGCCGTGCTCAACACCAGCTTCAACGTGCACGAGGAGCCGATCATCTGCCGCCCCGAGGAGGCCCTCACCGCTCTGCGCCAGGGGCGGGTGGACGCGCTGGCCCTCGAGGACTACCTGGTGGAACCCTCGTGAGGGATTGTCGATTGACGATTTTCGATTGTCGATTGCGGATTGGCGTCGTCAGCGCATCCGGCCTTCTCAATCGACAATCGTCAATATCCTGAGACCCGGGACTATGGACTTAGCCAAGGCCAGGGATTTGTTGGAAGGCGTGGTGCGGGACTTCCCGTTCCCGGAGAACGCCTACGAGCCCGAGTACCTGCGCAAGCACATGGTGCGCTACCGGGAGTCCTGCGACCTGGTGGCGGCCGCCTGCCCGCGCGAGGGGCGCCTCCTCAGCGTGGGCTGCGAGCCGGGTCACATGGAGATCCTGCTCAAGGAGTTCTACGGATTCCAGCGGGTGGTGGGCCTCTCGTACCGGGCATCCCCTGAGTTCGTGCGGCGCATGGGGAAGTTCGATATCCCGGTCCTCCAGTGCGACGTGGAGCGGGAGCCCATCCCCGAGGGGAACGGGGCCTTCGCGTCCGTTGTCTTCCTGGAGGTCCTGGAGCACATGTTCGTAGGGGTGCCCCACGCCCTCGCCGAGATGGGGCGGGTGCTGGCGCCGGGCGGCACCCTGGTGCTCAGCACGCCCAATCTGGCCCAGTTCCGGAACCGGCTGAAGCTGGCCAAGGGCAAGAGCGTGAACTGGCCGCTGGATGGGGCCAAGATGTTCTTCGCCAAGCCGGTGCACCTGCGGCACAACCGCGAGTACACGGCCCGCGAGGTGAGCTATCTGCTGCGGGAGGCCGGCTTCCTCATCGACAAGGTGCGCTACAAGGACTACAGCCCCCGCTTCCTGATGAAGCTGTTCAACTCGCTGTGGCCCGGCTTCAAGAGCACCATGTTCTTCATCGCCCGGCGGCCATAGGAGGGCGGCGAGGTGCGGGAGCCGAAGACTTACACGGTCAGCCTGCTGAAGGAGGCGTTGCCCAAGTACTGCCGCGGGCTCGCGGCGGACGTGGGGTGCGGCCGGGGCAAGTACCGGGGTCTGATCGCGCGGCACGCCGCACGCTACGTGGGGCTGGACAACCTGACCAGCCTGCGCCAGTTCGCCCCCGGCGGGCAGACCGCGGTGGACGTCGTGGCGGACGTGATGGCGCTGCCCCTGGCCGCCAAGAGTTGCGACACTGTGGTCTGCCTCCAGGTGATCGAGCACGTGCCGGAGCCGGGCGCACTGATGGCTGAACTGGGCCGGGTGTGCCGGCCGGGCGGCCACCTGCTGTTGGCCACCGGGTGGCTGGCTCCCTACCACGCCGAGCCGCGGGACTACTACCGGTTCAGCGTGGACGCCTTCGAGTACCTCTTCGACCGCCACGGCTTCGACCTGGTGGAGCTGAGCCCCAACGGCGGGCCGTGGACGCTCCTGGTGTGGTCCGCGCTGCGGGTGGTGGAGCTTCGCTCGCCCGCGTGGCGGCGGCGCCTGGGGCGCGCCATGCGGCCGCTGGAACTCCTGGCGGAGCGGCTGGACGCCCGCAGAGACACCAGCCGGAACAGCCTGGGCTACTTCGGGGTGGGACGGCGGCGGGGATGACATCCCCATTGCGGAATGCGTGCTTCGACACGCTGCACGTCCTGAGCTCGCCGAAGGACGGATTGCGGAATGCGGATTGAGCGAGCGGGACTTGCACCCGGCGGGGTTGTTTCGCGGCGCGGTCGGGAGAGCATGGCGCGGGCGCAGGTCCTGATCCTGGATACGGGGCAGGAATGGGGGGGCGGCACCAACAGCCTCCTGGAGCTGGTGGCCCGGCTGCCCGAGGAGCGCTACCGCCTGCACGCCGCATTCTATCAGGACTACCGCCGCGGCGGCGGCGAAACCATCGGCCAGGCCCTGGCGGCGCACGGCGTGCGCTTTCACCACCTGTCGCCCCCTGTCGGCCGGCGCGGAAAGGTGGCCCGCGAGGTGGGCCGGGCCCTGCGCTTCGGCCCCGCCCGGCGGGAGTTCCTCTTCCGGCACGACCTGCGCCGGCGCGTGCGGCCGGCGGCGGCGCGCCTGGCCGCGCTCATGAAGGCCGAGGCGGTGGATCTGGTGTACTGCAACAACCAGCCCTCCACCAACCTGGAGGGGATCCTGGCCGCCGGCGACTCGGGCGTGCCGTGCGTGGTGCACGTTAGGAAAGAGGCCGACCTGCGTCCCTTCGAGGTGGAGTCGGCCAACGCACACGTCACCCGGTTCATCTGCGTCTCGCGCGCCGTGCGGGACCACTACGCGGCCTGCGGCATCGACGCCGGGCGGATCGCCGTGGTGTACAACGGGCTGGACGTGGGGCGCCCCCGCCCGGCGGCGGACCAGAAGGTGTACGGCGCCTGGGGGATCGCCCCGACGCAGCCGGTGGTGGGCGCGGTGGGTTCGCTCTTGAAGCTCAAAGGGTACGATCTGTTGCTGGAGGCCTTCGCCATGCTGCGCCGGGACGGGTGGGCGGACGCCCGCCTGGCGATCCTGGGCGAGGGGCCGGAGCGCCCGGCCCTGGCGGCGGCCGCCCGGCGCCTGGGAGTGGCCGAGGCGGTGCGCTTCGCCGGCTTCGTCCCGGACCCGCTGCCGGTGATGGCCCGCTTCGACGTCCTGGCCGTCCCCTCCTCCAGCGAGGGCTGCCCGCGGTCCGTGCTGGAGGCCATGTTCCTGGGTTGCCCCGTGGCCGCCTTCGCGGTGGGCGGTGTGCCCGAGCTGGTGGACCACGGGCGAACGGGCGTGCTGGTGCACGAGCGGGACCCGCGCCAGCTGGCGGACGCCCTGATGATGCTCCTGCGCGACGCCCCGCGGCGCCGGGCCATGGGCGTGGCCGCCCGGCAGCGCGTGGCCGAACACTTCTCCGTGGACCGGTACGTGGACGAGGTGGACGCCGTCCTGACGCAGGCCCTCGCCGCCCCCCGCTGACACCGGGTTCGTTCTGAGGTCTATGCTCCTGCTCTGCCCACGTAACTGTGACGAGTTGGGAATCCTCTGACTGAGTCGCTGTGCGAAGAGTTCGGGCGGTGCGATTTGAACGCATGATGGCTTCGGGGCGGACAAAACCCGTTGTTGCGGAATGCATGGAGGGGGCGAAGCAAGCCGGTGAATTCGTCCTCAAGCTAGCCGGGGGGATGGACCAAGGGATAATTGGCCTAGCGTGTGAAGCAATTGCCGCGCGATTTGCTGAAGCAATTGGTTTGAAGATTCCAGAACCGGCGTTGGTTGAGATCACGCCGGAATTCTGTGACGGAGTTCCTGACCGTGATGCAGCGGAACGCCTTCGTCGAGACCAGGGGCTGGTCTTCGGCAGCAAATTCGTGTCCGGAGGATACACAACCTGGCTGGTCAACAAGGCCATTTCAGAGCGCTTGCGGGGCGCGGCTTCCGAAGTGCTGGCATTCGACATGTTCGTTCAGAACCCTGACCGGCGCCCCGACCGGCCAAATCTGCTGGTCAAAGTCGATGACCTGGTGGTAGTTGATCACGATATGGCCTTTTCATTTCTATTCGCATTAGGCAATTTGGATGAGGCGTGGCAGGACTCGTTTGAGACCGGGATCAGGAAACACGTGTTCTACCATGGCCTGAAGGGGAGGTTGGGGGATCTCAGGAGATTTCATGGGGCCATTGAGGCCGTGGATGATGCCCGCCTGGACGCCATAACGCTGGATATTCCTGCTGAGTGGATTTCAACCAAAGTCTCGCGGGATAGGCTTCACGCGATCCGCCGATTCCTCGCTCGGCGGCGGGACTATGTGGGCACGCTTTTGGATTCGCTGGGGAGGGTGATGGCATGAGCTACAAGTATTCCGCCGTCCTCCTACGCTATGTCCACGACGTTGTTGGGGCAGAGTTCGTCAACGTTGGGGTCGTCGTGTACGCTCCTGACCCTAAGTTCCTAGGCTGCATTTGCACGCAACGCTATGGCCGGTTATCGAGCTTGTTCGGGAAAAACCGAGTTGCAGGTGCGAACCTTCGAGAGCTCTTCCGCTACGTCCAAGCCCGGATTGAGGAACTTGGTGGAAGATTCAGGGGTGAGTTTGACTTTGGGGATCGCCCAAGTTCCATTATGCAGATTGCGCATGGAGTGGTGCCGCCTGATGACTCATCGCTTCAATGGTCTCACGAGATGGGTGGTGTGACGGAGGACCCGCAACGCACCCTGGAGGAAATGTACGACCGCTTCGTGGTCAAGTACGAGCGGCCCGGTGAGCGACAGGGGCGCGAGGATGAAGATGTATGGAAGACTTTCAAGCGCGCGCTCGAAGCGGAGAGGGTCATCGGCTACCTAAAACCGTATTTGGTCCGGGCGCGAGACTATGAACACGAGTTCAGTCGTGCTTGGAGAAATGGCCGGCTGAATGTCCTAGAACCAATGTCCTTCGATATGGCGGATGGCGGCCAGATCTTGGAAAAGGCGACTAGGTGGCTTGGGCGCCTCCAGGCTCTGACAGATTCCGAGGAGCGATTCAAGTTCTATGCGTTGGTTGGTGAGCCGACCGACCGACGCCTATATCCGCAGTTTGTCAAGGCGAAGAATTTGCTCGATAAAATAAGTGTAGAGCATGCCCTTGTTAAAGAAGAAGAAGCTCCAGCGCTGGCTAGGCTCGTGAAAGAGGAGGTTCGGCCCAATCCAGCGAGCTAGCCTACCTCGGCCCCAACGCAGCAACCCTTCTCCTGGAGCGGTATGTTCTACGTCCTGCTGACATACCTGTGTTGGCCTCTGCTGCGCCTCGCGCCGCGCCGCCGCGCCGCCGCGCCGCCGCGCCGCTTCCTGGTGGTGCAGACGGCTAAGATCGGGGACCTGGTGTACGCCACGCCCCTCTGGCGGGCCATCCGGGCGGCACACCCGGGCGCGCACGTGGCCCTCCTGGCGCATCCCGCGGCGGCGGCCCTGGCGGAGCACGATGGCGCGCTGGATGCCGTCCACACGGTGGACGCAGCGGCGCTGCGTGGCCTGGCGGGGAAATGGCGTTTGGCGCGCCTGGTGCGGCGCGGGCGCTACGATGTGGCGCTCTGTCTCACGCCGACCCTCGCGCTCGTCCTGGGCCTCCTCTGGGGGCTGGTGCCGCGCGCCGCGGTGCTGGTGCCGGATGTGGCGGGGGCCACGTTCCGCGCCCTGGCCCGCCTGGCGGCGCGGGCCGGCCACCGGCGCGGGGAACCCCTGTCCGCGGCCTACGCGAGGGTGGGGGCGGCCGCCGGACTCTCCGGGGACATGCGGGCGCGTGCGCTGGCGCCGGCGCCGGGGGCGGTGGGGCGCGTGCGGGAGTTCCTGGCGTCCCGCGGGGTGCCGCCGGGGACCGCGCTGGTGGGGATCGCGCCGGCCGCCGGCAACCCGGTGAAGCAGTGGCTGCCGGACCGCGTCGCCGCCCTGGCGGACCGCGTCGCCGCCCTGGCCGGGGCGCGGGTTGTGCTCATCGGCTCCGCGGCGGACCGGCCGCTGGTGGGGGCGATCCTGGGGCGCATGGAGATGCCGGCGGTGGATGCCGCCGGGGCGTTCGCCCTGGGGGACTTGCCGGCCCTGCTCTCGGGGCTGACGCTCCTGGTGGCCGCCGACAGCGGGCCCCTGCACATCGCCGAGGCGGTGGGCGTGCCGGCCGTCATCATCGGGGGGCCGGCCGACCTGCGCGAGCGCGACCTGCGCACGCCCCACCGGCTGGTGCAGCAGCACCTCCCGTGCCTCCCATGCGTCTCGGCGTTTCGGGCCCCGTACGCGTGCCCGCTGGGGCACCACCGGTGCATCGTGGACACTCGGGTGGAGCAGGTGTGGGAGGCCGTGCGGGCCGCCCTGGAGGCTGTGACGCCCGCCCCGCAGCCGGTGGCGGAGGCCCGGCCATGACGGCGGCGGAGGGCCACGCCGGGGCGGCCGGGGCCCGGTTGGTGGACGCGGGGCGCATCCGCAGGGTCCTCGTGATCCGGAACGACAACATCGGGGACGTCATCTGCACCACGCCGGCCCTCACGGCCCTGCGCCGGCGCTTCCCCACGGCGCATCTGGCCATCCTGGTGGCGTCGTACGGCCGCGAGGCGGTGGCCGGCAACCCGGACCTGGACGAGGTGCTGGCCTACACCAAGCACAAGCACCGGCCCGACGCGAGCCGGCTGGCCGCCTGGGGCGAGATGGCCCGACTGGTGGCGCGCATGCGCGCCGGCCGATACGATGTGGCCGTGGCCATGCGGGCCCACTTCACCGGTTCGCTGGGCTGGCTCACGTTCCTCTCCGGGGCGCCCTGCCGGGTCGGCTACGCGCCGCCGCCGCGGCACCCCCTGCGGTTCACCATCACGCACCCGGTGGGGCTTCCCGTGGAGCCGGCCCACGAGGTGGAGCGGTGCCTGCGCCTGCTGGAGCCGCTGGGCGTGCGGGCGGAGCACCCGGCCTTGCTGCTGCCGAGGGACGCGATGGCCGAGGCGGTCGCCCGGGAGCGCCT
>Ga0187780_10002096_pt1 | contig 15040 bp, 10 predicted proteins | sample 1015_Q2_SP10_20__FD_132429 | JGI IMG/M metagenome (GOLD analysis project Ga0187780, IMG submission 132429) | Tropical peat soil microbial communities from peatlands in Department of Meta, Colombia - 1015_Q2_SP10_20_MG | ecosystem: Environmental > Terrestrial > Soil > Wetlands > Peat | place... | reverse complement strand
GGGTTTACCAAGGCGCTGGCTCTCGAGGGAGCGTCGCGCAACGTGACGGCCAATGTGATCGCGCCTGGCTACACTGATACGGATATGGTGGCCGCTGTCCCGCCAGACATACTCAAACAGATCGTCGCGTCGGTGCCGATCGGGCGGCTGTGCAAGCCTGAGGAGATTGCCCGGGCGGTGGTGTTTCTGGCAGCCGACGAGGCCGGATCGATTACGGGAGCTACGCTGTCGATTAACGGCGGCAAATACATGTTGTAGGTTCAACGCGGCCGCGGCGAGTGCAACGTGGGGCCCGGCGCGTGGATCGCTTTGGTGGACTCGGGCGCTGCCTCAACATGACGGAGAGGCGCCAAGGAAAATCGTCCGAAAGGAAGGCCGGGCGCGTCAGTCCACGACTTGGCTGCAATTCTGGGGGGGCGCAATGGTAGCGTCTGACAAGACGGGATCACCGTCCATCCTGCGCAATACGCATCGCGGCCCCGTTGCCGGTGTCGACGACACCGCTCGCTCCGGAACCCTTTACTGGCTGGGCGTTCCCTACGCAATGCCTCCCGTGGGCGCATTGCGCTGGAGGGCGCCGCGGGAGCCGGACGCGTGGAGCTCGCCGCGGCCGTGCACGGCGTTTGGCTGTGCATGCGTGCAATACGGCACGATCTTCGGACCCGGCGCGAACAATGCGTATGACACGACGATCGCCGATACATTCAACCAGGTGGTGGGAAGCGAAGACTGTCTATATCTGAATATCTGGCGCCCGGCGACTGGCGAAAACGATCTTCCGGTCATCGTTTTTCTTCACGGTGGGAGTAACGTCGCGGGGTACACGGCCGACCCGATTTACAACGGGGCGAATCTTGCCAGGGCGGCCAATGTTGTCGTCGTCACGGTCAATTACCGCCTCGGCGTCTTTGGCTGGCTGAGCCTGCCGCAGTTAAAAACGGGAATTGCGGAAGAGGACTCGGGCAACTTCGGCACGCTCGATACGATCCACGCGCTGCGTTGGGTGAGCCGCAACATCGGCGAATTTGGCGGCAGCGCGCGCAATGTGACACTGATGGGACATTCGGCCGGGGCGATCAATGCGTGGGTCTTAACGGTCGCGGCACCGACACGACGCGCTGAACTCTTTCATCGGCTCGTTGCGCTCAGTGGCGGTATGTCGCTTGCGAGTAATTTGCCCCCGGGTTCTATGCCGTGTCTGAATCCGACGCCCTACTGCGCGGCGCAGGGCCAAGCGCTGCTCAACGCATTGCTAATTGCCGACGGCATCGCCAAGGATGATGAAAGCGCCGCGGCGTGGGCTGCGGCGCGCACCAGCGCCCAAGTTGCCGAATACCTGCGGGCGCTGAGCCCGGCGGCAATCCTCAGGGCGCTGCTTGCAAAACTCGTTCCGGTCGGTCTGGGAGCCTCGGCCCCCGTCCCGGACGGGACAGTGCTGCCCGCGGACCCGATCGGCATGTTAGCTGCGGGGGAGTACGCGAGGGTGCCCGTGCTCGCCGGCAACACGCGCGAAGAAGCAAAGCTCTTTGCTCGGCTGCTCGCACTATCGCCTGCATTAGGCGGCGTACCAGGCATCAAGGTAAGCGAATTCGAACGATTTCTGATGGCGCACCGCTTTGATCCAGATAGTGCGACTTCCTTAAGTGCCTCCTCCCTGATTAGCGAACAGTACCTGCCGGTGGACGCTCCTCAGACGGGTTACAACGCCAGGACAGCGCTTTTGAGTCAGATATTTTTCTTCGCCAATCGCGACAATGTGCTCAATGCGCTCAAAGCCCGGCAGGCCAATGTCTGGTGCTACCGCTTCGACTGGGCGCGGGAACCGGCGCCGTGGAACGAAGTCTTGGGTTCGGCTCACTTCGTTGACATGCCTTTCGTCTTCGGCAATTTCGGTCCCTCGGTCTTATCGAATTTGATCGGTGGCAAGGCCAACGCGCTTGGCCGCTCCGCACTGTCCGAGGCGATGATGGCAAGCATCGGGGCGTTTGCGCGCACCGGGGACCCGAACAATGCGTCGCTGGGAATTACTTGGCCCATGTGGCCAGGGGTCTTGGTGTTCGACGCTGGCTTGGCCGACAAGGCAATTTCGGTGCAATAGTCGCAGCCTGCCGCCATCATGGGAGGCATCCGCTTTGTCGGGACAAGCTGCCATGCGAGGTGGGTCTCCGGATTTTTGGGTGCCCCGAGTGGCCTGATGCGGCGGGCTTGACCCTTGGGTCGATCAACCGGCGGGTCTCGACCCGGTGGGCGCAATTTGAAACGGGGAGAAGATACGAACGCAAATATTGTGTGCAAGGACTTTGGAAGTCGCCGGAGCGCCGCCGCGAATGCTTGTTTTATTCGGACCGGCATCGAGCGGGGGCCTCGACACGCCTTCAGGAATTGGGTGACGGGCGCGGCGATCGTGGAGGCAGAGTTCACGCACCCGGAGCGCAACGCGGTGAAGGGCACGGACAAAATTGCGCGCTGCGTCCCGCCGAGCGGCGACCCCGCGTCGCGCCGCAGTTCGGCCGCCTGCCCTCGCTCGAGGATATTGGCGTGAAAAGGCGCACTCCAGGCGCCTGTGCAACGAAGCTGGCTGCGACGGATTCTGCAAACAACACGCCCGACCGGTTCCAGGAAGCGCTTGCGCTGCACCAATCCGGCCATCGGAGCCAGGCGCAGGCGATCTACAAGGAAGTGATTCGGACCCAGCCGCGAAACTGCGAAGTCCTCCACCTTCTCGGCGTAACGTATTCGCAAGAGGGAAAGCACCGCAAGGCGCTCGACTTGATCGGCCGGGCGATCAGCCTTTGTCCCGACCAGGCGCGCTTTCACTCCAATCTCGGGATCGCGCTTGCGGAACTCGGGCGACTGGAGGAGGCGGTCGCGAGTTACGACCGCGCGATCGGCATCAACGCACAATTTGTTGACGCCCACTTTAACCGCGCGAACGCCTTGCTCGGACTCAAGCAGTTCGACGCTGCGATCGGCAGCTACGATCGCGCCATCGCCATCCAACCCGCCTATGCACAGGCGCACTACAACCGCGGCCTCGCTCTCAAGGGGCTGAAACGGATTGAGGAGGCGCTGGCCAGTTACGACCGCGCCATCGCGATCGCACCCGGCTACGCCCTCGCACACTGCAATCGCGGCAACGCGCTCACCGAGCTCAGGCGTCTCGAGGAGGCGATGGCGAGCTATGACCAAGCGATTGTCGTCGGGCCTCAGTGCGCCGAAGCCTGGTACAACCGCGGCGTTGCGCTCGTGACGCTGGAGCGTCGAGACGAGGCATTAGCGAGCTTCGATCGGGCTATTGCCATTCGGCCCCGCTATGCGGAGGCCTTTCATAGCCGCGGCGAGTTGCTCGAGCGCTGCGAGCATGTCGAGGCGGCGGTCGAGAGTTACGAAAAGGCGATCGCCATCAAGCCCGACACCGACTACCTTTTGGGGACGCTGCTGCATGCGCGAATGAAATTGTGCGATTGGCGCAACTTCGAAGCGGACACCCGCGAACTGTTTGCCCGGATCGGCAGGCACGAAAGGGTTGCGACGAGTTTCAGCGTGCTTGCGCTTGTCGACTCTCTGGCGCTGCAACGAGAGGCGGCAACAATCTTTGCCGAGGACAAGTGTCCACCGGACGGCTCGCTCGGTCCGATACCCCGGCGGTTGAGGTCGGGAAAGATCCGTCTCGGTTATTTCTCGGCCGATTTCCACCAGCACGCGACCATGCAACTGATCGCGGGCGTGTTCGAGCAACATGACCGCGAAAAGTTCGAATTGGTCGCTTTCTCCCTCGGGCTGCCCAACGAAGACGAGATGCGGCAACGGGTGCGCGCGGCGTTCGACGATTTCATCGAGGCTCACCACCGCTCCGACCGTCAAATCGCGGAGCTTGCTCGGAACATGGCCATCGACATTGCAATTGACCTTAAGGGTTTCACGCAGGACGAGCGCTCGCGCATCTTTGCTTACCGGGCCGCGCCACTTCAAGTCAGCTACCTGGGCTACCCGGGCACGACCGGCAGCGCAAACATCGACTACTTGCTCGCCGATCGCGTACTGGTACCCTCAGGCAGCGAAGCGCACTACTCGGAGAAGATCGTCTTTTTGCCCGAGAGCTATCAAGCCAACGATCGCAAACGCACAATCGCGGCGAGGACATTTACGCGTGCGGAAGTAGGGCTGCCCGACAAGGGGCCGGTCTTTTGCTGCTTCAATGCGCACTACAAGATCACTCCGGCGATGTTCGATGGTTGGATGCGCATCCTGCAGCGAGTGCCGGGCAGCGTCTTGTGGCTCCTCGACGGGGCCTCGCGCACGCTCGTGAATCTGCGTCGGGAGGCGGCGCATCGAGGCGTCGGCCCCGATCGTCTGATCTTCGCCCCGCGATTGCCGCTGGCCGATCATCTGGCTCGTGTCCGTCTGGCAGATCTGTTTTTGGACACGCTGCCGTGCAACGCACATACCACTGCTAGCGATGCCCTGTGGGCGGGGCTGCCGGTTTTGACCCGCGCGGGGGAGTCCTTCGCTGGGCGCGTCGCCGCGAGCCTTTTGCACGCCATCGGCCTCCCCGAACTGATCACGCACAGTGAGGCCGAGTACGAAGCGCTTGCCGTCGAACTGGCGACAAGTCGCGAAAGACTGATGCGACTGCGGCAATCACTGGCCCGCAATCGCCTCACGGCGCCTTTGTTCGACACGACGAGGATCACGAGGCACATCGAGGCGGCATACGTGAAGATGCTCGAGCGCCATGACGCCGGCTTGGCGCCCGATCATATTGATCTTGCGTGAGCGCGCGAAGGCAACGTCCGCGCGGAGGGCAGACCCAGCCGCGGGCCAGCGGGCGCCGAACGCAGAAATCGCGCTGGGGCGCTCGGTCGGTATTGTCCGCAGGTGCGAAGGCCTCCGAGAATCCTGTCAAAAGCCGCGAGTCGGCCATCTTGTGCCCGACTCCTCGGGGGCTGTCGCCCTTCATAGGGAAACAAAGCGGCGCACGCCGCAATTGGGGGGAGCACTTGCTCGGACGAAGGAAGGAGCGCTGTCAGGTCGCGGTGCACGTGAATGCCTGGGTTTGAGCAGACCACTACCTACGGACTTGTTGGCCGCCGCAAGCCGCCAACGCGCTGGCCACCTCAGTCCCCCCGCCGATCTGGGCGACAATACGTGCGCCCGGCGTGCGCGATCGAGTTTTTCGGAACAGTGTGTGGTTCGCCCGGAGCTTGTAGGCAATTCGTTTAGAATCAGATGGTTAGGCTAATCATGCTGCTGATGATCGATAACTACGACAGCTTCACCTACAACCTCGTGCAGTATTTTGGCGAGTTGGGGGAAGACGTGCGTGTCTATCGCAATGACGAGGTCACCCTCGATGAGATCGCAGCGCAGGCACCCTCGCACATCTGCATCTCGCCTGGACCGTGCACACCCAACGAGGCGGGAATTACGCTTGAGCTTATTGGGCGCTTCGGCGGTCAAATTCCGATCCTGGGGGTGTGTCTGGGGCACCAGGCGATCGGCCAAGCGTACGGTGGCAAGGTTGTTCGGGCCAAGGAGCTCATGCACGGCAAGACCTCGCGCATCGAACACGACGGGCGGGGAGTCTTCCAGGGGCTGCCACGGGCCTTCGTCGCGACGCGCTACCACTCGCTGGCCGTCGAGCGCTCGGACCTACCCGCGTGCCTGGAAGTGAGCGCCTGGACGCCCGATGGCGAAATCATGGGCCTGCGGCACCGCAGCCTGGCCGTCGAAGGCGTGCAGTTTCATCCCGAGTCCATCGCTACCGAGTACGGGCATGAGATGCTGCGCAATTTTCTTGCTCGCCACTAGCGGGTGTCGCCGAGCGTTTTTGCCTGGCAAGAAGGAAACCGGCCCATGAGCATCACGCCAACCGAGGCGCTGGCCCGCTGCATCGACCATCGGGAGATTTTCCACGACGAGATGCTCACGCTCTGGCGTCACCTGATGAGCGGAGAACTCACGCCCGTGCAGATGGCCGGTTTGCTCATCGGACTTCGGGTCAAGAAGGAAACCATTGGCGAGATCGCGGCTGCGGCACAGATCATGCGCGAGTTCTCGACCAAGGTGATTGTTGCCGATCACACGCATTTGATCGATATCGTGGGCACCGGCGGCGATGCCGTCCATACCTTCAACATCTCGACGGCGGCCATGTTCGTCGCGGCGGCCGCCGGGGCCCGTATCGCCAAGCACGGCAATCGCAGCGTGTCCTCCAGTTCGGGGAGCGCTGACGTCCTCGAGGCGCTCGGTGCCCAAATCGATCTGGCTCCCGACCAGGTAGAAAGATGCCTGGTGCAAACCGGGATCGGTTTCATGTTTGCGCCCAATCACCACGCGGCCATGCGGCACGCGGCCCCGGTGCGCAAGGAGCTGGGCGTTCGCACGATCTTCAACATCCTCGGGCCGCTCACCAACCCGGCCTCGGCACCCAATCAGCTCATGGGTGTCTTTCATCCGGACCTGGTCGGCATCCAGGTGCGCGTGCTCCAGCGCTTGGGCAGCCGCCACGTGCTGGTCGTCCACGGGAAGGACGGCATGGACGAAGTATCGCTGGGAGCCGCGACACTGGTCGGGGAGCTGAAAAACGGACAGGTGCACGAATACGAGATTCACCCCGAGGATTTTGGCCTCGCGATGGTCTCGCACCGTGCGCTGCGCGTGGCCAATGCGCAGGAGTCCCGTGCCATGCTCCTGGAGGCCATTGGCGGCAAGCCCGGTCCTGCCTATGAAATTGTGTGCCTGAATGCGGGCGTCGCACTGTACGCAGCCGAGTGCGCCGGCTCCATCGCCGAAGGAATCACGATGGCGCGAGGCGCTGTTGCCAGCGGAGCGGCCCGCGCGAAACTCGATCAGTTTGTGGCGGCGAGCCGGCGCTTGGCCGAATCCATGTGACATCCGCAGCGCAGGGCAACTTGCCGGACGTACTGGCCAGGATCTTGGCGGTAAAAGCCCAGGAGGTCGCGCAGTCTCGCGCGCGCGAGCCGCTCGCGGCGCTGCGCGCCCGTGCCGAAGCCCGAAGCGACGTGCGCGACTTTACGGGGGCGTTGGAGCGCGTCATTGCCGCAGGTCGCCCCGGCGTAATCGCCGAGATCAAAAAAGCCTCGCCTTCACGTGGCGTCTTGCGCGCCGCCTTTGAGCCGGGGGCGATCGCGGCAAGCTTTGCGCGGCATGGCGCCGCGTGTCTTTCGGTGCTTACCGATGTGCAGTTTTTTCAGGGCGATCTGCGCTACGTCGACGAAGTGCGCTCGGTCGTCGACCTGCCCGTGCTGCGCAAGGACTTTCTGATTGACGAGTACCAGGTGTTCGAGGCGCGTGCCTCGGGCGCCGATTGCATCTTGCTCATCGCGGCCGCGCTCGACGACGCGCGGATGCACGCCCTGGCGCAATGCGCGGCGCACCTGGGCATGGCGGTGCTCGTCGAAGTGCACGACGCCGCCGAACTCGACCGGGCGCTCACCCTGGCAACGCCCCTGATTGGGGTGAACAACCGAAATCTGCGTGATTTTTCCGTGTCCCTGCAAACCACGATCGATCTGGCACCGCGAGTGGGCGCCGGCCGGCGCTTGGTTGCCGAAAGCGGTGTTCTATCCCCCGCCGACGTCGCCCGGCTGCGTGGTGCGGGCGTGTCGGCCTTTCTCGTCGGCGAGGCGTTCATGCGTGCGCCCGATCCCGGCGTGGAGTTGGCGCGCCTGTTTGCATGAGTGCCGAAGGCGTCAGTGCGCTGGCCGGCTCATTGCGTGCACATTTTGCATACCTATCAGAGAACTGGCGCAAGTGCCTCGAGGCCCCGCTAGCGGCCGACTCGACGAACGCCCTCGTTGACTTTGTCGACGGCCGGCTGGCTGCCGGGGCGACCGTGTACCCTCGGCAGCCCCTGGCAGCGCTGCAGGCATGCGAACCGGCAGACGTGCGGGTCGTAGTTCTGGGCCAAGACCCCTACCACGGGCCCGGGCAGGCCCATGGTTTTGCCTTCTCGGTGCCTGAAGGCGTGCGCCCGCCGCCGAGCCTGCGCAACATCTTTCTGGAGCTCGCGCGCGACTGCTCCTGCCCGGCGCGGCGTTCCGGCTGCCTGCTGGGATGGAGCCAGCAGGGTGTGCTGCTGCTCAATAGCGTGTTGACGGTCGAAGCCGGGCGGCCCGGAAGCCACGCGGGGCACGGATGGGAGCCGCTCACCGACGCGGTCGTCTCCGTTGTCGCCGGCCTTCCCGCGGCAAAGGTATTCTTGCTCTGGGGCGCACAGGCCCAAGCCAAGCGCGAGCGCATCGAGGCCGGGCGCGCCCCACACCTGGTGCTTTGCGCCAATCACCCGTCGCCGCTTTCGGCGCGGCGCGGGCCGCTGCCGTTTTTGGGTTGCGGGCATTTTTCGCAAACCAACGAATATCTCACCTCCCAAGGACTTGCGGCCATCGACTGGTGCCGCTAGCGCGCGGAGCCCAGCCAGCCGGCGCGCTGGCGGCGGGCGCGCACAGAAGCCTTGGGGTCAACGGTGAGCTTCCATTTCTCGGGCGCACGGGTCGACAGGCGGACGTCAAAGCGCAGCAGCTCATCGCGCCGGAAGGCCAGCAATTCGAGCCGTTCGCCCGGACGGTAGCGCGCGAGCAGCGCATCGAGCCGTCCGCCCGATGCGCGCAAGCCGTCAAGAGCAACGAGCTGATCGCCCGCCGAGAGCCCTGCCAGTTGCGCGGGTCCTCCGTCGAACACCTGACTGATGCGTGCCTCGGCCCCACTAGCCAGTCGAATTCCGAGCAGCGCGAAATGCGGCGAATCGAGGGCGGCCAAGCGATCCACCTGCACACCGAAGGCGGGAAGCAGCTGCGCGAAGTCCGGCTCGCGCATCTCGCGGGTCCATGCGCGCACGGTGCGCGCCAAATCCACTCCGGTGGCCTCGCGGATGGCCGGGGCTAGCTCTTCGTCGGCCACGCCGGGGTAGGAGGAGCCTGCGCGCTTGTAGCGGCGCCACAGCAGGCGCATCAGGTCATCGAGTGAGCGTCGTCCCGCAGTCCTCTGGCGAATGAGCAAATCAAGCCCTGCGGCGACGAGCGCTCCCTTCTGGTAGTAGCTCACGACGCTGTTGGGCGCATTCTCGTCAGGCCGGTAGTACTTGATCCAAGCGTCAAACGAGCTCTCGGCGAGGCTCTGCTTGAGGCGACCGCTGCGCTGCAATACGGTGGTCAACGTCGTGGCAAGCGCGTCGAGATATTGATTGGCCGTCAGCAACCCCGCGCGGCAAAGTGCCAGGTCGTCGTAATAGGAGGTGAAGCCCTCAAACAGCCACAGCAAAGTGGTGTAGTTTTCCCTCTCCAAATCGTAGTTCGCGAATGCGGCCGGACGGATGCGCTTGACATTCCACGCGTGAAAGTACTCGTGGCTGGCGAGCCCCAGGAAGCGACGGTACCCCTCCGTGCTGGCTTTCATGCCGGTATGCGGCAGCTGCTCGCGTGGACAAAGCAAGGCAGTACTGCGGCGGTGTTCGAGCCCGCCATAGCCCTCGTCGACGGCCATCGTCAAAAACCAGTAGCGTTCAAACGGCGGACGGCGCGTGCGCGGTTCGAACAATCGCGCATGGCTTTCGCACACCTTCGAGAGGTCCTGCGTCAAGCGTGTCAGGTCGAGCCGCGGAACGCGACCCGATATCGCAATTTCGTGCTCGACGCCCTGCACCGCAAAACGGCCGGAGACGAACTCTCCGAGTTCGACCGGGCAGTCGATGAGTTCGTCGTAATTGGCCGCGAGGTAGCGCCCGAAATGCCCGAGCCGCGTGCCGCTTGCCGGCGCGAGCGCCGTCGCCAGGCGCCAGTTGCGATAGCGCCGCGCGCGCGGCGCGAAGACGTCAACGCGGCACTCCTCGCGTTCGTGCCCGATGGGCAGCAAAAAGACGCTCGAGGCGTTGAAAAAACCGCGCGTCGTATCAAGATGCGCCGAGCGCACCGAGAGGTCGTTTGCGTAGACCTCGTAGGCGAGGGTCAGCCGTCCGCCGGGTGCTAGCGGGGCGCAGCGCCAGGTGTGTTTGTCGATCTTTTCAATGCGCAGGCGCCTGCCCGTGGCGGCATCCAGCGCACGCAATCGCACGATGTGGCGCGCAAAGTCGCGGATGAGATAACTGCCGGGAATCCAGGCCGGCAGCATAAAGCGCTGGCCCTGCGGATCGGTTTGGTCGACTTCGACTGTGACCTGAAAAATATGGGCGCCCGGGTCTGCGGGAAGTATGCCGTAGCCAATCGTCATGCGCGCATCTTACGAAATACCGTCGCCGGGTCTTGCGCGCGCCTGCGCCAGGTCCGCCGGCTCGTCGATGTCGCACAGCACGCCGGGGTCGTCCACGTCGATGCGCATCGGAGGGTGGCGGCGCAGAACTTCGCGCGCGCCCGTGTCGCCGCGCAGTTGCGCGAGCTCGGCGCCGCATACTGCGCCAAAGCCCACCGGATGGCCTCGCTGTCCCCGATAAAACGGCGCTGCGCTGGCCGCGCCGCCGACGATGGCGTTGCGCACCGCAGCGATGGTCGCTTGCTGTACCTGCGGCATGTCGGCCAGGGCAATGATCCAGCCCTGCGCGTGCGCGCTGGCGCGGATCGCGCAGGCGATCGACGCGCCCATTCCTTCCTTTGCCGCCTCGCAAGGCAGCAGCGTGCAGCCCTCCTCGATCAAAACCGCCCGCAACTGCTCCTGGTTGGCGCTGGCCTCGGTGCGCACCACCGCGATCACCTCTGTGGTCACCGCACGAAGAGCGCGCGCCGCGAGCGCCGCAATGGGTTGGGCGCGCTCTTGCGTCGAGTCCAGACAGCTCTCGAGCAGCTTCAGGCGCCGGGCACTGGGATCGAAGCGCTCCCCCTTGCCTGCCGCAAGCAAGATTCCGACCAAATTCACGTTGCCCTAATCCTCCTTCGCGGCGCCGCATCGGGGTGGCGAGCGCACGCCAACGGCGCGAAAGCCAAGACCGTGCCGCGCCCCCAAGCGTAAGCGCTCCTGCGCGGTGCGCAAGCGCCCAATGCCGACACGCGATGCAGCACGCCGGATTGTGCAAATTTGTCTGCAACGCCCGACGCTCGGCGCGCGCAGCCGTGGCACAATGCTTCATACGTCGATGCCGTACGGCTGCTCTTGAGGCCCGGCGCGACGGCGCACGGATTTACAGGGGACACGTTGGGACCGGCCGTCATCCCGCTGCGGCAATCGGCAATCGAATCGGCGCTCAAAAACGAGGCGTTCGATCAGCTACCGTCCCCTGGCCTGTGTGTAAATGCCTCCGGGCAGGTCCTCGCGGCCAACCGCGCTTTTGGCCGTCTCGTCGGAATGGATCTCTCGGATCTGGTTGGCCGCAACCTCTCCGAGCTCATCATCGTTCCCCGCGGCCCGCTGCTGCTGCGTCGCTGGAGCCGGCTGTGGGCAACCCTGCTCGAGCGTCGCGGCTTTCAGCAGCGCACGCGCATTGTGTTGGCTGGCGGGCGCCGCGTAACGCTGGACGTTGCGGCTTCGGTGCTGCGCTCCGAGGACGATCCGATCGCCGTGCTCAACCTGCGCGAGATCGATGCCGACATCGGTGCCCGTCTGTGGGCGGCGCGCGCCGCAGCCTTGGGCGATGGCACCGCCGAGGGCACCATGCTGCTTGCGCCCGACCGGCGCGTTCTGGTCACGGGCGGGCGCATGCGCAGTTTGCTGGGCGTGAACGCGGCGGGCGCGGCCGGAGTGCCGTTTGAATACCTCGTTGATGAGCCCACCGCGCGCGAATTCCTGCAGGCATTCGAGCGCCTGGGCGGGGAGCCCACGCGGGCCAGCCTGACGCTGGCCGGTGCAGCGCGTGCTTTCTCGGGATTTACGCCGCCGCGGCGACTGGCGATCACGTTGGTGAACTTCCTGTCCTATCCGCGCGTGCAAGGCGTTCTCGTGCGCGTGCGCGGCATCGACCAGCGGATCAGCCTGCGCGAGCGCGCCGAGCACCTGCAGGAGCGGATGAGTGGATTTGCAGAACACGTTTCGGATCTGGCAATGCTCACCGACGCCTTTGGAGCGGTCGCCTACCAGTCGCCTGCGATTCAGGTGCTGCTCGGGCGGGCACCCAAGGACACGATCGGCAAGCCGGCCGCGTCCTTGTTCATCGAGGACGACCGCCCGGGCTTCACCCGCGCGCTGCGTGCCGCCGTCGATAACACGGAAGGTGATCGGCGGCGCAATTACCTCGGACGCGCCCGGGGAGCCGACGGCGCCTTGCACACCATCTGGGTGAGCATCCGCAATTGTCTGGATGACCCGCAGCTCGGCGGAATGGTTGTTACCGGCGCGGATGTCTCCACGCTGATTGCAGAAGCCGGCCCCGATGCGCGCCAGGCACGGCAATTGGAACTGCGCGACCGGCTGCTGCACCTGGCCATCCAGTCCCGAGCGGACTTCGTGCAGTCTCTGTCGGGGGTACTGCGCTCCAGTGCGGACGCGCTGCGCGTGAACATGGCGGGGTTCTGGCGTTTCGACCGGGCGTCCGATGCGCTCGTTTGCGAGTCCGTGTACTCGCGCAGCGAACAGCGCTTTTTGCGCGATTGGATCGGGGTGGACTTTCCGTGCATGGGCATTGTGGAATCGGCCGATCGGCTGCGCGAGCGCACACCGCTGGCTCTGACCGACACGTTCGTGGAAGGCGTGGAGCGTGACCCCCGCTGGAGCAATGTGCGCGCGTTTCTGAGCGCACCCGTGCTGCTCGAGGGCGAGGCGATCGGCATCATCTGCGTGACCGATTCGGTGTCGCGTCGCTGGGAGGACGACGAGATCGGCTTCATCGCCACGGCCTCTCTGATGGTGGCCCTGGCGGTGGAAGCCGCGCAGCGGGTGGAGGCGGAAGGGCGTATCGAGCAACTCGCCTGGTACGACCCGCTCACCGGTTTGCCCAACCGCAACTTGCTGCGCGAGAACCTGCGCGACGCGCTGCTGTCGGCAAGCGGCCGCAAGCGCCGTCTGGCCGTACTCCTCATTGATCTGGACCGCTTCAAGGACGTCAATGACACGCTCGGCCACCTCGTCGGCGATTCGCTCATCAAGGCCGCGGCCGAGGTGCTCCGGGAGGTGGTCGGCACGATGGGCACGGTCGCGCGTCTGGGCGGTGACGAATTCATCGTACTGGTAGAGGAGTTCACGCATCGCCAGGAGATCGCGGAACTCGCCACCCGCGTGGCACAGGCTCTGCACCGCAGCGATTTCGTTCCGAACGTCGTGACGCAGGTTTCCGCTTCGATTGGCGTGGCGCTTTTCCCCGAACATGGCCGGGAGATTGGCACCTTGCTCAAAAACGCCGATGCCGCCATGTACCAGGCCAAGCGCGATGGGCGCAACCAGGTGAGCTTTTTCAACCCGATCCGCTTCGAGCGCGCCGCGCGGGAGGTGCGGCTGGGCATCGAACTGATGAGGGCCGTGCAAAGCGAATCGGCCCAATTTTTCATCGAGTATCAACCCCAGGTCGAAATCGCTAGCGGTCGAGTCATGGGCCTCGAAGCGCTGATTCGCTGGCACCATCCCGTGCACGGCGTGCTCACCCCGGATCGATTCATCGCCGTGGCGGAGGTGAGCGGCTTGTCCGAGCGCATTACACGCTGGGTGATGCAGGAGGTGTGCGCACAGATTCTGCGCTGGCGCAAGGTGCGCCCAGGCTTTGACATACCGATTTCGATCAACGTGGCGGGGCGCGAGTTCGGGTCAAACGTCCTGCCCATCCTGGTGCGTGCCGCGCTCGGACGTTTTCACATCGAACCGCAGATGATCACGCTGGAGATCACCGAGCGCACCCTGGTCAAGGACGGTGAAATCAACAACGACGTCGTCAACGAACTGTCTTCCTTGGGCGTCGGCCTCGTGCTCGATGATTTCGGCACCGGTTACTCGACGCTCGGATATCTGCGGCGCATGCCCATCCGCGCCATCAAGATCGACCGCACCTTTATCGAAGGCATACCGCAAAATCCCGACAACTGCGCCATCGTGACGGCAATGCTCACGGTGGCCCACCACTTCAAGCTCGCGGTGGTGGCCGAGGGCGTGGAAAACGCGGACCAAGGCGAGTACCTGCGTTCGTTGGGCTGCGAGTACGCGCAAGGACATCACTACTCGCGCGCGCTGCTGCCCTCGACAATCGAAGAGCAGCTCACTGCCGGTCGGGCCGCAAAGGCCTGATCGCTCGAGGAGGCGCAAGCATGGCAACACAGTTCATCCGAGTCGAAAGCCGCGGCCGTGTCGGCCTGATCACTTTGGATCGGCCCCAGGCGCTCAATGCGCTCAACGACACTCTGATGGACGAGCTGGGCGCGGCGCTGCTCGCATTCGACGCCGACGACGGCATCGGCGCCATCGTCGTGACGGGCTCGGCCAAGGCGTTTGCCGCGGGTGCGGACATCGCGGCGATGAAGGATCTGTCGTTTCTCGACGCGGTGCGCGGCGATTACATTACGCGCAACTGGGAGACGATCCGGCGCGTGCGCAAGCCGGTGATCGCCGCCGTTGCCGGCTATGCGCTGGGCGGCGGCAACGAACTGGCGATGGCCTGCGACATCATCATTGCGGCGGATACCGCGCGTTTCGGACAGCCCGAGATCAAGCTCGGGATCATTCCCGGCGCGGGCGGCACGCAGCGCCTGCCGCGTGCGGTGGGCAAGTCCAAGGCGATGGACCTCGTGCTCACAGGGCGCCTGATGGATGCCCAGGAGGCGGAACGCGCCGGGTTGGTCGCCCGCGTGGTACCCGCCGATAAGCTGCTCGAGGAGGCATTGGGCGTGGCCGCTACGATCGCCTCCTATTCACTTGCCAGCGTGCTGATGGCCAAGGAGGCGCTGGTGCGCGCCTACGAGATGCCTTTGTCCGAGGGGATATTGTTCGAGCGGCGCATGTTTCATGCGCTCTTTGCCACGGAAGACCAGAAGGAAGGCATGGCGGCCTTTCTCGAGAAGCGTCCTGCCGACTTTCGGCACCGCTGAGCCACGGCGCGCCTGCGGCGCGCGGAATTTTCCTTGAATTTCAGGCAGCTGGACGTCACCACCGGCGCGCTTCGGGACGCGAGCGGGCCCCC
>Ga0187780_10002095_pt1 | contig 15041 bp, 16 predicted proteins | sample 1015_Q2_SP10_20__FD_132429 | JGI IMG/M metagenome (GOLD analysis project Ga0187780, IMG submission 132429) | Tropical peat soil microbial communities from peatlands in Department of Meta, Colombia - 1015_Q2_SP10_20_MG | ecosystem: Environmental > Terrestrial > Soil > Wetlands > Peat | place... | reverse complement strand
GTGTACATCGCCGGCGTGCTCGCGTCCGGATTCGACGCGAATCGCATCTTCATCGAGAACGGCCGCGCGCACGGCGACCTCATCTGCAATCACATCAAAGCAAAACCCCCCAGGGTTGCCCCTGGGGGGTGATCGCCTGCCCGACATCGTGCGCCCTAGAACCCGATGCGAGCGAGACGAAGCTTGCTTCGCTCTGATTCGAGGGCTGACTGCCGCTGCCGACTCCGGCAACCGGGCTATCTCACTTGAAGGTGAGACCCCTTGGCTTTGCGCCCCGCCGTCGCCGACGGTTTGCCCTTGAACAGAGTGGTGAACTGCCGGGTTCCAAGAGCAAGATCGGTGCCGATCCGTAATGTGGGTCACATCGGCACTTCATTCATGATGTGTCGTAGTATTTTGCAAGAAATCATGCATATTGCGGCATGAACAAGGCGTTCTTGGTAGCCCCGGCAGCCTTTAAGGGTTCGTTTGGACCGCGGAAGGTTGCCGAAGCGATCGCAGCGGGCATACGCCGCGCGGCGCCGGAGGCGCCCGTCCTTCAGTGCGCGATTTCGGACGGGGGGGACGGCCTGCTCGAGGCCGTCCTCCCCGTCGATGCGCTGAGGGAGCGCGTACCCGTGACCGGACCGTTGGGCGCGAAGGTCGAGGGCACGCTCGGGTGGCTCGATCCAGAGACCGCGATCTTCGAGAGCGCCACGGCATGCGGGATCGCGCTGCTGCGTCCCGATCAGCTCGACCCGATGCGGGCGACGAGCCGTGGGGTGGGCGAGCTGATATGGGAGGCGGTGGACCGTGGCGCCCGGACCGTCGTCGTCGGGCTCGGTGGCTCGGCGACGGTGGACGGTGGAACGGGGGCGGCGCGGGGGCTTGGCTGGACCCTGCGGGACCGCGCGGGGGCGATCCTTCCTGAGGGGGGCGGCTCGATGCGGCAGCTCGCCAGTCTCGAGGGGGGGTGGGGGCTCGACTCCCAGGTCATCGCGCTCACCGACGTCACGACGCCGCTCACAGGGCCTGACGGGGCCGCTCCCGTTTTTGGGCCGCAAAAGGGCGCCACCGCTGAGGGGGTGGCTGACCTCTCCGCCGGGCTCGACGTCCTGGCGGGTTTGATGGCGGGGCATGGGCGCCCGGAGCTCGCGCGGCTTCCGGGCGGGGGAGCCGCCGGCGGGCTCGGTGCCGGTCTCGCGTTCTTCGCGAAGGCGCAGCTCGTCCGCGGCGCCGATTGGGTGCTCGACCGCGTGGGCTTCGACGCCGCCCTCGCGACGGTCGACTTCGTCATCACCGGCGAAGGCACCTTCGATCGAACGTCGCTCGTCGGGAAGGGAACCGGGGAGGTCGTGCGCCGGGCGCAGGCTGCACGGAAGAAGGTCGCCGTCGTCGCGGGTGTCGCGAAGGACGTGGCGGGTGTCCACATCGTCGGCGGCACGGGCCGGATGCTCGACGCGGCCGGAATCACCGCGCTCGCCGAGCAGGCGGCCCGCGAAGCCCTCGGGTTGCCCGTTCAGTAGCGCCTTCTCTATCTTCTCGCCCTGATGGCATCCGACCCCAAAGTCATGGACAAGCTCGTGTCGCTTGCCAAGCGACGCGGCTTCGTGTTTCAGTCTTCCGAGATCTACGGCGGCCTGGGCTCCGTATGGGACTACGGGCCGCTCGGCGTCGAGCTCAAGAAGAACGTCAAGGAGCGGTGGTGGCGCTCGATGGTACACGAGCGCGAAGACATCGAGGGCCTCGACGCCGCGATTCTGATGCATCCCAAGGTGTGGGAAGCGTCGGGTCACGTGGCGGGGTTCACGGACCCTCTGGTCGACTGCAAGCAGTGCAAGAACCGCTTCCGCGCGGACGACCCCCGCATCAAGGGCACGCCCGGCCAGCCCGACGCGCAATGTCCCGTGTGCGGCACGAAAGGGACACTCACCGCGCCGCGCCTCTTCAACCTCATGTTCAAGACGTTCATGGGCCCGGTCGAGGAAGCCGCTGCCGTCGTCTACCTGCGGCCCGAGACCGCGCAGGGGATCTACGTCAATTACCTGAACGTGCTGCAGTCGTCACGACAGAAAGTCCCGTTCGGCATCGCGCAGATCGGCAAGGCGTTCCGCAATGAGATCACGCCCGGGAACTTCACGTTTCGGACGCGCGAGTTCGAGCAGATGGAAATGCAGTTCTTCGTGAAGCCGGGGTCGGACACGGAGTGGTTCGACTTCTGGCGTCACGAGCGGATGAAATGGGTCGTGGCTCTCGGGATCCGCCCGGAGAAGCTGCGCTTCCACCAGCACGGCCCGGACGAGCTGGCGCACTACGCCAAGGACGCCTACGACATCCAGTACGAGTTCCCCTTCGGCTGGAACGAGTTCGAGGGCATTCACAACCGCAGCGACTTCGATCTGTCCCGCCATCAGCAGTACTCGGGGAAGAAGCTCGACTACCTCGATCCCGCGACGAACGAGCGATTCACGCCGTTCGTGGTCGAGACATCGGCCGGCGCCGATCGCACCACGTTGGCCGTGTTGTGCGACGCCTATCACGAGGAGGTCGTCGGGGACGAGACCCGGGTGGTGCTGCGCCTCCTGCCGGCGCTGGCGCCGATCAAGGCGGCGGTCTTCCCGCTGGTCAACAAGGACGGGATGCCGGAGCTGGCGCGGCGGATCTTCAACGATCTGCACGGGCGCCTGAACGTTTTCTACGACGACGGCGGGTCCATCGGCCGCCGGTACCGGCGCCAGGACGAGGCGGGGACGCCGTTCGGCATCACGGTGGATGGCCAGTCGCTGACCGACGGGACCGTCACGGTGCGGGACCGCGACACGCTGCAACAGGAGCGCGTCGCCGCCGACCGGCTCCCGGTCTACCTGCTGGAAAAGATCACGGCCTGACGCGGCCGCGCGATCCCGTGTCCAAGCGCGTGCTGCTCTTCGCGCCCGACCTGTTGTTTCGGGCGAAACTGCGGGCGGTGGTGGCCGCGGCGGGCGGCTCCGTCGCCCGGGACGGGGAGGGGGAGGGGGAGCCGATCGATCTCGCCGTCGTGATGGTCGAAGCCCCCGGCGCGCTGGAGCGCATCCGGGGGCTCGTCGCGAGCGGCACGCCGGTCCTGGCGTTCGGCTCGCATGTATTGGCCGATCAGTTGCGCGACGCCCGCACGGCCGGCGCCGTCGCCGTGCCGAACTCCGAAGTCGAGCGCCGTCTGACCGCGCTGCTCGTTACGCCGTCACCTGCACCTGGATCTGGCGCGGACGGGCCTTCTCCGCCTTCGGCAGCGTGATGCGCAGCACGCCGTGCTCGTAGGTCGCCTTGATGTTCGCGGCGTCCACGGTGTTCGGCAGGGTGAAGGTCCGCTCGAAGACGCCGTAGGCACGCTCGTAGCGATGCACCTGCTCCGTCTTCTCCTCCGCCGTCTCCCGCTTGGCGCCCTGAATCGTCAGGACGTCATTCTCGACTGAAATCTTCACGTCCTCAGGGCGGACGCCGGGCACTTCGGCGAGAATCCGAATGCCGTTCGCATCCTCGAACACGTCCACGGGGGGCACCCAGCTCGTGCGCGTGCCGTCGCGGTACTCCCAGTTCGGAGTCCCAAAGGCATCGTTGAGGAAGCGGTTGATACGGCGCTCGAGGCCGTAAGCGTTGCTGACCATGGTGTCGATCCTCCAGAAAAGTCGTCAGGGGTTGATGGGGTTTCACTAGCCGACCGAAGGCAAAGCAACCACCGTGCCGAATGCGGGGCCTCGATTCTTGCCGTCTTGGCAAGGGCGGGTCCACGATTTGGCGGCCCGCTGCCGCTTTGACAAACCCCTCACCTTCCGGGATTGGCGCTTCTATCTTTACTCCTCCTTATGATCCATACCGTGACGGTTGGCCTTGCTCCGGCCGAGATTCTCGCCCGGGCGAAGACGTTCTTCGCCGAGCGCGTTCCCAACGCCAGCGCCTTCGTGGAGCGGGAGGGCCCGTCGTTCGTGGCGTTGCGGGGGCAGGGTGGCGAGGAAGTGGTGATCAACGCCCGGCCCGTGGACGCCGAGGCCGGCGGCAGGAGCCAGGTGCGGGCGTCGACGCTCTTCTTCGACCAGGCGCTGGACCGGTTCTTCTCGACGCTCCCGCTCGAATCCGCGGTGGACGTCGCGTGACGGCGGCGACGGACGCGTTTCCCGTGCGTGTGATGGTGACGGATGTGTGGGACACGATCGTCTTGTCGGTCGGAGCCATGACGACCGTCGCGGAGCTCAAGCGGGAGGCGTTGGCCCGCGCGCTGAAGAGCGGGAGCTCTCCGGCCGGCGACTACGTCCTCAAGTATCGCGGCGCCGCAGTGACCGATGAGTCGCGCACCCTGGGCGACCTCGGCGCGGGCGCGAACGCGCCTTTCATTATCCTACCCATCAAGCGCCGGCCCGTGTCGTGAGAGCGCCGAACCGGACCCTCACCACGATGGCGGTCGGGTTCCTGGTGCTCGACGCCGTCCTCTTGCTCTACGGCGGACTTGCGTGGGGACGCGAGCCCCTGACGCTCGCCGGAGCGGCCTGCGCGGGCGGGGCGGTTCTCGTCGTACTCGGCTGGCGCCGCTACCGGCGGACGCTCGTCGAGCTCGACGCGGCTCGCGATGAAATGCGGCGAGAGGTCGAATCGATCCGCGCCCTGCTGCAGAGCCACCACTTCAACAACTGACGTAGATGGCGACCACCGTGGTGTGGCACCCCGCCGCCCGGCTCCACGATCCGGGGGCGGGCCACCCGGAACGGCCGGAACGCATCGAGGCAGTGCTCGAGGCACTGCGCGCTCCCGACATGGCCGACGTCACATGGGAGGAGGCCGTACCCGCCGACCCGGAATCGCTGACGTCCGTCCACCCAGCGTACTACCTGGAGCTGCTCGCGCGCCTGGACGCTGAGGGCGGAGGCGCACTCGACAGCGACACGTTTATGGGTGCGCACACCTGGGCGGCCGCCCTCGCCGCCGCCGGCGTCGCGCGCACCGCCGTCGAGCGCGGGATCGAGCGCGGGACGGCGTTCGGCGCCACGCGACCTCCCGGTCATCACGCCCTCGGCGCGCGTGCCATGGGGTTCTGCTTCCTCAATAACGTCGTCATCGCGGCGCGCCACGCGCAGCAGCTGGGCCGGGCCCGGGTGCTGATCGTCGACTGGGACGTGCACCACGGAAACGGCACCGAGGCCCTGGTCGAAGAAGACCCGTCGATCCGCTACGTATCGATGCACCAATACCCATGGTATCCCGGGACCGGCTCCGAACGAGACCGCGGAGTCGGCAACGTGTTTAACGTGCCGCGGCCCCCCGGGCTGCCGCGCGACGTCTACGTCAACGACCTGCTGGCGGCGGTCGACGCCGCGATCGACGGCTGGCGGCCCGACCTGCTGCTCGTATCGGCGGGGTTCGACTCGCTCGCAGGCGATCCGCTCGGCGGGTTCACGCTCGAGCCCGCCGACATGGCGCACTGGACCACGGCGTTCCGCGAGCGCGTGGCTCCCGCCCCGGTCGTCGGCGTGCTCGAGGGGGGCTACCGTCTCGACCTGCTGGCGGCCGGCGCACGGGCACACGTCGCCGCGCTTGCCTGAGGCGGAAGCCCCCGGGATACTTCACGCCGTGACGCGAGCATCCACGTGGCGCTGACGCTGTCGACCGAGGTCATCACCCTCCGCACGCGGCACCCGTTCGTCATCGCGCGCGGCGGCTCGAGTGATCATCGCGTCGTGTGGGTGCGCCTGCGGGACGGCGACGGCATGGAGGGGTGGGGCGAGGCCGATCCGTCGGCCTACTATGGAGAGACGGCCGACACCGTCCTCGCTGTGCTGAGCCAGCTCGCTGCCACCCTGCCGGCCGACCCGTTCGGCCTGGAGGCGGCCGAGGCGCGGTTCGCGCAGATCGCGCCACGCGGGGCCGCGGCCCGCTCCGCGCTCTCGGCCGCGCTGCACGACCTCATGGGGAAGCGGCTCGGGCAGCCCCTGTGGCGGCTGTGGGGACTCGACCCGGCGCGGGCGCCGGTCTCGTCGTTCACGATCGGGCTCGACACCGCCGACGTGATGCGGCAGAAGGTGCGCGAAGCCGATCCCTATCCGATCCTCAAGATCAAGCTCGGGACCGATCGGGATGAGGAGATCTTGCGCACGATCCGCGACGCGACCGACAAGCCGATTCGCGTGGACGCGAACGCCGGCTGGACGCGCGAGCGGGCGCTCAGGATGCTCCCGGTGCTGCGGGAATACGGCGTCGAGTTCGTCGAGCAGCCGCTTCCGCCGGGCGACCTCGAAGGGATCGCGGCGGTTCGGCGGGAAGGCATCCTGCCGGTGGTGGTGGACGAAAGCTGTATCGTGGCGTCGGACATTCCCCGCGTCGCGGGCGCGGCGGACGGGATCAATATCAAGCTCGCCAAGTGCGGCTCGTTGCGTGAAGCGCTCCGCATGATCGCGACGGCACGGGCGCACGGAATGCTGGTCATGGTCGGGTGCATGATCGAGTCGTCGCTCGGAATTACGGCGGCGGCGCACTTCGCCCCGCTCGTCGACGCGGCGGATCTCGACGGGGCGGCTCTCACCGCGAACGATCCGTTCGTCGGCGCCACGATCGAGGGCGGGCACATCGCGCTGCCTGGCGGGCCGGGGTTGGGCGTGCGGGCGCGATGAGCGGCCGCGCGGCCGAAGTGATCCTCCCGCTTCCCATCAACCGCCCCTACACGTACCGAATCCCCGATAGTCTGGCGGCGCGCGCGGTGCCGGGTGCCCGCGTGGTGGTGCCGGTGCAACGGCGCCGCGCGATCGGGGTGGTCGCGGCGCTTGTGCCGGCGCCCGCCGATCGCGCTCTCAAGGAGATCATCGCGGCGCCGGATGCGGAGCCGGCGCTCTCGCCCTCGATGCTCGATCTCGCACGCTGGATCGCCGGCTACTACGGCGCGCCGCTCGGGTTGGCGGTTCGCGCGATGCTGCCCGGAGCGCTGTGGCAGGCGGGCCGGCCGGCCGGGCCCGCTGAGGGTGGCGAGCGCGTGCTGACATTGACGCGACGTCTGCCCTCGCTGCTCGAGCGGGAAGAGGCGTTCCGCCGCGCGCCCAAACGCCGGGTCGCATACGAAGCGGTCGAAGCGCTGGGCGGCTCCGCTCCCGTGACGCACCTCGTCGAGCAGGTCAAGCTCTCGCGCGCCGCGATCGGCGGTCTCGTGACCCTCGGGCTGGCGCGCATCGAGCGAGGGGCGGCCCCCGATCCGTTCGCGGGTTTGTCGACACCACCGCCGCCCACACTCACGGAGGACCAGCGTCGCATCGCGGACGCGATTGCGGCGTCCCCGACGGAGCTGTCGTGTCTGCTGCACGGGGTGACCGGCTCCGGAAAGACGCTCGTCTATCTCACGGTGATGGAGCGCATCGTGCGCTCGGGGCAGGGAGCGATCCTGCTCGTTCCCGAGATCGCGCTGACGCCACAAACCGTGGCGCGCGTCCGGGGCGTCTTCGGGGATCAGGTCGCCGTGCTGCACTCGGGGCTGTCCGACGGAGAGCGGGCGGCGGCCTGGCGCGCGCTGCGGCGCGGGGAGCGGCGGGTGGCCGTGGGTCCGCGCTCGGCCGTGTTCGCGCCGATCGAGCGGCTCGGCGTGATCGTGCTCGACGAGGAGCACGAGCCGAGCTACAAGCAGGGGACGGCGCCGCGCTATCACACGCGCGACGTCGCGCGCGAGCGGGCGCGGCTCGAAGGCGCGCGGCTGCTCCTTGGGAGCGCGACGCCGTCGCTCGAGACGCTGCAGCTCTGTCGCACGGGGACGGTGCGCCTGCTCGAGCTTCCCGAGCGGATCGGCGCGCGGCCACTCCCCCCGGTCGGGGTGGTCGACTTGCGAACGGCGCCGCGCGTGGCGGACGCCGGTGGCGTTCCGTGGAGCGAGGAATTGGACGGCGCGGTGCGCGACGCGCTCGCCGGGGGCGATCAGGTCATTCTCCTCTTGAACCGGCGTGGCTTCGCGTCCTTCCTGCAGTGCCCCGACTGCGGCGACGTGCCCCAATGCCCCCGCTGCGCCATCGCGCTGACCGTGCATCAGACGCCGGCCGGGATGCGCTGTCACTACTGCGGACACGAGGAGGCGGTGCCATCGGCGTGCGCGCGCTGCGGGCACGCCGTGCAACGGATGCGCGGGACGGGTACGCAGCAGCTCGAGCACTTCGTGTCGCTGCGGTTTCCCGGCGCGCGGGTCGCCCGCATGGATCTCGATACGACGAGCACGAAGTGGTCGCACCAGCGGATCCTCGAGCGGGTGGCGCGGCGGGAGGTGGACGTGCTCGTCGGCACGCAGATGATCGCCAAGGGACTCGACTTCCCGGGCGTCACGCTGGTGGGCGTGGTGGACGCGGACACGGGGCTGCACCTGCCCGATTTCCGCGCGGGGGAGCGGACCTTTCAGCTCGTGGCGCAGGTGGCGGGGCGCGCGGGCCGGGGGCCGAAGGGCGGCCAGGTGCTGGTGCAGACCCGCGCGCCCGACCATCACGCGATTCGGGCGGCGCAAGCGCATTCGGTCGAGCAGTTCGCCGCCGCGGAGCTGCCGCTCCGCGCGCCGCCGAACCCCGTCTATCCGCCGGACACGGGGCTCGCGCGATTCGTCGCCGCGGCCGCCGATCCGGCGCGGGCAGCGCGGGCCGCCGAGCGGTTGGGGGCGTGGCTGCGGCGCGCCAACGACGAGCGGCTGGGCGGCGCGTTGACCGTGCTCGGGCCGGCGCCCTGTCCCATCCCGCGCCTCAAGGGCCGGTGGCGCTGGCACGTGCTGGTGAAGTCCAACGAGCCCCGCGCCATTGGGCGCGTGGTACGCGCGTGGGGGCGGGGGCCGGGCGCGCAGGCTGGAGTGATCGTGGACCGCGATCCGGCGGCGCTGCTGTAACGTCCGGACGTTGCGTCAAGCCTTTGCGCACAAGTAACTTTGGCCTCCGTGACGCTCCCCCGTTTCCGGTACCGCCCGCCCAACTTCCATACGCGGCCGCTTGCTGACGCGCCCGAAGCGCGCTTTGAGCCCGCGCCGGCGGCCGGCGTGCTCCCCGAAGGATTCTTTTCGACGACCAACCTCCCGACCTATTTGAAAGTCGGGGGCGTCTGGCGCCGGCCCCGGCTGCCGCGCATGGACTGTGTCGTGGTACGCCATCCGAACGCCGATCTGATCGTGACCGAGCCCCGCAAGGTGCCCGCGGGAGGTCTGGTGGCGGTCGGGGCGGCGGAGGACGGCAGCCAGGGGATCTACGTTCACGCCGAGGGATTCCTGGCGGGGCGCCACAGCGCGAACGAGTTCGGGTTCATGCAGACCGAGGTGTCGCGCGAGCGGCCGGTGGACTACGCGGTGCTCGCGCAGCTGCTCGGCGAGGAGCGCCAGCGCGGCGGCAAGATCGCCTGGGTCGTGGGGCCGGCGCTGGTGCACGCGCGGGCGCGCCAGGACATGATCTGGTTCATCCGCAACGGGTACTGCGGCGTGCTGCTCGGCGGGAACGCGGTCGCGGTGCACGATCTCGAGGCGGCGATCTTCGGGACGACGCTCGGCATGTCGAGCTCGGGCGAAGGCGTCGAGGGCGGGCACGCGCTGCACATGCGGGCGATCAACGCGATCCGTCGCGCGGGGTCGATCAAGGCGGCGGTAGAGAGCGGGCTCGTGACCGAGGGGATCATGCACGCCCTCGTCACGCAGGGCGTGCCATTCGTGCTCGCGGGCTCGATCCGAGACGACGGCCCGTTGCCCGAGGTCGTGACCGACACGACGGCGGCGCAGGACGCGATGCGCGCCCACACGACCGAGGCGACCTTCGCGGTCTTCGTCGCGACGGCACTGCACGCGATCGCGGTCGGGAACATGCTGCCGGCGTTCGTAGACGCGCCGGGCGACGAGCTGCGCCCGCTGACGACGATCTGCGTGGACCAGACGGAGTTCGTGGTGACCAAGCTGCGGGACCGCGGCACGCACCAGGCGTTCGGCGTCGTGACCAACGCGCAGGACTTCATGCACGTGCTGCGCTTCTACGTGGAGCGATGGGAGCAGGCCCAGGCCCCGGCCTCGGTCAGCCGCTAGCGGCGGGGCTCGCCCCGGGGTGGAGCAAGCTCGCCGCGGCGGTGGCGTCCCAGGTGCCCCCGGCCGAGATCGAAACGATCTACACGTTTCGACCGATCAAGCGCGAAGGGCGTGAGTGGGGGACCGCGGTGGTGACGCGCGCGGCGGCGCCCGGAGGCGCGGAGGGCGGGCGGTTGCGGGTGTACACGGCGCGCTACATGCTCATCGTCCGCGGGAAAGAGCGCGGGCGCTCGAAGGTGGAGGTGGAAGAGGTCGCGCTCTCGCCCGCCGAGGTGCTGGCGCAGGTGATGCAGGCGACCGCCGATCGCACCGGAGATCCGGAGCCGCCCGTGGCCGCCGCCCGGGCGACGTGGTACGAGAACCTTTGACCCAATCGAGGGAACGGCGTTGATCGAATCACGGCTCTTCGTGCCGACCAAGGCGTTTCTCACCAAAGGCGTCGGCCGGCACAAGGAAAAGCTCACGAGTTTCGAGATGGCGTTGCGCGACGCGCATCTCGCCAACTTCAACCTCGTGCGGGTCAGCTCGATCTTCCCGCCTCACTGCGAGCTCGTGGACCGCGAGGAAGGCCTCTCGCTCATGAAGCCCGGTCAGGTAGTGTTCGCCGTGATCGCGGAGTCGTCGACCAACGAGGCGAGCCGGCTCGTGGCGGCGTCGATCGGGCTCGCGATGCCCGCCGACGCGACGCACCACGGCTACATCTCCGAGCATCACAGCTACGGACAGAACGAGGTCGCCGCGGGCGACTACGCCGAGGACCTCGCCGCGTCGATGCTCGCGACGGTGCTCGGCGTGCCCTTCGACTCCGATCAGGCGTGGGATCAGCGCCGCGAGCAGTGGATGCTCTCGGGCGAGATCGTGCGCACGATGAACGTCACCTCGACCGCCGAGTGCGGCGACGATGGTCGCTGGACCACCGTCGTCTCGGCGGTGTGCTTCTGCGGGTGACGCCGACCTTCGCACTCGCGTTCGTCGCAGGGTTGCTCAGCTTCCTTTCGCCGTGCGTCTTGCCGCTGATCCCGAGCTACGTCGGATTCCTGACGGGGCTCACCCTCGAAGAGATGGACGCCCGCCGCGGCACGGCGCTGGTGCACGCGCTCTGGTTCGTCGCCGGGTTCTCGGTGATTTTCGTGGCGCTCGGCGCGACGGCGTCGGTGCTCGGCGTGCTGCTGCTCCGCTCGCAGGTGTGGATCGGCCGGATCGGCGGCCTCATCGTCATTCTCTTCGGACTCTATCTGCTCGGCGTGCTGCGGCCCGCGTTTCTCTTGCGCGAGCGGAAGCTGCAGCTGGCCAATAAGCCGCTCGGATACTTCGGATCCGCGTTCGTGGGCGTGACCTTCGGTGCGGCTTGGACGCCCTGCATCGGTCCGATCCTCGGCGCGATCCTCACGCTTGCCGCCGCGCAGGGAAGCGTGGCGCAGGGGTCGGGGCTGCTCGCTGTGTACTCGCTCGGTCTCGCGATTCCGTTCGTCGTGACCGCCTTCGCGCTCGATCGCTTTCTCACCTGGTTTCAACGCTTCCGCCCCTACATCGCGTGGGTGGAGCGCATCGCCGGTGTGCTCCTCGTCACACTCGGTGTGTTACTCGTGACAGACCGCTTCACGCTCATCGCGAGCTGGCTCCAGGGTCTCACTCCGGAGTTTTTGAAAAGCCGCTTGTAGGAGCCCCGGGACGGGCCTGCTATATTGTCCGCGCACCTCCTTCCGGAGAGATCACAATGAGGCCGGATCCGATGCAGTACCTGCAGCTCGCCGCTGCCGTTGCGGTGGCCGCCATGCTCGGCTGCGCCAAGGGCGAGCAGGCGGGCCAGAGCGCCGATAGCACGGCGCGCAATCTGACGCTCGCGCCCACAGAGTCGACCGCGGCGATGAAGGACGTCCCGGAGGCGGGGAAGGCGCCCGCCCCAGGTCCCGAGAAGGCGCCGGAGAAGGCGCCGCCGCCGCCCCCTGCGCCCGCCGCGCCTTCGAGCTACACGCTCTCGGCCGGCACGGGCATCGCGATGACGGCGAACGACTCGATCACGACCCGCAAGGCCAAGGCAGGCGACGCGTTCTCGGCCACGATCAGCGCCGACGTGAAGACGTCAGGCGGCCACGTGGTGATTCCCGCGGGCTCGGCGGTGTCGGGCACGATCGTCCACGCCGACCCGGCGCCGAATCCGCGCTCGAGCGGACGCCTCGAGCTGAGCGTGACGAGCGTGACGATTCGCGGCAAGAGCGTCGCGGTGGACGCGACGGTCGACTCGAAGGACAGCGTCATGCAGGGTCGTGGCGTGACGGGGGCCGACGCCGCGAAGGTCGGCGGCGGGGCGGCGATCGGCGCGATCGCAGGCAAGCTGATCGGCAAGAACACGACGGGAGCGCTCGTGGGTGGGGCGCTGGGAGCGGCGGCGGGTGGCGTCGCGGCCGAGCGTTCGCGCGACATCGACGTCGTACTCCCGAAGGGCGCGAACCTGCACGCCAAGCTCAACGCGCCGGTGACGGTCGCCGCGCACTGAGCGACTGGGAGGATTCGAAGCGCGAGACCCCGGTTCTACGCCGGGGTCTCGTGTTTTAGTAGGCTGCCGCCGCTCCCCCTCGCCTGGGGTCCGCGACGGCGATCCAGCCGCTGTCGCCCCGGGCGATCGCGTTCACCTCGGTCTTGTATCCCCAGTAGCTCACCTTGTGGCCCATCGCGACGAGTGAATCCACCGACGCGGTGACGAAGCCGCCGCGCTCGAGATACAGGAGATCCGGTTGCGCCTGGTGATGGAGGCGCGGAGCGCCGATCGCCTCGGTCAGGGACATCCCCATGTCGATCATATCGCTCGTCACCTGGTAGACCGCGGTCGTGATGCGCGAGCCGCCGGGCGAGCCGAGCACCATGAGCAGGTGGCCGGCGCGGTCGACGGTGATGGTGGGCGTCATCGCGGAGAGCATGCGCTTTCCGGGCGCGATCGCGTTCGCCTCGCCCTGGACGAGGCCGTAGAGGTTCGGCCGGCCGGGCGCCGAGGTGAAGTCGTCCATTTCGTCGTTCAGCACGAATCCCGCGCCGGTCACGGTGACCGCGCTGCCGAAGTCGTTGTTCAGCGTGGTGGTGCAGGCGACGGCGTCGCCGGCCGAATCGACCACGGAGAAGTGCGTCGTCTCGGTTCCTTCTGAGGGCGGCGGCGTGATGGAGCCCGGCGAGCTGTGCTTCGGGTCGATCGACGCGCGCAGCTCGGCGGCGTAGCCTTTGCTCAGCAGTCGGGCCAGCGGCATGGAGACGAAGTCGGGATCGCCGAGGAAGGTGTTGCGGTCGTGGTAGGCGCGGCGCATGGCTTCGGTCTCGAGGTGCATGAGCGACGCGCTCCCGAACGGGGGCGGCGTGTATCCCTCCATCACGTTCAGGATCTCGGCCAACGCCACGCCGCCGCCGCTTGGCGGGGGCATGGTGTAGATCGTGTCGCCGCGATACTCGATCGCGAGCGGGGCGCGCCACTTGGGTTGGTAGTGCGCGAGGTCTTCGAGGGTGATCAGCCCGTTGCCGCGCTTCATCTCATCGACGATCAGGTGGGCGACGCTCCCGGAATAGAAGGGAGCGGGGCCGCTGTCGGCGATCAGCTGCAGGGTGCGCGCGAGGTCGAGTTGCACCAACTCCGTTCCCACGGCTGGCGGCGCGCCGTTCACGAGAAATTGGTCGCGGGACGCGGCGAAGCGGGTGAGCCGGTGCGCTTCGAGGGCGATCACGCGGCTCCGCATCGGGTCGATCGCGTAGCCGTGCTGGGCGAGCTCGATCGCGGGCTGCACGACGTCGTGCCATGGCAAGTGGCCGAGGGCATGGTGGGCTTCGTAGAGGCCGGCGACGCTGCCGGGGACGGCGACGGACGCGTGTCCGGTGACCGATGATTGGATCACGGCGCCCGTCGAGTCGACGAACATGTAGCGCTTGGCGGCGGCGGGGGCGACTTCGCGGAAGTCGAGGGCGCGCATCGTGCCGTCGTGCATGCGGATCAGCATGAATCCGCCGCCTCCGATGTTTCCGGCGACCGGGTGTACGACGGCCAGGGCGAACGCGACCGCGACGGCGGCGTCCACGGCATTCCCGCCGCGCTTCAGGATTGCGATCCCGATGTCACTCGCGAGTCGATGAGACGAGACGACGGCCGCGTGCGCCGCCGAGACTGGTCTCACGCGCTCGATCAGGGGCCAGGTGGACGCGATCAGGCGGTCGGCCCGGGGGGAGCCAGTGGGGGGCTGCGTCTCGTCTGGGGCGCCGAGGTCGGGTTCGGCTGGGGGTGCGGGCGCCGGCGTGGTTGCCGGGGCGGGCGTCGGCTCATGCTTGGCGGCGGGGTGGCTACAAGCGGTGAGGAGCAGGAGGGCGATGCCGAGGCGGTGGCGCATGACCAATTGTGGGGAAGGGCGCGTGGGGGGTCAACGGTGCTGGGGTGTGATCGCGGCTTTTGGGTGACGGCGCGCCGCGCGGCGCAGGCATGGCGCATTAGGCGGCTGGTGAATATCGTGAGCAGAGTGGGCGAATGCCGAGGGTAGCGACTTGCTGGTCCAATTCTAGGTAGGCGGCACAACGAGCTCCAACGATGGTTGGGTTTCGTGGCTCTGATCCTCGTGCTTGGTTCCCTCGCGCTTACGCCTCTGGCGCTCATTAGAGTCGCTCAACTCACGGTTGACTTGCAGGTTGACGCGACGTCTGTTGCCGCCGGAGCGCAGGAGTTGGTTCTCTGATACAGGCTTTCACGATGAGTGGCGACACTGGCTCCCGTAAGTCGGGTTCGCCAGCCGCGCGGCCTAACCGGCGCCTGAAGCTGGCGGCGCCGCGCTTTCGAGGAAGAATTGCGTTTGTTTGCTCGAGTTGAGCGCCGCAGCTTAGGAGCGCTCCGTTAGGCGTCATTCCACCCTCCGAGCTAGATTGAGACCATGCCAGAACTCACTGCGGTCTTTCAGAAGGTCGCCCAGGGCTACATCGGCTTCGTGGAAGAGCTGCCGGGTGCCAACACCCAGGGCGCCACGCTCGAGGAAGCCCGTGCCAATCTCGCCGAGGCCGTGCAGCTGGTTCT
>Ga0187780_10002094_pt1 | contig 15043 bp, 12 predicted proteins | sample 1015_Q2_SP10_20__FD_132429 | JGI IMG/M metagenome (GOLD analysis project Ga0187780, IMG submission 132429) | Tropical peat soil microbial communities from peatlands in Department of Meta, Colombia - 1015_Q2_SP10_20_MG | ecosystem: Environmental > Terrestrial > Soil > Wetlands > Peat | place... | reverse complement strand
TTTCTCCGGAGCCAGCCGACCCAAGCAAATTATTGTCGCTCGAATTTACTCAATCCATCCGCGCTCGAAAACCCGGATGGTTTCGAACAGATTCTGGCACATCGTATCGGTTGTCAAAGAGCGGTAAGCCTCCCTGTCCAGCAGAGTGGCGTCCTTCTAACCCAGCTAGTATGGCAAACTCGTCCCCGATTGTCAACTCCAGATTCACGTTTTCCACAGGTTTCCCAACACCGATGATTCACTGATTTGGAGCATTCGCCAGGGATCTGCCAGGCCCACGAATCAGTGCTGGACTTCCCGCGACAATGAAACTAGCCTTGCGGACTTCGCCATGATTCAAGAGGTCATGGCGAAATGGGGCGGGAACTATGAAGAGAGGAAAAACCAGGGGTAGCGGGCTGCTCCTTTTGTGCTGTTGCGTGATGATGCTGCTCGCCGCGCCGCGACTCCGCGGCCAGAGCGCAAATGGCCCGGAGCAGACCGGGCCGTACGGCTCACTCGAAATTCGCGACGTAACCGTGATTGATGGCTCGGGCGCGCCGGCGTTTGGGCCAGTAAATATCTACATCAAAGGAAACCGGATCGAGCGTGTAGCGGCAGTTGACGCGATTGCCCGCAGCCGGCAGGGAGACGAAAAAGGTTCTGCGAAAGAAACAAAGCAGCCTGATCGCGTCATCGAAGGCAAAGGCATGTATGTCCTGCCCGGTCTAATCGATGTACACATCCACATCAATGAAAGCAAGGAAGTTCCGGCGGAATACATCTACAAGCTGCTGCTGGGGCACGGAGTGACCACAATTCGGACGTTTAATGTCGGCCGTGAGGATCCGAAGGGCATGGTGGCGGAGAAGAAAAAGATTGCGGCCAATCAGATTGTCGCGCCGCGCATGTATGTCTACCCGTTTTGGGGGCGAGGTGACGATCCACGTTACGCGAATCCGGAAGGCGCGCGGCAAATTGTGGACGAATGGCACGCCGCAGGCGTGGATGGAATCAAGATCCTCGGCAAGCCGGGCCTTTGGCCGGACGTTTTTCGCGCAATTGCGGACGAGGCGAGGAAGAATGGCATGGGCGTGGCCGTGCACATCGGCCAGGACGGCGTGTATCCGATGAATGCCGTGCGTGTGGCGGAAGACGGCGCGTCCACGATCGAGCATCATTACGGATATCCCGAATCCTCGTTCAAAACAAAAACAATTCAAGATTTGCCGCCGGGCTACAACTATTCAAGCGAGCCGGACCGGTTCCTCGAAACAGGGCGGGCTTGGCTTCAAGCAGATCTCGAGAAATTGCACGGAGACGTGATCCATTCGCTCCTGGAGACAATGCGCCGAACCGGCTTCATCATGGTGCCGACGTTCAGCATTTACGAGGCGAATCGCGACGTCACGCGCGCCGCGAATTTGCCTTGGCACGCGACGTACACGCTGCCGGCCGTAATGGATTCCTTCTTGCCTAATCCCGCGCATCACGCGTCGTATTTCTATGAATGGACTTCCAACAAGGAAGCGGATTGGGCCAAGGCTTACCGGCGCTGGATGGAATTTGTCAACGACTACAAAAATCAGGGCGGAGTTGTAGCCGTGGGCTCGGACACCGGGTTCCTTTTCAGCTTGTGGGGATTCGGAACGATTCGAGAACTCGAGATGCTGGAAGAGGCAGGGTTCTCGCCGCTCGAGGCAATTCACGCCGCCACAGAGAATGGCGCAAAGGTAGTGAAGAATCCAGAACTGGGGTTGGTGCGCCCTGGCTATTTGGCGGATTTGGTCGTGCTGGCGGAGAACCCGCTGGCCGACGTAAAAGTTTTCTATGGAAACGGCGTGACGCGCGTGGGCGCAGACAGGAAAGAGATGCACGAACAGTGCGTCAAGTACACGATTCGCGACGGGGTGATCTTCGATTCGCAGGCGTTGTTAGGTGACATCCGGGAAATGGTCACAAAGGCCAAGCAAGCTTCGCGCAACTCCAAGAAGGATTGATTCGAGCCGCGGGCCCAGCCTGCACTGGAATAGGAAGGCCCGGGACAGAAAGACGTCCCGGGCTTCTTTGTTTCTGTATCCGGGATCTTTGGGCAATGCGAAGGACTACTGAAAGCGCTCCGCAGTTGCCGAGGCACAGCCCTGGCGGTAGCTCGTGCCGGTTGCGTCATAAAAGAAGACCCTGGCGTCACTGGTGAAGTGGTTGGCATCGTCGATTTCAATCTTCTGAGTAATGGTCTGTGTACCGGCCTGGAACCCAGGGTTTGGAGGCACCGACGTAAGATTGGGCGCAGTGGTGAAGAGGATATAGGCCGCGCTCTTGGCGGAATACGCGTGGTCATCGACGCTCCAAACGCCTTGGTCGTCGCTGCGCTGGCCAACCGCGAAGGCAGGGTTCGTGGTGCTTCCGGTCATGGTGCCGCCTTCGTTGAAAGTCAGTCGCGAGATAAACGGCTTGCCGACGGGGGCTTCCGTCGAGCAATCGTATAGCTGCACGGTAACGTTCCACACTCCCACGAGCGCATGGCTATGGGGCCAATCGCCTTCAAAGGATGCCGCCGTGGTTCTGGCGCGGCCCGCCGCGAGGAACAACGTCCCCGAGAGGGCAATCACGGGGATCAAAGCAACCGCGAAAATACGATTCCAAGGCTTGGTGTTCATCTGTTGTCTCCTTTTTTTTCTTGCGAAGTCTTCTACGGGTTTTTCTCCGGCCCGTGCGACCGAATATCCTTCCAATGACCGTGGGAAGTATTTAGAATGCGGCTGAAACTTCCTGAAAACTTCTGAAACTCACAATGCCGGCATGAGCGGACCTGAAGCCAATACCTACGAATTTGGGGAATTCCGATTGGACGCAGGAAAACGGCTGCTGCTGCGGAATGGCGACGCCGTGGCGCTGACGCCGAAAGCTTTCGAAACGCTGCTGTTCTTGATTCAGCACCGCCAGCGCACCGTGGATAAAGACGAGCTAATGCAGGCGATTTGGCCCGATACTGTCGTCGAGGAAAACAACCTCAACCAAAATATTTCAGCGCTGCGCCGCGTGCTGGGGGAGAGCCGGGGGGAAAACCGGTACATCGCCACAATTCCAGGCAAAGGCTACCAGTTCATCGCGGACGTGCAAGCCGGCCCCGCCAAAAGCGACGCCACGGCGAGCCGCGTGACCCTGGCGGTGTTGCCTTTCGAAAATCTGAGCGCCGATGCGGAGCGCGAATACCTGTCGGACGGCCTGACCGAAGAAACCATCGCCGCACTGGGCCAAATCGATCCGCAGCGCCTGCGGGTGATTGGACGCACCTCTGTGATGCGGTACAAAAGGACCACCAAGGCCTCGGCGGAGATTGGAAAGGAGTTGGATGCATCCTATTTGGTGGAAGGGTCGTTGCGCGGAGAAGGGGAGCGGCTGCGCATTACCGCCAAGCTGGTCCAAGTTTCAGATCAAGTGCAGATCTGGTCGGCTTCCTACGATAGCGAGCCGAAGAGCATGCTGGCGTTTCAGCGTGAACTCAGCACAGTCATCGCGGAGCAGATTCGCCTGCGGCTCTCGCCGGAACGCTTGACGGCGCTGGCGCGGCGGCAGACGCAGAATGCTGAAGCGTACGACCTGTACCTACGTGGGACGCATTTTTGGCACCAATTCAATGCCGCAGCCACAAAACGCGCGATGGAGTTCTTCTCGCGGGCTGTAGCCATCGATCCGAAATATGCGCTGGCATGGTGCGGGCTCGCGGATTCTTATGCCGCAAGCCCCGTCAACGCCGACCAGCCACCGGTGCGCGTCGGACCGCTGGCGCGTGAAGCGGCTACCAACGCCGTGGCTGCGGAACCGGGATTGGCAGAGGCACAAACCTCCCTGGGGTTCGTGAAATTCTGGATTGACTGGGACTGGCCCGCCGCAGAGGCAGCCTACCGCAAGGCTATTGAGTTGGACCCCGGATATCCCATGGCGCACCGCATGCTCGGAATCCTGCTTGCGCACGAGAGCCGTCATGACGAAGCGGAACCGGTTGCGCGGCGAGCACGGGAACTAGACCCGCTGGTCGCGGTCCACCACGCCCTTTCGGCACAAGTTGCGTTCGTGGCCGGCAAGCTGGAGATGGCCAAGGAGCTGGCGCGACAGGCTATCGTGGTCGATCCGGAGTTTTGGATCGGTCACTATCAATTGGCGCAGGCCTGTGAAGGTCTAGGGCAAATCGAATCCGCGTTGGAGGCTCTGAACAGTGCGGGACGCTTCAGCGGTGGCAATAGCAAAGTGCTGGCCTTGCGTGGTTACATCTTTGCGAGGCGTGGACAAACGAAGGACGCGCGCGCGGTGCTGAACACGCTCGAGGCGATTGCGCGCGAGCGCTACATGCCCCCGTACGCCTTTGCCTTGGTGCACAATGGATTGGGCGAGCGACAGCTGGCGCTGGATTGGCTAGAGAAGGCGTTTGCGGCGCGCGATATTCATTTGGCCTGGTTGCCTGTCGAACCAAAATGGAATCCGTTTCGAAGCGAAAAGAGATTTCGGGAGTTGCTCGAACGCTGTGGTTTTCAGACGCCTGGAGCGCGAGGCCAATGACTGTTGGTCGGCGAGGCGCGTCGGGCAAGCCAGCTTCCTCAACAAGAAAGAGAAATGCGCACGAATCCGACGTTGCACACGAACTTCTGCAGACGCTGAAGCGGCAGCAACTGATCCAGCCGGGGGACCGTGTGGGCGTGGCGGTCTCGGGAGGAGCGGATTCCGTGGCGCTGCTGCTTTTGCTTTTGGAACTGCGCGAGAAACTCGGCATCGTTCTCAGCGTCGTGCACTTCAATCACAAATTGCGCGGCAAAGCTTCCGACGCCGACGAGAAATTCGTCGGCAAACTGGCTGCCAAATACGGATTGGAGTTTCACTGCGCTTCCGCTGATGTGGCAAAGAAAGCCAAAAGTGAACGCGCCAATCTCGAGGATGCCGCACGCCGCGCCCGGTATGATTTCTTTCGTTCGCTTGTGGCGTCCGGAGCTTGTACGAACATCGCTGTGGCGCACACCGCGGACGACCAAGCGGAAACCGTTCTCGCGCACATTCTTCGCGGCACCGGCATCGCCGGGCTCGGCGGCATTCATCCCACCGCCGGCCCTGTTTTTCGCCCGCTCTTGCCGTTTCGCAGGCCACAATTGCGCGCGTATCTGCGACAAAGGAAGCAAAGCTGGCGCGAGGACCTCACAAACCTCGACATTTCGCGAATGCGCGCCCGCATCCGAAAAAAGCTCCTCCCTCTTCTGGAAAAGCAATTTCAGCCGGGCGCCGTCGAACATTTAGCGACTCTTGCGGACCTAGCCAGGGAAGACGAAGCTTTTTTCGAGTCTCTGCTGCGCGAAAAAACGGCAGCCTCTGTCCAGAGAGACGGAGGGGACTTCCGTGTCGCTGTGGAATGCTTCTCCGGCCCGCAAGCGTTGAGCAAACGGATGGTCCGATGGATTGTGGAGAATCTGAAATCCCCCGGTGCACAACTCGGCGCAAAGCACGTTGAATCCGTGCTGGAGCTGGCCCGCTGCGGGCACTCCGGCCATGCGATCGCCTTGCCGGGCGGCGTAGAAGTTCGCAGAGAGCGGGACGCGCTGGTTTTCCTGGTGCGTTCAAACGCACGCGGCGCAGCCGCGGCGCCCACTCGAGAATTTAGTCGCCACATCGACCTTGCTCTCGGCTCCCAGGAGGTTCCTGTCCCGAAGCTCAGGTGTGTATTCCGCTTCACAACGATTGACTGGCCCCTGCAGAGAGGAGAAACTAGTAAAGGGGAGATGGTGTTGGACCGGGACCGGCTACGGTCGCCTCTCATTTTGCGCAATTGGCGCCCGGGAGACCGCCTGCATCCCCTCGGCCATCGGGGCGCCCACAAGCTGAAGCGCTTGCTGAACGAAAAGCGCGTCAGCCGCTGGGAGCGTGAGGGTTGGCCGGTGCTGACGAGCGGCGAAGTATTGGTTTGGGCCCGCGGTTTTCCCGTGGCTGCCGAGTTTGCAGCAACGGAGAAGACGCGGGCTGGAATCGTGATCGCTGAGGAAAAAATTTGAGCGCGCCAAGGGGAGCCGCATACTCCGCTTCACGAATCGCCTCTCGCGTCTCCGCGCTGGGGAAAGAGATTTCGCGCGAATTCTCGGGCCGGCGCTTGGACGTGGTGGTGACTTTGGATCGCGGGTTTGTTTTCGCCGCCGATTTAATTCGCCACATCAATGCTCCCGTCGTCTGCCACTTCGTTCGCGAGGATGTGCGGGACGTGGAACACAGCGGATATGCCCGCCGCGAAGTGCTTTTTGGTTCGCATCCGGAATTGAAAGGGCGCGACGTCCTCGTCGTCGATGCCGTGCTGGAAAGCGGGGTGACGCAAGAGTTTTTGCTGCGCCGCCTGGGCGAAAGCGGGCCCCGCTCCATCCGGCTCGTGGTGCTCTTGGACAAGCCGGCGAAGCGCCGCGTAGCCCTCGAGCCCGATTACTTTGGCTTCCGGACCGCATCTAATCAAGTGTGGGTAGGCTATGGTCTGGCGGGGCCGAACGGAATGGGACGGAATCTCCGGCAGCTTGCTCCGGGAACGAACGGCGCTTCGCGGAAAAGTGGCAAAGGACGAAAAAAGCAAGCAAGATAGAAGTAGCAGGGGCCAGGCTTCAGGATTTGAGAGGACAACGTGAATTCTAGTTCCACGGCAAAAACTATTCTCTTTTGGATGTCGATCGTCTTGCTGGGCGTGATGCTCTGGAAACTGGTCTCCGCCAACGGCGGCCAGGCGCGCGAGGATCAGCCCAGCTACACCGAGTTCATGGCCAAGGTGGACGCCGGCGACGTGAAAGAAGTCACGATGTACCTCGGCCAGATCAGCTACGAGCTCCAGGGAGAATACGTCCGGCCCGCCAACCGTAAGTTCATCGTGAAAATCGATAAAGAAGATGCGCCCAACGTCACCAAGGCGCTGCGCGACAAAGCCGTGCAAATCAAGATTCAAGAAGTTCGCAGCGGCGATTGGGTTTTACTGCTTCTGAATGGCCTGCCGCTGCTGCTCCTCGTCGGTTTCTGCTTGTTCCTGATGCGCCAGATGCAAGCCGGGGGAAACAAGGCGCTAAGTTTCGGTAAATCCAGGGCACGCCTGCTCTCTGCACAACAAAAGAAGGCAACTTTTAAGGACGTGGCGGGAACCGACGAAGCCAAGGAAGAATTGCAGGAAATCATCGAGTTCTTGAAGGATCCGCAGAAATTCCAAAAGCTTGGCGGGCGCATTCCCAAGGGCGTTCTGCTTGTGGGGCCTCCAGGCACCGGCAAGACGCTACTCGCGCGCGCCATCGCCGGAGAGGCAAACGTTCCGTTCTTCTCCATTTCCGGTTCGGACTTTGTGGAGATGTTTGTGGGCGTCGGCGCCAGCCGCGTCCGCGATCTTTTCGAGCAGGGCAAGAAGAATGCTCCTTGTATCATTTTCATCGATGAAATTGACGCCGTCGGCCGCCATCGCGGTGCCGGGCTTGGCGGCGGTCACGACGAGCGCGAGCAAACGCTAAACGCGCTGCTGGTCGAAATGGATGGCTTTGAGTCCAACGAAGGGGTGATCCTAATCGCCGCCACCAACCGCCCCGACGTTCTTGACCCCGCTTTGCTGCGCCCCGGCCGCTTCGACCGCCGCGTTGTCGTGGCGCGTCCCGACGTCAAGGGCCGCGAAGAAATCCTCCGCGTGCACACGCGCAAAGTGCCCATCGGCGACGACGTCGATCTTTCCATCATCGCTCGCGGCACCCCGGGTTTCTCGGGCGCCGACCTCGCGAATCTCGTGAACGAGGCCGCGCTGTGGGCCGCGCGCCAGAACCGCAAATTCGTCACCATGGCTGACTTTGAGATGTCCAAGGACAAAGTCCTCATGGGCGTCGAGCGCAAGTCCATGATTCTTTCCGACGAGGAAAAGAAAAACACCGCGTATCACGAAGCAGGTCACGCCCTCGTCGCGGCCATGACTCCTGGTGCGGATCCCGTTCACAAGGTCACCATCATTCCGCGCGGTATGGCGCTGGGCTTGACGATGCAATTGCCAGAAGCCGACAAGCACACCTACACGCGTGAATATCTCGAAGCCATGCTCGCAGTGTTGATGGGCGGCCGCTCTGCCGAAGAGATTTTCCTCGGCCACATCACCACGGGCGCCGGCAACGACATTGAGCGCGCTACCGACATTGCCCGCAACATGGTTTGCGAATGGGGCATGAGTGAGCTCGGTCCGCTCGCCTTCGGCAAGAAAGATGAAGCCATTTTCCTGGGACGCGAAATCGCTCAGCACCGCGACTATTCCGAAGACACCGCCATTCAGATCGACAAGGAAGTGAAGCGCATCGTCAGCGCCTCGTATGACAGGGCCCGCAACCTCCTTTCGAGCAATCGCGACGTTCTGGAACGTATCGCGCAGGATCTGCTGGAGCGCGAAGTCATCGACGCCGCCGAAGTGAAACTCCTGATGGAAGGCAAACCGCTTCCGGAGAAGCCGCGGACACCTCCGCCGCAAGCTCCGCCTGCGCCGAGCACCGACCCCAAGGTCGTTCGCCCCGAGCTGCGGCCCGCTCCTGGTTTCACACGCGGCGAAAACCCCGCCAAAGCCTAGCGCTTATTGAAATCGAACGTTTTAGGGGCACGATTCATCGTGCCCCTACTTTTTTGGCCCACTCGGCGTAAAATAAAGCCATGGGAATCAAAGACGGCGAAAATCTGAAGGTCACTTGCCCGTGCTGCCAGGCCAAGCTCACGGTGGATCCTGTTTTCGGGGCCGTGCTTTCGCACGAAGCTCCGCCGAAAGCTGGCCCCAACATCGACCTGGAGAAAGCGCACGATATCCTTGCCGAGCAACACCGTCAGCGCGAAGACAAGTTCGCGGACTCGTTTTTCCAGGAAACGCACAAGGAAGACATCCTCGCAAAGAAATTCGAAGAGGCCATGAAAAAGGCCAAGGACGCCCCGGCCGGAAAGCCTGTTCGCGATTTCGACCTCGATTAGTTTGGAGTGCGGGAGCCGCGCTCCCGCTTTTCTTCTCTCCTGATTTTTCTGTTGTCTTTCCGTCTTCTACGTTGCCTTTTTGTTTGTCGCTCGCGCTAAACTGCTCTCCCATGGCTCTGCGAAAAAGCTTTCGCCTGAAACTGCCTTCCTGCACGCTTCTCCTTGGCCCGCGCACGCTGGTCATGGGCGTTCTCAACGTCACTCCGGACAGTTTTTCCGACGGCGGCCAATTTCTCGACCCCACGAACGCCATCGAACACGCGCTGGTCATGGAGCGCTCCGGAGCTGATCTCCTCGACGTTGGAGGCGAATCCACGCGCCCCGGTTCCTCCGGCACGCCCGTGCAAGAAGAACTCGCGCGTATCCTTCCCGTCCTGAGCGGCTTGCGCGGCGTTCTGAAAATTCCTATCTCCATTGACACGCAAAAACTCGAAGTTGCCGAAGCCGCCCTCGACGCGGGCGCCGAAATTATCAACGACATTTCCGGCTTGAAAGCCGACCCGCACCTCGCCGAACTCGCCGCGCGCCGCCGCGTCCCCCTCATCCTGATGCACATGCGCGGCGAACCGCGCACCATGCAAAAATCCCGTTTTGCGCGCAACGTCATGAAAGACGTTGCTCAGGGCCTCAAACAATCCCTCGCCATCGCTCGCAAAGCCGGCGTTGCCAAATCCCAAATCATCCTTGACCCCGGCATCGGCTTCGGCAAAAGCTTCGCGCAAAATTACGAACTGCTCGAAAAGCTCCCGCAACTTGCCAGGCTCGGCTATCCCTTGCTCGTCGGTACTTCCCGAAAAGGCTTCCTCGGCGCCACCCTTGCGCGTGGTGGCAAACCCGCTGCGCCCGAGGAGCGCATCTGGGGCACCGCCGCCACGGTCACCGCTTCCATTCTCAACGGCGCTCATATCGTCCGCGTTCACGACGTCTCGGAAATGGTCCAGGTCGTGCGCGTTGCCGACTGCCTCGCCAATCCCCGCTTCCGCCGTTCCTTGTAGGCGCACCGTCCAGAATCAGGGCCTCAGTTCCAACACGTCGGTCGTCACGCGGTCGACAGCCTGCTTGCTGTAGCTCAGCGGAAAATATTGTCCGTGCGCCCAGAGCGGGAGCAGATCATCGTAATGGACACTTCCCGGCTGGCCGCTTTGCCCAGGCACATTCACTCCAACTCCCATGTCCCAGTCGCTCAGATCGAAAATCTCCCGGTAACTAGCGCCGGACAGTTGATCGAAAGAACCCCAGCCAGAATAGGTGGCGTTGACAGTGTAGCCATCGCCGGGGCGGACGACGGGGCCGCGATTGAAGAGCGGACCAACGTCGGGAAGGATGCCGCCGAGCGCATGAATGAAATTCGCGTGATGCAAATGCTCCCAGGTCCAGTTTCTTGGATCGGAGCCCAGCTTGGCGATGAGCTTTTCTTGTGCGGTTTGCAGCGTCTGCAAGAGCAGAGCGTCGCGGGAGGCTTCGGGGTTTTGGCCGAAGACCTGAGAGCGAGGTTGCACTAGCTCTTGCACTGTTCTCGCCAATGGCAATTCTCTCGCGGCTCTTCGCGCTTCCAAAGGAACTACTTTCTCGGTGACTGCCGCAGCCAACTCCCTGACCCAGAGTTCATAAAGGGTGGCAGCGCTGGAATCGAGAGTGACGGCGCAGTCCCAATCGAGCAAGAGTTTGCCGGGAGCGTCCGGGTTCTTTCCAGCGGCAGGCTTCAGCAAGGCCTGCAATGTCCGAGCGGGCAGAGACACTACGTCGTTCTGCAAATCCTTCATGTCGTCGAGAGTGAGCTTATGCGCGCTTTTTGCCGCGCCGCTCAGGACTTCCGAGATGCGCAGGAATCTTTCGGGTGAGGCCCACTGGAACCCCACGGCGTAGGCGTAATTCTCCGGAATCATTTTGTGATTGGCGCTGGCGACGAAACCGGAGGCGGGATTGTAGGTGTGCGGTAATTCAGAGTTGGGGATGAAACCGCTCCACCCGTAGCCGCCGCTTTCCGGGACCGGCAGTAGACCTGTCCAGTTCCTGCGCAGCGGCGCGAGTCCCGTGGAATGCTCGCCGATGTTGCCGTCGCGGTCCGCGTACACAATATTTTCCGAAGGCACTTTCCACCGGGCCATGGCTTCTTCAAATTCCTGCCAATTCCTCGCGCGGTCGAGCGAAAGCGATCCAAGATATCCCGCCGTGCCCGGCTCCGCGCCCACCCAGTGCAGCGTCAACGCACGCTTTCCATCTTCCCAAAGTACCGGTCCATGCCGCGTGAATTTCAGTTTCACACTGACCGGAACTCCGCCCCGCACGGCGATGCTTTCCGTCTGCACTTCCATGCGCGCCCAGCCATTTTCCGTCTCGTATTGTTCCGAATCAGCGGGATTGAGCTTCGCCAGATACAGGTCTTGCTGATCGAGCCCAAAAATCGTGAAGCCCCACGCGATGTGGTCGTTGTGTCCCGCAGCGATTCCCGGCAAGCCCGGCTCGCCCGCGCCAATCACGTTCCAGCCCGGCGCAACCAAGTGCACGATGTAACGAAGCGAAGGCTCGGCGATGACGCGATGCGGATCGTTGGCGAGAAAGGGCTTCCCAGTCGCGGTGAGTGAGCCGGACACGGTCCAATTATTGCTGCCTTGAACAGGCGTTTCGGGGAAATGGAGCGGGACATCGCTACCAACGAGATTTTCGAGCAACGCCGGCGACAATCCGGAAAAATCGATTCCAGGCGCGGGATCGAGCTTCACCGGCGGATCCAGGTTGAGCAGTTGCGCCGCTTGCTCCGCTCCCAGCAATGACACTAGTTGCGCGTGCTGCAATTCGCTCGCTCCGTTGCCAGTCATGGAGTAGGCCGCCATCCGGTTCAGGCAGTCCTCCGGTTTCCAGTGCTCCGGCTTGAATCCCGCAATCTGAAATTCGACGGGCAGCCCGGTCCCGCCTGGCTTTTGAATCTCTTCGATGTAGGCGTTGATTCCGGCTGTGAACGCTTCCAGGATTTCCTTTGTGTTGGGTGAATAGCTTTTGTACTCGGCGTCCATGTCGCCGCGATAACGCAGCAGCCGCGCGTTTTTGTCTCGTTCCACCGCGCTCGGTCCGAGGATCTCCGCAAGCCTGCCCTGCCCCGAGCGCTTCCACAATTCCATCTGGAACAATCGGTCCTGCGCCACCACATAGCCTTGCGCAAAGAAGAGATCGTGCTCGTTTTGCGCATAAATGTGCGCCACTCCCCAGCGGTCCCGCTGAACTCGCACCGTTTGCTGCAGGCCAGGAACCTGCAGGCTTCCGTGAATCACTGCCAAGGCGGCTTTTGCTCGCTCTTCCAGGCTAGCCGGCGCCTTCGGCAACGCCGATTGCCCTGCGATTGCAGCCACCCCAGCCAATGTGAGCACCGTGATCCACAATGCCTTTTTCATCGCAAACCCTCTCTTCGCCGGCAATCAACAACTGTCCGCCATCCATGGCCCGATTTCCGCCGGAGTCCGGGGAAGCTTATATCACTCCTTCCCTTCCATACACATCGCCGCCCCGTTCGTCTCGGGCTATAATTCGCTCGTGCGCCGAGCACATTTGTGACAGCCATCTCATTTCCTTCTGGAGCGCAAGCCCATGCGGCATAAGGTTTGTCTCTCTACTTCGTTCCTTCTTTGCTTCATTGCCTCGCCGCTTCTTCTTTCTGCCCAACTACCTCCGCTGCAAAAGAATCCGCTGGCGCCTCCGCAAAGCTCTTCCGCCGCCTGTTCTGCCACTGACGCTTCCAGTTGCGCCCAAGTCGCCTCCAAGCTCTTGCCCATCATCCTGGGCCCTTCTCCAATGGAGGAAAACCTTCGCCGCCTCACCGACGAAATCGGTGGCCGCGTCACTGGAACTCCGGAGATGGCCAAGGCCGTTGAGTGGGCAGTCGCCGCCTTCAGCACCGCGAATATCGACGTTCACACCGAGAAGTACACCCTGCCCATCACCTGGAGCGAAGGCGACACCAAGCTTCTCGTCAGCGACCCTTCGGAACTTTCCTCCCCACCCAAGACTGATGCTGGCATCAGGCTCATTCCCATTCGTGCCGTGTCCACGGGATGGAGCCCGCCTCTGACGCGAGAAAACGCGGCTCGGTTGGTTGACGTCGGCTACGGGAGCGCTGACGATTTTGCGCGCGCCGGCACAATCAAGGACAGGGTTCTTCTTGTACATAGCGAGATCGGGTCGACTTGGGCCGATCTCTTCAATGAATATTTGCGCCCACCCGACATCATTCACCGCGCGGTTGAGGGCGGAGCCAGGGCCATTCTCTGGATGGGTGCGCGCGAACGGCTACTCTTGTACCGTCACACGAACGCTTTGACGGGACTCATTGACAAGATTCCGCAAGCTGTTGTCGCACGCGAAGACGCCATGCGCCTTGCGCGAACGATAACCGCGTACCCAGACAAAGCTCTGGCCATGCTGCTTATGCCGAACAAAATTGGCGGTCCAGTCGAGCAGGAAAACGTGGTCGGCGAAATCCGTGGTTACGAGAAGCCCGACGAAGCTGTAATTCTCGGGGCGCATCTCGATTCCTGGGAACTCGGTACTGGCGCGCTCGACAACGGCTGCAACGCCGCGCTAGTGATTGAAGCGGCGCGCGCCCTCAAGGCTACCGGTCTGCTTCCGCGCCGCACGATTCGCTTTGTGCTCTTCAGTGGCGAAGAGCAAGGCACGCTCGGCTCATACGCATACGTGAAGGCGCATCGCGCCGAACTCGATAAAATGCGCGCCATGATCACCTTCGATGCCGGCATCGGCCGCGTCACCGGATATTCCCTCGGCGGCCGCCGCGACATCGAACCCGCCGTGCGCGCCATCTTGCACCCGCTCGATTCCTGGAACGTCAACAGCCACACCTTTGACGCCTCCTTCGGAACGGATAATTTCGACTTTCTACTCGAAGGCGTGCCCACGCTGGTCGCCAATCAAGAAGAAGCCAACTACTTGCCTAATTATCATGCTGCTTCCGACACGCTCGACAAAGTCGACATGCGCGAATTGAAATTGCACACCGTAATCGCCGCGCTCACCGCCTGGGGCATCGCTGACCGCACTGAACCGCTTGGCAGGCGTCTTACACGCGCGGAAATTGAAACGCAAATGAAGGAAACCGGCCTCGACCAGCAAATGAAAGTGCTGGGCTATTGGGACGCCTGGCAATCCGGCGCCCGCGGCCGAAAACCGTAAGCGTTCCTCCCCAATAACTCGCTGCAGTTGCGCCTCAGGCGTCAACAAAGATGCGGCTCGCTTTCCAAAAACGACTTCCCGGTATACTGGACTTGTGCCAACGGAACCGCAGAGAGCCGAGCCAGGCGACCGCCGTGCCATTCTCAGCATCGATTACGGGCGGGCGAGGATGGGTTTGGCCATTGCGGATATGAACACCCGCATGGCCCAACCTTGGGGCACGCTGGAACGCATCAATCGCAATGAGGACATGAGGAGGCTGCGCGAACTGGTTCGCGAGCACGCCGTGAAGCAGATCCTGGTCGGCCTGCCGCTGCGCCTGGACGGGACACGCGGCGAAATGGCCGAAGAGGCCGAGGGTTTCGCGCGGCGCGTGCAAAAACAAATCGGCGTGCCGGTGGCAATGGTCGACGAGCGCCTAACCAGTTGGGAAGCGGAGCGATTGCTCGAAGAAACCCAGGGCAGGGCGCTCCACGAGGAAAAATCAGCTCATGGAACGAGAAAGAAAAAGGCTGCTGCTAAAGTGACCGTGGATGCCGTCGCGGCGGCGGTAATTTTGAAGGATTATCTCGAGCAACAAGGGCAGCCGGCGCAAAACGGCTGAGTTTCCGGGAACAAAACGAGCAAAACAAGCGAGGGTGCGTTGAAGTATTTGCTGGTTCTCATTTTAGCTGTCTTGCTGGCTGCCGGCGGTACCGCGGCATGGATGTGGTACGGCCTCACGCATCCCTACCAGGGTTTCCCGAAGGAGGGGGTCTTCATTGACGTGCCGCGAGGCGCATCGCGTCGTTACGTCGCATATTTGCTGAAGCAAAATGGCATCGTGCGCAGCAAGCTGGCGTTTGAGATTTACGCACGGCGCCATCCCTAGAGCACGTTGCAGGCGGGCGAATATTTCTTCGAC
>Ga0187780_10002092_pt1 | contig 15048 bp, 15 predicted proteins | sample 1015_Q2_SP10_20__FD_132429 | JGI IMG/M metagenome (GOLD analysis project Ga0187780, IMG submission 132429) | Tropical peat soil microbial communities from peatlands in Department of Meta, Colombia - 1015_Q2_SP10_20_MG | ecosystem: Environmental > Terrestrial > Soil > Wetlands > Peat | place... | reverse complement strand
TTGATGAGCTCCTCGTCTTCCCTGCTGAGCTGGACCTGTTCCGGCTCCTTGCCCTTGACCTCCACGTGATTGCAGTCTATCTGGGACCTGAACAGCCTTGTCTTCACCTGTCCGAGGGTGTAGTCGGGGACGGCCCTCACCACCCCAGTGAGGACTACTCTGTCCCCAGGCCTCGCAGTATTCACAATGTCCCCTTCGACGTTCACATCGAAGAACTGGGGGAGCTGGCCCGGAGGGAGTTCTTCCGGGAGCTCCTGGACTCTTACAACCTGAAAGTCAATGAACCGGCTATGCCTCTTGTCCAGCTCGAAATTCCTCACCTCGCCGCAGAGCTCGCACTTCGGCGGGCGCTTCAGCGCCAGGTCATCCTGCGTCTCGTAGGTCAGGTGCCCGCTGGGGCAGAGCCAGGCGGCCTCGGTCATCATGGGCCTGAGCTCAGAGGTCCTCACGACCATCCCCGAAACGGCGATCATGTGGTCGATGTACGAGGTGTCCACCTTCCTCAGCGGCACGAGATCGGTAAGGCCTCGTAGCCTAACCGTCAGTTCTCTCTTGACCCTGTCGGCGTAGAGAGCGTTCTCGCTCCTCATGGTCTCGAACGCCGCGATTCTGAAGGATCCTAGGGAGGAGTCGGGTTCGAGGAGGATCCTGTTCGCGAGGTCGCTGTTGTACCTTAGTAGGTCGCCGAGATCGACCACGAGCGATTTTCCCTCGTTTGAAATGAGCTGCGAAATCTTCGACCTGTAAATCGGGTTCCCGTTCCTATCGGTCACCGACTTTAGGAAGTCCTCGAACTGCTCTGACAGCTTCCCGCTCGCAAGGGTGGCCAGCTACCTTCCCCCTCCCAGGAGCCCAGCCTTCCACTCCTTCGAGAGCGACTGGGAAATGGCGAAGAACGCCGACTCTTCTGGGGTGAGCTTCTCGGCAAGGGACGACGCCGGGGTGGACGAGCTCGATAGCGAGAGTAGCTTGCTGAGCCTGATTCCGACCAGGTCGTAGCATACGGCCCTGAGCCTCTCCAGGTCCTCCCTCCTCGACTTCCCTTCGGACACCGAGGTGGAAAGCGCCCCCAGCCTTCTCCTCATCTTCACATAGAAGTCGGCGGAGAGTCCCGACAGTTGCAGCGGCCCCATCATTTTCTCTCTGCTCAGCACGCTGAAGATCTCGTTCTCGAAGGGCGTCTCAGAGGACTCTGCCATGCCCTGTGTGATCAGCTCGTCAGCGACCCATCTCGGGAGGTCGACTGACTCCCCCTCGCCGAGCCTTTCGATGTGAAAGTCGCCGACGTCAAGGTTCTCTACTGACGACCTCATCCTCGCCTTGGTAGTGCCGAGCAAGTACTCCCTCTCCCTCCGCTCGAGCATCTGCCTTAGGGCGATTTGCTCATCTGACAAAGCGTCCGGCCGACAGACCCGTCTCGATAATAAACGTTGGGAGGTCAGTGCGTCTATTTCGAGGATTCAGTTTGGGCTTTCCCTGCCGAGCCACCCTCCTCGCGCCGCCTGCTGAAGCGAGAAGTAATCTTGGAAGCGAACCCCTGCTTCCTTCCTTCTCCGGTCATGTCAGACTTCACGATCTTCCCCAGCACCGACTTCCTTAGGGTGAATGACGACTTCTCCCTAATTATCCCCTCAGGCCTGGCGAAAAGAATCAACAACAGCATCGCGGCGAAAAGCATGTCGGAGATCGCGTTCACGTCGAAGACATTTGAAGCGGGCAGGTAAGGCTGTATCTGCTGCAGCCCCCTGAATAAGAGCGCGAAAAAGAAGGCCCCCAGAGCCACCCCGGAGTTGTTCCCGACCCCGCCGATGATTACAATCAGGAACGGCCAGAACGTCCATGCGAACCTTGTCCAGGTGTCGTATTCGACCGACCCGACGTAGAAGGAGTAGAGGGCACCGACCATGGCCGCCAGGGCCGACGCGACTATCAGGACGTTCCTCCTAATCTTGGCGTTGTCCTTTCCGAGAGCGGCCGACGCATCCTCGTTGTCCCTCACCGCCCTGAGAGTCCTTCCCATGGGGGACCTTACCACCCTCTCGACGAAGAAGTAGACTGCGACGGCAAAGACAATCATCACCACCATTGCCACTAAATCCCTGAATCCGGTGCCGAGGGTGGAGAAGTAAGAGTACGGGTCGGGCACGAGAATCGGCTGCGACCCTCCGATGAGCGGAGTGTAGGTCCTCAGGACGACCTGAAAGAACTGGGCGCACCCCAGGAGGAGCATGCCCAGATAGTCTTCCCGTAGTCGGAGGGCAGGGTACGACGCGAGGAAGCCGAGCAGTCCCCCCACCAGGGCAGCGACTACAAGTGACACGACGATAAGCTCGACAGCGAGTGTCGGGTCGTTAACCAGGTCTGCGTTTGCCTGGGTTATTATCTTGGCATTGAAGGTTATGAAGTCCTGCCCAGCCCCCACGTTGAGGATGTAGGCTGCGAGCCTTCCTGCGACGGCTCCACCGAAAGCCGCTCCTCCTGCAATGAACAGCACTTTCCCGAAGTTCGGGATTCCGGTGTATCCGAACTCGAGGTTTAGGCTCAGGCTGATGGCAATGTAGATCGCATAGAATGTGATAAAGTCAATGCCGAAGCTCACCCAGTTGATGCCGAAAAGTACCAGCTGTGGGAGGCCGGACATGCCCTACTTCTTCTCCCTCCCGAGGAGTCGTCTGAAGTTTATCGAAAAGAGGCCCTGGGGGATTACCATAAGCGTCATGACCATTATCAGCAGGGGAATCGCCTGCTGGAATGGCGTCACGTTGGGACCGAACCCGTTTACTAACTCATAGGAGACGAAGTCCACCGGGAACCCCGCTACCATGTCCCCCAGAATCCAGAGCCCGAAGGCCGCGAATATCCCGCCAGCTATCTTCACCCTTAGCCTCGGCCGCCTGACGAGGACAACGCCGCCGAGCAGGAAGACGGCGGCGATAATGATTGCCCCTGCCGTCCCGAAGCCGAGCCCAAGCCCAAGGGTGCCTAGAATCTCGCTCCCCCCGATGATCAGCCCGCCTACGCAGGCCCCGAAGATGCTAGTCAGCCCGCCTAGGACGCTTGAGGAGAAGATCTCAACAATCAGGTTCGAGCCCGTGGCGGTCCCGCCAGGAAGCAGCAGCGTCAGGAGCGCGCCGGCATAACCTGCGAATCCTCCCGCCAGCATCCATGACACCGTGGCGACCATGTCCACGTTTATGCCCAGAACCCTCGCCAGGGGCGGGTTTTCTACGGCCGCTCTCATGGCGACGCCGAACTTCGTCCGGTTGAGAAGAAGGTAGATACAAGCAACGATCACGGCGACGGAAAGCGGGGCAATGAAGTCCACCCCGGCGTATCCGCCAATGCTAAAGTCTGGCAGAGAGTAGAAGTTGGGGGCGTCAATGTGCCCCAAGTCGTACTGGAGGTAGTTCGTGTATACCTCGAAAATCCCGACGAAGCCAATATCTACACCGAATGTCGCGATCATAAGTGAGACAAGCGAAGACCCCCTCCTGGCCAGGGGGCGGAGGACGAGGAGGTACATCACGGCCGACGCAAGGGCCCCGACGACGAAGCCGAACGCACCCCCCGCATAAGGAGTCAGATTGAACACCCTCACCGATGTGTAGGCCGAATAGAGCCCCAATGTAACGAGGTCGCCGAACGCGAAGTTGGGCACCTTGGTTGTCATGTATGTCAGGGTGAGCCCCATCGCCATCATCGCGAAAAGACAGGCGTACACAAGCGCCGAAATCAAGTACGCGGGTACCAAGTATGAATGGCTCGCTCTTCAGCGCTTGGGAAGCGTTAAAATAGTTTCGCCTCTCACGCAGAGGCACCGTTGAAAAAGAGAGGTGCATCTACTGCATCACTTATCGGAATACTGATCGTGGGACTTCTAATAGGCGCAGGCATCGGAGTTTTCATAGCACCATCCGTCGGCATGGGTGGCACTACCACAGTCTCCGGCGGCGTTAGTACGTCAACCATAACAACCACAGTGACTCCAACCGGCGGACAAGCAGGACTCTGCAATGGGCAGACGGTCACCATCGGCGGCCTCAACGACGAGAGCGGAAGCCTTTCCGCTCAGGGCAAGGGAACCTATGCGGCTGAGCAACTCGCAATCCAGGACGTCAACGCATACACCGCGCAGGCTGGCTGCAAGCTGACCTTTGCACTCAACAACCAAGACTACAAGGGTGACGGACCGACAGCTCTCTCCGACTTGACCGCGATGTACGCATCCGGGATTCAGGTCGTTGTTGGCCCCCTCAGCAGTGGAGTGGCCGCGGGTCTACTGACATACGCGGACACCAACCACATCGTTCTTATCAGCCCGTCCTCTACCTCCATCGCACTGGCAATCCCCAACGACTACCTGTTCAGGACCGCGCCAGATGACTTGGCACAAGGGCAGGCAGACGCTCACATACTGTTGTCCAGTGGAGCGAAGGCGGTCATCGTGGTCAACAGGGACGACACATACGGTGACGGTCTTGCCAACTCGACAGTCACATACCTCAAGCAGTACGATCCTAGCATCGTTATCGGTGGACCAACGAAGTACGACACAAGCACCAGCGACTTCACTTCAATCATCTCGACCATGAGTAGCGAGTACACGACTCTGTCCAACCAAGTGGGCGCTGCGAATGTAGCGATCTACATCGTCGCGTTCCAGGAGTATGGCAGCATACTTGCCCAGGTCAAGACCCAGGCTCCTAACCTCCTCAGCACAAAACTTCCGTGGTTCGGGACTGACGGCATCGCCCAGAACGCGGACCTTTCCAACTCGACTAGCAGCGTGGCCAGCATAGCGGCCGGGGTCGGTGTGTATTCGACTCTGTTCGGCAACCTCAGCAACAACACAAAGGCAATAGCGTTCTACAACAGAATCGCAGGCACTTCGCAGGGAGCTGCCATAGAGGGCGGCGGAGCCTTCTACGACTTCGAGGGCTACGACGACGTCTGGCTCGCAGCATTGTCAATAATATCATGCGGAACCAATTCGGGCACATGCATACAAGCAATACTTCCAACAGTGGCAGGCAACTTCTATGGCCTCACCGGCAACGAGGCACTATACGCATCGGGCGACCGTGCCCTATTCGCAGGCTCAGGATACCAGATCTGGAAGGTAGTCTCCAACGGAGCTAGCTCTTGGGAATGGATCCTGGCCGGAGCATGGGATTACGCCACTAACACAGTAATCTGGACAAGCGGCAACGCACCCGCATAAAATAAGGAGTCCCCCACTCCTCTTTTTTTCGTGGTCCAATTTGACGGAAATCCTTCGGATGAACGAAGTGAGGAAGTCCTTCGGGAGCCTCCACGCCCTCGACGGAGTCACCTTCGGTGTCAACGAAAAGGAGGTGCACATCCTGATTGGGCCGAACGGTTCGGGGAAGACGACTCTGATTAACGTCATCAGCGGTTTCTACAAGGGTGACTCGGGAACTGTCACCCTGGCAGGCAAGGACATAACGGGGGTGCCCGCCTACAAATTGTATGCCATGGGGATAACGAGGACTTTCCAGATCCCCACTTTGTTTCCGAAGCTCACAATAATGGAAAACGTCCTGGTGGCAGCGAAGGGGAATCCGGGAGAGACGTTCACCCATTCCGTTCTCAAGAGTTCCTGGATTAAGCAGGAGACCGAGGAGACGAAGAGAGCCTACACCATCTTGCAGCTTCTTGGCCTTGACAACATGTGGGACAGGCAGGCGAGTACACTGAGCGGCGGCCAGATGAAGTTGCTCGAACTGGCCAGGGCGCTCATGAGCGATGCAAAGGTTGTCCTCTTGGACGAGCCGATATCAGGCGTGAACCCAACGCTGGCCCACGAGATCTTCGGGCGCATCCTAAAGCTCCGGGACGAATTGGGGGTGACCTTCCTCATTGTAGAGCACAGGCTCGAGATCGCCCTTAGTTACGTAGATGCGGTGACCGCCATGGCCCTCGGGAAGGTAGTCGCAGCGGGTAAGCCCGAGCTCGTGATGACAGACCCAAAGGTCATAGAGGCCTACCTTGGTGCTTGAGCCGTGCTGAAGGTCGACAACGTATCGGCAGGATACGGCAGGCTTCAGATCCTTACTGACGTCACCCTAGAGGCGCTTCCCGGGGAGTTGACGATCGTCGTGGGGCCCAACGGCTCCGGCAAGAGCACTCTGTTGAAGAGTGTCGCGGGGCTGTGTAACCTCTACAAGGGAACCATCACCGTGGACGGCACGACGCTAAGCGGGCACCCGCCTCACATAATCGCCAGGCACGGCCTCGCCTATCTCCCCCAGACAGAGAGCGTGTTCACCAAGCTCACCGTCACGGAGAACTTCAAGATGGCGGCCTACATGGTCTCAAAGTCAGAATACGAGTCCCGGTTGAATGACTCGCTGGAGATTTTCCCCCAGCTTAATGCCTACCTTCAGTCAAAGGTGCAGAACCTCAGCGGAGGAGAAAGGCAAATGGTCGCCATGACCATGGCCCTTCTCCGAAAACCACAGGTCATAATGTTCGACGAGCCCACCGCCAACCTATCCCCGAAGTATGCCACCGAGGTCCTGAGGACCATCCAGAAGCTTGGAAAGGAGAGGGGGCTCACCATCGTCCTCGTGGAGCAGAACGCCAGAAGGGCGCTTGAAATAGGTGACAAGGCGTACTTGCTTGTGGGGGGGAAGAACTCCTTCGTCGGTACCGCGAAAGAACTCCTGTCCCACCAGGAGCTGGCGCGAATGTACCTCGGGATGAAGGTCGCGAGCGCCTAGACGTCTCTTTCCACCGACCAACGGATAAATAAGAACCGCAGTCGACGCAGGCCAGAAATTGCACGGTCCAACGAATTTCTGGGGAGCACGCGGATGCCGGTAGAGGGCCTCATGTGGGTCGAGAAGTACAGGCCTAGGTCTCTCGGCGAACTTGTGGACCAGGAAACGGTAAAGCAGAGGCTGGAAGCACTCCTTGAGAAGAAGCAGCAGCTCCCACATCTCCTGTTCGCCGGTCCCCCGGGTTCGGGGAAGACCACAACCGCCCTGATAATTGCCAGACAGATACTGGGAGATAGCTGGCGCGACTACACTCTCGAGCTCAATGCCAGCGACGAGAGGGGCATAGAAACAGTCAGGCAGAGGATAAAGATATTCGCGCGCTACACCGATCGTCCGGAGGGTGTTCCGTTCCGGCTCGTTATCCTGGATGAAGCAGACGAAACAACGAACGACGCGCAGACCGCCCTCCGGAGGATTATGGAGGAGAACTCGGAGCACACGCGATTCATACTGATTTGCAACTACTCCTCAGGAATAATCGAGCCCCTGCAGAGCCGGTGTGCAATATTCCGATTCCAGCGCTACGGCGAAGAGGCAGTAGTGAATCATCTGAGGTCAATAGCCAAGAAGGAGAAGGTGAAGCACTCCGGAGAAGCGGTGTTCGGGGAGATATACGAGGCGACCCAGGGAGACCTGAGGCAGGCCATCAATCTGATGCAAGCAGCCTCAGCCTCCGGGGATCTCACCACCGACTCCGTGAAGTCGGTTTCGGGCGCCAGCGTCAAGGTGCGGGTTGCCGAGATCATTGGTGCCGCCATCGCAGGCGACTTCGAAGGGGCGAGGACCAAGATGGTCGAGCTCACAAGGGTGTACGGCATCCCGGAGCGGGACTTCCTGAGGTTCGCCAACGAAGCCATCGGCTCGATGAAGGTACCAGACATGGCGAAGGCGATATCGATTCTCGCCGAGTACGACTTCAGGCTCGTGCAGGGCTCCCAGCCCGAGCTCCAGCTCACGGCCATGCTCGCCCAGCTCTCCTCCCTGAAGAAGAAGGCGGACTGAAATTGGACCTATCACTCCCCCGGGGAGTCGACGACGTGGAGCCCGGGCGCTACGCCCGTCAGGACCGCGTGCGCAGGGCCTTCGAAGAGGTCTCGAGGCTCTACAACTTCAAGGTGATGGAGCCCGCCTCGCTCGAACACCTTAGCACCCTGAGGGCGAAGAGCGGCGAGGACGTAGACAAGGAAATTTACTCCTTCAAGGACAAGGGGGGGAGGGACCTCGGCCTCCGCTTCGACCTTACCGTCGGAATCACCCGCTACGTGTGCTCCCGCAAGGACCTCAGGCTCCCCGTGAAGCTCGCATCCAGCGGCGGGATCTGGCGCTATGACGAGCCGCAGTACGGGCGATACAGGTGGTCGCACCAGTGGGACCTCGAGGTGTTCGGGCCGCCGTCAGTGGGCGCGGACGCCGAGGTAATCGATGCGAGCGCAGCCATCCTGCGGAAGTCCGGGCTCTTGGATTTCGCAGTTAAGATAGGCGACAGGCGGGTCGTGGAGGACTATGTCCGGAAGCGGCTAGGGATCGGAGAGCAGGAGAGGATTATTGAGCTGATGCGCGCCCTGGACAAAGTGGAGAAGAAGACCACTACGGAGCTTCGTTCCGAATACGCTGCGAAGGGCTTCGAACCGAAGCAGGTGGAGGATGTGCTCGACTTCGGCCGTCTTCGGGGCCCACCTGACGAGGTCCTGGCGAGGGCCACCGAGCTGAAACTGGAGTCTGTTAGCGAGCTGAGAGCGCTGGCCGACGACCTCGACTCCAGGGGGCTGAGGAACGTGGAGTACAACATGAGCATCGTCAGGGGGATAGATTACTACACCGGGATAGTGTTCGAGGCTGCCGACACAAAGAACCCGAGGCTCGGTTCCCTGTTCGGGGGAGGCAGATACGACGCCCTTCCGAAGACATTCGGGAGGCCAGAGCTGTCCGCCACCGGTGCCGCGGGTGGGATAGAGCGCATCGCCATGTCTCTCGGTGAATCCGAAGGGTCCCCCGCTCCAATTGCCTACGTGGCCGTCGTTGGCGCGTCCACCTACTCCTACGCCCTCAGGGTCCAGAAGGCGCTGAGAGATGTGGGGATCTCCTGTGAGGCTTCCCTGGTCCCGAAGGCGCTGTCGAAGCAGATGGAAGACGCGGGGCGCTTGGGCGCTGCCTGGACCTTTGTAATCGGAGAGAAGGAGGCGAAATCCCAATCGGTGACTCTCAGAGACATGAAGAGCGGCAGAGAGGAACTGCTCCCTCTTGCAGATGCTCTGAGTCGGTTGACCGCGCCTGAGCGGACGACATAATCTTTGATCCTCTCTTTAGATTCCGCGCGACACAGCTCTCTCCCGCACGGGGATCTGGGGGGGCTGGGGTGGTAAGTGTACTAGGAGTGCTATGCGGAACATGCGGTGGTGCGGCATGCTACTCTGTTGGCGGGGAGCGGGATCAGGGAAGGATGAGGGAGCATAAGTCGGATTATAGCATTACTTTGCCGGTAGATTGAGAACGAACCTCCAGCGAGTTTGCGCTGACCGTCGTTGGGCTGTATGAGCACGGTGACAAGCGACGAGTGTGGGGCTTGAGTGTGTCGCGGGTCGGACACCGATTGTGATTACGTAATCCGTAATTACTCGTTTTGTCCCGTTAGCTCCAAGATGAGTTACGGCGATTTGGAATCGCCTCCAGTCGAACCGCCAAGGGTCTCTCATCGAAAAAGAAACCTTGCCCTAGTCTTGGCTCTGCTTATACTGGTCGCCGCCTTCGCGGGGGTGTACTACCTCAACCTCTTCGGCTCGTCTAAACAACCATGGCTGTTCAAGGGCGCGTATGGAATCTACTCCGGTCAGACCACGTTCTTGGCACAAACTATCAACTTCACAATCAGGTTGCAGATAGTGGACTTCAACAGCACCCAGGTGGAGATGCTGACATATTACTCGCTGAAGACTCCATCTAGTACGGATACTAACCAAACGACTTCGTGGAACAAGCTCAGTTCGAATCTTGATTATAGTGGGCCCCTAGGCCTGACCCTCAGCAGAGCCTATAATACGACACGATTGGTCGGTTTGAATACCATCGACTGCACCGCTTACGAATATTCGGGAACTACCCAAGGGGTGAACTCAGATTTGACTGCCTTCGTCAGCAGGTCGGTTGGATTCCCCGTTGAATTTACCCTCTCGGTAACTGCGGCCCAAAGTTCCACAAACCTGACGCTCGACCTCGCCCTAGTTCACACGAACATTCCAGGATTGGTAGAAGGTTAGTTTCGGCGGCCTCTCCCCTTTAGTCTTGTCATCATTGAGACCGGCGTTCAAATAGGCCCATAGCAAATTCGGAGATTACGCCGACTCCTCCAAACTACCAAACAAGCATGGCGGAACACAACAGCTTCTGTTGGCTATGCGTCAACTACGTCGATAGCTATTGTAAGCTGTATGACGTTCCAGTGGGCTTCAACTTCACCTGTAACAGTTGGAAGAGGAATTGGAACAATGGATTTTCTCGTGCGTGAACTTCTGAGACGTTGCCTATCTTGAACCATTGATTTTGGTGGGGTTGGAAGGAAGTCAGCGGCCCAGAATATCATTCCATCTTTTGTTTACATAGCGAAGGATAGTTCGAGCTAATTCGTCTTCTGGTCGTCCTGGTCCAGACAGCAGGTCTGAACCAAAAGTACGTGGCTCCAGCCTTGGTACAATTTCTGGGTAGCGTCAGTTTCGTCTGCGCCGGCGGCCTACCTCTACGGCGTGGGGGGATTCGAGTTAGCCCTGGGGTTGGCCTTGATTTTCGGTTTCCTGAGGAAGACCGCCTATATTGGTGGCATTGTACTGAGCCTGATGATCTGGTCAATCGACGAGGGCTTTGGGGGACCGTACGGATTTGGTTCGACTGCATAGGCGCGGCGATAATGTACGCCTTCGTCTTTGGAGCCATATGGATCATCGAGGTATCTGTCGACCACACCAAGTACAGTGTTGACTCGAAGATTGAAACCAGATGGAAACGGTGGAAAGTCTTTGTTCTGGTTTTCTACTTTTGCTCAGCTCAGTGCAAGAAGACTTTCGATAGCGACCCCCACAAGTACGGCCATCCAAAGTAGGCCGGGTGGCCGGGGAGGCTTGGCAGGCCCTCCCGACCGTATCGCCGAGTCTATGGGGCTGACGTCGAGTTCCAGTAATGCCACATGTACTGTTGCATGTTCTCCATCATGGACTGCCCATATCCAGTCCCCATCATGCCGCGGCTCCCCATCATTCCTCCGTATGGTCCGCCGAAACCACCCATCATCGATAGGCCTATTCCGTAGCCGTACGCCGAACTAGGGTAGGACCCCCCGTTGACAACTGGCTGCCGACTCATCGTGGCGTACGCCCAGCTGGCTGTAATGAGCACTGTCGCCGCTATGGCGAACACGAGGATTACGGCCTTCTTGTTCTCCATCTCCTTCACCTCCAACAACCCTATGGGCCGCAGGGGTTATCGCAGTTCGCTGAAACGAAACGCTGAAATGGTTTCAGTGCCCGATTGAAACGATTCGTCTCATAGGCCCAATCTGCAACAGACCTTTCAGTCTGCGGTACCTGTCGATTATCGCCTTCGTGGTCTGACTGATGCACAGGTTGTAGGCGTTGTAAAAGTCCACGAATCCAATTTCATCCCGTGGCTCGGCCACCCCTTCTGTCGTCATGAAGAACACCCTGTGAGCGTCACGGTACAGAGTTCCGCCCGGACCGCTGTGAATCTTCCCCTTATGGTCGAAGGAAGTCGCAGATTCTCCGAAGGAAAGGGTAGACGGGAGTGTTTACTCAAGGTAGGATGCTGTGCTACTGTGGAAGGCCCTTGGTCAAGACAGATGAGGGGTTCTTGGTCTGCAGGCAGTGCAGGCGTGCCCCCATGAACTGCGACTGCTTCCCAATCTGAGTAAGGCAGGCTTTTGAAGGGAGACTTCCAGCTTTGGTAGAATCGGTGCATGTTTGCCTGCAAGAACGACTTGGAGTGCCCGGAGGACAAAGACTTCGACGAGCACTACCACTCGTTCGAGAAGTGCGAAGTCTGCGGCAAGATGACGACCTGCGCTGAATGCCTCTGCGGCAGAAGGCAGTTCTGAATGCTTGCCGGCAACCATGGCCAGAGTTCCAGATCAAACAGCTTCTGCGGATGGTCCAACCCGCACACCAATAGGGCGCAGCCTTGGACGCTCTTCTTTCTAGTGCGTTGAGGGGCTCGCCTACCCTTCGGGCCGTTTTCAAGTTTCGGTAGATGGTCGAACCAGCTCTTATGAGATAGGCGTGCACAGTTGCAAGCATGGGTTGGAGTCGCTTCTGGCTAGGTCTCGCTATTCTAGCCACCGCCCTAGCGGTATGGAATCTTAACAATCTGCTTGCATTAGAAAGCCCCTTTTGCATCGGACCTTGCGACTTCTCTGGCGGACTTTGGTTCTTAGTCATGCCTCCAACTGTGATAGCGGCCATCGCATGGGTGATGTTTCTGAGGAGCCTCCGAACGAGTCTGGCTGGTGTCCACCCGCCGCGTTCCGATTGACTTCCTTTCTGTCCCACCTCGTCAAAATCGCTAAGCCGCTCTCATGAGCAGGCTAAAATTCGACCCAACATATCCCTTCACGCATGAGAAGTGAGGTCTTTGCCGCAATCGTGGTTATCCTGATGGCAGTGAGCGGAGCGGCCGGGTATTTTGCGGGTTCATTGAACACCCACACGACGACCATAACAGCCACGAACACTCAGACTACCAATACATCAAACTCGATTTGCGTAGTATCCTTTGCAACTGAACAGGTGACCTCCAACGTTTGCTCGTGCACATGGTCTGATAGCACCGAATCATGTTCTCTCGACCTAGTGAATGTTGGGAACGCTCCTGCGACTCCAAGCGGAGCGTGCGAACTATCTTGGGGCGGTGACCGTCACCATGGCTCATACAGCCCAATCTCATCAATAGCGGCTGGTTCGTCCGCATCAGGTGCTTGCATGGTTGCCGCGAACGGAATCGAACTTCCCGGGTCAGGGAGCCCTATCACTGGGTCGCTGAATCTCACTGGAAGTGCTGTCCTTCTTTTCAATGGAGTTCAATCGTAGCCGCGGCAGAGCCGTTTTCATGAGTAGAACTTTACACCCTTTGAGGCTACCCTATGAGGCATGGCACGGCAAACCTTGCTGGTTGTAACCGCGGTCACCTTGGTGGCTCTACTGGCAATTGGTATTGTCGCATATTACGAATTCACGACAGGAGGGAAGAACAGTGTACAACCCACCCATACGGCTACGACGGCCACCAATCCCACGAACGGCCTTGAGCTCCGACTTTCCGTGAACACTTCATCAGCTTCCGCAATGGGAGTCAGCTTGGGCGTATTCGTCGACGCGTACAACCCGTCTTCATCCACGGCCAACGTCACCTCCGCCAGCGACTGGGTGGTCCCCCTCACCGGAAACGACGGCGCGCCGTGTGGGGACGATACGTACACACAAAACCCGACTGTCGGTTTCGCCATGGCCGAAGGCTACTACACCCCCTCGAATGTCACGGAAACTAAGCTCCTAGACCTCGTGAACCCGAATGCCACTTACAACTGCCCGCTGTACCTTGGGTATGCGAACCCGACGTGGTATCTCTTCCAACCTGTGAGCGACATGGCTGCATCGTACGGATGCGATCAGCAGCGATGCATGACGGGGAGTGCTTCTACCGGAGTACAAAACACAACGGCTTCTTGGGCACCCGTTACGGGATACTGGAATCAGGCAGGAACCTTCATCTCTTTCCCCAAGGGCATGTACACAGTGCTTGCAGAGGATGAATGGGGAGACCTTGTCCTCGCATACTTCACGGTGTCTTGAACGTATGCCAAAACAGTCTCTGATATAATTCAGTTACGTGAGGACAGCACTCTCCTGACCCACAGTCTACTGAACGACCGTTCTCATGAGTAGGCGTATACACCCCTCTCTGCTACTCTACGAGGCATGAGAAGATTGCTGGCGGTTCTGCTTGTGGTGGTTGTCCTCACGGCCCTGTGTGGGGCCATTCTCGTGCCTGCCATCCAGACACGTTCAGCACCCACAGGGGTAGGGGTTTGCGATGCAGGGGCGGCTTGTGGAGCCGAGTATGTATCATTGTCATGTCTCGCACTCGACTTTGGCGAAGCCTACAACACTTCCCCTGTGTCTGGAAACGGGTATCAGTTCGTAACATCAGGATGCTGAAGGCTATTCACGCCAAAATCCCCGAAATCACGTGTTTTGAACCCTTATAGTTGGTCTCAAATCCGACCAACACCCTTCCCCGCACACAGAGCGACCGCACCTCCGCACAGTCAGCATGGCACCCTAGCACACTTACTCCCCGGAACCCCACCCCGTGCGAGAGGGAGCTCTGTCGCGCGGATTCTAAAGAGAGCATAATCTTTAATCCCAGCCCCTCCGCTGAATGCGCACCGGCATGGAGAAAGCAATCGTACTGGTTAACCTGAGCCCAGGCACAGAAGAAGCGAGCATCACGGCCCTCAGAGGGATGGCAGGAATCAAGTCTGTCTTCCAGCTCTACGGCCTATACGACCTGCTCGTAATGGTCGAGGGACCCGACGACGCCACCGTCAAGAGCATAATAGCAGACAACTTGAGATCGAAGCCCGGCGTGGTCTCGACGATCACGATGAAGATTCTTTCCTAGAGCATCAACGTTTTATTTCGTTCTCCAGTGGCAGGCCCTCATGTCACCCAGGATAATGGTGACGGGGGCGGCAGGGCAGATCGGCTCAGAGCTCGTCGTTGCCCTGAGGAAGACCTACGGCGATGGGAACGTGGTCGCAACCGATAAGGCTGTCACCCGTGCCCAGGTCGTACCGGGCGTCCTCGAGCAGCTGGACGTCATGCACCTCTCGTCTGTCGAACGTGCCATCAGGGCGCACAAGGTTGACACAATCTACCACCTCGCCGCCATACTCTCGGCAGTTGGTGAATCAAATCCTGACCTCGCCTGGGACATAAACATGGGCGGTCTCAAGAACATCCTGGACGCGTCTGTCCGCCAAGGTATACGACGTGTCTTCTGGCCGAGCTCGATAGGCGTCTTCGGTCCCGACGCGCCGAAGGTCAGGGCTCCGCAGGAAACAGCACTGAACCCGACGACGATGTACGGCGTCACGAAGGTGGCCGGGGAACTCCTATCCGAGTACTACTGGCTCAAGCACGGACTCGATGTGAGAAGCGTCCGCTATCCTGGGCTGATAAGCAGC
>Ga0187780_10002091_pt1 | contig 15049 bp, 11 predicted proteins | sample 1015_Q2_SP10_20__FD_132429 | JGI IMG/M metagenome (GOLD analysis project Ga0187780, IMG submission 132429) | Tropical peat soil microbial communities from peatlands in Department of Meta, Colombia - 1015_Q2_SP10_20_MG | ecosystem: Environmental > Terrestrial > Soil > Wetlands > Peat | place... | reverse complement strand
GGTGATGCCGGCCCGGTGCGCGGCCAGCAGCTTCTGCTTGACCCCGCCGATCGGCAGCACCCGGCCGGTGAGGGAGACCTCGCCGGTCATCGCCACGTCGGCGCGCACCGGCCGCCCGGACAGCAGCGACGCGAGCGCGGTGGTCATCGTGACGCCAGCACTCGGGCCGTCCTTGGGCACCGCGCCGGCCGGCACGTGCACGTGGACGCCGCGGTCCTTGAGCTCGCTCACCGGAAGGCCGAGCTCATCGCCGTGCGAGCGCAGGTAGGACAGCGCGATCCTGGCCGATTCCTTCATCACGTCGCCGAGCTGACCGGTGAGCGTGACCCCGGTCTCGCCGGTCTCGCGCCCGGCCAGCGACGCCTCGATGAACAGGACGTCTCCGCCGGCGCCGGTCACCGCGAGCCCGGTGGCCACACCGGGAACGGCGGTCCGGCGGTCGGGCCGGGCCAGGCTGGTCTCCGGCGTGAACCGCGGGCGACCCAGGTAGTCCTTCAGCTCGCCCGCGCCGACGCTGGCCGGCAGCGTGACCTCGCCGAGGGCCGCGCGCGCCGCGAGCTTGCGCAGGATCCGCGCGATGGACCGCTCCAGCGACCGCACCCCGGCCTCGTGCGTGTACTCGGTGGCGAGCACCCGCAGCGCGTCGGCGTCGACCGACACCTCGTCGGCGTTCAGGCCAGCCTTGGACAGCTGCCTGGGCAGCAGGTGATCCCGCGCGATGAGGACCTTCTCGTCCTCGGTGTACCCGTCGAGCTGGACCAGCTCCATCCGGTCCAGCAGCGGGCTCGGGATGGTCTCGAGCACATTGGCGGTGGCCAGGAACACCACGTCGGACAGGTCGAGCTCGACCTCGAGGTAGTGGTCGCGGAACGTGTGGTTCTGCGCCGGGTCCAGCACCTCGAGCAGCGCCGCCGCGGGGTCGCCGCGGTAGTCGGCGCCGATCTTGTCCACCTCGTCCAGCAGCACGACCGGGTTCATCGAGCCTGCCTCGCGGATGGCCCGGACGATCCGGCCGGGCAGAGCCCCGACGTACGTCCGCCGGTGCCCGCGGATCTCCGCCTCATCGCGGACCCCGCCCAGGGAAACCCGGACGAACTTCCTGCCCATGGCCCGGGCGACCGACTCGCCGAGCGACGTCTTGCCGACGCCGGGCGGGCCGACCAGTGCCAGCACCGCGCCGGAGCGCCGTCCGCCGACGATACCCAGGCCGCGGTCCTCGCGGCGCTTGCGCACGGCGAGGTACTCGATGATGCGCTCCTTGACGTCGTCCAGCCCGGTGTGGTCCTCGTCCAGGACGCGCCGGGCGCCGGCGATGTCGTAGGCGTCCTCGGTCCTGGTGTTCCAGGGGATGTCGAGGACGGTGTCCAGCCAGGTGCGGATCCAGCCGGTCTCGGGTGAGGCATCAGGAGTGCGCTCCAGCTTGGCGACTTCCTTCAGCGCGGCATCCCGTACGGCTTCCGGCAGGTCGGCCGCCTCGACCCGGGCCCGGTAGTCGTCCTCCTCGGTGGCCGCGTCGCCGTTCAGCTCGGCGAGTTCCTTGCGGATGGCGGCGAGCTGCTGGCGCAGCAGGAATTCGCGCTGCTGCTTCTCCATGCCCTCCGCAACGTCCTTGCGGATGGATTCGGCCACGTCGAGCTCGGCCAGGTGCTCCTTGGTCCAGCCGATGACGAGCTCGAGCCGCTCGACCAGGTCCGAGGCCTCCAGCAGCTGCAGCTTCTGCGCGATGCTGAGGTAGCTGGCGTACCCGGCGTTGTCCGCGACCGCGGAAGCGTCGGTGATCTGCTGAATCGCGTCAATGACCTGCCACGCGCCACGCTGCTGCAGGATCCCGGTGACCAGGGTCTTGTACTGCTGGGCCAGCTCGTCGGCCCGCGGGCCGGCGCCGGTCTCCTCGACCACGGTGCCCTGGACCCACAGCGCCGCACCCGGACCCGTGGTGCCCGAACCGATCCTGACCCGGGCGACCCCGCGGACCAGCGCACCAGGCTGCCCGCCGGGCAGCCTGCCGACCTGCTCAACCGAGGCCAGCGTGCCCACGCCGGCCAGCCCGCGGTCGGCCAGGCGCGGTACCAGTAGCACCCTCGCCCTGGCCTCGGAACGCACGCCAGGAACCTGCCGCGACGGCATCCTCGCCGCGTCGATCGCGGCGCTGACCTCCGGCTGCGACGTCTCCAGCGGTATCACCATCCCCGGCAGCACCACCTGGTCATCCAGCGGCAGGACCGGAAGCGTAAGCGTCTCACTCATAGAGAGCCTCCAAAGATTGAGTCACATACACTCAAGAAAGAAGAGCCCTGATAAATTCCGTCCCGCGTTCGCCCGCAGCGATCGGCTCAGGGGGTCAGCGGCAAGCGCGTGAGCAGCGCCGATCCGTCCCTGGCCCGCACCTCCTGGCACCGGCCGATGACCGCCAGCGCCGCCACGTACCCGGCTTCGGTGTCGAGGTCGTGCAGGGACACGCTCTGCGGGGCCTCAGGGTAGGGCCACGCGACGAGGCGGGGCGTTCGGTGGTCTGCGGCGACGACCACATCGCGGAATGCAGCCCGCAGGCCGTCGCCCTTCGCCTTGGTCACGGCTTCCTTCCTGGTCCACGCGACCAGGAACGCGCGAGCCCGGCCCGGTGGCGGAACTGTGGCCAGCGCTTCGCGTTCGGCGGCGGCGAGCACCACGCGGGCCAGCGCCTCGGGGTCGCCGCCACCCAGCGGCCGCGCCCGGCCGTCAAGCTGCTCGACGTCCACGCCTACCGGCACAGTGGCCACCGCGACGGCGACCAGGTCGCCGGAGTGGGCGACAGAAAGCTCGAGGCGACCGCCCTTGATGGCCGGCTTGCCGTGCGGCTGGCCGCAGTTCCGGCAGGTCCGGTCGAAGCTCACGTCGGCCGGGCGCTGGCCGCAGTAGTCCGCGATGGCCATCTTGGCCAGGGCACACCCGGCCAGGAAACGCTCACGGTCCGCGTCGCGCCGGTAGCGCGCCCAGCGCTGACGTTCGCCCTCATCGAGCAGCGCGATGTGGCCGCCCACGGCGTCATGTCGCCGGGCCCACCAGACGTCAACGGTCCCGGCTGGCAAGGCCGCCGTCGCCGCCGTTTCCGCCATACAGCCAGCCTATCGGCCGGGCGAGGGCGTCCGATGCGTCGCGATCACGCCCGACCGCGATCCAGGTGACCGGCCGGTGTGACACACCTCCCGCACCGAAGCCGTCGCCCGCCTCCGCGCCCTGGGTGCTACGCCAGGCTTCAGCCGGTCCGGACGCCGCGCTCGATCGTGACCGCCGCCGTATAGCCGCCGCCGGCGATGGGCTTGTGCACCTCGAGGCGGAGCCAGCCGATCGGATGGTCGGCGAGCAGCCGTCCGGCCACCCGCTCGGCTGCGGTCTCGATCAGCCGGAACCTGCCGTCCCGTACCACCGAGGAGATCGTCTGCGCGACCTCGGAGTAATCCAGAGCCTCGGCGAGGTCATCGGTCTCGGCGGCCCGCCGCACATCGCAGGCGATGTCCACGTTGAAGACGAGCGTCTGGGTGATGTCGCGTTCCCAGTCGCGTGCGCCGATGACCGCGGAAACGGACAGGCCCCTGACCGACACGTAGTCCATCACACACCGCCCGCACCACTACGCGACGTAGGGCTCGGCGCCGTCCTCGCTGGTCATCGGCCGTCCCGCGGCCGCCCAGCCGGTCATGCCGTCGGCCACGTTGATCGCGTTCAGGCCGGCCCCGTCCAGCGCCCGGGCCGCGTAGGCCGATCGCTGGCCGATGCGGCAGATCACGTAGACCTCGCGGTCACGCGGCAGTTCGCCGAACCGTTCGCCGAGCTCACCGAGCGGCACGTGTACCGCGCCCGGCGCGTGTCCGGCCGCCCACTCCTCGTCCTCGCGCACGTCCAGCAGGTACGCCCCGGCCGGGAGCTCGGACGACATCACTTCGGGCGCGGCGGGCTGGTTCATGGCCGTCTCCTCGGCTAGCGACCCATCGGTCAGGGATCGCTGGCCACTGTACTCGCGGGCCGCAGGCCAGGCCCGTGCCGCGGCCCGCCAGGCAGCGGCCCGTCAGCTTTCCGCGGCGGCGGGCACCGGCACGCGCTGCGGGCTTTCCTCCTTGATCCCGTACCTGGCGTACAGGCTGCGCAGCGGGCGCGGCGCCCACCAGTTGGCCCGGCCGAGCAGCCGCATCGTGGCCGGCACCAGCAGGACCCGGACCACCGTGGCGTCCACGATCAGCGCGACGATCATGCCGACGCCCATCAGCTTGATGAACGTGATGCCGGAGGCCGAGAACGCGCCGACCACGATGATCAGCAGCAGCGCCAGGCTGGTGATCAGCCCGCCGGTCCGTTGCAGACCCGCCGCGACCGCGGCGGTGTTGTCGCCGGTCAGGTCGTACCGCTCCCGGATCCGGGACAGCAGGAACACCTCGTAGTCCATGGACAGGCCGAAGATGATGGCCAGCATCAGGATCGGCATCGTCGGGTCGATGGACCCGGTCGGGGTGAATCGCAGCAGGCCGGACAGGTGACCCCACTGGAAGATCCACACCACCACGCCGAACGTGGCCGCCAGCGACAGCGCGTTCATCACGATCGCCTTGACCGGCAGCACCACAGAACCGAACGCCAGGAACAGCAGCACGAACGTCGACAGGCACACCAGCAGCGCCATCCACGGCAGCGTCGCGCCCAGGCTGGCCAGTTCGTCGACCAGCCCGGCGGTGGTCCCGCCGACCAGTACCGCCGTTCCGGCTGGCGGCGCCAGCGCCCGTACCTGGGTCACGATGTTCCGGGCGGCCGAGGACACCGGGGCCGGGGTGTATCCGATGTCGACCCGTATCACGTCACCCTTGACCCCCGTGACCTGGGCTCCGGTGACGCCCGGGATGGCGTCGATGTGGTGCAGGTAGGAGGCCAGCGCCGGGCCGCCCGCGGAAGCGCCCGCCCCGGTGATGAGCGCCTCGATCGGATCGGTCGAGTTGACCGGGAACTGGCTGTCCAGTGCCTCGGAGACCTGCCTGACCGTCGAGGCGGCCGGCAGCGTCCTGGCGTCCGTGCCGCCCCAGGAAATGCGCAGGAAGGGCGCGGCCAGGGCCAGCAGGGCGATCGTGATCACCGTGATGTAGACCAGCGGCCTGCGCATGACGCTGGCGGCCAGCCGGTACCAGGCACCGCTCGACTCTTGCTGGCCAGGCCGCTGGACGGAGCGGCGGATCCGCAGCGCGTTGACGCGGGGGCCGAGGACGGCCAGCAGCGCGGGCAGCACGATGATCGCGGCCAGCACGTCCACCGCGACCGTGGCCACCCCGCCGTACCCCATCGACCGCAGGAAGTCCTCAGGGAACAGCATCAGGCTGGTCAGCGCGACCGCGACCGTGACCCCCGACACGGCCACCGTGCGTCCCGCGGTCGCCACCGTCCGCCCGACCGCGCGCTCCACCGTCGGCTGCCGGTGCAGCTCCTCGCGGAACCGGGTGACCATGAACAGGCCGTAGTCGATGCCCAGGCCGACGCCCAGGATCGTGGTGATGTTCAGCGAGTAGATCGAGACCGTGGTCGCCATCGTGAGCAGCCGCAGCACGGTGAACGAGCCGAGGATGGCCAGGCCGCCGACCGCCAGCGGGAGCGAGGCCGCGGCCAGGCTGCCGAAAATCACCAGCAGCAGGATCAGCAGCACCGGCATGGAGAAGCCCTCGGCCTTGGCGATGTCGGCGCTGACCTCGGAGTTGACCGCCACCTCCATGGGCACGTTCCCGCCTACCCGGGCGGTCACGCCGGCCGCGGCCAGGCTCGCCGGGTCCAGGTCGGCCTTGATCGCGTCGTAGCTGGTGTGCCTGGCGGCGTCGTCGGACCCGGTGAGCTGCAGGACCGCGTAGCTGGAGTGACGGTCGGTGCTGACCAGGCTGGGCGAGCCGCTGGACCAGTATGTGGTGACCCTGGCCACGTCGGCACCCGGCAGGCTGCTCAGCGCGGCGGTAACGGCCTGCCGGTACGCCGGATCGGCGATGGTCATGTCGGCGCTGTGGTACAGCACCACGACATCGGCGTCGTTCCGGCCGAACACCTGGCCGGCCAGGTTGGCCTCGTGCTGGCTCTGGCTGGCCGGCGGGGTGAAGTTGTCCCCGGAGGACAGCTTGCCGAACACGCCGGTCCCCCAGGCCGCGGCGAAGGCCACGAAGACCAGCGTGAGCGCGAGTACCAGCCGCCGCCGGCGGGCCAGGGCCCGTCCCCATGCCTCGAACATAGCTGCCTCCCGAGCTATGATGCTTCTGTTGATTACTCAAGTAAACTGTGTAAACTGATTACAGCGCTAACTTCGCATACGCCGTTCACGATTGTCAAGCGAGTTAGCACCGATCCGGCCGGCGGCTGGTCACCGGTGGGTGACGGGCCTCGCCAGCAGGTGGTTCCCGGAGGTATGACTTGGTCCAGGAGGTAGCCGTGACCCAGGTCGTTGAAGAGGCCGCGTCGGAGCCGGGGGCGGTACCCCCGCTGTCCCGGCGGGACCGCCAGCGCGCGGCGACCGTGGAGGAGATCATCCAGACGGCCCGCCGCCTGCTGGTCGAAAGCGGGCCGGAGGCCATGTCGCTGCGCGCCATCGCCCGCGAGATGGGCATGACCGCTCCCGGGCTGTACCGGTACTTCGACAGCCACGAGGAACTGCTCAGGCACGTGTGCGCCAGCATCTTCACCGAACTGAGCCAGGACATCCGCCGGGCGATCCAGGCGGCGGGCGCTCCCGCGACGCCGGATGAGATGACGGCGAAGCTCACCCTCAAGCTGATAGCGGCCTGCAAGGAGTTCCGCCGCTGGGCGCTGAACCACCGGGGCGAGTTCGCCCTGCTGTTCGGGGTGCCGCTGCCCGGCCTCGACGACGGGTGGTACGACGTCGCCGACGAGTGCGCCCTGGAGTTCGCCGGCACGTTCCTGACCCTGTTCATCGAGCTGTGGGCCGCGGCCCCGTTCCCCGTGTACGACCCCGGGGATATCGATCCGGGCCTGCGCGAACAGCTCGCCCGCTACCGCGACGCGCTGGGCACCGACCTGCCGCTCGGTGCGGTGCTGACCTTCTTGCGCGGCTGGACCGTGCTGTACGGGGCGGTGGCGATGGAGGTGTTCGGCCACACGAAGTTCGCGCTGGAGGATGCGACGCCCATGTTCGAGTACACGCTGGGCGACCTGGCCGCCCTGGTCGGCCTGCGCTACCCGCTGGATCTATAGCCGTCTAGTGCGGCTTGGCCGCCGGACGGCGGATCGCGACGAGCGCGGCCGCGGCGAGGGCTCCCGCGGCGAGCAGCTCGAGGCGGGCCCGGCCCGCCGCCTCGCGCTGGATGCGCGTGTGGAACCTGTTCAGGGCCATCGGAAACGGCGACCAGCCGAACCACAGCCAGGTCGGCTTGTCCAGGTCAGGCAGCGCCGCTCCGGCCATTCCGGCCAGCACCGCCGTCCGACGGTCGGCCGGCGAGACCACGGTAAGGGCCCCCATCACGGCCAGGCTGGCCAGCCCGTCGGGGACAGCCGCGCGCAGGAACCGGCGGCGGCTCCCCCACTTGCCCCAATGCGGCACCGCGTCGAGGGCGAAGTGCGAGGCTACGCCGACCGCGAAGGCCGGCAGCGGCCGCCTGGTCACGGCGCCTATCAGCGCCCCGGACAAGACGTGGTTCGTGAGCAGCACGCTTATCACGGTATGCGAGCACGGCCGGGCTGATTATCCGGGGCGACGCGGTGGGCACTGCTGGTAGCGTTCTCGTTGCGGGGGGCAGGCGGGCAATATCCATCTGAGCAGAGGCTGACGCGCACCCATGCTGGACAAGCGATTCATCAGGGAGAACCCGGACGCGGTGAGGGACGCCGTCCGGGTCAAGGGAATCGACCTGGACGTGGACGAGCTGCTCGACCTCGACCGGGCCAGCCGCAAGCTCCAGCACGAAGTGGACCAGGCCCAGGCCCGCCGGAAGAGTTCGGCGAGGGAGTACGCCCGGGCGGATGAGGCCCGCCGGGCCGAGCTGAGGATCGAGCACGACGAGCTCGAGGCCCACCTGCGGGCGCTGCGTGATCAGCTCGCCGAGACGAATGAGAAGCTGAACGCGCTGCTGCTGCTGACTCCCGCCGTCCCCTGGGCGGGCGCGCCCGTCGGGCCCGACGAGTCGGCCAACGTGGTCATCAGGGCCGTCGGCACGCCGCCGGAATTCGGCTTCCGGCCGCTGGACCACGTCGAGCTGCTGGACAGGCGCGGCTGGGCCGACTTCGCGCGGGCCCGTAAGGTCGCCGGTGAGCGCGCCTACGCGCTGAAGTCTGACCTGGTGCTGCTGGAGCGCGCGGTCCACTCTTACGCCATCGACCTGCTCCGCGCCAAGGACTTCACGCTGGTCAGCGTGCCGTCGCTGGTCCGCGAACAGGCGCTGATCGGGACCGGAATGTTCCCGGCGCACCGCGAGGAAACGTACGCCATCCCCACCGACGACCTCTATCTGGCCGGTACGGCGGAAGTCGCCCTGGTCGGCTTCCACGGCGACGAGATCCTCGATCTGGGGCAGCTGCCGATCCGGTACGCCGGGATCTCGCCGTGCTTCAGGCGCGAGGCAGGCAGCGCCGGCCGGGACGTGCGCGGGCTGCTGCGGGTTCACCAGTTCGAGAAGGTCGAGCAGTTCGTCATCTGCGCGGCCGACGTGGCCGAGTCCGACCGCTGGCACGCCGAGCTGCTCGGCACCGCCGAGCAGCTGCTGCAGGGGCTCGGCCTGGCCTACGAGGTGATGGAGGTCTCCACCGGCGACATGGGCGCGGGCAAGTACCGGATGAACGACATCAACACCTGGATGCCGTCCCTCGGCGCGTACCGCGAGACGCACAGCTGCTCGTCCCTGCTGGACTGGCAGGCCCGCCGGGCCAACGTGCGGTACCGCGACGCCGACGGCATGGTGCGGTTCGCCTACACCCTGAACAACACGGCGATCGCCACGCCGCGGATCCTCGCCGCGCTGGTGGAAAACATGCAGACCGAGCAGGCGCAGGTCAAGGTGCCCGGCGTGCTCCGCCCCTATCTCGACGGCCGCGATCTGCTCTGACCGCAGTGCAGGGGATAGGGATCAGGGCGGGGAGTAGCGCAAGAGCCACCTTGCACTACGGCGAGTAGCGCGAGGCGTAGCCTTGCGATCGCGCGGCCCGCGAGGGGCCCGACGGGCCCCTCCGGCCGCGTGATACTACGGCGAGGAGCGCAGCGGGCAATCGGGGGGGTTCGGGGGGTCGTCCCCCCGAAGTCAACACTGTACGCTGCGAGGCGTGAACCTTGACGCTGAGCGCGTGGCTGAGCTGTCCGCCCGGCCGCTGGGGGAACTGACCAGGCGGGACGTGGCGCTGGCGCTGCTCAGCGTGCCGTCGGCGGACGCCCTGGTCTCGCTGCCGGGCATCCGGCGCGGGCTGCTCGGCGCGGGCAACCCGCTGTCCGCCGTGTTCTGGTCGTCCGCCGAAGCCATTCTGAACCGGATCAATGACGGCGCCGCCACGGTCGGCGATGTCAGGACGTGGCTGGAAGCTACCGGAACCGAGCCGAACGGGATCATCGGCCTGCATGTCTGGGACGAGCAGTCCGAGCGCAGCCAGCTGGCCGCGGAGATGCATACCAGGCTGGTCAGCCACCTCGAGGAGCGGCTCGCCGCGGGCGAGATCGATCCTGACCTGCTGGCGGCCGCGGACCCGGCGGCCTGCCAGGCCTACATCGCCTTGCAGGAGCGCTGGATGACCTCGGCGCTGCCCGACGGCCGGGTGCCGATGGACGTCCTGCTCGATGAGGAGGACGAGGAGTTCCTGGCCGAATGGGATGCCGCCGACGCCGAGGCGCTGGCTGCCCTACGGGAGCTGCTGGGCCAGGTCGGTGATCGCCAGCTTCCGGCCGAGGACCTGCGGCTGGCCAGTGCCCGGCTGCGCGAGGACATCGCCAGGCCTGGCTGGCCCGGCCGGCTGCTGATCGAGTGCGGCGGGATGCGCCCGGATGAGCTGCCAGACGATGACGCCGAGCTCTGGCTCCGGCTGGCCGCGGGGGTGGCATCCCCGCAGGGATCGGATGAGTGGGCAGAGCCGGGCCCGAGCGCGGGCGATGGCGGGTTCGACGGTGAGCTGAACGAGACGGACACCGCGGTGGCCGCCATCTGCGCCATCGATCATTTCGACTGGCTGGCCGCGATCACCGCGCTCGCGACCGGCGGCCCGGGCACGTCGGCCTCGGCCGCCGATCTGGCCGCCTACGTGCGGGACTACGATCCCGACGACGGCGAGCCGGGCGAATACGAACCGGCCGAGGCTGGTCAGGGCGACGATGACTACGACGTCGACGACCTCGACGAGGACGAATTCGACGAGCTGACCATGGAGGGCCTGTTCCTGCCGGTCACCTCGCTGTGGCAGGTGCTCGGGGCGATCGACGACGACGACTGCCTGACCCGGCTCGGGTGGTGGGGCCTGCCCGAGGCCATGCGCCGCGTCTGGGCTCATCCTGGCGGCGCGCAGGACTAGCCGCGGACTAGCCGCGCCCGCCGTCCGGGCCGGGCTCCGCAGCGAGCCGCTGGTAGGCGGGAGCCAGCACCTCGGCCAGGTCCTTCCCCCTGACCTGGACGGGTGGCGGAGGGAACATCCGCAGCAGCAGGTCGGGCGCGTCCGGGCCGGGGACGGTGGCCAGCCCGCGTAGCCGGGCCGGGCTCAGCCCGGGTGCCCAGAACGCCTCCAGGCACTGCTCTAGCGGCGGAGCCGGCCCGTCCAGGATGGCCAGGAGGGCGCCGCCGGGCGGCGTTCCGGCTGGGCCCGCGAGGTCATCGCCCGGGGCTGGCCGGCCGCTCTGGATCCGGCGCAGCGCAGCGAGCAGTTCGTCCCGGCCCTGGCCGCGCCAGGCCAGCATGGCGAACGGGTCCCGGTCGAACTCCTCGGCCAGCACATAGCAGACCGCGGCCAGGTGCTTGCACGGCACCTGCCAGTCCGGGCAGCTGCACTTCATGTCCAGGTCGCGGGCCAGCCGGGGGAACAGTGGCGTGCCGCAGTCGGCGAACACCTCCTCGATCTCGTGCGGCATCTCCCCGGCGAGCAGCTTGGCGCGGAACAGCGCCTGGCCGGCCAGGCGCTGCTGCACCCGCTGCCACTGCGCCGTGGTGAGCGGCAGCACGCCGATCCTGACCTGGTACGGCCGCACCCGGGACCCCTGCACCCGGGCGGTCACCCGACCCTGCGTCAGCTCGAAGTCCAGCACCTGCCCGGCCCTGGCGTAGCTGCGGCCCCGGGCCAGCCTGCCGCTCATCCCGTAGGACTCAAGCACGCCGATGAACCGCCGGGACCACCACTGCTCGCCGATCGCGCCGCGCTTGCTCCTGGCCTTGATCCCGCCCGGGACCCGGATCGGCCGGGAAGGCGGCCAGTCCTGCCACGACCTGCTCATTATTCACTCACCGCGTCGGGCGACAGGGCGAGCACGGCCCGCAGGTCCGCGGTCGACAGCTCGGTCAGCCAGCCTTCGCCGCTGCCCACGATCCGCTCGGCCAGGGCCTTCTTCTCCTCGATCATCGCGTCGATCCGCTCCTCCAGGGTGCCGATGCAGACGAACTTGCGCACCTGGACGTCCTTGCGCTGGCCGATGCGGAAGGCCCGGTCGGTGGCCTGGTCCTCGACCGCCGGATTCCACCACCGGTCGACGTGGATCACGTGGCTGGCGGCGGCCAAGTTGAGCCCGGTGCCGCCGGCCTTGAGCGAGAGCAGGAACAACGCGGGCTCGTCCAGTTCGGCGAACGCGGCGACCATCGCGTCCCGCTGCTTCTTCGGCGTGCCCCCGTGCAGGAACAGCACCGGGCAGCCGAGCCTGGCCGCCAGGTGCGGCTGCAGCATCCGGCCGAACTCGGCGTACTGCGTGAAGCACAGTGCCTTGTCGCCCGCGGCCATGATCTCGTCGCCGATCTCCTCCAGCCGGGCCAGCTTGCCGGACCGGCCCGGCAGCCGGGAGCCGTCACCGAGCAGGTGCGCCGGGTGGTTGCACACCTGCTTGAGCTTGGCCATGGTGGCCAGCACCAGGCCGCGGCGGCTGATGTCGTCGGCTGCGTCCTCGATCTTGGCCAGCATGTCGGTGACCGTCGCGGCGTACAGGCTGGCCTGCTCGGGCGTGAGGTTGCACCAGACCTTCATCTCCTGCTTGTCGGGCAGGTCGGAGATGATGGTCTTGTCGGTCTTCAGCCGGCGCAGCACGAACGGCTGGGTGCGGCGCTTCAGGGCCTGCGCGGCGTCCTCCGCGCCGTGCCGCTCGATCGGGATCGCGTAGCTCTCCCGGAACCTCTCGGCCGGCCCGAGCAGGCCGGGGTTGGTGAACTCCATGATCGACCAAAGATCGGACAGCCGGTTCTCCACCGGTGTCCCGGTCAGCGCGATCCGCGTGGCGGCGGGCAGGGCGCGGACCGCACGCGCCTGCTCGGTCGCGTGGTTCTTGATGTTCTGCGCCTCATCGCATCCGCCGGATACAAAAACATGTGATAGGGTGGATGTATGAGCGAGGAGCAGAAGCAGCTCAGGGCGATCGTCGCGAAGCGGCTGTCACATCTCACTGACGCTACAACGCACCTGGTGACCGAGACCGAAACAATCGAAGCCTTCTGCAAGCGCAAGGATTTCATCATTCTCGCCGAGACGGAAGACCTCGACGTCTCCGGCGGCAAGCCGATCAGGGAACGTCCCAAGATCGGCCAGTGGCTGACGCTCGACCACCTGGACGAGTGGGACGTTCTCGTCATCTACAAGCTCGACCGGGGATTCCGGAACCACCTGGATTTCGTCACCTTCTATCACGAGTTCTGCGAAGTCCACGGCAAGCAGATCGTCAGCGTCAGCGAGGACATCGACATGTCCACCCGCATGGGCAGATTCTTCGCTGGCCAGCTCGTGCAGTTCGCCGAGTGGGAGTTGGAGACCATGCGCGAGCGCCGGGCAATTGCGGCCAGCGTGATCCGGCGTGATGCGCGATGGAACGGGGGCATCTACGGGTTCGGGTATCAGCCGTTCAAATCCGGAAATTACTGGTACCTGCGCCCGCACCCAATTTACTCAGAAGAAGCCCGGAAGATGGCCGAGGCAGTGGTCTCCGGGCGTGCGGCTGCCAGCGTCGCGGCCGACCTCAATGAGCGCGGCATCCCTACCACGAAGGATGCTGCGCTGATCCAGTCAGGCAAGAAGCCAAAAGGATACAGGTGGACAACCAAGGCAGTTATTGACTACCTGCGGTCAGACACGATTCGCGGATTCGTCATGCACTATGCTCACCGCCTTGACAAGTCACCAGTACGGGTCATCGGCCCCGACGGAGAATACGTCCGCCGTGAGCCGCTGATTGATGACGACCTCTGGTACAAGGTGCAGGCAGCCCTTGATGCCGCCTCAACTCCGAACTCCGGTATCCGGTACGGAGGTTCCTCACTGCTGCGGATCGCATTCTGCGGGTACTGCGGCACAGCCCTGCATAAGTTCACTGCAGGGGGACGGAACGGCAAGCGGTATCACTATTATCTGTGCCCCAGCTTCCGCAAGACTCCAGACAAGTGCACGGCACTGGGCACGGTCCCGAAAAACGCCCTGGAAGAGGTCGTGTTCAGCGGCCTGCTCGATGCCGTGGGGTCATGCGAGGTGACCGAGAAGCAAGTCATCATGGGAGACGACCATTCCCAGACACTCGCGAAGATCGGCATGCAGATAGCCGACCTGACGACACAGCACTACACGCGGGGCGGCGTTCCTGATTATTACGCAAAGATGGCCGCGCTCGAAGAAGAGCACAAGCGCATCTCTGCGATGCCGGTGGAGAAACCGAAGATCCGGCAGGTGTCGACCGGCAAGACGTTCCGGCAGCGATGGGAGGAGATGGACGACGAGCAGCGACACGCCTACCTGAAGTCGGCCGAGGTGACCGCTCTCGTTGTTCGCCGTGCGGATCTCACTGAGGCCATGGTGTTCGACCGGACGACGGATGTCTCCGACGACCCGGTGCTGGATATCCCGATGAACGTGATTCGCGAGTGCGGGGACTTTGTCGTCAACATCAGCCTGGGCATGCTGGGCGACCAGCTTCAGCTTGCCTCTTCAGCCATCACCTCTTCGTAGCGCTCCCATAGCTGTCTCTCGATTATCGCCACGTTCACCTGCCCGTGGAAACGCCGGTCATCGAGCCGGTGTGGGGCGGCGCATCTCGCTAGGGCCTCCGTACATTCGGGGTGCCCGCAGTCGGGATTCTGACCGCACCAGGGCACCACCTCGGCGGTTGAGCAAAAGTTGCAGACGAATACCCGCAGCGTCGCATTGCTGGGTCCGCTTGCTGGCTTGCCGCTCATCACCCTGGTGGTCCGATCGGCGGGACGAGCCGTTTTACCTTCCCATCCTTCTTGGTGCTCGGGTGCGTGACCGCCTTGAGGCGTCGGCTTGTGCTGGCCGTGCTCGGCGTGTCACGGATGTGGGTGGGCGGTCCCTTGCCCACGATGACGGTCAGCAGCACGATGGGCAGCGCGCTCAGGGCCGTAGACCTGCACCGCCGCCTTCCCCGACCGCGGCCTTCCCAGCCAGACCGGGAGATACCTTGGTTCCCCTGGTGTGTCGGAGTAGGGACGGTGCCATCTGTTCACCCGCCTGACCTGCGGCGGGACCGCGCACAGGGGGTACCGATCTGATGGGACCACAGAATGTACCTACAAGGTTCCCCGGAGCGGTACCCCGATCCGGCCTGGTCTGCGCCGCCGTCACGGCCACTGCCCGAACGCCTCCTCCCCGGCTGTTGTGCCGTACGTGGCGGGCTCGTCGTCCTCGTCGGCGCGACGCAGCGCTTCCTCGCGTTCTGCCGCCTCGCGGCATTCGCGTGCCCGCCGTGCCCGGTAGTCCTGCCATGGGTCGGGCAGCGCCTGGCCCAGGTCGATGAGGCGGACCTGGCGGCCCTGGTGGCCGGTCAGCGGCAGCCAGACCGGCCCGGCCGGGCTGGTGACGTACGGGTCGATCGCCGCGGTGGCGATCCGCACTGCGGCCGAGTCCCGGCAGGCGGCCAGCGCCCGGCGGGCGCCCTGTTCCC
>Ga0187780_10002089_pt1 | contig 15060 bp, 16 predicted proteins | sample 1015_Q2_SP10_20__FD_132429 | JGI IMG/M metagenome (GOLD analysis project Ga0187780, IMG submission 132429) | Tropical peat soil microbial communities from peatlands in Department of Meta, Colombia - 1015_Q2_SP10_20_MG | ecosystem: Environmental > Terrestrial > Soil > Wetlands > Peat | place... | reverse complement strand
TGTTTTTCGGCGCCAGATCACGAAATTGTGCAGCAGCATTCCGCCGATCACCACAACGATCATGCTGATGTAGAACTTCCGGATCCAGCGCACTGCGACGCTGCCAGTATCCGCCGAGAGGGGAGCATCGACGTGCACCTTCGCCGCTATGAATTTTTCCGTAACTCCGGGGTGGCACTGACCACACGTCTTAACGAGATTTTGCCGATTGATGGTGGAACGCGGATCGCTGGAGGGCAAGATGTTATGTACGCCGTGGCAGCTGGCACAATTGGCGACGACCTGCGAACCCAGTTTGGACGCGAGTCCGTGGTAACTCGCCAGGTAAGTGGTTGCGCGGCGGCCTTCAAAGCCGAATTCCTGAGACAGTCGCACGCCCTCGTGGCACCGTGCACACGTGACAGCAGCAACATTTTGGGCATTCACGGGAGAACTGGGATCGACATGCGACTTGATGGAATGAATTCCGTGGCAATCGGTGCAGACCGGCGCCTGCCAATCTCCCCGGGCAATGGCCTGGCCATGAATACTCTGCGCAAATTGCAGCTCGATAGGCCCGTGGCACTTAGCGCAAGTTGTCGGGACGTTAAATTTGAAAATGGAGGATTTGGGATCGGCGGCTGCGAGGATCTCGTGCGTGCCATGACAATCGGTGCACACGGCTGCTTTCTCAGAACCGGCCGCAATCGCTTTCCCGTGCACGCTTTCCTGATAGGAGACAAACAACTGGGCACTGTGGCCGCTGGCCGCCATCACGAACCTCTGGCCATGACAGCTGCCGCAGGTGGCGGGAATGTTGGCGTGGTTCACCTTCGATTTGGGATCGCTGGCGGCAAGTAGTTCGTGCGGGCTGCCGTGACAATCGACGCAGGTTGCGGCTTGACCATCCCCGGCCTTGATCGCTTTCGCGTGAAAGCTGCGATCATAGGCCGCTTGTTCATCGGCGTGGCACGTGGCGCAGGAAACCTTGGCCGGTGCATTCTCGTGGGGGGACGTCTTGAGATCGGTGTGGCAGCCCACGCACTGGAACATGCTGCCGTGAATGGAGTCTTTGAACTTGTCTGGGTTCACAAACAAGCTGACCGGCTTGCCATTGACTTCGTGCGTGAGTGTTGAATCGCCGTGGCAGGCGAGGCAATCGTCATTTTTCGGTTTCGGCGCAGATTTGTCAGCAGCAGCCCCCAGCCTTACATTGACGACGAGGAGAAGTGCGGCGACTAGCGCTACGCGACCAGCCAGCCAGTACGCCTGGGTAGAAGTCCCATTCTCCCCCGCCATCCTTTCGCCCTCCTGGTAACGAACGTTTACGGCAAATCCATTGTTCGTGGGGGCAGGCAAAACGGGCAATGAGTCATCTCACCCGCTGACGTGACTTGGGTCACAAAACTGATGGCTTCCCGGAAATACGAGGTTTAAGCCGAATTTCTAATGCGCGTTCCCCGAGAGTTGGTGCACGATGCTGTTCACAAATGATTTGGCATCGCCGAAAAGCATCAGGGTCTTGTCCATGTAATAAAGCGGGTTGTCGATGCCGGCGAAGCCGGGGTTCATGCTGCGCTTGATGACCATGACGGTGCGCGCTTTATCGACATCGAGGATCGGCATCCCGTAAATCGGACTCGATTGATCGGTACGGGCTGCAGGGTTTGTGACGTCATTGGCTCCGATTATAAGGGCCACGTCGGTCTGTGGAAACTCGCCGTTGATATCGTCCATTTCCATCAGGCGGTCGTAGGGAATGTCTGCCTCGGCCAGCAGGACATTCATGTGGCCGGGCATGCGGCCCGCGACCGGATGGATGGCAAAGCGTACATCGATACCTTTCTTGGTGAGGACGTCATAGAGCTCCCGGACTTTGTGCTGGGCCTGTGCTACAGCCATGCCGTATCCAGGTACTATGACCACCTTATCTGCTGCTGACAGGATGCCGGCAGCTTCCTCCGGCGTGGCGCTGCGAACCGTTCTTTCCTCCTGCACTCCTGCAGCCGACGCCTGCACTTGCCCGAACGCTCCGAACATCACGTTGGTGAAGGAGCGATTCATGGCCTTACACATGATTACGGACAGGATGAAGCCCGACGATCCATCGAGAGCGCCGGCGACGACGAGCACTTTACTATTGAGGACGAATCCGAGCAGCGCTGCCGAAACGCCTGCGTAGGAATTCAATAGCGAAATTACTGTGGGCATGTCTGCGCCGCCGATGGGAGTGACCAACATCACGCCAAAAATCAGGGCTACGATCACCATGACGGGAAACAGCACCGCGTGCGTGGGATTCACCACCAGAGCGGCCGCCAATCCCAGGGCTCCCGCCAGAACAGAAAGGCTGACAATATTCTGCCCGCGATAGACGATCGGCCGCTGCGGCAGGATTTCCTGCAACTTTCCCGCCGCGATCAGGCTGCCGGTAAATGTGAGAGACCCGATAATAACCTCCAGTGCGATCTCCCCCATCTCGAACCGCGTCACCGCCGTGGTTCCGACGTAATACTCGGCAATGCCGATCATAGCTGCTGAAAGAGCGCCGAAGGCATGACTCAAGGCCGTTCGCTGCGGCACGGCCGTCATGTGCACCAGGCCCAGCGGAACGCCGATTCCGGCACCGATGATCAGGGGGATGAGGACCCATTTGTACTGCACCACCTCGGGGTTGAAGAGTGTGACTACGACCGCCAGCGCAGCGCCGATTTCGCCTGCCAGAACGCCCCAGCGCGCACTCACTGGCGAACTTAAGAATTTGAGAGAAAGAATGAAGAGAACGACCGCGACGATGTACGCGAAATCGAGATACTGTTGAAGCGCCAGTTCGGTCATGATTTCTTCGGCCCGCGGGATTTGAACATGCGCAACATGCGGTCGGTAATCACGAATCCGCCCACCATATTGCTGAAAGAAGCTGCCACCGCGATTGCGCCCAGCACGGTGGTGAGCCGCGTCTCGTGGCGGCCAGCGATGATGATCGCCGCTACCACGACGATCGCGTCGAGGGCATTGGTCAGCGACATCAACGGTGTGTGAAGCAGGGGAGAAACGCGCCGGATCACTTCAAAGCCTACAAACCCGGCCAGGATGAAGACATAGAGATTAGAAATGAAATCTGGTGGCATGATTGCTCCTTGGCTTTCCTTCAACCATCGGTTCGCCGAGTCATTCGCAGCACAGACAAAGTCGCACCAACCACGGCAGCTACCGACTACTGGCTGCTGGTGCCGGCAGTTTAAAGAACTCTCGGACACGCGCGTTCACGATCTCGCCATCGTGCGTCAACAAAGTTTCGCGGACGATCTCGTCGTTTGAATCGACCTGCAGTTTGCCCTCTTTCACCAGATAGGTGAGAAAAGCGGTGAGATTGCGCGCATACATCTGGCTGGCGTGATAGGGAACCTGGCTGGCCAGATTGATGCGTCCAATAATCGTCACGTTATGCGCGAAAACAACTTCGCCTGCGCGAGTCAGTTCACAGTTTCCACCGCGTTCAGCGGCCAGATCGACGATTACTGAACCTGGCGCCATTTGCTTCACCATGTCAGCCGTGATGAGGACCGGAGCTTCCCTGCCGGGCACGACAGCCGTGGTGATGACGACGTCATTCTCAGCAACTGCGCGCGCGAGCAGTTCGCGCTGCTTTGCGTAAAACGTATCGTCCTGTGCGGTGCCATATCCGCGGGCATCCTGTGCGTTTTTGGCTTCAATCGGAAGCTCGACGAAGCGGCCTCCCAAGCTCTGGACTTGTTCTTTCGCTGCTGGACGCATGTCATACGCGGAAACCACAGCACCAAGGCGTCGCGCTGTGGCAATGGCTTGTAGTCCGGCAACCCCCGCGCCAATGACCAATACGCGCGCAGGCGTGATGGTGCCGGCTGCGGTGGTGAGCATGGGGAAGATTTTTGGCAGAGTGACACCAGCGAGGAGCACCGCCTTATATCCGCAAAGGGTCGCCATGGAGGAAAGAGCGTCCATGCTCTGGGCGCGCGTGGTTCGCGGCATCAGTTCGACGGCAAAAGAAGCGACTCCGGTTGCGGCAAGCTGTTGAAGCACATCGAGCGAGCCGAGGGGTCGAAGGAAGCCGACAATAGACTGCCCGCGGCGCATCAGAGCGAGGTCGGCTTTGCCCGTGATGTCGTTGGAACCGTAACAGAGAACCTGCACAATGATGTCGGCCTGGCCAAAGACATCGGCTCGACCGGGGAGTATTTTCGCGCCCTTTTCCGTATAAAGGGAATCTGGATAGCCGGCTTCCGTACCGGCGTCTTTCTCGACGACTACGTCAAATCCAGCTTTCGCGAGAATCGGAATCACAATCGGGACAAAAGCAACACGCCGCTCTCCCGGGTAACTTTCCTTCGGTACACCGATGATCACGGGATTCGTCTTTCCTCATCGAAATTAAATCGAAATGAAAACTTCACATTGTAGCGCGGAGGGTGCTGCTGACGATGTACCAAGCTATTACGGAAAGGCAAAAGCGAACCTATTTGGGAACTCATGATTTGTCGAGGTATTGCACAATTACAGAAATCCGGCGGTTAGACGGGTCGAAGGGATCACCAGGTCTGCGAGGCATCTGGTCGGCGTAGCCACGTACCTGCGAAACCTGATGCTCGTGCAAGCCATCGCTCTGCATGAGCCGTCGTGCCGCGTTGGCGCGGTCGGTGGAGAGCTCCCAATTGCTGTATTCCTGCTTCCCCGAATAGGGCTTGGCATCGGTATGGCCCTCGATGGAAAGCTGGTTGGGCAGTTTCCCAAGTTGTTGCGCGAGTAGAAGCAGCAGCTCTTTTCCATTGTCGTTTGGTTCCGAGCCGCCAAGCTTGAAGAATGTGCCGCTCTCCGTTTCAAGCAATTCGATGCGCAGACCGTCCGACGTAACGGTCATTTCGATTTGATTTTTGAGCTGATCGAAGTTGCTCATCCGGCGAACGCGTTGCTCCAGCTTCTCCTTCAGCTTCGGCATATCATCTTTGGTGATGGCGACGCTCTCACCGGATCCGCGCTTGTCGGTGCCGATATTTTTGGATGTCCCAGAAGGGTCACGAAAATATCCACCCACAGCCTCTTGAATTTTTTGGCTGCTGTTCACCAGCCAGAGCACGATAAAAAGCGCCATCATAGCGGTCACGAAGTCGGCGTATGCGACCTTCCAAGCACCCCCGTGGTGGCCCCCGTGCCCGGCCTTCTTCTTGACGACGATGAACGGGCGATCCTGCGCCACAAATTATCCTCCTGCCGCAGCGGAAGCGGAGGCGCCGGCAGATGCGTCTGGAGATGAGGCCTCAGTCGCCGCAGATTCGGCGCCCCGGCCGCGGCAGATCGCTTCCACTTCCTGAAAAGAGGGACGAACATGGCCGGGGATGGCGCGACGCGCAAACTCCACGGCCAGGATCGGCGCTGTTCCCTTGAGAAACGAAATCATTACCACCCGGAGTACGTGAAGATAGGCCCGCTCGTCTTCCACGATCTTTGCCATGTTCGAAGACACAGGACCGACAAAGCCATAGCACAGAAGAACTCCCAAAAATGTGCCAACCAAGGCGGCGGCAACTTTCTGTCCGATCTCTTCTGGTGGTCCGCCGAGTGCTTGCATAGTGATGACGACGCCAAGCACGGCGGCGACAATCCCAAGACCTGGAAGCGAATCTGCAACTGTAGTCAGGGAAGACGTGGGCTGGCTGGCGCTAACGTGATGGACTTCGAGATCCAAATCGAGGAGCTGGTCGAGCTCAAAGGCCTCGACTCCGCTAACCGCCATGCGCATGGTGTCGCAGAAATAGTCGCGGATGTGGTGCGCATTCAGGAACTCTGGGTACTTCAAAAAAATCGGGCTTTTGGCAGGTTCCTCCACATCACTTTCCAAGGCCATCAAGCCGTCTCTACGGGCCTTGTTGAGCAGGTCGTAAGTCATTTTGAGGGTCTCGAGATAACGCTGCTTGGTGAACTTGGATCCGGTAAATACGCCTCCAATTCCGGCGGCAATCTGCTTGAGAACGTGCAGAGGATTGGCGATCAGGACGGTTCCACTGGCTGCACCTCCGATAATGAGCAGTTCGGCAGGCTGAATCAGGACCCGGAGGTGTCCGTGTTCCATGAGGTAGCCGCCCAGCACTGCGCCAAGCACAACCAGAATTCCGACGATTGCGAACATTCCAGCTCACCTCCGATGCTGGGGGGAGCCGGCGGCAGCCGTGGCCGTAGTTGTCAGCTCAGGACACTCTGCGCGATGCAGCAACATGTCGACGGTGTCACCCAACTCCACCGAGGCATATCCGAAGGAAAGCGGCACAGAGAGGAGTTCGCCCCACCAGCGAATTTCCGCTGACGCGATGCCCGCATGAATGCGCTCGTATACGCTCTCTACTCCCGCCTTTGCGCAGTTTTTCAAGATCACCAGGAATTCGTCTGTGGCCCAGCGCCCAACGAAATCGCTCGGTCGAAAATTGTCGCCCAGAGCTTGCGCAACGACTAACAAGATGGCCTCGCTGGCTTCGCGCCCATAAGCTGCCCGGAAACGCTCCAATCCGACGGGCTTGACCCGGAGAATGCCGAAAGGAACGTGATAGTCGGTGAAAGCGGTGAGACTTTCGCGCAAATGAAAAGAAGTGAAACTATGATTTGCTACTCCCGTGCCGGAATCAAGCGCGGCCAGCGGAGGCAGGTTGCGACCCTGATGTTGCCCCTGTGCTCTGGAACCTTGCACATCAAAGCTGGCGACAGTGGCGACGACGAAGCCGTGCTGGTTGCGGATTGGTGAGATGTGGATCAGAACGGGAACCGAGTAGCCGCGCTTATGCCGCAACTGCGTCTTCAACAGGGCGGGCTTGCCTTCGTGCACAAGGCGGGTAAAGGGGCAGACGGTCGGGTGCTCATTCAGCGCCTGATCCTCGGGATGGCACAAGATCACGTCCTGGTAACAGCGACCGATCACTTCGTGCTGCATGTAGCCGGTGGCGTGGGCTGCTTCCTGGTTCCAAAGAGTGATCTTGCCGTCTCGATCGAGCACACAAACAGCCAGATGCAGGCCATCCAGAACACTGCAAAGTATCGCAGGATTATCCAGCTCGGGCATCGAATACTTGGACTCCCCTGTTCTCATCGGCAAGCTGCAGATCAACTTCAGCGAACTGCAAGTGCTGGGTGAGCGGTCCTTGCAATGAAAATTTTCTAGTCAACTGCTCTAAAGAAACGCGACCGTTGGCCGAAGAATAATCTTGAAGCGCGTGGGGAGATTGGCGTCAGACCAGTGCCCTGGTATGTATGTATGTATGGCACTTTGGTGGGGTATGCTCTGGCACAGAAGAGCTATTCTCAAACCACGGCTATGCGGGTAGTTTTTCGTTGAGCAGTTCTGGGGGAGGGCTGCCCGGGCGTCCAGTGACTCGAATGAGTCGGGACGCCTGTTTATTTTGGCCTGAATTCCTAGCGCTGGAACTTGCCCATGAGTTCAGCCTGCGCCAGGATATGGCCCTGGATAGCCTGCTCAAGCTCTCGCTTGCTGGCGCCGGGGCTTAAGTCGAGTTTCCTGTCGAGAGCATAAAGTTTAAAGAAATAGCGGTGCGGTTTGCCTGGTGGTGGGCACGGCCCTCCGTACCCAATCTTGCGAAAATCGTTCCGTCCCTGACGTCCTCCCGTTGGTAGTTCATCCTGCTTACCGACATTCTCAGGCAGCGACTTCGTTTCCGAGGGCAGGTCAAACAGAACCCAATGCGTCCAGGTACCCACCGGAGCGTCAGGATCATCCGCAATCAAAGCAAGGCTTTGGGTTTTTGTGGGAGGCGAAGTCCATTGCAGTTCAGGAGAAACGTCTGCGCCGTCACAGCTAAACTTCTTTGGAATTTCCCCGCCGTTCTCGAAACTGGGGCTCGAAATTGTGAACGCCATGCTGCCTCCTTTCTGTGCCGTGAAAAACGCAGCTTCAGTCCAACCTTGAGATGCAGAAAGCAGGAGCAGGGAGGACATTAGGACGTTGGTGATACGTGAGAGCTGCGTCGGGTCCATGGCGGAATTCCCTTACGACCGGAATCGCTGCCTAATAGGTTGAAATCGTGAAATTTACGGTAATGCGAGCTTCCGTCTCCACCGCTTGTCCTCGCTGATAGTATGGCTTAAAGTGCCACTGTTTTACCGCTTCTTCAGCCGCAGTCGCCAGAATCGCAGGCCCAGTAACTACGTGCAATTCCTGAATGTTGCCTGCTTTATCGATGAGGGCTTGCAGCACGACTGCTCCCTGGACCTTCATCTGCTTCGCCAACATGGGATAGCTGGGCTTGACGGACCGCGAAACTCGCTCAGCAGTTGCTGGCGGAAGCGTGACCCGTGCCGAGGTATCAGCGGGCTGTGAAGGACCTTCATCGGGTACCGGAACTGCCGGGGCGGGGGACGGCACCGAGGAAGAATTGGAATCCATATCAACCTTGACAGAATTGTTGTTGGGAGACAAGGGATGGTGCGAGCCGCCGGCAACCACCTCCACTTCAAGCGGCGGCAGCACGGTGCGGTTAGTTGCGGTGATAACCGGACCGGCTGCAGGCTGAGACTGTTCTACCTTCTCTGCAGGGGGGGGTGCGGGAGCTTTGCCGGAGCTTTTCTTCGACTTGGCCAGGATAGCCGGCTTCCTTGCGGGCTGCTGAGCCGGGGCGCTGGTCGAAATGCCAGCAGAACCTGCAGCGGGAGTTGCGGCAGGGGGCTCGGGAATGCTGGCCTCCTCGGGTGCCGATTCCTGAGGCGTGTTCGAGGAGAACCAAAACCGGCGGTCCTTGATGAGCACGACAAGCAGAGCAACCAATAGGAGCGCCAATGCAATCAACATGCGCCGACGCTGCTTGTCTTCGAGGGTGGGAACCTGACCCTCGCCCGACTGCAGATTAGCTTCTTTGAACTCCATAGTTGCGAAAGTGACGCCGCGTTCAGACAGCCGCCCTAGTATGCCTCGAATCGGCCGTATACGCCAGTGTCTTGGCATGCCATCTCCCTTGTGAGCCAGGTCACAAGTGGCTGTGGTACCAGTCACAGCGAAGGGTTTTTGTTCGGGTGGACACTAAACTCGTGACGCAGGTCACAGGCGTCGGCCCACTGGGGGCACGCAATTCGATTGCGAAGACAAGCGTCGCAGGGAGGTGGCTCGTGCTCTCACCATACGGACTGGACATCATCGAAAGCTGCCTGACGTGTAAAACTCGGACTGAGCGCCTTTTCTGCGACCTTCCCAGTGCCGCGCTGCAGACTTTCGAGAGCATCAAGTATGCCACTGCCTACCCTAAGGGGGCGGTGTTGTTTGTCGAAGGGCAGGCTCCGCGAGGGATCTTCGTGCTGTGCAAGGGCAGGGTGAAGATGTCGATTTGTGCGACCGACGGCAAGACGCTGATTGTCAAGATCGCCGAGCCTGGGGAAGTGCTGGGCCTCAGCGCCACGGTCTCCGGAAAGCCCTATGAGCTTACTGCGGAAACGGTCGATCCTTGTCAGGTGAATTTCGTTAAGCGAGATGATTTCCTGCGCTTCTTGAAAGAGCATTCTGATGCCTGCTTCAAGGTTGCCGAGCAGTTAAGCGAGAAGTACAACACGGCGTGCCACGAGGTACGCTCTCTCGGGTTATCGCATTCGGCCGGTGAAAAGCTGGCCAAGCTGCTGCTGGAATGGAGCTCAAAAAATGGCGAGGCCAACAAGCAGGAGCCGCGGTTGAAACTGGCCCTGACTCACGAGGAAATTGCCCAAATGATCGGTACCTCGCGGGAGACGGTCACGCGACTGTTTGCGGATCTGAAAAGACGGCAGATTATTCAGACCAAAGGGTCCACTCTGGTAATTCGCAACAAGCTGGCATTGAAATCGATCGCGGCTAACAACTAGCGCGCAAGTCGCGTCATCACGATATGTCGTGATTGCAATCACTGTTTTCCGGCAATAAGTAATTTATTCAGGGAAGTATGGAAGGTGTACTTCAACGGAGCTTCGCAGCCCCAACGGAGCGCCCGGGCAGAATTTTCTCTGACCTCACACCCGAGACGGCTCGCGACTTTGACGCTTTGAAGTCGATAAGTTTATGTCCGAGGGGCACGATGCTGTTCAGAGAAGGGCAACCTGCTCGTGGCATTTTCGTGTTGTGCGATGGGCGAGCCAAGCTCTCTGTGTGTTCAGAGTCAGGGAAGCGAATGATTTTTCGAATCGCGGGACCCGGCGAAATCCTGGGGCTGAGTGCGGCCCTTGCTGGCTCTACGCATGAAATTACCGCCGAACTGCTGGACGATGCCCAGGTAGCTGCCGTCAGGCGCAAGGACCTTCTGCGTTTTCTTCACGAGCACCGCGAGGCTTGTCTGCAGGTCGTGAACCTGCTCAGTCAGGATTTACACACAGCTTACGACCGGGTGCGGTCTCTTGGATTAGGGAGGAGCCGCCGGTCACGGGTCTCCCGCCTTCAGTAGGATACGCGGCCTGCTCGCCCTCGAACCTATGCCGCAGTTTCCCTCTACACGTAAATCAGTCCCTTCTTTCGGCTGCGCATCCTTCGAACCCAGTAGACCCGCGCCCGCTGATTAGCCCCTTGGGCTCTGTGGCGGGTTCTTCTTCACTTTCTTTGGGGCCCCGGTGACGACTTTCACTTCAAATTTCACCGGCAGGTTCTTCGGCGGGTAGCATGCAGCATTGTCGCAAGCCTGATAGCGAAGGTTACCGTGAATTTCGTATTTACTGGGAAGAACGCTGGCGAGAGGTCTCACACTAACGCCCAGCGTAAAATTCCCGCTATACACGCTGAGTTTCTCGTTCGGCGCAAAGCTGAAGCTCATCTCCTGACCCGGCGGATACGTGGTCTTCCCCGCCATAATGTCCGTGGGTACATCCAGTTTCAGCGTGGTCGGGATGAGGTATTCTGCGCTGGGCATATTGGAGTTGATGTGAAAGCCCGGTGCGATGCGGAATTCCAGGTTTACGATGTTGGTTTTGCCGCGAACTACCGTCGCGACCGAGGCAGGCAACATCGTGACTGAAGGGCCCTTCTTGCCAAAGGATTCCTGCGCCATCAATGACACTGTCAAGCTCAGAAACATGCCGATTTTTGCGGCAGGGCTCAATCGATCCCTCACCCCGTTATTTCTGCGCCACCGCTGTCGAGGCAATAATCTTCTTGATGTTGTCCTCGATTTCGCCGCGGCCCTTCAGTCCAAAAGCCTTGTCCACGACCTTGCCATTGCGATCGATATAGAAGCTTTCCGGCAAGAATTGAACGCCTCCATACGCGTCACCGACCGCTTCTTTGCCGATCAGCACCGGATAATTCACGCCCATTTCCCTGGCGAAGGCTGCAATGTCCTTAGGGCTAGCGTCGTCCATGGCCACGCCAACAATCTGCAGCCCCTCTGAGCCGTATTGCTTTTGCAATTCCACAAACCACGGCATCTCGATTTTGCACGGTGCGCACCATGTGGCCCAGAAATTCAGCAGTACCGCTTTGCCTCGATAATCCGACAAACGCACTGTCTTGCCTTCGAGCGATTGCAGCGTGAAATCCGGCGCTACATCGCCCTTCATCTGGCTGGCAGCAGACTGTCGCGGGTGACGTGCCATCTTAAGGCCGATCACCAGCATGAACGCGATTACTCCCGCGACGAAGACGATGATGAATGGGTCCCGTTTCAAGGAAGGCTACCTTTATAGCGCAAAGCGATTCAGGAATGACAAATAATTCGAGATCAAAGTAAAGCGCCCAAACACCAACAACACGCCGAGAGCTATCAACAGGGCTCCACTTGCGACCTCCAGAGCATGCATATGCGAGCGGAATCGGCTGTAGAACTTCAGAAAGCGCTCAATGCCAAAGGAAGTCAGAAGAAATGGCACGGCTAATCCCAGGGAATAAACTGTCAACAGCGCGATGCCCTTGAAGACTGAATCCTGGGCGGCGGCAAAGCCAAGAATGACCGCTAGGATCGGCCCCACACAAGGTGTCCAGCCAAATGCAAAAGCGAAACCGATCAGGAATGCGCCTCCCACGCTGCTGCTGCCTTTCACGTTGTGCAGGCGCTTATCAGCATAGAGAGCATTGATTCGAAAAATTCCCGTCAGGTGCAATCCGAAAATAATGATGACCACACCCGCGACCTGCGCCAGCGTGGATTTGTACCGCGCCAGGAGTTGCCCCACTTCGGTCGAAATCGCACCCAGCGTGATGAAAACGACGCTGAATCCGGCAATGAAGCTGACTGAATTCAGCATCATCTTCCGCAAGAGTTGCGATTCCTGCGATTTAAGCTCTTCGACTCCAACTCCCGAAATCAGAGAAACGTAGCCCGGTACCAGCGGCAGCACGCAGGGCGAAAGAAAGGAAACCAGCCCAGCGAAGAACGCCGCAATCGGAAGTGGAAGACTCGTCATTTGTGTTTATTTTACCTGCCCGATGCTTCCGCGAGCTCGGTGGAGACTCGGCACAAACCCCGTGTTTGATTCGACGCTAAGTTCAGCAAAAAGTTGCAATCGGCAATTTAGCGTGCTGCCCCCGCTTTGTTGTGGCCGGATTTCTCGCCCTTCGCAGGAGGCGCCTCTGTAGCCTTCGGCGGCGTTGGCTCTGGAGTCGCCGCAACCGGAGCCTCGGCTAGCGCCTTGCGAAGAAATCCAACCGGTACTGTCGCGGTCACCACTGCACGATCTTTCTGCTGCTCGACTTTCAAGCTGTCGAACAACGCCTTGACATCCGGATCGGGAGCTTGTGCCCCGCTCGAGACTTCTGCTGCATGGAAGAGATCAAGAAATGTCGAGAGCTGCTGAGTCAGGTGCTTCGCATCGTCTTCATTGCCCGTAAAAGCTACCGCCCTGAGATTTAGTTCTCGGAAATACCGCACCGAAGCGACGACAACTGCTGGCTTCTGAAACAGGAAGGACCAGCTGGAGACATGAAAACCCGATTGTCCTTGAATTCGGAAAATCCCCCACGCCAGGCTTGCGAATGGAACGTGTTTGTAATACTGGCGAAGCAGCGCGGGACCAGCAAATGGGGATGCCAGTTTCCGTGAACGAGTGATGATGCCCTGCAATACTTGCGGGTCGTTGTGGTTTGAAGCGGCTACCGTGTCAGGCCCCAGCACAGCGACCCGCAAAATACGGCCTTCGACCGGAATGCTGTAAACTTCCACCGATCGATAATTTTCGGTCGAGCTGGCCAGCTTGGCCAAATACGCGCGCAGCCGTTCGGTCTGGATTTTCCCAACAAAAATTTCTGAGAATCGCGGCGGGACAGACGAGTCCGAATAGTGAATGGCAAATGCGGCCTCCTCCAGGTCGCGCTCGAACTGAAATCCCGTTGCTTGGATAAATTGCTCGTACTCAGGATCGTGAGGTACCGCTGGCAATTCCCCTAAAATGTTGGCACGACGCATCCACTGCAGGTTGAAGTAGGCAAATCCGTCAGCCCCCGGTAACAGCCGTGCGGCTTCCGGCGGCGCATGTTTTCGCAGGACGACGACTAGCGCCACTGCGGCAGCAACCAGCAAAACAGCTATGATGATAGGCAGGCTGCGTCGTAGTCGCATCGAGAGCGGTTGCGCGGAGAGGGAACCAGTATCTTGTTCCCAATGCTGTCCTGGGAACGAGAAAATGATAGCACCGCCCAGCCTGACCGCGCCTGACTGCTTGGACCTTCCGCTTGTTCGTTGCACGTCAGATGCCGTTGTGGTAACTTTTAATATTGTCCTGGACATGAGAGGGGATCTGAGGGAGCAACATGCCCCGCGAGAGCATGTTGTCCCCATCGCTGGCGTAGCTCAGCTGGTAGAGCATCTGATTTGTAATCAGAGGGTCAGGGGTTCAAATCCCTTCGCCAGCTCCAGTTTGCAGACTCATTCCGGACACTGAGACGTTGGTGCGGCGTTGCGGCGTAGAGTTTTTCCATCGGCACTCCATAGGAAACGGTTTCCAAGTGCGGTGTATGCGTATTGGGTTTTCGTACGCTCGGCCTTTTACTGATCCGCTGCATTGTCTCCGCGCGTATGCGCAAACCCCGGCGTTGTTACCGGACGTTGCAGGAGCCGGCATTTTTGCACAGGTGGGTGAGCGGTTAAAGCCGGCAGACTGTAAATCTGCTCCTCCTTGCGAGGTACGGAGGTTCGAATCCTCCCCTGTGCACCAGTGATTGAAGTGAACCGCTTACTGTTTGGCCTGATCGCTTACGTCGTGTTGGCAGTTCTGTCGTGGACGACACTCAGTGATCAGCGAATTCGAATTGTGACGCTGGCAATTTTGGCGATGTTTGCCGTCAAGACCTGGGTGCGACGAAAAGATTTCATACACCCGGACAAGGGTAGTGATACGAACGATGGGCCGATGTAGCTCAGTTGGTAGAGCACTCCCTTGGTAAGGGAGAGGTCACCAGTTCAATCCTGGTCATCGGCTCCATGGATTGCGAAAAAGGCTGGAAGCTGACTTACGGGCGGGAGTAACTCAGTGGTAGAGTCACAGCCTTCCAAGCTGTTGGTCGCGGGTTCGATTCCCGTCTCCCGCTCCAGGTTAACTCAGTCAGGTCAAGTACGGTGGGCTTCGAACAAGCGACCATCAAGGTCGAGAAAGAAGCAGAGTTCGAGGAGCTGAAGAGCGCAATCGAACGCGCCCTCGCGCCGGCAACGGCGGAACGGTTTCTCAGTCAGATAAGCAAGAGGCGTTTTAGAGTTCGTGACTGGGATTCGGTTCTGGGCAAAAGAGTTCTTGAAGCGGTCGACGAAGAATGGAGACGGTCCGGCAAAAGAACTCAGCAGCTTTATGATGCGCTCACGGTTTCCGACCAAGCGCAGATTCGTGAGCTTTACCTTTTCCGAGTGGAAGACGTTGATCCGAAACTGCGGACGAAGTTTCACAGGATTTACCAGTATTACTAAAATGCATAGATCCTTTCGGTGGCGGAAGCCGCCTCAGGATGACACAGGTAGAGGCTAAGAGCTACTAGCTAGAGGCGAAGGAAATGGCGAAAGAGAAATTTGAACGCACCAAGCCGCATGTGAATGTGGGCACCATCGGTCACATTGACCATGGCAAGACCACGCTCACGGCGGCCATCACCAAGGTTTTGCAGAAGCACAATCCCAAGAT
>Ga0187780_10002088_pt1 | contig 15061 bp, 12 predicted proteins | sample 1015_Q2_SP10_20__FD_132429 | JGI IMG/M metagenome (GOLD analysis project Ga0187780, IMG submission 132429) | Tropical peat soil microbial communities from peatlands in Department of Meta, Colombia - 1015_Q2_SP10_20_MG | ecosystem: Environmental > Terrestrial > Soil > Wetlands > Peat | place... | reverse complement strand
TTGGCCTTCTCCAATTAGGTGCTCATCTGGAAAGGGAAGGGCATCAAGTTCAAATCGTTGACGCCACGACTCTCTCGGTCCCCTGGAAAGATCTTGAAACAGCCGTTTCCACATCCAGAGCGGATGTCATCGGCGTCAGCTGTTCCGCTACCTGTCTCTCGCCAGAGGCTATTCAGACCATTCATCTCTGTCGAAAACTTTCCCCCCGTTCCGTCATTGTAGCAGGAGGAAGTCATTTCACCCTGATGGGTGAAACCATCCTCAGGGAACTGAAGGAGCTGGATTGCATCGTGTTAGGCGAAGGGGAAATCGCCTTCTCCCAGCTGCTGAACGACCTCCCCGGAGGTGGGAGAGGGAGATCTGTAAAGGGTATCGCTTATCGCGAGGACGGGAAAGTGGTTCTCAACGAGAGACACCCCCCCATTCCAAATTTGGATTCTCTTCCTCTCCCGGCCTATCATCTCATTGATACGGAGAAGGAGGCTTACTACTGGCATGGAATGGGGAGAAGGGCATTTGGGATTTCTACCAGCCGCGGCTGCGGAGATCGATGCGCTTATTGTTCGGAGTCGAGGTTCTGGGAAGCGGTCTGGAGGGGACGGAGCGGCAAGAAGGTTGTGGAGGAGATTTCGCACCTGCACCGTCAATACGGCAAGACGCTCTTCGTCTTCAACGAGAATACCTTCAACTGGAACCGGAGGCGTGTGGAGGAGTTCCTTGAAGAACTGGGGAAGTCGGGTCTTCGCATCCATTTCTGGTTTCAATCCCGAACCAAGGATATTATTCGAGATGAAGATCTCATCCCCGAAATGAAACGGCTCGGCCTGTATGAGGTGATGCTGGGAATCGAAAGCATCCAGCCCGATGTGCTCGACCGGTATGAGAAACATCAATCCAGGGAGATGGCCCAGAAGGCCATCGACATTCTCAAAAAAAATGAGATCATGGTTATGGCCAACATCATGTTCGGAGACTGGAATGACTCCCGAGAGTCGATCAAGGAGGTCTTCCAATTCGTCAAGTCTCAGAGCGACTTCCTGGTCCTCACCCTGACTACCCCCCTTCCTGGAACAAAATACTTTGAAGAGGCGGACCGGTTGGGAAGGATTCGAGAGAAGGATTTTGGTAATTATGATTTCATGCACCCCGTGATGGATACAAAATTTTTGTCCCCCGAGGAATTGCATCACCTTCAGCAGGTCTACCTGAAAAAGTATTACACCCAGCCGAGGATCCTTCTGGGCGCCTTCTTCAACCCGAATCCTTTCAAACGAATGGCCTACAGGCTCATCCTCCGATACGTTTGGGAGAATGCGACTAAAAGGCCGTGGAAACAGCCGAACCTTGAGGCTTAGTTCGGAGTGATGAGTTCAGAGTGAAAACCGAGAAATGGAAGGCAGAAAGCAGTAGGCAGCAGCAATATATAGAACGGGCGAGAGAATGACTCCGCAATCCGCATTCCCTGCCTCGCCAAAGGCTCATCAAGGCGGGCGCAATCCGCATTTGAAAAAGGTTCTTCTCATTTTTCCCAGGGAGAAAGGGATTAAATTTTCCAACGACACATTGTATCCTTTCCCCATATTAGGCCTCACCCTTCTCGCCTCTTTCTTTCCGAAAACCTATGAGGTCAAGATCATCAACGAGGTGGTCGAAGAAGTCGATTTCGACGCAGAGGTCGATTTAGTGGGGATCACCGGTCTGACCTGTGTGATCAACAGGGCCTATGCGATTGCGGATAGGTTTCGTGAGAGGGGAGTCACGGTGATTTTGGGAGGGGTCCATCCCAGCCTTTTGCCCGAAGAGGCAAAAGAACATGCTGACTCAGTATTCATTGGAGAGGCAGAAGGGGTGCTTGAAAAAGTCCTGCAAGACTTCGAGGCAGGGGAACTCAAGCCATTCTATAAGAACCGGCAGTGGTCGGATCTAAAGGGGATGCCTCTTCCGAGGAGGGACCTTTTGGCGGAGGGGTATCGCCCCTTCTTCAAAGTCATCGAGACCACGCGAGGTTGTCCAAACCGATGTGAATTCTGTTCTATTCCGATCATCAATGGGAAGCGTTATCGGCTCCGTCCGCTTGAAGAAATAGACCAGGAGCTGTCCCTCATCATCGAGAAAGAAGGGGAATACCTCTTCTTGGCCGATGACAACGTGACCGCCAATGAAAACTATGCCCGCGGCCTCTTCGAGATCTTTAAACGCCACAGGGTCAAGTGGATGGCGTTTACGACCATCAAGATTGCCGTGAACGAAGACCTTCTCAAAAAGGCCCAAGAGAGCGGCTGCGTCTCCCTATTCATCGGTTTCGAATCCCTTCTGCAGGAAAACCTGAACAGCGTCTCGAAACGATTCGTGAATGCGGGAGAATTATCAAATTGGGTCAATACGATCCAACACCACCAGATCGGGATACACGGTTCTTTCATCTTCGGATTCGATGGAGACGATCCCACCATTTTCAGAAGAACGGTCGAATTCGTCCAGAAAAATAATATTGAACTCCCCACGTTCTCCATTCTCACCCCCTTTCCAGGAACCCCTCTTCAGAAGCGATTGGAAGAGGAGGGGAGGATCTTCGACCGCAACTGGTCGCATTATGACATGAGCCATGTGGTCTTCGAGCCGAAAAAGATGACTGTCCGGGAACTCCAAGAAGGATACCTCTGGGCACAGAAATATATCTGTGCCCCTCGATCCATATTGAAGCGCCTGCTCTGGGGCCCCAAACATCACTTCTTTTACTTCTTGATGTCAAACTTTGTCCTACGGGGCGCCCAGATGGAGGTGATTCGAAGGATCAAAGATAAAGAACTTCCCTATGAAAATTCTCCTCATCTCCGTCAATCGTGAGAGGATGCCTTTTCCTGTTTTTCCTCTGGGGCTGGCTTATATCGCCAAAGTATTGAGAGAAGAGGGCCATCTGATTGAAGTCATCGACCTCTGCTTTTCTCAAGAGGTACCTGCTGATCTCAAGAACACCCTTCTGCGGTTTCAACCCGACCTGCTCGGCGTCTCCCTTAGAAATCTCGATAATCTCACCTACCCAACCTCCGTCTCTTATCTCAAAGAGGTAGAGGAGGTCATTGGAATATGCCGTCAATCTACCCCCTCACGTTTGGTCATCGGGGGCTCAGGATATTCTTTGGCACCCAAAGAGCTTCTTCAGCATTTCGACGTCGATTTTGGTATTGTGGGAGAAGGGGAAAAAGTGTTCGTGCAATTAGTGAAGCATCTCGAGGAGGGTGTCCCCATTTCTCCATCCCCTCATCTTCTTATTAAAGAGAAGCCTTTCCCGTCTTTGATAGAAGGAGATCGAGTCTCTCCCATCGAAAATCCTGATCGGAGTCTTTTCGAAACCCGTCGTTATTTGGAAGAAGGAGGCATGGGAAATATTCAGACGAAGCGAGGTTGTCCTTTCTCCTGTACCTACTGCACGTACCCTTTGTTGGAAGGAAAAAAGGTCAGGCTGAGAAAGACGGAAGATGTGGTAGAGGAAATTCAACACCTCGTGAAAGAGGGGGTGGATTATCTCTACTTTGTTGACGATATCTTCAACTATCCGCCTGCTTTTGCAGAAGGCTTATGCCAGGAGATGGTTCGAAGAAAGGTCGATGTCAAATGGAGTGCTTTTGTCAACCCGAGCTTTCTAAATGAGACGCTGTTAAAAAGGATGAAGGAGGCAGGGTGTGATGGGATCGAGTTTGGGACGGATTCAGGATCTCCACGAATGCTTGAGAGTTACAGAAAATCTTTCACTCGAGAGGACATCATCCAGGCCTCAGAAATCTGTTCCAAATTGAAGGTGAATCAGTGCCACTATCTCCTGTTCGGAGGGCCGGGCGAGGACGAAGAGACGATCGAGGAGTCTTTCCATCTGATGGACCAACTTGATCCAACAGCCGTCATTGCGATGCTGGGCATCCGGATCTATCCGGGGACGGAATTGGAACGGATTTCCCGTTCCCAAGGGATGCTCCCTCAGGACGCTAACCTCATCTATCCTCATTTTTATATTTCGCCAAAATTAGGAGGAAGGCTCAAGGAGATCATTCAAGAGAAAGCTCTTGCGAGACAACGGTGGATCGTCCCCGGCCTGGAGATTAACATCACAAAAAATATGATGGAGCAAATACGGAGATTTCGAATCCGCGGCCCCCTATGGGAGCTGGTGGGAAGAATGAAAAGAGCAAGAGTCAGACCCTTGAGTGAACTAGAGTGACTGAAAAGAGTGACTAAAGTTACGAGTGCCTAAAGTGCCTAAAGTGAAATTCAATGAATTTAAGATCTTCTCCAATTTTAGTTCACTTCACACTTCAGATCACTTTAGTCACTTGGACTGCTTAATGTGCTGAAATTTGGAAATAACACAATGCTTAATCTCGGAGGACGAAGATGTTGTTAAAGGATCAAGTAGCTATCGTCACTGGGGGAACCAAGGGGATCGGAAGGGCAGTCTGTCTCCTCTTTGCCGAGGAGGGGGCAAAGGTGGTTGCTAATTTTTCAAAGGATGTGGAGGCCGCAGAGGCTTTAAAGGGGGAAGCCAAATCCAGAGGGCTCCGCCTCGGCCTGTTTAAAGCGGATGTCACGCAGCCCGATCAGGTAAGAGAGATGGTGGAAGAGACCTTCGCCCAATACGGGAGGATCGATATTTTGGTAAACAATGTGGGCCTCGTCCGGGATAACTTTCTTATGTTGATGAGCGATGAGGATTGGGACTCTCTCCTCAGAGCAAATCTCACCAGCCTTTTTCATTGTTGCAGGGTTGTGATTCGAAAGATGATTCCTCAGAAGAAGGGAAAAATCATCAATATTTCTTCCATCAGCGGAATCATGGGTACCCCGGGCCAGGTCAATTATGCGGCGACCAAAGGAGGGATGATCAGCTTCACAAAATCCCTTGCCCGGGAATTGGGGTCCTTCAACATCCATGTGAACGCAGTGGCTCCGGGCCTGATCGAATCGGAAGTGGTGTCCAAGATGCCCAAAGAAAAGGTGGGAGCCATCATCAAATCCTCCAGCCTGGGAAGGATCGGGAAGCCGGAAGAAGTTGCACGGGCCGTCCTTTTCCTTGCCTCAGACCAATCCGACTACATCACCGGCCAAACGATTGTCGTAGACGGCGGAATCGTTTGAGCCACTTACCCTATTGCTGGAACGGCGGCACGCTTGATAATCGCCGATTTTTTCCACCTTCCCGAGAAGTAATAGGTTAGACTGACGATCATCGTCACAAAAAAGCTCAATGCGATGGCAATCCATACCCCTGTGATTCCAAGGCTGGTTTTTGACAGCCACCATGAAACCGGCACCCTGATGATCCATAACGAAAGCAATGTAAACGTCATGGTGATCATGGTATGACCTGCCCCATTGATCACGCCGTTTGAAATAAACATCACAGCGAGAAAGAGGTAGCTCGAGCCCACAATCCGAAGATAGGTTGTTCCTATCTCCACCACTTTTGCGTCGTTTCCAAGACCAAACAGGATCAGCATGAATTTTGAAAAGAAGACTGCGATCAGCGATATAAAAAGGGTGATGGAGGAGGTCATGAGAACGCCCGATTTGAATACCTCTTTTACTCTCTCGGGTTTTTCCGCCCCAAGGTTTTGTCCCGTCAGTGCTGCAACCGCCATGCTCATCGACACGGCTGGCATAATAGCAATCATGTCCACCCTGCCAACGGCTCCGAAGGCATTGGTGGCTGTATTGCCAAAGGAGTTAACGAATGTGGTGACAAACATCGCGCCGATCGAAACCAGTGATTGCTGGATGATAGACGGAACGCCGATCTTGAAAATCAGAAGAGTCAGGTGTCTGTCAAAGGCAACTTCTCTGGGATGGAATGCTACCAGATGGTTTTTCCAGTTCAGGTAGACGAAACCTAAACTGAGTGCGGCGATCTGCGATATCAATGTCGCATAGGCGGCTCCGTTCAGACCCAGACGGGGGAACGGACCGAACCCCCCGATTAAAAATGGATCAAGGATGGCATTGAGTCCTACCCCCGTTGCCATAAATATCAGAGGAGTCATCGTATCGCCTATTCCCCTGAGGATGGAACTTATCAGAAATCCCATATAGGTCAGGATGAAGCTTAGCAACATGATTCGAAGGTAGCTGGATGCCATGGCAAAGTTTTCGGAAGGTGTTTTGATAAGTTCCAAAAGAAAATTGCGTGAAAGGATGCATACAAAAGTCAAAGCGATCCCAACGATCAGCGGTAATGAAAATGAGTTGTTGACAACCTTTCTTACCATCCCATAATCCCTCGCCCCATAATACTGTGAAACGAGTATCGTCGTTGCCAAGGTAATGCCCATGGCAAATCCGATGAGGATGAGAAGGATAGGGAAACTAATTCCTACTGCCCCGACCGCATTTTCTCCGACCAAATGTCCCACCCATATAATATTGATGAGGCTATAACCGATTTGTATCAAGTTTCCTAAAAGCATGGGGATAGAGAAGTTCAAAAGGTGCCTGGGAATACTCCCTTTCGAAAAATCTCTTCCGAATTCCTTGTCCATATCTTCTCCCTGTCTTTCTGACTAATTTAATATGTTGCCGTAGTAATTTCCAATATTCTTCTTCCGTTGCGCCGTCGCCAAAACGCCTGTCTGCACGAAAGCCCGCACTGCAGTTACGGCACAGTCTCCCAGAGAGGGGGCAAAAAGTTAGAAAAAATTCTCAGACTTTATGCATGGAAACCTGATACAAACGCAATAAATCATTTTACTTGTAGCGCAAGGCTTTAGCCTTGCTTAAGGCAACCCTAAAGGGTTGCCCTACAAAATATTTAGTGCATTTGCATTACTATAGTAATCTGGATGGGAAGGGCATGAAGATTGTCTATGCGGAATACGCATCCGTCTCTAATTTGGTTCAAACCTCAGGAAACCGGCAAAAAAAGGAATATTCCATCTTTTGAATTTTATTGGTGATTTGAATGGAGTCTGCCTCGGACTAATATTGAAGGAATTGAATCTGACGGTTTCTGTGCAAGGCGTTTACAGTTTTGTAAAAATATGCTTCTACCAGAACTTTTCATCGCTGAAGAAGATTTCTTCTATTCTGCGATGGCTTGCTCGCTCAGGCGATCAAGGCACCGCGCTCAGCGAGGAGTTGACGAAGCATTGAGCGATGACAGTGCTGCTCATCATCGCAATAACATCCCACTGAGAAATTCGCTTGGTGCGATAACGCAGCCAGAAGATCAAGAACTCGGCTATTTTCCGGTCGGCTCATTTCTGAGCGGTAGCGTTTGAGGAAAGTGCGCCAGGCTGCCTCATTTTTGGCCGATCGTCCGGCCTTAACAAGCTGTTCACTGGGTGCGAGGTTAGGGAGCCATACATCATAATAATTACGCGAGGCATATTCACCCTTGGGAACGCCTCTTGGCGGCCGCCGGACGGTGCCAATGCGAAGCCCCTCGCCGCTTGCACGGGGACTTCCGAGTTGCACGATACGAACTGCCATAGGTTCACCTCCATTTGAATTACGATGGTCTCTTATTTTCTCAGAGGTGGGTAGCACACCTCGAAGATATTGCCTGACGGATCACGAAACAGGATAGTCTCACCGTCCCTTTGGGCTTTCGGTCCAGAAACAATTGGAACCTTCAGTCGCTTGACCCGCTCGACAACAGAAGCGAAGTCTTGCTTCTTGCATGGAAAGGCAATATGCGCCATCGTTTGCTTTTTGAAATCGTAGTCCTTGACCTCCATCAGGCCAAGAACCACGTCATCATTTCCGACGAAGGCCTGCCTTGGCGAATCCCATCTCTGGATGACCTCGAATCCGAACATATCTTTGAGAAAGGCAATACTCGCCTCAAGATCCATGACGTTGAGTCCAACATGGTCAAACCGATTCTCAATCATCCTCTCCCTCTCTTGTCCCGACGGTGGGGCGCCATGTTCAGGAGTTCATTTCTCATGTCTTGAAGTCTACGACAAAGCTAAAGCCATAACGGGTGAATCCAAGGGCTTCATAGAACCGATGGGCCGGTTCTCGGACAAGGTTGCTCGACAGCGCAAGCTTGTAGCAGTGCGCCTCACGGCAGAGGGCCATGGCGTGGTTCATCATGGCCTTACCCACCCCTTTCCTACGCCAGTTGGAAAGAACCACAACGGCTTCCACAAGGCCCGAAGGCGCACCCATATGAACCAGGTTGTCGAGAATGACCAGGGAGTAAGTACCCACAATACGGTCTCCCGAGCATGCAACAAATAGCCGGTAACTGGGATAGGTGCTGATCTTCAGGAAGAGAGAGTTCGCCGTTTCGAAGTCCATGACTTTTCCGTTGTCTGCGTCCGGCTGACCATAGAGAGATAGGATAGCGGGAAGATCAGTGCTTACTGCTTGTCGGATGACATATTCCATGATTTAGATCTACCTACTCCGAACGCCACAACTCAGGTGCCGCTATTGGCGGTCGCCCGGAGTTGCCTGCACTGGAATGCTACTTCAAAGGCTCTTTGGATAACACGATATCGTCGACCCAGACGGTGCCTTTGCCGTTGATGACGAGGTTCAGCGTCACCTTATCCGGTCTTTGCCCTTTCTGGAAAAGAAACGGAGTCTGAATTATCTTCCAATCGGTCTTCTGGCTCACGACATCATTCATTCCCTTCGAGAAGTATTGCCCACCGCCGACATGTGCCCACATTTCTAAGAAGGCTGTGCCGTCAAGATCGCTCTTTACCTTGGCCTTGTACAATAACTTTGCATTTTCCACATCTAAGCCGGAGACTTCGCCTAAACAGATTGTTGTAGGCCATAGGGTCGTGATCTTGATCGAGGCTTTTCCTTCCGCCTTCACATGGATATCTGTCTGGATGGTCGTACCGATGGCAGAGGCGTCGTCCAGCTTCAATTTCTTCAAGTCTTCGGAATAGGCTGAGCTGGTGAGAGCTATCAGCAGGAATAAAATCAAAAGCATTCGTTTCATGTTGCCTCCTTTCTTTAGGCCGAACTTACAAACTCATCGGGAGCCGGATTGTCAGCGATCCGGTAAAGCTATCGATTAGGACGTAGATATTTATTCTATCGATAGTTTTACGCCTTTTTCGAACATATCTTTTTCATCATCAAACCAATTTCCACTATGCACTATCTTCACAACTTTTTTTATTGGGCGGAGATTATCTGCAGCGATAATCAATCTTAATTCATAGTTGCCTGGCTGTAATAAGTGAACAAGCGTAAACGGGGCTACTTCAAGGTCTAGAAACAACACGGTCTTATCTTGAGGCACATCGGGTCTTGTTTCGTTATGGATATGTCTCAATTTCGGATCGGCTATGTGTCCCAAGTCACAATGGCGCCCCATTTTCGGAGCAATGCGAGATCTGAATATTTCTTTTGTGTGGGCCCATGTAAGGTTCATAGGTAGGAAATTGCCCACTTCTAAGGGTTTCTTTGGAGTTGTTTCACGAAGAAGTTTAGTGGCGAATACCTGGACATTTGTAGCTGGCGAATTCCCATTATTCTGCACCCACAGTCTTAGATAATAGCAATTGCCTTCCGCCAACAAAGTGCCCGTTGTTGGATCACGGTATGTCGTCATACTTATGTGACAGTCCGGCGGCTGCGTTTTCACAGACAGATCTAATACTGCCCTACGCCAAAGGCGCTGTAATTCTTCTTTGAATAACGCTACCAAGATCGCCAGGAAAGTTATTGCCGCACCAACCCATACAGCCAATTCAGACTCAGTCAAGTTCAATTTTTCTAAGCACATTTATATAGTCCTCTAACAATTTAATAGACGAAATTCCTATTTGTTTCTGATCGGTTCTTCTAAGTCCACTTTATTACCACTTTTCGTCTTTGCCGTCTACAGATTTGTTGATTCTGTTTCGTTTTTTCCTTTACAATAACAGAAAGTTTAGAAAGAGGGCTCTGAAGAACTATTTTGGGCTCTCTTGATTACGCAGATTTCCAAAAGAAGATTCCACAACAATCTCCTTATTTTCTGGGGAGCTCTAATCGGTGTAATCTTTATGTAATCCGTGTAATCAGAGATGCCCGTCCTCGGAGGATGAGATTGGTTGGATTTCGACTCGCAAGGATAACCTGCTTTGTAATTCTCCTGGCCCTTGCTGTCTTTAGTCCTATGCTTCTTGGTCAAGAGTTCAGGCGGGCGCTCCCGGGAAGAACCTTTTCTTTTCCGCAGGATCATTTTTCTCATCCTGAATTTAGAACTGAGTGGTGGTATTATTCCGGCCATCTTTACAGTCAAGAGAAGAGATCGTATGGCTATCAGCTCACTTTTTTCAGAACGGGTTTTAACAGGGAAGCAAAACATCAAAGATCCAATTGGTCCATTCAAGACCTTTATTTTGCCCACCTTGCCATCACGGATGAATCGAGAGGCAAGTTTCAGTATCTTGAGAAGATCAGCCGCGGAAGCTTAGGAGAGGCCGGGGCTTATCCTTATAAAAAAGGAGAAAAAACCTTTCGGATCTGGATCGAGGATTGGTCAATTGAAAGCAAAGGTCTTGGGATACAGAACCACGTTCTCAAAGCCGGAGATAAAACTTTTGGAATTGAGCTGATGCTTGCACCAGATGCAAACCCTGTCATCCATGGGCAAAATGGGATCAGTCAGAAAGCTGAAGGAGAGGGATATGCCTCGCACTATTACTCCATCCCTTGGTTGAAAACGGAAGGAAAAATCTTTCTGCAGAACAAAGGGGTTCCTGTCCAAGGAATTAGCTGGATGGACCATGAGTTTGGCTCGTTTCAACTCCGGGAATACCAGGTTGGATGGGATTGGTTCAGCATTCAACTAGATAACAAGATGGAGCTGATGTTTTATCAGATCCGGCACAAGGACGGGAAAATAGATCCTTATTCAAGCGGAACCATCACCCTTCCCGATGGAACATACCAGCACTTATCTAAAAACGAATTTCAGATTGAAGTCCTGGATCACTGGAAAAGTTCAAAGAGCGGAGCCGTCTATCCTTCCAAATGGAGGGTAAGAGTCCCCGGTCATCGGATTGATTTGATCATTTCCCCAACTGTTAAAGATCAGGAATTGATTACCAAGGAATCCACTCGAGTGACCTACTGGGAGGGAAGTGTCAAGGTGGATGGGAGATACCGGGGCGAACCCATCAACGGCGCGGGCTATGTCGAATTAACCGGATACACCGAGCCCCTTTCCGGGAAGATTTGATCCGGCGATGAGCCCTTGCGCTTCTGAAACGCGATACAGCAGGAACCATTTCCTCTTGTGACAAAAAATGTCCTCTTCTGCATTCTGCCCAAGATTCTCCATTTCAGCTAATCCCTTAGAATTCCTCTAGTTCTGCTGTCAACCGCCACCTGGCATTGAATTTGCGTAAAGCAACAGGAACTACTTTGCCCCAACCGTTTGGAAGAAAAATGGTCGTCAAGGTCTCGTTGCAACGACATAAGGCTAATCTCTCTCCGAGGTATGATCTCCTCCTTAACAGGTATCTTTCGGAAATCCTGCCACGCAAAGTGGTACCCATGTCTTCGGTGCATCTGTTACCCGTCTCCCCGGTCTATACAAGAGGGACGCGTGGGAGGTAAAGAGTGGACATAAGCGGAGTCGATATTTCTCCCGCTTCCCGAGCCTTGTCTGTCCGGAACTTCCTGGGGGTTCTTCAGAGGGAGATAGCGGGGTAAGTTTTGGCGACACTAAGCCAGAGAAATCAAAACGAAGGAGGTGGGAAAAGGTCAATAAGTTATTATAATTTTTGCTCTTAGTGACCGAATATTTCAAATCAAATTAAGAGGAGGGAAACAAAAAATGAAACGATTCCTGATCAATCTAAGCTTCGCGCTCTTGCTTTTGCTTGGCAGCAGCGGACAGATTCAAGCGGTTACGATCCCAGCAGTTACGACCATTGATACGACCCCCGACTGGGATGGAAAAACTACCATTCAAGCGTTTGGTTACCCAGACACCGCAACTTACGGTCAGGTGGTTACAGTACCCGTGACCGGGGACAATGTGCTTCAGAGTTTTTCCTTCTATATGAAGTTACCCAATACTTGCACTTTCAGGGGTTACGTTTATGCATGGGATGGGACAAAGGCAACAGGGTCAGCTCTGTACGAAAGCCCGACCGGGGCGACCAAAGGTTCTGGCAACTTTGAAGAAGTTCATTTTGAAACGGGCGGGGTCGCAATGACTCCGGGTGCTCAGTATGTTCTTTTTGCGAGCACATCCAAAGACGCAGGGTCAGGATCTGGTCCATGGGGAGCAATTTACCAAGATGTGTATCCCGGGAGTGGGAACACTTTTGTATTTCTCAACAATGGCACTGATACATCAGCATGGACATCGCTGTCCTGGACCGTAATATCTTCTTCTTATGATTTGGCATTCAAAGCTACCTTTGTGAAGCCTAACCGAAAAATCCTCTACTGGGTTGACGAGGTAATGGGGACCAATTATATTGGAGAGGCTCTTCTAAATTTGGCAAATACCTTTTCCGTCTCTATAACCGCTGCGACAAATCTGCCCGATTTCGAAAGCAAAGTTGCTGCAGGGGGATGGGATCTGGTTGTTCTTTCGGTCCAATCTAGTTTTTTATCCTTTTCCTCACCGAATTTCAATGCTTATGTTTCTAAAGGAGGAAAGGCCATCCTTGCAGATTGGACAGAGGATGCCACAAGAGGGGCACTCTTCGGAGTCACTTATACAGGAAATGATAATCAAAACGTCATCACGATTACTGACGATCTCCTTTTAGAGGGAGTGACCAACCCTATGTCTCTGACCAGTCCTGGCTGGGGCATATTCAGTATGGGGATGGCCGGTACCACCGGCATCGTGGCCGCAACTTTTCCGAACGGAGATGCTGCTATTGTCGTGGGAGCAAAAGGAAAAACCATCATTAACGGTTTTCTTGCAGATACCCCTACGTCCGGTGTTGCTCTCTTCGAGAATGAAATTCTCAGTCTATTACCATTAACCGTAACTTCTGCAAACGGCGGGGAGAGAGTGCCTGCAGGCGGCGTCTTTAATCTGACGTGGATACCTGGCACTGCTCTGGGCTACACTGTTTCCTATTCAACAAAGGGTACCGCGTTCAAGGTACTGGCAAACCAATATGGAAATGCTTATGAGTGGTCGGTACCCCTCCAAACGGATAACCAGCCAAATTGCATGATCAAGGTAGTCAGTTATGGTCCAAACGGCGTGAAACTCGGTCAGGATCAATCGGATCGGGTATTTACCATCGAGGTGGTGAAGCAGGTTTTGCCCAACGGAGGAGAAACGTGGACGTCAGGTAGTCAGTATGGCATCCTATGGACAACGAATGGAACAATGGCTACCGTCGCAAATGTGCAATTGTTTTATGCGATAGACGGTGGAAGGACATGGAAAACGATTAATACTCTCACCGGCAATCCGGGCTACTATCTTTGGACCGTGCCGACGGCAGGGACTGTTCCTATGACAAAATGTAAAGTGAAGGTCGTTCTTAAAGATGCCATTGGGACAACTCTCGGCAGTGACGTCAGTGACGGTCTTTTCACAATCGTGCCGTAAAAGTTGACAGAAGGGATTGACGACAAGGGCTGGGGGATGAACTTCCGGCCCTTGTTATTTTTGACTACCTTTTTTTCAGAACGGAACCCCTTTTCGGGAAAATCTGATCCGCCAGCAACTCAATTGTTTTAATATTTGAAATAATTTAGAATGGTATTGGTTCATAGAGAAGACCTCTGACAAGCTCTCGCTATACAGATTTCTCATCCGAAGAAAAGTAAAGAACATTGCAAAGCTAACGGGGGTTAGTTTTATTGAAGCTCGGGACGAAGTTGACGCTTTATCTCTCCTTGATTATTGTCGTCGTGCTTTCAGGATATGGCTATCTTAATACTTTATCCCGTCGGGAGATTCTCCTGACAAGGATGAAGACAGAGGTGAGAAGTACCACTCAAGCCCTCAAGGTGTCGCTCGAGGCAATTCAGCTGCCGGAGGAAATGAAGTATATCCAGAGCCTGATCGATGCCGTGAGCGAAAATGGAAAAACTTTGGATGTCGTCGTTTACTACCCCGAGGAAAACCTCATCTTTCATAGTCATTCTCTAGAGAGAGGTGTTGAACCTTATTTGGATCTGATCAGGAGATCGATTCGAGAAGATCGTCCCCAAGAGGAATTTAACACCCGTCTAAAAATTCCAATGTTTTCTTACACCCTTCCTTTCAAAGAAAGAACTGGGCACATTGGAGGTGTTTCCACTCTTCGACACACCTCCTTGATAGAGAAGGAAATTGGCAAATCACAATGGTCTATTTTCATTACGATCTTTGTGCTCATTTGCGGGACGTTGGTTTTGATCCTTTTAGGCACAAGGAGATGGGTGACACACCCCATCTCCAAACTCATGGACGGAATCAAGCATTTGTCAAAAGGGGATCTCGGTCACCAGATTGATTTGGGAAGAAAAGATGAGCTTTCCCAATTGGCTCAAGCCTTCAATCAAATGGCAGTAGACCTGAGAATGGCCCGGGAGCGGATCTTGCGGGAAGCTGAAACCAAATTAGAACTGGAGAGGAGTCTTCGGCAATCGGAGAAACTCGCGACCATCGGTCAATTGGCTTCGGAGCTGGCTCACGAGATCGGGACGCCTCTCAACATTATCCATGGAAGAGCAGAGTTGATGCAAAAAAGACTGGGAGAAAATGAGGAGACCCATCACTATTTGGATATTATCCTTCGCCAAACCGAGCGCATTACAAAGATCATTCAACAACTTCTCGGGTTTGTGAGGAGAAAGAAATCGGAATGGTTGGATTTAAATGTCAAGATCATTTTAGAGAACACCCTTGATCTTCTTGACCAACAGATTCAGAAACAGAGTGTGAGCGTGGTCAAGGATATGCAGGATAACCTTCCAGCTGTGATCGGAAACCCGGATCAACTCCAACAGGTCTTCTTAAACCTCATCCTTAATGCAATACAATCGATGCCCGATGGGGGGAAGCTTTTTCTTTCAGCTTCGACGAAAGAGATCTCGAAAGAGGGGCTGGAGGGGGGCCGGAGGCCATATGTGGAAGTATGCGTGG
>Ga0187780_10002087_pt1 | contig 15063 bp, 22 predicted proteins | sample 1015_Q2_SP10_20__FD_132429 | JGI IMG/M metagenome (GOLD analysis project Ga0187780, IMG submission 132429) | Tropical peat soil microbial communities from peatlands in Department of Meta, Colombia - 1015_Q2_SP10_20_MG | ecosystem: Environmental > Terrestrial > Soil > Wetlands > Peat | place... | reverse complement strand
GCTTGTACGGATCGCCGCTCTGACCTTGCCGGCCCGCCCGCCGCGGAGTGTTCGGCCTGGGATCGGCCAAGTCGCCGACCAGCTGCTCGACGCGGTAGCGCGGGAGCTGCAGGTCAGCCTCGATGATCCGCGCGTGCGCGCCGGTCTTTCCGTTGATCGTGCCGGCGAGACGCATCACCCGCGAGCGCTCCGCGCACGCCGGGTCTGCCACGTTCGGCTTGCCGTCCTCACCGACCCCGAGCCGACGAATGATGCGCAGGTTGGCGCGTTCGATCGGCTCGACCAGTTCGCCCGTCCTCGTCACCGTGCGCGTCGCCGGCGACGGCTGGGTCAGCTTCCAGTAGGCGTGCACGCCGCCCGAACCTCCGCTGTCCACCAGTAGGTGGCACGGGCGCTCGGCGAGGAAAGCCCACAGCGCGTGCAGCTGACCGGGCTCGTCGACGTCGACCCATAACCACCGGCTCGCGCAGACGGCGTGCTTGTCGCCTCGCCGCATGTACCGCGCCGCCGGGGCGAGGAAGACCTCCTCGTCCCGGTCGGCGTGGCGGGCCGCGAGCTCGAGCAGCGGCTCCCGCCAACCATCTCCGCGCGACCCGCCGCCGGGAATGAAGTGGTCGGCTCGCCGGCGCGTCGTGATCTGCAGCCGGCCGTCACGCCGCACCCCGGCGGCCAACTCGACCAAACCCTCCGTGTCCTGGTGAAGCAGCCCGATCTGCAGCGAGCGGTGACGCTCGGGCGGCAGCTCGCCGGTGAAGGTGCGCCCGTCAGCCAGTCGGATGCGGCACCGCAGCCCGGCGGGTGCGCTACGGGTGCGCTGCGGAGCGCGGGCGGCGGTCGCTGTGGGCATCTGCTCCTCCCTGCTCAGGTATGGCCTCGCCAGGCCCGCGCCCCGGTGCCGCGACGAAGCGGCCGGCGGTGAGGTAGTCGCGTGCGACCGCCTCCGCTTGCGGTTCAGCGTCCACGACCCCGTCGAGCGTCTCGATCACGCGGTCCTCGCGGGCGCAGGTGTCGAGCACCTCCCAGTCACCCACCACCGTCCGACGCACCAGGATCTCGTGCCTCACCCCGGTGGCGGCGTGGTGCGTCAGCGCAGTCACGGTCGCGCTTCTCCTTCGCGGTGATCACCGGAGCGGCTCACGTCGGCTGCCTCCTCAAACCGCGCGGCCACCGCCAGGAGCGCCCCCGCCTGCTCGGCGAACAGCCCGGGCAGCGGCCCCTCGATCGAGATGAACGCGGTCGCGGCATGGAGCGGCACACCGGCCGCGTCCTCGAGCGCCGCCGCGCTCTCGGCGAACAGCCGCCCGATGTTCACCTGCTGCGCGAGCACCGCCCGCGCCCGCCCGGCGCGCTGGCAGGCCAGCTGCTCGTAGAGCCCCTCTACGTTGCCCGGCCAGTCGTCAGTCATCACCGGGCACCGCGTCGCACAGCCGATAGCCAACGCCCCATACGTTGACCACGAGCCGCCGGTCGCTGCCCTCGCACAGCTTGCGACGGAGCCGGCACGCGTGGCTGTCAAGCGTCCTGCTGCGCGAGTCGGGCCAGTAGCCCCAGACGTCCCGAAGCAGCTCCTCGCGGGTGAACACGCGGTGCGGCTCCCTGGCCAGGGTGACCAGCAGTTGGTACTCGGTGCCGGACAGATCTACCGGCCGCTCCCCCACCCGCACCTCGCGCGAGTGCACGTCGATCAGGACCGGCCCGGCTTGCAGCATCCGCCGGCCGCGCCGGCTCGTCTGCGAGCGGCGCAGCACCGCGCCGATCCGGGCGCGCAGTTCCGGATAGGCGAATGGCTTCTTGATGACGTCGTCGCCACCACGCTCGAGCAGCCGGATCCGCTGCAGCCGGTCGGCGTCGCGGCTCAGCACGATCATCGGTCTCTCCGGCTCGACGTGCCCGGCGATCCCTTCCCCGGACCGGACCGCGTCGAGCAGCTCGAGCGTCTGCCCGTTGACGTCGACCACGATCAGATCCGGGTGCGCCGTCGACAGCAAGGCGAGCGCCTTCACGCGGTCGGGCGCGACCAGCACCCGATAGCCATCCGCCTTCAGGTTGTCCTGCAGAAACGCACGGGTCGCGTCGTGTTCCTCGGCCAGCAGGATCGTGGCCTCGGTCGGGTCGGACATGAGTCCTCCTCTGTCTGTGAAGTAGGCGTGGGCCGCCGAGCGCGCGCGAACGACGCCCGGCGGCGAAGGTGATTGGGTTGGTCGAGCTGTCACGGCGTCCTGCGTGGTGCGAGCTCGGCCGCGGTGAACGGAATGGGAGCGCTAGGCGAAGCGCTGCTCGCCGGTCTCCCATGGCGCGGAGATGGGGTCCTGCGCCGAGAACCACTCGGGGATCCGGTTCAGTTGCCGGCGCTCGCGCCGGCAACGGCGGGCCCGCTCGTAGGGGCCGTCGTCGCCGATCACCGGCGCGGCGTGCTCGACCAACGACAGCGTTTCGAGCAGGTCGGCCGCGACCGGCTGCGACGGGTCGTACTCCTCGCCGCGCTCACACGCGAGCGCAGACAGGGTCCTGGTTGACAGGGTGTGCATGGAGTAACCTCCTGTGTGTCCGGCCCTCGCGGCTTTGCGAAGAGATTTCGCGAGGGCATGGGTTTTCACGGCCGTCCCGCGTAAACGGGGCGGCCGTTCGTGTTTGTTGAAACTGCTGTTTGCGGCGTCGCGGATGGACCGCTGTCGCCGGTAGGGCTACGCTGCTTGGCCGTGCGCTACCTCGAGCAGCAGTCGATGTTCATTCCGCCGATGCTGCTCACTTCGGGCGCGCTGCCGAGCGGCGACGCGTGGACGTTCGAGGTGAAGTGGGACGGCTGCCGCGCGCAGCTTCGCTACGACGGACGTTCCGTTTCGCTGCGCACGCGCAACGGCCGCGAGTGCACGGCGGACTTCCCCGAGCTGGCGGAGATCGCCGGCGTGCTCGGCAAGCGTCGGGTCACGCTCGACGGCGAGCTGGTCTGCCTCAGGCCGGATGGTCAGCCCGACTTCGCCCAGCTGCGTCGCCGGCTCAGCGGTTCAACTACGCGACGACGTCCGGCGATGCTCCAAGCGTTCGATCTCCTTCACCTCGACGGTAACTCGACTCGCGCCCGCCCGTACGCTGAGCGGCGATCCCTGCTCGAGGAACTGGCCCTCGACGGGCCTGCCTGGCGAACGCCGGCGAGCGTGGTGGTCGAACGGAGCGAGGATTTCGTCGCCCGGGTCGAGGAACTCGGGCTCGAGGGCGTCGTCGCCAAGCGCCTCAGTTCGACCTACCTTCCCGCGCGCCGATGCACGGCGTGGGTCAAGCGGAAGCTCCGCCGTGAGGAGCGGCTCGCTGTCACCGGCGTCCGCCGCAACCGGGACGGACACGTGGACGCGATCTTCGTCGCACGCCGCCAAACCGACGGTTCATTCACCCGCGCCGGCGCCATCGAACTCGGCCTCCACCGTGAGCTCGTCGAGCGCCTCGAGATCCGCCTCGCCGAACTGCCGGCACGTCGGCGAGGCGTGGTCGCGTGGTATCCGGCCGAGGTGTCCGTGGTCGCGTCGCTGCACGGACTGCACGATGGGCCCGTGCGCGATGCGATCTTGCGCCAGGTCGTAGAGGTCTGAGATCGGACACTCCCTGGCAGCCCGCTGGTGGCAGGCGTAGCCTCCGCAACTGCCTGGGAGCCCGCGCTAGGACGTACCGTGTGCCGAGTGGATCTCACACCCCTGGCGGTGGAGTTACTCGACGGGCTGCCCGCTAATCGCACGCTGGGACTAACGGTCGTCGAGGCTGTCGACGGTATCGGGCGGGTCGTGTTACCCGTGAGCGAAGGCACGCGCAATGTCATCGGGGCTTTGCACTCGAGCGGTGTCGCGGCGCTGGCGGACGCGCGGCCCTCGCTGCGGTGCTCTCCGTAGCGCCCGATGAAGCCACCGCACGTCGGTTGCAGCCACTCGGCGCCCGGGCGCGCCTCACGTTTCAGCGCCCGATCCGCGGAACCGCGTTCGCTACCTGCGAGTTAGACCCTAGTGGCAGAGCCGCGCTCGCCCGTCTGTGGGAAGGCCGAGACGAACGGGCCCGCTTCACGACCCTCACAACGATCGACGGCGACGAGGCACCAGGCGCGGCCACGGCGAGTTCGACTGGATCGTTCGCCTTGCGCCAGGCTAGAACGCCCGAGCCAAGGCATCCGGCGAGCTGACCACTCCGGATCCGGGGTTTGGTCGGCAGTCACAGCTCGGGCGGCTCCCACTCCTCGAGCGCCCGGCACAGCTCGACGAGGCGCCGGCGGGTCGCCAGCGCGAGAAGCGCCTCCCGTCCCGCCGACGGGCACGGTCCCGCGAGGGTGGAAGCGGCGCTCAGGATGAGGTGCGCCTCCCGCGCGTCCGGCGGCGGCCGAACCTCGCCCACGTATCGGGCCGCCCACCTGACCGCGGCGGCCTCCGTCTGCGGGGCGCGAGCCCGCGCGAAGACGAGCAGCACAAGCAGCGCGTCGGCGAGCGACAACCTCGGGAGCTCGGCCGCCGCGGCGACCACGATGTTGGGATTGCCGGTCTTCACCGCCCTCGCGAACCTCGAGACGGCATGCCCCTGAGAGGTCATCGGCGATTTCGGGGCGCGGTCGGCGGCACGGCGTCATTCTGACGCATGGGGCGAACGTACGTTCGTGAGTGGGCAGGTCCTCCCAAGCTTGGCGCGCCCGCTCGGACCGTCGGTAGCCTCGGAGGCGATGCTCGTGCTGCTCGACCGTGATCAGCTCGAAGAGGTGCTGGCGCGCCGTCGCGCCTGGGGCGCCGACAAGCTCGACGAGGTATGGGAGGGCGTCCCTCATCTGGGGCAGCAGGTCGGCCGCCACCCAGGACTCCAGCAGCGGCTCGCGCTCCTCCTCGGGGGCGCCGCGGAAGAGCGTGGCCTGGTCGCCGTGCTGGGCGCATATGAGCCGTGTCCGCCCGGTTCGCCGTCCGGCGCGAGCGGGGTGCGCGTGCCTGGCGACAGCGCCGGGACCGCGCCTCTGGCTGTCGAGATCGTCGACGCCGACGATTGCGAGGAGCGGCTGTCCATGCTCGCCGCGGACCGGATCGACGAGGTGGTGCTGGTCGATCTCGGCGCTCGCACCGTCCGCTGGCTGGCGCTCGCCGACGGCGAGTACCGGCCTACCGCCGCCAGCCGTCTGATCGACGTCCGGCCTGCCGCGCTCGCCGAGTCGATCACCTGGCCGAGCGACCCGACGGGTAGGCATCGGCAACTCAGGGCGTCCACGTCCCCCGTGCTTCTACTGGTCCGGATACCGCCCGTGAAGGCGTTTGTGAGCGCGTTCGTAGACGCTGCGTATCCCGCGCCGGGGATGGCGCTCGCCAAACGCGAGCATCACGAAGTACGGCCCTTCCTCGTCCGTCCTCGGCGAGAGGACGAAACCGAACGGGCGCTGCGACGCCGGCGCATCCGTGATCGGCACGTACAGCTTGAACTGGCCCGCCAACCGGGACCCGTCCGGGCCAGGCTCGACGCAGCGCAACACATCACTGATCGCGACGCCGAGCCTCTCCAGGCGGGGACGCTCGCGTTCGGCAGCGATCCGCCCGGTCGAGCGTCGCTCCAAGCGCTCGACCTCATCGCCCCAGACACTCGGACTGATCCGCACGGGCACACGGACCTCGCCGCGGCCCCGTGTTCTCAAGGTCACCCCTCGCCGTCGGCGGGCACGTCACCGAAGTACTGCTCGAACTCCTCGCTGGTCAGGGGGCGGCCGCCGAACTCGGCGAAGACCTCGTCCGCGCTCTTGGTGATCGCCGGCTCGAGCGTGACGCCGCCCTCCTTGTCGGAGACGACGTCGTAGCGGCGACCATCGATCTCGACGACATCGCCGATGTGGACATCGAGCTTTTTCGCGGTGACGGCCATCGAGGTCATGGTAGTCCGCCCGGCGTCTCGTGTTCTCGTCTGCCGCTGATCCTTCGCATCGCCCCGATCAGCCCGACATGCCCGACGGCGTGCGCGAGCTGGGCCCGCCACGCCGGATCTAGATGCGGGAGCAGGTCCAGCTCGCCGGCGTCGTACGCCCGGTGATGGACACGACAGGCGGGGATCACGCAAAGGGGGTCTCCGCGCCCGCCCGTCGATCGGGGATCAGGTGCGCGGGTCGATCCGGCGATCGGTCCCGCAGACGATGCAGCTCCGCCCGGCGACCGCTGCGCGCTGGGCGTCCGTGGCCACCATCGAGGGAGTTCGCTGCAGCGATGAGCTCCGCTGTAGCGGCTTCCGGGCGCGCAGCTTGGCGCGCCGGCGAAGCGGTGTCCGCTTCATCCGATTCTCCTTTCAAGGTATGAGCGAGATCAGCTGCCGCGACCCGCTAGCGGCCACCGGTGGCGCCAGCCCGAACCGCTCGCGCTGGGTCAAGAACGTCCTCACGCGCGCGCTCGCAGCAGCTAGCTGCAGCCGCGTTTACGCGGGACCACGGAGCGACGGATCAGTTCTTAGCCGCTCCTGACGCGCTGCTTAGCGTCCTCACATCCGGGAACCGCATCCTTGCTGTATGCACCCTGGCTACTGCCCCCAATGCGGCGAGCGCGTCACGCCATACGCCGCCGGCTGCGCCCTGTGCGGTGCCGATCTTGACCCCAAGCGCTGGCAGAAGCCGGTGTCCGCCCGTCAGCGACTGGCGATTCGGATGCCCGCCGGCTTGCGCCGCGCCGTCCGTGGACGCGACGCGGTTCGGGTCCGGGACTCGTTGTAGCCAGCGGCTCGCGTTCGAGCTGACCGGCCGGCCGGCGACGAGCGGCAGGGGTTCCCGCCTAAGCTTGGTCCCGATGGCCGAGCCTGACGAACTCCTCACTGTCGCGGAGATCGCGGCGGAGCTGAAGATGAACCAGCAGTCGATCCGCAATTGGATTTTCAGGACAGCTTCCGACGTTGTCCCTTAGCCTGGTTGATGTTGTGGACGGTGCATGGACTCACCGTCGGATGCCGCGGTGGCGCACGAACTGCCCGGTGTTGCCGCACGTTCTAACCGGCCGACGGTTCGGTGTCGTGTTTCCGCGTTGCGGCATCATCGAGGCGGATCCAACGGTTACTATCGTCGCCGATCGGGCTGAATGGGAGAGAGTGATTCGTCGGCGCTCTTCGCGATCGTTATCGATCGTGGGCGCGGCCGCGGGGCAGGATACGTTGGATGATGATCGTCCGCGCGGCGATGTCGAGTTCGACGATCACGCGCCAGTCACCGACCCGCAGCCGCGACTCTGGGCGGCCCTTGAGCGTTCGCAGGTCGGCGCTTCGCGGATCGGTGGCGAGGCGATCGATCGCAGCGAGAACTCGCTGCCTGACCTGCGGATCGAGCCTTCCGAGATCTCTGTCAGCGCGCCGTTCGAATTCAACCGACCACGGCTCTGCGGTCACGTATCGCCGTGCTTGCGCATGATCTCGGCGTAGGAGATCCGCGGCACGCCTCCGGCGCGATCGTCCTGCACCTCGGCGAGTGCCTGCTCATCAGCAGCAGTGATCGGCTCGTCGTCCTCGGGCGCGTCGCGGAAGGCTGAGATCATCGGCCCGCCCGACCCACCCCCGTGCGAAGACCGCGACGAAGCGAGCGGGAACGATCACGCATCCGGCGGGAGTGGCGATCAGCCCAGAGCGGGCTCATTGGGCGAGGCGCTCAAGCAGGCACTGGAGCAGGCGCGTGGCGGTCAGGTCGAGCAGCTCGACGCGGACATCGACCTGCAGCAGATGCTCGCCGGCGTGGCAGTCCGCCGCGAGGAGAGCCCCTCGGGCCGCTCGGGACGCGGGACCGGGATGCCGACCGGCCGGATGCCCAACCGAGGCGTCGACCCCACCCTTCGTTGAAGATCGAGTAGACGACCGCCAACACGGCGTCAAGCCGTTCTGGCAACAGGTGGGCGGGAGGGACCGCGAACGGGATGCCGGCATCGCGGATCTTGTGTTTGGCGCGCGTGAGCCGCTTGCTCATCGTCTCGAACGGCACCAGGAACGCGCGCGCGATCTCCTCAGTCGACAGCCCGCCCAGCGTGCGCAGCGTAAGGCCCACCTGCGCGTCGAGCGCCAGCGCCGGATGACAGCACGTGAAGATCAGCTCAAGCCGCTCGTCCAGAAACGTCGTGGTCTCGTCCATGGTGTGCTCCGCTTGGTCTGCAAGCTCGCGCTCCAGCTGCTCGGTTTTGGCCGCCAATGTCCGCTCGCGTCGGACGCGATCGATCGCCCGATTGCGCGCGGTGGTGATCAGCCAGCCGGTCGGGTTCGCGGGTTCTCCGTCATGCGGCCAACGCTCTGCGGCGAGTGCGAATGCCTCCTGGGTGGCGTCCTCGGCCAGTCCGATGTCGCCCAGGTAGCCGATCAGCGACGGCAGGACGCGCCCCCATTGATCGCGGAAGACCTGCTCAAGCACTGACCAGCGGCTCCTCCAATACCGGCCTGACTTCGATCGCGACCGCCGCGGAGAGCTCCTTCAGCTCGCCAGCGACGGCGAGCGCGGTGTCGAGGTCGTCCGCTTCGACGACGATCAGACCGCCCAGGACGTCCTTGCTGTCGACGAATAGCCCGTCAGTCAGGAGCGTCTTGCCCTGCTCGTGGCGCACGGTCGTAGCCGTGTCCGCGTCCCGCCGTCGCAGCCCGGTCGAGACGTTCGGGCGCTCCAGCACCGCGGCGATCCCAGCGTTGATCCGGCGCCGCTCTTCCTCTGGCACCCGGTCCGGTATCTCGGTGTTGCGGTAGGCCAAGATTGCGTATCGCATCTCGTCTCCCTTTTCGCTAGGTGGACGCCTCTTAGACGAAAAGCGCGCCCACAGACGGACACCTTCGCTGATTTCTTGGCCCCTGTCCGTCCAGCTCCCGTCCGTTCGTCACCACGGCAAACCGCCGAAGGAGGATCGATGTCCAACACCCCCGCCCCCAGCCCGAACGCCTCACAGCTCCATCGCACCTACGGCGCCCCGCCGAATCTCGTCTGGGAGATGCTGACCACCCCCTCTGGCCTTGAGGAATGGATGATGCCCGACGGCTTCGAGAGCCGGGTGACCCAGCTCGAGCTCAAGCCCGGCGGCCGGCTGCGCTACGCCTTGACCGCGTCCGCACCCGAACAGGTCGCATTCGTGCAAGACCTCGGCCTGGCGCTGTCAAGCGAGTTTCAAAGGACTTACACCGAAGTCTCTGCGCCGAGCCGTCTCGCGTACCTGTCGGTGATCGACTTCATCCCCGGCGAGCAGCCCTACGAGCACCTGACGGTCGTTGAGATCGAGCCGGCCGGCAACCGCACGACGCTTGCCATGACGCTCGATCCCCTTCACGACAAGACGTGGACCGAGCAATACCGCGACCACCGCGACGGCGAGCTCGACAAGCTCGCGGCCGCGATCGAGCGACGCTCAGGCAGCGCTTGCGTGTCCGTCTGAGCACCGCCCGTTCGTCACCTACATAGAACCGGCCGGCGGCGCGCCGGCCGCGACTCAAGGAGCAGCGATGACGTACACATCGCCCCAAAGCCGCCGCCTCGGCTGGGTGGTTGGTCTCACCTCGACGGCCCACTTTATGGTCGTCCTCGACGCGCTGGTCGTGATCACTGCGCTGGCGCGGATGCAGCGCGACCTGCACGTCGGCCTCTCCTCGCTGCAATGGACGATCAACGCGTACGGGATCGCGTTCGCCGCCGGGATCATCACCGCGGCCGCGCTCGGCGACCGCTTTGGCCGCCGCCGCGTGTTCAACACCGGCTTGGCGCTGTTCACGCTCGCATCGGCGGCCTGCGCGCTGGTGCCCGGCGGGTCAGAGATGATCGTCGCCCGGACGGTGCAAGGGCTCGGCGCGGCCGTCGTGCTGCCGCTCAGCCTCACGATCCTGACGACGGCGTTCCCGCCCGAGAAGCGAGGCATGATCGTCGGCGTGTACGGCGGGCTCTCCGGTCTCGCGGTCGCGCTCGGGCCGATCGTCGGCGGCGTGATCACGCAAGCGATCGACTGACACTCGATCTTCTGGCTCAACGTCCCGCTCGGGCTCACGGCCGTGCTGCTCGGCACGCGACTACTACCGGAAAGCCACGGTGCCCCGGAGCGCCTCGACCTCGCCGGCGTCGGGCTCGTCACCGCGGGCGTCGTCGCGCTCGTCTGGGCGCTGGGCCGCGCCAACCAGGTCGGCTGGGCGAGCGCCAAGATCGTCGCTTGCCTCGCCGGCGGCACCCTGCTGATCACCCTGTTCGTGTGGTGGGAGCACCGGACCGCGGAGCCGATGCTGCCGCCGGCGCTGGCCTCAAGCCGCCAGTTCGCGATCGGGAACCTCACGACCTACTCCTGCACGGCGCAACCTTCGCCACCGCGTTCTTCGTAACCCGGGACTTCCAGTTCGCCCGCGGCTACTCGCCACTCGGCACAGCGCTGCGGCTGCTGCCGTGCTTCGCCACCCCGATGCTCGTCGCGCCACTCGCCGGCGCCCTCTCGGACCGGATCGAAGCCGCCCGATCATGACCACCGGGATCACGCTCCAGGCACTCGGGGTCATCTGGACAGCCGCCCGCGGCTCGCTGGCGACCAGCTGGATCGAGCTCGACGCCGCCCTGCTCCTCGCTGGCATCGGAGTGTCGATGGCCCTCCCCACCGTGCCAGCTGCAGTGCTCGACGCGGTCGCCCCGCACGACATGGGCAAGGCGTCCGGGATCAACTACATGGCCCAGCGCTTCGGCACCATGTTCGCGCTCGCGATCGCAAGCGCGGTGTTCGCCGCGCACGGCCACCTCGGCAGCCCCGCCGCGGTCACCGCCGGCTTCAGGCCCGCGATGTGGACCTGCGCCTGCTTCGCCGTCCTCGCCGCGCTGTGTGCCATCGCGATGGCCCCATCGCGGCCCCACGCCAAGTCACACGCCCAGCCGGCAGATGTGCCAGCCGCCGGATGAACCCAACCACAAGCACCAACCAGCGGCTGCCAACCTACAAGCCACCGCAGTACACCGCAAACGAGGAGGCAGGTAGATGACACACATGGACCCTGGCATTCGTTTCCCTGGCGAGTCCGAGGAATACCGTCGCGAACGCAACCAGCTACTGCAAGCCGAGTCCGAGTTGCGGCGCCAGATCGAAACGGTCGCCGCGCAGCGTCGTGCGCTGCCCCCCGGCGGCGTCGTTCCCGACGACTACCGCTTCGAGGACGTCTCAGACAGCCGCGAGGTGCGGTTCAGCGAGCTGTTCGCGGCGGGCAAGGACACGCTCGTGATCTACAGCTTCATGTTTCCGCGCTATTCGGGGGACACGCGACCGGGACCCGCGGAAGGTGAGACGGCGAAGCTGCCGCTGGCCGAGACTCCGTGTGCGTCGTGCACCTCGATTCTTGACTCGCTCGACGGCGCCGCTCCTCACCTCGACCGGGTGATCAATCTCGTCGTGATCGCAAAGTCAGATCCCGAGCAGATCCGCAACTTCGCGCGCGAACGGGGCTGGACGCACCTGCGGCTGCTGTCCTCGCGAGGCAACACCTACAACCGCGACTACAACGCCGAGACGCCGGAGGGCGAGCAGATGCCGATCCTGAGCGCGTTCGTCCGCGACGGCGACCAGTTCCGCCACACGTGGTCCTCGGAGCTCATGTACGCACCGCGCGAAGAGGGTATGGAGGCGCGCCACGTCGATTCCATCTGGCCGATCTGGAACGTGCTCGACGTGACGGCGGAAGGTCGCGCCAATGCGTCGGGCATCCCGTCGCTGCGCTACGACTGAGCGCCGAGTGGCTGCTCCTCGGAGAACGCCTCCATCGCGCGGCCGCTGCACGAGAGCCGTGTTGTGTCGTCGACGTGGACACCTCCTTTCGTGCCGCGACGCGAACCTCGTCCGGACTACACGAGCGGCCTGCATCGCGCGGATACCGGGGCGCTCCGCCAACCGCCTCCGCCCGAGCCGCGGGCGCCCAACCAAGAGGCGCCCTTTCCGCGCGAAGCGGGTGCGCCGCCCGCAGCGGCCTGATGCCTGCGCCGACACGAACGCGGGTCTCTGGGCTATGGCGCCACCACTGCCACGTATCGGTCCGTCATTGCTCCTTCGCCGCGTTGCGGAAGCGAGGCCTCGGAATGCTGTTTGTCGTCCTGCTGGAGAGCGAGATCAGCGACCGTGTTGTCTGATGCTCGGGCAGGGTGAGCAGAGGTCAGCCTCCCCGCTTCTGGCGCATCGAATAGACCCTGCGGAGACGGCGTTTCGCATTGGGCGGACGGCGCCGCCGGAAGCAGCGACACGAACTAGCGTTGCGCTACTCGCGGGCGGTGGGTGTGGGAGGGTTATCGGATGCCGTGGGCCCCCGAGCTTTTCTCTGCGCCGGTGCTGGCGCGATTGGAGGAACAGCGTCAGCACAAGCTGGTGGACGTGCCTCTGTGGGACGGTTTGCTGACCGGGGAGCTCGATGCGCTGATCGGGTCTTTCGCTGGCCAGCCCGAAGTGCACCACCCTGTACGTGGTCGCATCCGGGGGGCGCACGCGTTCGCGGCGTTCGTCACCGAGCTGAGCGCGTGGTTCGCGCGGCGCCACGTCTCGCTCGAGGAGATCGATGGCGTCGCTGCGCAGCGACATGGATTGACGAGGTGATTCTGCACGTGGACGGTACGGCCGGACGGATCGGTCTTCCGGTTGCGACCGTTGCCGACAAGCGGTTCGACAGACGCACCAAGGAGCTGCGGATGTACTACAGCAGCTGGCCGCTGACCGGCCGCCATGCGACCCGCCCACCGCTGCTCCAGCCGGATCCGGAGCTGCGCGAGTCAGATGTCGTCGCCGAGCATCAGGACGCGCTGGCTTCCGGCGACGTCGATGCGATCGTGGCAGCGTTCGAACCCGACGCCTATGCCCGGGAGCCTGCGGGCGGCGGGTACATCGACCGCGGCCACGATGGCCTACGTGCGTTCTACGAGCATTTGTTCTCGAATGGCGGTGGAATCCCGCCGGAGCATTGCGCTGTGATCGACGACGCGCGCGCGTGTGCGCTGGAGTACAACGTCGTACGCTGGGGCGAGACGGAGCTGACGCCGCAGGCAGGGCTCGCCGTCTACGTCCGGGGTCAGAGGGGCAAGCTCGTTGCAGCACGCATATACGACGACATCGACCCGCCGCTCCCTCGAATGCAGAAGGCCTCGAAGTGACCGCCCGCTAGCGCTAGCTGGGATCGCTGGGATGCGGCTCGAGCGGCGTAACCGTGGCCTGCATCCAGTCGTGGAGCGGAAGCGCACGAGTAGAACGTCGAGTTGCTCCTTGCCGTCGGCGCCGTCTAGGCCCAGCGCGTTCCTCTCCCCTGGTGCCATCGGAGGCCTCCAGAGCCGGACGAGGGCGTCGCGCGCCAGCTTGGCGGGGGCGGCCGCGGCGGCGCTGTAGCGAGCTGTGATTTCGGATTCCGATGTTCCGTCCGGGATGTGGGACTTGAACTCAACGAGGAACTCCGAGGTTCTTGCTCCTTGCTAGGCGACGAACTGCTGCCCACCGTCGATGTCGTAGGTCGCGCCCGTGAGCGCGCTGTTGGCCATGATGTGGACGGCGAGCGCCGCCACGTCGGCCGGTCCGACGACGCGTCCGATGGGGAGCGTCGCACGGAGTTCGTCACGCCTCGCCTCGAGGCCTTCGCTCGAGAAGTACGACGCCGACAACGGCGTGTCGACGAAGCCGGCGGCGATCAGGTTGACCCGGATCGGCGCGAGCTCGAGCGCGAGCGCCGCGGTGAACGGTGGGATCGCGGCGGTCGCCGCCGACGCGATCCCGAGCGCGCGACTGATTCGCCGTCCGCCGGTGCCGCCGATCAGCAGGAGCGTGCCGCCGGCTCTCATCTTGGGGGCGGCGTTGCGCGCAACCTCGAGCCCCAGCACGAGGTGGTCTCCGACTGCCTCGCGCACCTGATCCGCGGTCATCTCGAGCAGCGGCACGTAGCTCGGGCCGGGGCCGGTGATCAGCACGTGGTCGATCGGCTCGGGCAGCCCGTCGAAGAACCGTTTCAGCGCCGCGGCGTCGGTCGCGTCGAACGCGGCCGTGCTCTGGGCGCCGACGTCCAGCGCCGCCTGCTCGAGCCGGTCGGCGTTGCGGGCCGTGAGGATCACCTCGGCACCGTCTGACCGGGCCCGGCGCGCGGTCTCGAGCCCGATTCCGGCACTGCCGCCGATCAGGACGACGGTCTGGCCGGCCAGTTCCGGCTTGTGAGCGGTCGAAGCAGTGGTGGCTTCCATGGTCGTGATCCCTTCATCGGTGGTGTCCGCCTCATGCCGGCATCCTCGCCATCTGCGCGTGCATCGGCTTGGCCGGCGGCGGCATGTCGGCAATCGCCATCCGTAGCTCCATGACTGCCGAGTCGTAGATCCCCGAGAAACTGGGGAACGGCTGGATCGTGTCGCCCAGCACATCGACAGGGACGTGGGCGCGGATGGCCAGCGTCGCCTGTTGCAGCCACTCGCCTGCTTCTGGCCCAAGGGCATAGGCCCCGGTCAAGCGGTCGCCGTCTGAGAGCAGCGTCAGAAACCCATTGGACTCTGCATAGGCATGGGTGTAGGTGGCCGTCTTGGGGACGTCTGACAGCGCGGCGGTGCAGCTGTACGCCGCATCGACTGCACCCACCGCGCCAGCCTGCGGGTCCGTGTAGACGACACGCGGAACGGCTTCGTAGTTGGCCGGACGGGAATCGCCGGCGATGTTCGCTGCGACCACATCCCCCTCGTATTCGCCCACGTGGGTCAGCGGCCAGATGCCGTTGACGTCGCCGATCGCCCACAGGCGCTCGCCGGCGCGCAGATGCTCGTCAACCGAGATCCCGCGGGGGTTGGCCTCGACCCCGACCGTTTCCAGGCCGATCCCCTCCACGCGCGGGCGCCGGCCCGTGGCCACCAGCAGCCTGTCGCCCCGTAGCTCGGTGTCGCTGTCAAACTCCAGGACATACTCGTCGCCGTCGCGCCGGGCGCCGGTGGCGTGCATTCCCAACGCCAGCTCGATTCCGTCCCGCTGTAGCGCCTCGCCCAACGCCTTCCCCAGCGGCGCTGCCTCACGAGCCAGCAGGTGCTCGGCGCCCTCGATGATGACCCCCCCCCCGCCGAGACGACGCACCACCTGCGCGAGCTCCACTCCTGCCGGGCCGCCACCCAGCACGAGCAGGCGG
>Ga0187780_10002086_pt1 | contig 15075 bp, 15 predicted proteins | sample 1015_Q2_SP10_20__FD_132429 | JGI IMG/M metagenome (GOLD analysis project Ga0187780, IMG submission 132429) | Tropical peat soil microbial communities from peatlands in Department of Meta, Colombia - 1015_Q2_SP10_20_MG | ecosystem: Environmental > Terrestrial > Soil > Wetlands > Peat | place... | reverse complement strand
TACCAGGAGCGAGTTAACCCAAGTGCTGTTACAACGGTAAGCATTACGGTCGCGTAAATGGTGCTCCTAGTCATCGCCCACATCATCTCACCGACCACTATGTCCTCAACAGTCACCGGGGTGGCCATCATCGCTTCGTAGACACGGTCAAAGTGAATCCTGACGAAAGTGTTGATAGTGGTTTCGAATGTTGCGGCGGTCATAATGGATGACGAGATCAATCCAGGCGCGATGAACTGGATGTAGGGCAAACCTTGCATTCGATTTACGTAGGCACCGAGCCCAAATCCGAGTGCCATGAGGTAAATGAGCGGGTCCATTAGATTCGAAACTATCGTGGACTTGTAAACGTACCTGTACACGCTCACTTCGCGTTGCCAGACACGGAATGCTTGCCTCGGTGAGAAGCTGAAGGGTTTAAGCGGGTTCACTCGTTCAAGCGCCGTCCTGTCAACTTCAGAAACACATCCTCTAACCCGCTCCGTCGTACTATCGTGTACTCAGGGTTCGTCGCCGTCTTCTTGATTATCTCTAAAAGTCGTTCCGCGTCGTCGCTGTATAAGATGAGAAGATCTCTGTAGCTATCATGACCTTTGACGAGTTCCGAATTGAGGGCGAGTATCTGGGATTTCTCCTTCTCTGATAGTCTGATCTCCAAAACCTCTCTACCGATATGTTTCTGCACGAGGCTCTGTGGTGTATCGTTCTCTACGATTCGACCTTGGTCCATGATGGCAAGTCGGTCGCATAACTGTTCGGCTTCGTCCATGTAATGCGTAGTAACTATCTGGGTCACTCCTCGTCTTTTCAACTCGAAAAGTTTGTCCCAGACCAGGTGCCTGGCCTGTGGATCCAACCCTGTAGTTGGTTCGTCTAAGATCATCAAGTCTGGATTGTTCATCATAGCTCTGGATATGAGTAAACGGCGACGCATTCCCCCTGACAGTTCAGACACCCTTGCCGAGCGCTTTTCCGTCAACTCCATGAAATCGAGCAGTTCCTTGGAGCGGTCCCTGGCTACGCTGGAGGGAATGTTGAAGAATCTTGCATATACCGTAAGATTCTCCTCTACAGGTAATTCTTCGTCCAAATTAGCCTCCTGAGGCACGACTCCTAAACGTTGCTTAATTTGACGACCTGAGGTTCGTGTATCCAGGCCGAACATTTTCAGCGAACCTGAATTCAATGGGGAGACGCAGCCTATCATTCGCATAGTTGTTGTCTTTCCTGCTCCATTAGGGCCCAAAAAACCGAAACACTCGCTTGCTTTAACGTCGAAATCAATCCCTTGCACGGCTTCCGTTGTCCCGAAAGATTTCCTTAATCCGTGCGCTTCCACTATTGAGGTCACATTCAATCCTTCGATTCAACTGAAAGTTCATAGTGGCTAATTTGAAGGTCTCCGTCATCGATTCCAGTGTCGTTTGAAGAAAGCCATTATCTCTTCACTAGCGTCCATGTTCACGGACGTCTTGCCAATAATTCGCTCAGGAAAGTATTGCCATCCTCCTGGCCACGTATGGCCGCCGCCCTCTACGACAAATAATATGACCTCAGCATTGTCCTTGCACGAACCGTATTTCTCCACGCGAATATGAGTGCCATCGTCAATTTTGCTCGGCACATGTACGATTTCTGGTTGAGAAGAGCAACCGTTCAGCTGCGCCCACTTGGCGGCCGAGTCGCGTGCGGAAAGTATCGGTCCTTTGGCTCCTGCCCTCACGTCTCCTCCATCGTAAGGTACGAGCGGGTCCTCCGTCCCTTGAATCAGCATGGTGGGGATAGGTTTCCTAAGGGATTGCAAGTTGGATAGCGTAATTGGCATCGTGGCTGCAACAGTTGCAATACCTCTAACCTGTTCCGGAATTTCCACGGCGAGGCGTTGGGAGAAGAAACCTCCGTTCGATATTCCAGCAGCGTAAACCCGATGAATAGGAATCTCATACACTGAAATCATTTTACTGATGAGAGCGGAGACGAAGCCGACATCGTCCACCTCATCGCTCTCGGGACTCGTTGCTCGTCCGTCTCTCCAGTGTCGTCTTAATCCGTCCGGATAAACCACGACGAATCTTTCTCGGTCAGCGATCTCATTAAAGTGAGTAAGTCTAGGGATACCTCTTCCCGTAGCGCCTCCGCCATGAAAGACGAAAAGTAATCCCTTCATCGGAAACGATTCGGGCGATGGAACATGAGTATGATACGTTCTCCGCATCTGCTCCATAATGAGGTGATCTGTGAAATCCATGGGTACTATCGCCTCTCATTTGAGAGTCATTAACCAATCTGATTGCAATAGAAATACGTGAAATACATGCGAATTCATCCCTGATTGGGAGTAGAACCCACTGGGTACCGACGCGCTCTTGCAGGGTATTATCGCCGGCTATGGCATTGCAATCCCCATAGGGCCAATCGGAATACTGATCATTGAACTGGGAATCAGGAGGGGATTCTCAACAGCCTTCAGCGCTGGCGCAGGCGCTGCCTCAGCGGATTTGATTTATGCTACAATTGCATCGACGGCGGGAGCATTTCTCGTCTCAATACTGGCGCCGTACGCCTACGCGCTCCGGATTGTAAGCGCAATCGTCCTGATCGCGTTCGGCGGTTGGCTACTCTACAATGGGTTTCGGGTTCGAAATGAACAGGATAAGGCCGTCAATACATTAGGCCATAAAGAGACGTATTGCATGTTCTTAGGCCTGACCCTCCTCAACCCGGTAACCGTAGCATATTTCACAACACTCATACTCGGGTTGACTGCCGGGACCACTGCATCACCGATCGACATACTTCTCTTCGTAGTAGGGGCCTTCTCAGCGTCACTTTCCTGGCAAACTTTACTTGCATTCTTCAGCGGCTTAACACACAAACGACTCTCACCAAGATTACAGACTGTTACCTTCGCGATCGGAAACTGCTTAGTTATCCTGCTGGGCATCCTGATTCTAATTGGCATTCCAATTTGAATGATAATCTGTCGTTACCAAATCCTCATTCGCGTTGATGCAGACGAATTCAGAATGAACGTAGACTATTCGCTGATGTCGCGTGGATTTTAGGTCGAATTTAAGGATAAGTTACGATATTTCGGTAAGATCATGTCTAATTACAGTACACTAGCGAAAAACGTTCTCTCGACTACCCTCGGAGTTCAGACGGGCGACGATATCATCGTAGAAACCTGGGATCACGGGCTTCCAATCGCAAGCGCTTTCGTTCACCAGGCCCGAGGACTGGGGGCGCATCCTATGCTCCTGTTTGAGCACGAGGAAACATTTTGGAAATCCACTGCCATGCTTGCGGAAGATCGGTTGGGCAAGGTGGGTGAACATGAGTGGGCGGCAATCGAAAAATCGAAGGGCTATGTCTTCATTCCTGGCCCTGCCAATTTCCTGAAAATCTGGAAGAATTTCGCCAAGTTCCGTGCCTCCACGGCGTACAACGAGGAATGGTACGAGCGAGCCAAACGTTACCGACTCAAGGGAGCACGAATAGCACTCGCTTATGCTACGCGAGAACGTGCCAAGGCATACAAGCTGCCGTTAGCTGCCTGGCAAAAGATGTTGCTCGCCGCCTCAAGTATAGACTATTCAACGCTCAAGGCCAAAGCCGAGAAGGTTACACCATTCTTACGAAGCGGAGAAGTGAAGATTACCGCTTCAAACGGAACAGACTTGACCCTTCAATTAGCGGGGCGAGAGCCCTACAGTGAAGACTGCATTGTCGACGCGAATGATCTGGACCACGGAAGAAACTTGGCGAACATTCCAGGAGGCAGCTTATCGACTTGCCCCGATGAGACAAAGTGTGAAGGTACCGTCATTTTCGACCGCCCAACTGCTTACATGGGCAAGTGGGTCGGAGGCGTCAAATTCAACTTCAAAGACGGAACTTTAACAAACTATCAGGCTCGACTCAACGCTGGACTGTTCAAATCCAGTTTCGAGAAAGCCACAGGCGAAAAGAACAAGATTGCGCTGGTCGGCGTAGGTTTGAATCCTAAGATCAAAACCGGTTTCCTCCAAGACAGCCTAGTCGAAGGCACGGTGACTGTCGCAATCGGAGGCAACGATGACGTAGGCGGCAACAACAAAACTGACTATTACTACGCTGGAATCCTCACAAGAGCGACGTTAAGCGTAGATGAAAACGTTATTGTCAAGAATGGCAAATTAGTTGTTTAAGTAGCGGCTAGTTCGCTTTCCACTAATCGTTCCTACTATGAAGCCACTTGAAGATTGCCGAGAAGATCGAACTCCATCTCTTGCGGGTCGCCCATAATCTTCAAGTTAGCATGTTTCGCCTCCGGAATCAACGACTCCGATACGTGAAACCGATTTAGCGTCATCGTGTTGCGAATGATTACCAACCTTGCTGATACTGGATCTACGGGACCGCAAACGTTTAGAGCTGCCCAGATTGCAGTACGATCATCCGAGAGAACTATTGGCAGCTTCGCTGTCTCAGGTGAACCCGCGTTCAGTGCGTTCAGGTAGACTGTGTAAAAGTCAATTTTCTTGAATAGTCTTCTAGTTGTAAGATCAGCCAATCCGATACCTACCGCATTTCCATGCGTTCGATCTGTAAGGTCAAGTGCCACTATCCTGTTGATTTCGGGTAACTCGGGGAAAGCTTCGCCTGTAAGCCAAAAGCGCCCCACAACATTAGTATCCATCCCTGTGCCGCTGATGTCCTTTCCAATCTCTCTTATTACGAGAACATGAATCTGTTTCAGTGGAATTCGTGGTTCCATGCTTTTCGCGATTCGAAGAAGCTTCTTCTCTTCCTCCTCAATTTGATTCGGAAGAACTGCCTTTATGACTGCCGTTTGGCCAGCCGCGTTCTCAACTATTCCTACACCAAGAAGAACTGGCATTTTCTTGAGGATTACGCGAGCAACCTCCTTCAGGGTTTTATGGTATCCTTCACTCCCATGCCAGAAAACCATTCGGGACCCCTTTTGTTTTCCCATTCCCACGGACATCATCTTCATCAACCCACTTTCAATATCGTCCTTGAAGTCAGTGTTCGGTTTCACCCTGTTGACCACTACGATACCGTCAGCTTCAGCGGCATACTTGTCGACATACACTGATTCACTGTTGTCTAGCGTTCCAATCATCTTCACCTCCGCCGTTGAAAGAATAGGAGCATGTGTTGCCATCTCGGTTATTCCTAGAGCATTAAGAACCTCCAACTGTCCCTCAGCGGTAGCTCCGCCATGGGATCCCATTGCAGGGAAGAGAAATGGCTTCCCGCCCGCCTTCTTGATCTCATCAACTATGATTGCGAGTATTTCTGGAATGTGTGCTATTCCTCGACTTCCCGCAGTTATCCCTATTTTCATATCTTTTCTAATCGAGCGTGGGAAGCCGACTGCTTCGAGCTCACTGCGCAATGTTGCCGCGTAGTCAACTAAGTGCTGCGTGTCTACGTTCTGCTCAACCTGAACTATTTTCGGAAATTGCAACCAGTCATCGTCTCTCTGGGATTGTTACTAACAAATGATTGAGCTTAAAAAATAACTGCAGAAGGGCGTCCTAAACAGACTAAAACATTTTTCTCATAATCGCAGTAAGAGCGCGCGAGAATTCCAAATATCGCCCTCAGAAACTGAGCACAGTATTTTAATCGTCACATGAGCCGACAGTGATTTCGGGATGGTCATGGAAGTTCCTCACCAGTTCTATCGTGATTTCTTTAGGCCACATCTGAAAATTGTTCGAGGAGAAGGTGTTTACGTTTTTGATGAAAAGGGCAAGAGGTATCTTGACGCAAGCGGTGGCGCAAATGCTTCCATACCAATAGGTCACGGCGTTGCTCCCGTCATCGATACCATGATTGAGCAAGCCCGGAAGATCTCGTTTGTTCCTATGCATCTCTTCTCAAATGAGCCTGCAGAGAAGTTATGCGATGAAATTGCGGGGATTGCTCCGAATGGTCTGGCAACAACATGGCTTGTTAGCAGCGGATCTGAGGCCACTGATAATGCCGTCAAGATTGTGCGTCAATACTACTTTGAGAGAGGCAGCGTGGGAAAATTCAAAATCATCACTCGCTGGCAGAGTTTCTTCGGAAACACGCTAGGTGCACTCTCAGTTGGAGGTCACACGTTTCGACGCAGCAAATACATGCCCCTACTGAAAGAAATGCCCCATATTCCACCAGCATACTGCTACAGATGCTGGTTCAATCGTGAATATCCTGACTGCGATATTGACTGCGCTACATTCTTGGAGAAAGTGGTAAGGCAAGAAGGTCCAGCGTGCGTGGCCGGTTTCATAGCTGAACCGATTGTGGGCGCAACCACGGGAGCCACCACTCCACCCAAAGAGTATTTTCCGATAATTCGAGAGATATGTGACAAGTACGATATGCAATTCATCACTGACGAAGTTCAATGCGGAATGGGCAGAACGGGCAAATGGTTCGCTATTGAACATTGGGGTGTTTCACCTGACGTACTCACAACGGCAAAAGGGCTCGCGGGAGGCTACACTCCTCTAGGAGCGGTAATAGTTCGAGATTCAATAATTGAAGAGTTCATCAAGAGTAAGTCGAATATTGTGGGAGGACACACATCGTGCGCGAACCCTCTCTCATCAGCTGTCGGGTTAGCAGTCATTCAATATGTCAAAGAGAACAATCTGATCGAGAAATGTGCAGAGATTGGAAAATACCTGATGAAACGTTTGACTGAACTTAAGGAGCAGCACCCGATCATAGGAGACGTCAGAGGCTTAGGACTCATGATCGGGATTGAGTTTGTGAAGGATAAGAAGACGAAAGAACCTTTCCCGCCAGATGCGAAGATAGCTGCGACAGTTACCAACGAAGCCTTGGAAAGAGAAGTAATAGTTTACCCTGGGACAGGAACCGCTGACGGTATCCTCGGAGACCACATACTCCTTACTCCACCCTACATAATAACCGAAGATCATGCTGACGCGATTGTTTCAACGCTGGATGAATCGATAAGAACGGTCGAGAAGCAGCATCATATCGCGTAGCCTGAAACTTCAGGAGAATAATTCTCCATCGAATCCAAATCACCGTGATTTTTTCAGATCGGTTAGTTCAGTAGCAATTTCTCTGTAGGCTCTACCTTTCACCCACGCGGGATAGAACGAGAAAGCGATCTTCATCTCCACGTTACCAGTATTGGCAACGCTGTGAGCGTAGCCGGAGGGGACGAAAAATGCGCTACCAGGTTTCAGTTCATAACGTTCCAACTTTTCCTTAGAAGGACCCAACATTGCATATCCCTCTCCTGAGATTACGTATTCTGACTCATCAAACTCGAAATGTGCATGCGGCAACATAGGTTCAGTTTGCCCTGGAGGGATGATCATGGTGCCTAGAACGGCATTAGCAGATCCGATCGTTTCCGGATCAATGAGCGTGCGTATGTAGCCGTATCCCGAGGATCCGACGCGTTGCACTCTTATCGGCTGCACTTCATCCTCATTAACAAACAATTTCCGCCTATCCACGACCTATTCAGCTCCTGGCAATCGCTAAACGTCACAAGTGCGTCTTAATACATTTCTAGTTCAACTTCTCCAAAACCCCGCATCACCAAGTTGCGGAGTGAATTATCAAGAGCAGTGTAATTTAGTCTAGAAAAGCGTCAGATAGGTTGGTTAGGAAATAACCAACCTACCATAGAGGTTTCTAACTACTTGTACTGTTGCAGCGCAGCGTTATCTTCGTCAAAGAGCTGAGCTAACTGAGCAAGAGCTCCTTTTCGAATTGCTTGATCGTCCAATCCCTGAATCTTGAAATCGCCTGCAACTTCTACCTTCGTCTTCGCACCCATAGGAGTGTAAGTGTGAGTGTGCTTCGTTCCAGTCATGGGACCAGACAGAAATTCCATGTCAAAACCTTTCGGTGGGTTAAACGTGAACTTGGCCGTTTGTTTGAACGTCTTTCCATCGGGACTGTTCGCTTCCATCTCTACAACCATGTTATTTCCAGATCGTTCAATGATTTTTGAGAATCTTACTGACCGATGCTCGTGGTTAGCGTTATCATCTTGGAGGAATCGCCATATTTTATCGATCGGTGCGTCAAATACGCCTTCATCTTTTAGATATACCAAACTGATCACGCGATATCATGCCTTACGTCATAGATTTAACCCCTTCCCATTATGATAATGGGGATTACTGTAACTTAGGCGAAACCGGTCGATTCCTGTCGTCGTTTCTCCGACGGAAAATTATAGACGGAATGTTCGGGAAAGTAGAACGCGACAACCAATCTCTGTTTTGTTATCAAGGAAAAGATTTTGTTTCGTTCTAAACTGTAGGTTAAATGCTGCTGTGGACCAGTTGCTTGTTGAGAACCATGACTGATGTGAATAAGGGCAATTACCTAGTCGCGCTCGCCATCATTGCTCTCGTCATAGTGAGCATTTTTGCAATCATGCGACCGACGATTATTACAACTGGCTCAGGAAGTTCGAACCAGAATACTATTACCGTCAATGGTGCTGGAACCGTTGAAGCCGCTCCTGATGAGGCCTTGCTCAATGTAGCAGTGAATAATCAAGCTCCGACCGCTGATCAAGCAGCAAGAGACAACGCCAATACGATCAGTCAAGTGATACAGGCAATCTTGGGATTAAGCGGTCTAAACCCGACTATCACGAAGGATAACATAACCACGACTGATTACAGCCTAACACCAGTCTACTCACAACCGAACACTTGCCCGATCGCAAGTAATTCCGCGCAAGCAATCACATGTACTACCACCACTCAACAACTCGTCGGCTATGCAGTACGCAACGCTATCCAGGTCTCGATGACCGACATGACGTCAATAGGTAGAGTGTTGGATGCTGCGACGCAAAGTGGAGCTAACGAGGTTAGTGGGATCACCTTCACCTTCACAAGCGGCACCTATGCAAACCTACAGAAACAAGCTCTCCAGAAAGCCGTCCAGGACGCTTCGAACCAAGCACAAACTATGGCAACTGCTCTTGGAGTTCGAATAACAGGAGTCGTATCCATAACCCCAGCCTACGTATACCAACCGTATCTCAACGCCAAAATGAACGCTGCTAGCACTGCAACCCCAACACCGATTCAGACTGGAACCCTACAGGTATCCGTCAACGTGCAAGTAGTCTACGACATCTCATCCTCATAGACTGCTCTCTTTTCATAACTGGATACGCGACCTTCCAAAATCCGCAACCTCAGCTCCATCATCGTTTAGAGCAGCGTTGGTGACCTTTCCATCCGAGTACTCTACGATGATTCTGGGCTCACCGCGAACATTGACACACGAACGTAACTTGCTCATCACACTTAAGCTGTTAGAAGGCACGGGGGCGAATCTAATAACGAGCAGCTTAATTGAGCAGATCAGTGGGAGACAGTCAATGGTAGAGGAACAGTCCGCTCGACAACTCAAGAAACTGCTTAACGAGCTGGTTGACCACAGCCACGGCCACCACCAAGCTATTCACGGATTAGCCAAGAAAATGGGAGAATTAGAGAGAAGAATCGCGAAATTAGAACGGAAGAAATGAGCATCATTCGTTAACATGAGTCGCTTAAGGATCAACGCTCTCCAAATGATCGGTCAAGTTGCTCTCTCGAGGCAGACGAAATGAGTCTTCGCAACCCATGGGCTATTGCGCTTCTAACGGGAATAGGCATCTTCGTCACCTTCGTTCTACGACTTAACCTATCGCCTGTAGCGCCTGTTCTCGCGAAAGAATTTCACTTAACTGATTGGCAGTTAGGATTGCTCCTCTCAGGCTTCCTGTGGATATACACATTCCTACAGCCTGTAGCTGGATGGGCCACAGACCGTTTCGGAGCGAAATTCACCATGCTTCTCGGCATAGCCGCTACGTCAGTAATCACAATAATGACAGGATTCGCAAACTCATTCCTCGCGCTCTTCTCTCTGCGTGTAGCACTCGGCATAACTCAGGCCCCGAACTTTGTCTCAGGAGCCAAGGTGACTTCATCTGCGTGGTTCAACAAAGATCAACGAGCTAGAGCTACATCAATTTGGATTTCGGGCGGCCGTTTGGGTCCAGTTTTTGCATTTCCAATAGCTGCATGGCTTGCTGTAAGTTACGGGTGGCAGTCTGCGTTCTACGTAACAGGCGTACTCGGTTTGGTTTGGTGTGCCGCATGGTTCGTTGGGTTTCGAAACGATCCAGAACCTAACAACCATAAAGAGAACGTCGCGCCTCGGATTCGGGTTCGCGATAGTCTGCCCGTGGTCCTCAGTCCACTCGGATTGGGGTTGGCAGTAGCTAGCTTCGGTCAAGGATACGTGGCATATTACCTGAACTTATGGTTACCGACATATCTTGTTCGACAAGAAGGATTCAAGATTCTGAACGCAGGAATATTTTCCACCCTTCCTCTCTTAGCAGCTGTTGTAACACTGGTCTTAGTTGGTGGATTCCTATCTGACTATCTAGTGAGGAGAGGTGCCGCACCAGTGGGTTTGCGATGCAAACTTTTCACCGTGGGCATGACTCTTGCAGCATTCATGCTTCTTCTAACTGCCTACGCACCCGATCCATACACAGCACTTTTCGCTCTATGCCTTGCAGGAGCTGCATTAGGTTTTTCGACGCCTTCGCTGTGGGTGGCATTGGTGGAGGCAACACCGTTGGAATTTACGGGAACGATGAGTGGCGTTCAGAATTTCGGCGGTAATATCGCAGGAATTGTCGTCGCAGTCCTGACTGGATTCATTCTGGACGTCACAAAAAGTTTCTTCTTCGCCCTTCTCGCTGGCAGCGTAGCAGCGTTAGTGGGGGCAATCGCTGCGGCAATATTAGTGAGACCACGCAGGACTGAATGACGTCAGACAAGGAAGGAGATCAAATATCCAGCAAGCATCAGAATTGCAGTGTACAAGAATATCTTGATGTTTGAGGACATGGCAGGTATGAGTCCGTAGGGATTGCTCAAGTTCCCGCTGATTAGCCGCTTCTCCCTAACAGCTAAGGGTAAAGTCAGTAAAGCAATGATGGTCGATAGGGGAAAGATTCTGGTTAACGCGCCTCCTAGAATTATTCCGTACACGATCATCATCGTTGTCTCGTATCCTCTCACGATCGCATTGTCCTTACCTCGTGCAACTAATGTTCGCTTACCCGCTTCATCATCCCAGTTTCTGTCCGGAATCTCGTTTACATACAGAATTAACATGACCAGTAGGCCTAATGGAATTGAAGCAAACAAAGCTTCTAAGCTGAAGGATTGAGTTTGCACGTAGTAGGAACCTAAGACAAGTATGGGGCCGAAACCTAACCCAACGCCTAATTCCCCTAATCCCCGGTAGGCTAGCTTCAAAGGCGGTGCAGTGTAACCCCAACTGATGAGGAAGCCGACTAGGCCAATTACGAGAACAGGTAAACCCCGACTGAACGCCAGGTAGAATCCGATAAACGCACCAAGCAAATACGTTGCTGAGGCGAGGGACAGAACGAATCTACCTGGAAGCAAACCGTACAGTATTATTCTAGAACCTCCGCTGAAAGGAGTAGGCGTCGTGTTGACACCATCGGCCCCTAGGTGCGTGTCGTAGTAATCATTAGCCGTATTCGCACCCAAGTGCATCAGCAAAGCACCACTCAGAGTCAACGCTAAGAGCACCCAATCGAAATGTCCTGCGCGGTAAGCGATCGCACTTCCAATCAGGACTGGGAGTAGCGTGGCTATAATGAATGGAAGCCTGAATGTTCTCATGATTAACCATGGAGTGGACATCCATGGTTTCTCATTCAACTCATTCAGATAACGTCGAGCTCTAGAAACCTTCATCTCGGAATATTGAAAGAACGGAACCTCTTTCTCATCCCAGACGTACCCCTTTGACGGTTTCAAGTGGAAACCGTCAGCTGTATCCGACAGTTTGCCCCATAATACGATGTATCGTCTATCAGTGTAGCCACCGGCCGGGAGAGGTGTGATGTGGTTGAAGGTTAGTGAGATCTCTTTGCCATCAAGTGCCGGAAGGGTTTGGGGTTTCGCAATCTTCACAAGCCCATCTTCTCGATCAACCTCAACTTTGACTGGTATCGAGAATGGATATCCATCATCGTCGACGAACGAGAGTGAAACCTCAGTGTAAGATGCCGCTTTCGCTAGGAGATCGTTGCTGACCAACTATGAGACCTCGAAGGTTTTAGGCAGGTCATCAGTGTCCCCTCGTGGCCAGAGATACAACTTCGTAGGATTGATTTCAATAATGGACCTATCCCAGAATAAAGGGAGGGCGTATCGCATCTTTACAAAATTATCAATGAACGGCTCCTTCTTCCTCCACAGCGGGAGCAGCTTCTCCCATCCATGATGAATGTCCTCCTCCCCGACCTTTGCATTCCCCTTGACAAGTACAGTTCTGTACGGTGAGACTCGTATTCCTTCCCTGTTCGAGAAGAGTGCAGAAACTTTCGGGTTCTTCTTGATGTGATCAAGCTTCTTACTGAACAGAACACTAGATGTCACGTAGAGTCGACTCTCGTCCGAATCATAGAGTGGGAGTAAGGGATGCGTTATTGGTCGACCCGTAGGTGATATGACCGTAAATTCGCAAATCAACGCGTTCTCCAATGTTTCTAATATCTGGGGATCGGATTCTGCAATGCTTCTCATAGCGAAAAAACATGACAGCTGTTATAATTAAACTGGTTACGCATGCCATCCTTACGTCTTGGAGAACCTGTGCTTTATCTTTGGTTTCGTTGGTTATGAAATTGTGATCTCGTCGAGTAGCGTCGCAAGAATTTCGGAGTGTGGTACAGGAGTGTGGAGGTCTGTTCCAAGTGAATAGTATGAGAAATATGCCCAGTTGATACCCACCAAGTTGCAGAAAGTCAGCATGCTCTGAGTGTCTGCTTGCCAGTTTGGATCGAGTTTGCAGTTGATACCGGTACAACCGGCTTCAAAAGCATCGAATTCCCCCATCCATATGGGGACTCCCCAGCCATCGGCGTTATTTAGGAATGCGTGAACGTAGGGTTGCGCCGTTGTCCAAGTCGACGTGTAGATATGAAACTCGTACACCGCGTTCGCAACAGATGGGGCTGATTTCAAGATTGGAGCTCCATGCATAAGACCGGGTGTCGTGTCCTCGAAGATAAGAAGCAGATGAGGATTTTCTGCAGCGATGACTTGTCCCATCTTTGTATAGAAGCTAGTGAGGAGACCGCCCTCTGAAGTTAGCGAACCGCAAGATGAGTCGAACCATGGCTCGTTGAACATATCGATACCTATGACTGTGGGGCTGTTGGCATACCTGGAGGCAAGCATACCTTCAGCAGCCTCCATTGCTTCGATGGGTAGAGGCGACATGTCGCCTACCATCGATAGATCATTGAAGAAGTTACACATCGCAGTGGCTAGTTCTTGACCAGTCGTTGGAGATGTTATACTGGAATAGAGCCACGTGGGGTTTCCCCAGCCTTCACACTCTCCTCCTTGAACCTTCTCAGGAGCTTGCTGAAAGGCGGGAGAAACATCTACTTGAGCAAAATCGAAAATGACAGCAATGTGAGTCTTCTCGAACTCGCCCACGACTAGATCCAACTCGTTGAGGTATGGAATATTCCAGTGATGTATCCAAGTGCCATTTGTGGCTAGTGAAGGTGGGGTAGGTTCGAGATTTTCCCACGATATAGGGATCCTGACAGAGTTGAATCCCCAAGACGCAACATTTACGAATGAAGTCCGTTGGATGCTCCAGCCCTTTCTGCAAGAGTCAGGATTACGCATTGAACTTCCAGTTCCAAAATCTAAGCCATCAACGTTCACCCCCTGAAGGTGGACTACGTTCCCGTTGTAATCGTAGATGTTCGTACTATCTGGTTCAGTGTGCAGCCACCCTGTAATCATCCGAGCACATAATGGTGAGGTGCAGAACAAGTTTGTCGAGGCAGGAGATGTAGAGGTTAGCGAATCTCCCTGTTCTTCAGAGTAGAGGACGGAGCCGAACGCAGGTGCCTGAAGGGAAGCTGTTAGGAATAAGAAAGCTGTAAAGATAACTAGGAGAATGGAACGTCGCATTCGCTTCAGGCCGCCTTTGATCTACATCCTCACGGTTCCTCTGCCGGAATATTCTATTCGTCACTTTCACAAAGCATGTTGCGTGACAAGTACCCCACACAGTCCCCGTCGCTTTCGGACATTTAGTCTCTATCTTGATGTCCAATATTGTCGCTTCTAAGGTTAAGAGTTCGGAATTATGATTGTAACATATGGAACGGGTGAAGGGTAAGAGGGTGGAAAGCGCTTCTAGCGCACTCTTTCGTTTCATCTCTGAGAACCAAGGATTGAATGTTCAGGAGATCTCAGAGAACTTTGGCTGGACCATGAACAAGACCAACAGAATGCTCAATGTCCTTGAGAGGAAGAAGTGGATAGTCAAGCGGATTTTTCCTGCTACACAACAAACGTCTGTAGTGAAAACTGAAAAGAGAGCCCGATTTCTAAGTAACAAATTCACAAAGCTGATGGCTTGGAAGGGTAGGTTGGAAGCGAGGGAGAAGGAGCTATTTGGTAAGTGTGTTTCGGCTCAGATGGAAGGTGATTCCATTAAGGCTACGATGTACGCGAATCAATGCGCCGAGCTAAGAAAGATCATTAGGCTCGTGGGTGGTGCAGCGGAAACTCTCTCAAAACTGAGCCTGCCGGGAGAATAAGATGATGTATTTCGCGACAACGCATGTCCTCTATATGTACCTCTAGTTGTGCTGCCGAAACTATTGCATTCACTGTTTCGTTAGGCTAAGGAGATTCACACTATGAATGTTTGAACATGAAACCTGCAGATTCCAAAATGTCCTCATGCGACCTTGCGATCTCAGTCTTCTCCGTATTATTCACATTAACGAACGAAAGGTTCGACCATGCAAGCGGCTTCGGGATACGATCCTCTGGCAATTCTCCCTTGAATATGAACTCGATATCCCAGTGGCGTGGTAAGTCAGGGAACCGTCTTGGAGTATAAGCTTCTGATACAACGTCCGGTCCGGTAAGTGAAAGATCTATCTCCAACTGCTCTCGAAGAATCCTCTTAGCAGCT
>Ga0187780_10002085_pt1 | contig 15076 bp, 13 predicted proteins | sample 1015_Q2_SP10_20__FD_132429 | JGI IMG/M metagenome (GOLD analysis project Ga0187780, IMG submission 132429) | Tropical peat soil microbial communities from peatlands in Department of Meta, Colombia - 1015_Q2_SP10_20_MG | ecosystem: Environmental > Terrestrial > Soil > Wetlands > Peat | place... | reverse complement strand
CTGCTGGCAGCGGGCCGCCGAGGCAGCGCCAGCCAGGTCCAGGGCCGCCCTGGCGGCGACCCTCGGCCGGCTGGCCGGCGCCGCCGCCGGTCCCGGCGCGGACCAGGCGGAGGCGGTCGTGGCGATTCTCGACCCGCTGGTGCGCGCCCGCTATCCCGACGCGGCGGCCCGGATCGCCGACCTGCGGCGGCTCGCCGACGCCGCCGCGGCCCAGCCGTCGCTGCACGACGCGCTGGCCGAGCTGACCCTGGACCCCCCCGTCTCGGCCTCCGACCTGGCCGGGCCGCCCCGGCTGGATGAGGACTACCTGACCATTTCCACCATCCACGCCGCCAAGGGCCTGGAATGGCCGATCGTCCACCTCCCGCACCTGGTCGACGGCGCGCTGCCCAGTGATATGGCGCTCGGTGACCCCGACGGGCTGGCCGAAGAACACCGCCTGTTCTATGTTGCGCTCACCCGGGCGCGCGACCACCTGTACCTGTACGCGCCGCTGCGCCTGCACTACCACCGCCATGGCCGCGACGACCGGTACGGCCTGGGCCAGCTCACCCGCTTCCTTCACCCGCAAGCCCTGGCTGCCTGCGACAACGTCACCGCCGCGGCGCCGACCGCCGCACTGCCGGTCGTCGGTCCCCTCACCATCAAGGTCGAGGCGGCACTCGGCTCGCTCTGGGATGGCTGATCCCAGCTTGGCGCGGAATGGTCTGCCCGGGCGCCAGACCTCCTAATCTGGCGCCCGGGCGGGAACGGGTTCGGTGACGGGCGGCGGGGCTGAGGTGGTGCCGGCTGGCAGCCGGTGGGCGAGGGCCAGCGCCACCAGGGCCACGGCCGCTGCGGCGGCGAACGCCGCCGCGATGCCGAGGCGGAGGTTGCCGCCCGCGGCGGCTGCCACGGCGGCGCCGCCCACGCCGATGCCGATCGCAGTACCAAGCACGTCGGCCAGGTTCAGCGACGCCGATGTTCGTCCTTCCTGCCCCGATGGGGCTTTCTGCAGCATCATCAGCGACAGCGGCGCGTACGCCAGCCCCATCCCCAGGCCTGCCACGGTCCAGGCCGCCAAGCCCACTGCCACCGGCACGCTCGGCTGCAGGACCAGCGCCATCCCTGCGATGCCGGCCAGGATAATCACCAGCCCCGTGCGCACGAGGCGACGTCCTTCCCAGGTATCGCTCAGCCGGGCCTGCACCCAGGCGCCGGCCGTCCAGGCCAGCGTGGCGCCGGTGACGGCAATGCTGGCCACCACCGGGCTGCGGTGGCGGACCGAGGTAATCGCCAGGGTCACATAGGCGTCCGCGCCGAAGAACGCGAACGTCAGCAGGCCCCGGCCGAGAATCGTGGCGGGCAGCCCGGGACGCGCGGTCAACGTGCCGGCCGGAACCAGCCGACGCAGCGCGGGCAGCCCGACGCCCCCGCCCGCCAGGATCAGCGCGAGGCCGGCCAGGATGGCGCCGGAACCGGAGGCAAGCGTCAGGCCGGCCAGCAGCATCGTGGCGCCGATTGCCGTCCGGATCCCGTCGATCAGCCGGTGCTCCTGCGCGTTGGCGGAGCCAGGCGGGCCGAGGCGGATCAAGGACGGCACCGCGATCGACCCGGCCACCGCGACCACCGGCAGCAGGCCCAGGAAGACCCACCGCCACCCGAACAGCCGGGCCACCTCCGCGCTGATGGCCGGCCCGATCAGCCCCGGCACGACCCACGCGGTGGACAAGACCGCCATCATGCGGGCCCGGAGCGCTCCGGGAAGGCTGCGGCCGATGGTGGCGTAAGCCACCGAGGGTACCGCGCCGGCGCCCACGCCCTGCAGCACCCGGCCCGCGACCAGCACCCCCATCGACGGGGCCAGACCCGCCACCGCCAGCCCGGTACCGAACAGCACCACCCCGCAGATGAACGGGACGGCAGGTCCCCGGCGGTCGGCCTCCCGGCCGGCCGCCACGATGCCGATCACGCTGCCCAGCATGAACCCGCTGAACACCCAGCCGTACAGGCGCAGACCACCAAGATCACGCGCGACAACCGGCATGACGGTCACCACCGCCAGCGCCTCCGACGCGACGAAGGTGATCGTCAGGACCAGGCCGGCGGTCAGCGCTCGCCGCTGCGGCGCCCACAGACCCCCCGCCCGGTCCTCGCCCATCGGCCTCTCCTTCAATCCCCCGTTCTTCGAGCCTAAGCGCACCGGTCCGCCGTCGAGAGGGGCAGGGACGTGCGGGCGTCAGCGGGGGGCGGGCGAGCTGGAGCGCCCGCGCTCCCGGCAGGCCCGATACCGGTAGCCGGTCAGGCGCCTGCCGGGTGCCGCCTGCCGCTCGGCGGCCCACCCGTCACTGCGCCCCGCGCGGCCGGGAATCCAGGGGCTGGAGCCGAATGGGCGGCTAATGACGCCGCCGGTTCTCGGCTCCTTCGGTCAGCCTGGCGACCGCGTCGTCACACCGGCCGCTCATCGAGCCGGAAACCGACCTTCAAGGTGACCTGGAACTGACAGCGCTGATCCTCCTCGATCCGGCCCCGCATTCCGGTGACCTCGAACCAGTCGAGGTTATGCAGGGTCTTGGAAGCACGAGCGACCGCGCCCCGGATGGCATCATCGATGCCCTCGGTGGAGGAGCCGACGATCTCGCTGATCGAATAGATGTTGTCTGCCATCGATGATCCCTTCGCATTGGTCTTCCCGGTCGCGTACTCGGACGCCGGGCGACATCACCCGCGGCGCGCGACCGCTGCCTCGCGCTGCTATTTCCGAACGTGCGCTGGCACTCAGATTGCCATCCGCCAGGCTATTGTCGCGCGGCGCCCAGGAAGCGTCCCGGTCATGGACCGGGTCGGGCGCGGCACCCGCGGCCGCGGACAACCTTCCATCGGTTGATATTTGATATACCACCGGAAAGGAAACACTCCCGCCGGGCGTGACGCTGTGCCGAGACGGAAGGGGCTGCGATGGACCTGCGGCTAGGGGGAAAGGTGGCCCTTGTCACCGGCGCCAGCAAGGGTATCGGCCGCTGCGTGGCCGAGCGCCTGGCCCGCGAGGGCAGCGACGTCGTCATCACGGCGCGCAGCGCCGGGCCGCTCGAGGCCGCCGCGGAGAAGATCGCCGCCGAGACCGGTCGCGCGGTGCTGCCGCTGGCCGGGGACATGAGCGTGACGGCCGAGGTCCAGCGGTGCGTCCATGCCACCCTCGAGCGGTTCGGCAAGATCGACATCCTGGTCACCTGCGCGGGCAGCTCCCCCGGCGGCCTGCTCGAGGACCTGACCGAAGAGCAGTGGATGTCGAGCCTCAACCTGAAGTTCATGGGCTACGTGCGTTCCGTCCGCGCGGTCATCGCGCATATGCGGCAGCGGGGCGAGGGCGCGATCGTGCTCGTCGTCGGCAACGACGGGCTCAAGCCCAGCTACTGGGAGATGACCGCGGGCGTGGCGAACGCCGCGGACATCAACTTCGCTTCCTCAGTCGCCGAGCAGTACGGCCGGTACGGGGTGCGCATCAACACCGTCAACCCTGGGCCGGTCAACACCGACCGGTGGGACACGCTCGAGCGGGCCTTCGCCCGGGACAAGGGCGTCACCCAGGAGCGCGCGCACGAACTGGCCGAGCAATCCATTCCCTTCGGCCGTATCTGCGAGCCCGAAGAGGTCGCGGCGCTGGTGGCGTTCCTCGCTTCGCCGCTGGCCAGCTTCATCAACGGCGCGCACATACCGATCGACGCGGCACAGCGCAAGGCGGTCATGGACCGCTGAGCGTCACTCGGCAGCAGCCGGTGCTGACAGGGCGGCGAGGACCTCGACAAAGACCTGAAGAACGCGAACATTTGAATCAGGCACAGTGAGGGAGGTTCGCCATGGCTAGCAGCGCGACCGAGGAGCCGGGCACCGCGGAACTGCGACCGCTCCAGATCGAGATGAACGGCATCAACGTCATCGCCGAGAGTGAGCGCAAGGGCCACCCGCGCGACCTGTTCTGGCCCTGGTTCGCCGCGAACATCTCCGTTCTGGGCCTCAGCTACGGCTCGTTCGTGCTGGGGTTCGGCATCTCCTTCGCCCAGGCGCTGGTGGTCGGCCTGGCCGGGATCGTGCTGTCCTTCCTGGCCTGCGGGTTCATCGCGGTGGCGGGCAAGCGAGGCTCGGCGCCGACGATGGTGCTCAGCCGGGCCGCCTTCGGGGTCAGGGGTAACAAGCTGCCTACGGCGATCTCCTGGCTGCTCACCGTGGGCTGGGAGACCGTGCTCGTCATCCTGGCCACGCTCGCCACCGCCACCGTCTTCCATCGCCTCGGCTGGGGCGGCGGCACTGGCACGAAGGTCGTCGCGCTGGTCATTGTGGTCGGGCTGACCGTTTTCGCCGGCGTGATGGGCTTCGACCTGATCATGCGGCTGCAGACCTGGATCACCATCGTGACCGGGGTGTTCACGGTCGTCTTCATCGCGCTCGTCGCGGACAAGATTCACTGGCACACGGTGTCCGCCATCCACAGCGGCTCGACGCAGGAGCTCATCGGCGCGCTCGTGTTCATGATGACCGGTTTCGGGCTGGGGTGGGTCAACGTCGCGGCGGACTACTCACGGTACCTGCCCAGAAACTCCTCGGGCGGGGGCGTGGTCTTCTGGACCACGTTCGCGTCGTCGATCGCGCCCATCTTCCTGCTGGTGTTCGGGCTGCTGCTGGCCGGATCGTCGAGCAGCCTGAGCTCGGCGATCGGCGCCGACCCCATCGGGGCGCTGGCCGTGCTGCTGCCGACCTGGTTCCTGGTGCCGTTCGCGATCGTGGCCGTGCTCGGCCTTATCGGCGGCTCGGTGCTGGACATCTACTCCTCCGGGCTGGCGCTGCTCAGTCTCGGCCTGCGGGTTCCCCGGCACGTGGCGGCCCTGATCGACGGCACCGTGATGACCCTCGGCACCATCTACGTAGTCTTCGTGGCGCACAATTTCATAGGCCAGTTCGAAGGTTTCCTGATCACGCTCGGAGTGCCGATAGCGGCCTGGTGCGGGGTCATGCTGGCCGACATCGCCCTGCGGCGGCGGGACTACGCCGAACCGGACCTGTTCAATCCGGGGGGCCGCTACGGCGACATCCGGTGGACGCCGGTCCTGGTGATTATCGTGTCCACCGTGATCGGCTGGGGCCTGGTCACCAACAGCTCGGCGAGCTGGCTGACCTGGCAGGGTTACCTGCTCGGTCCGTTCGGCCTGGGCGGCAAGACCGGCGCCTGGGCCTTCGCCAACCTCGGCGTGCTGATAGCGCTGGCCATCGGGTTCGTCGTGACGTGGGTCTTCGGCCGTTCAGCCGTCCGGGCGGAGGAAACGGCACCGCTGCCGGCGCCCGCGACCGCGCAGGCCTAGCTGCAGCAGGCCGGCGAAGCGACACAGCTAGCGAGCCAGGCAGGCAGCGCAGCCAGGCAGGCAGCGCAGCCAGGCGGGCAGCGCAGCCGGCGAGGCAGCGGAGCCGGCCAGCGAATAGGTGACCATGTCCATCTAGATGTCCGGGTTTGTGCGATTTACCCTGACGGCATGGAGATGCCGTCTCCAGACTGGGATGGCCTGGTCCGTGAGAGCCGGGCCCGGCGCCGGCGCCGCAAGCGCCGCCGGCAGCGGGTGATGCTCTCGCTGCTGACCCTCGTCACCGCGGCGGTCCTGGCGTTCATCGTGGTGCTGGTCAAAGACATGGCCAAGGTGCCGACCGCGGCCAGGACCACGGCGCTGTCCAGCTCCGCGCGGGTCGTCCACAGCGCGACGGCCTCGGCGTCGACGCGGGCACCGCGGGTTTCCAGCAGTGTCCAGGAGATAGCGGACACCTCCTCGGGACTGTCCTACCAGCTGCTCTCCTCCCCCTGGCGGCGCGGCTGCCCGTCGGTACTGAACACGCCGATGTTCAGCTGGACCGCGGGCGAGCGGGCCGTGGCCGGGCAGGTCAGCATCGGCGGTGCCACCCTCGACTGGCACGGGCTGGCCTGCTCAGGCGAGCTTCAGCAGCAGTTCCAGTACTCCGGTCCCGCGGACCTCGAGCCGACCGCGATGAGCCTGGTCGGCGCGTTCGATCCGGCCTACTATTCCGGGCTGCAGCATTACCGCACGCTCGAGAGCAGCTCCGCGACGCTGGTCAGCGGGCATCAGGCGTGGGTGGTCAGGTTCCTGGTGACCTACCCGGACGCCGCGGGCCAGGGCCTGGCCTGGACCAGCGAGGCCGGCGCCGTGGTGGTGGTGGACCGCGGCCCGGGCCAGCCCGCCGCCGTCTTCTACGTCTCGGTTCCCAGCAACCTGGGCGTCTCCCACGTCAGCACCCTCATCGGCTCGCTTCGCCTCAGCTAGCTTCGGTGATGCTGATGTCGCCGCCACCGCTGTCAACGGTGATCTTGTCCGGGGCCGAGGCGTTGATGTTCACCGGTTCGCTGATGTTGCCGCCACCAGAACTAGTACTGATGTCGTAAGCGGTGTCACCGTGCGGGAGTACCACGTTGATGTTTCCCCCGCCGCTGACGATGTCCAGGTTGCGTGGCGGCTGGGTGAAGACCAGGGATACATCGCCGCCGCCGGATTGGGCGTTGACGTATAGCGAGGCCAGAGGGTTGCCGCTGATGTTGCCGCCTCCGGTAGAGAACGTAAGGCGGCCCGCCAGGCCGCTGGCGGCCAGGTCGCCGCCACCGGTCGATACCGAGGCGTTGCCTCCCACGTCAGAGACCGCTATGTTGCCGCCGTCGCTCGACAGTGCGACGTTGCCTGCCAACCCGGAGACCGTCTGGTCGCCGCCGCCGCTGGACAGCGTGACGTCGGTCCGCGCTGGTACCGAGAGAGCGGCATTCAATCCGCAGTTACCGACCTGGATGTGACATCTGAGGTCGACGGTGGTGCCGCTGGCCGTGGTGTTCTCGGTGATGCTCGGGCGGATGAGGCTGTACTGAACGATGCCGGTCAGGTGGGCCGTGTTCCCCCCGCCCTGGCGCACCGTGACGTTGCCGCTCGCGACATCGGTCACCAGCTGACCGTGGTGCACGGGGATGGTGTAGCTGACCGGGAAGCTCGCCTGGCCGATCTGGGCCACGATGCTGAAGCTAGTCCAGGCGATGAGGATGACAGCCAGCGGTATGCCGATCGCGAGGGTGAGGATGCGGCCTGGTGTCATGCGCAGACCGGGCGCGCGCTGCGCGCTGGGCGCGGGCAAGGCGGTGGTCATGGCTGTGTCCCCGTTCATCCCGTGCCGAGATAGCGCAGGACCGCGAGCACGCGACGGTGGTCGCGGTCGGCGGGCGCCAGCCCGAGCTTGGTGAAGATGTTGTTGATGTGCTTTTCCACCGCGCCGCCGCCGACCACGAGCGTGTCGGCGATGGCCGAGTTGGACCGGCCCTCGGCCATCAGCGCGAGTACCTCGCGCTCGCGCGGCGTGAGCTCGCCGAGCGGGTGGCGGCTGCGGGCGAGCAGCTGCGCGACGACTTCAGGGTCGAGCGCGCTGCCGCCCGCAGCCACCCGCTGCAGCGCGTCGAGGAACTCGGTCACGTCGGCCACGCGGTCTTTCAGCAGGTAGCCGACACCGTGCGGGCGGCCGGAGATCAGCTCGGTGGCGTACCGCTCCTCTACCCACTGGGAAAGGACGAGCACGCCGACCTCGGGCCAGCGGTCCCGGACGACCAGGGCCGCGCGCAGGCCCTCGTCGGTGAAGGTGGGCGGCATCCGCACGTCGACGACGACCGCATCCGGGCCGTAGGTGGCGACCGCGCGCAGGAACTTCTCGGCGTCGCCCTCAGCGGCGGCGACCTCATGGCCGGCCTCGGTGAGCAGCCTGGTCAGCCCCTCGCGCAGCAGGACGGAATCTTCCGCGATTACGACCCTCATGCCAACTCCATCGCGTTATTCAGAGTTACGCCGGGGTTCTCACCGACCGTTGCGGGCACTGACCGCTCGCACGGGCTCAAAAGGCCCGCGCTCGCTAGCCGGTTCTGAATAACACTCACTAGCCGCATGGCAGTTCCGCGGCGATGATCGTCGGTCCGCCGACCGGGGATTCCACCGAGAGCCGCCCGTCCACGCCGGACACCCGGTCGGCCAGCCCGGACAGCCCGGGACCGTGAATGCCCGCGCCGCCGATCCCGTCGTCGCTGATCATGACGGTCAGCGTGCCGGGGTAGCCGTGGCCTTCCACCACGACCTTGGCACGGCTGGCGCGGGAGTGCTTCGCCACGTTGGTGAGCGCCTCGGCGACCACGAAGTACGCCACCGCCTCCACCGAGGCCTTCGGCCGGACCGGCACGTCGACGTGGACGTCGACCGGAACCGGGCACAGGGCGGCCAGGCCGGACAGGGCCGCGTCCAGGCCGCGCTCAGTCAGCACCGGCGGGTGCACGCCGCGAACGAGATTGCGCAGTTCGGTCAGGGCCGCCTTGGCCTGCGCGTGCGCCTGGTCGACCAGCTCCCTGGCGGCGTCGGGGTCGTCTCCGAACTTCGCCTTGGCCCGGCCGAGTTCCATCGCCAGCGCGACCAGCCGCTGCTGCGCGCCGTCGTGCAGGTCGCGCTCGATCCGCCGCCGTTCCGCCTCGGCTGCGTCCACGACCCGCTCACGGCTCCGTTCCAGCTCGGTTACCCGGGCGGCCAGGTCGCTGGGCGGGCCGAGCAGGCGGCGGGATATCGCTGTGTCCGCGACCGCGAGGCCGCGAGTCAGCTGCGCCGCGGCCAGCAGCAGCAAGAGGCCGAGAACCGCCGACACCGTCATCGCGGGCGCACCGCGCAGCACGGTGTCACCGAACTTGGCGCCGCCGCTGGGCAGGTACCGGTTGTACAGCGGCAGCGTCAGCATGACCAGCCCCACGGCCCAGGCCGCGATGCTGAGCGTCACCGTGACCGCGCTCACCGGCAGCCGGACCAGCGCGTAGCCGATATCACTCCAGGTCGCTCGCTCGGTGAACATCCGCCACCGCGGGATGACAGCCCAGCGGTACCCGGCCGACGCACCCGCGGGCCAGGCCGGGATCCGTACCCCGAGCAGGAAACCGAACCGGGCCCGCTCAGCATTGGCGAACCAGCCGGCCAGCCGCAGCGTCACGCCGAGGATCGGCAAGCCGAGCAGCGCGACCGCCAGGAGGCTGAGGCCCAGGCTGAGGCCGATGGTGATGACCAGGATGACCGCGACTCCCATGAACAGCCCGGCCAGATGGCTGGTCATCGCCAGCCAGGTGCGCGGGGACGCCAGGTCGCGGAGCAGGAACATGGCTTCGACGTTATGGCATGGCCCCTGTGGTTGCCCATCAGCCGGACCCCCCGGATCGCGGTGAGGCTAACCCCACCCCGATTACGGCAGATCGCACCATGGTCCCAGCGGGTGGCAGTTACCGAATCTATTGGACATGAATACAACGCAGCCCGTGCGGGCACCCATCGTGGAGCGAGTGGCCGGCTGGTCCGCCCGGCATCGCAAGACCGCCGTGTTCGGCTGGCTGCTGCTGGTCGCCGCGGCGCTGGCGATCGGCCACCAGCTCGGCACCGACAACATCAACAGCTACGATCCCGGGCAGGCCGGGCAGGCCGAGCGGGTCCTGGCCCTCCCCGTCGTCCAGCAGCCCGACAGCGAGGACGTCCTCATCCAGGGCCGCTCCCCCGGCCAGACCTACGCCAGCGACCCGGAGATCCGGCTGGCCGTGCGGCAGGTCGTGGCCGCGCTGCGGGCGCTGCCCCGGTCGGCCGCCGACATCCAGTCCCCGCTCACCAGCAAGGGCCTGGTCAGCGGGCGGTCAGCGCTGGTGACCTTCAACGTGGCGGGCAGCCCGGGCCACGACGACCAGGCGGTCGTCCCGGCCCTGAACGCGGTCGCCGCCGTGCAGGCCCGTCATCCGGGGCTGACGGTCGAGGAGGCGGGCGGCGCCAGCCTGGACCGGGCCACCGGCAGCATCACCAGCCAGGACTTCCGCAAGGCCGAGGTCACCTCGGTACCGGTCTCGCTGGTCCTGCTGTTCGTCGTGTTCGGCGCGCTGATCGCGGCCGGCATCCCGCTGCTGCTGGCCGGCACCGCGGTGATCTCGGCCATCTCGCTGCTCGCCATCCCCAGCCGCTGGCTGCCGATCGGCAGCACCACCTCCTCGATAGTGCTGCTGGTCGGGATGGCGGTCGGCATCGACTACTCGCTGTTCTACCTGCGCAGGATGCGTGAGGAGCGCGCGGCAGGGCACGACACGAAGGAGGCGCTGCGCATCGCGGCCGGCACCTCCGGCCGCGCCATCGTGATATCCGGGCTCACCGTGATGATCGCCCTGGCCGGGCTGTTCCTCACCGGGATCGACGTGTTCTCCGGCGTGGCGGTCGGCACGATCCTCGTGGTCGGGGTGGCGGTGCTCGGCTCGCTGACCTTCCTGCCCGCGATGTTGTCCCTGCTCGGCACCTGGACCGACCGGGGCCGGATCCCGTGGCTCGGACGGCGCCGCACCGCCGCCCGCGAATCGAAGTTCTGGGGCCTGCTGGCCCGCGCGGTGGTCCGGCGCCCGCTGGCCTGGGGCGGCGTGGCCACGGCCGCGCTGCTGGCCCTGGCCGTGCCGGTGCTGTCCCTGCACCTGGAGGACGCGGGCATCCACGAGCTGCCGTCCAACGTGCCGGTGGTCCGCGCCCTGATCGACATCCAGCAGGCCTTCCCCGGCGGCCCGGCGCCAGCCGAGGTCGTCGTGACCGGCACCGATCTCGGCGGCCCGCAGGTCAGCCAGGCCGTCGCCGAGCTGCACGGCGAGGTGGCGGCCACCCACGGCGCCATCCGCGAACCGATTACCACCGCCATGTTCGGGCATGACCAGGTGCTCATCGTGTCGGTGCCGCTGGCGGGCAGCGGGACCGACACCACCTCGAACAGCGCGCTGGCCACCCTGCGCACGCAGGCGCTGCCGGCCACCCTCGGGAAGGTGCCGGGAATCAGCTATGCGGTGGCCGGGCTGACCGCAGGCAACCACGATTTCGACGCACAGCTGGACAGCAGGGTCCAGTGGGTCTTCGCCTTCGTGCTGGGCCTGGCCTTCCTGCTGCTGTGCATCACGTTCGGTTCGGTCTACATTCCGGCCCTGTCGATCGGCCTGAACCTGCTCTCGGTCAGCGCCGCCTACGGCCTGATGGTCCTGATCTTCCAGGACGGTCACCTGCAGGGGCTGCTCGGCTTCAGCGCCTACGGCGGGATCACGCCGTGGCTGCCGCTGTTCATGTTCGTGCTGCTGTTCGGGCTGAGCATGGACTACCACGTGTTCATCCTGAGCCGGATCAGGGAGCTGCGGCTCGGCGGCGCCTCCGCGCGGGAGTCGATCACCGGCGGCATCAGCCGCAGCGCCGGCGTGGTGACCAGCGCGGCGGCGATCATGGTCGCGGTGTTCTCGATCTTCGCCACCCTGGGCCTGATCGAGTTCAAGATGTTCGGCGTGGCCATGGCGGCGGCCGTGCTCATCGACGCCACGGTGGTCCGCGGCGTCCTGCTGCCCGCCGGGCTGGCCCTGCTCGGCGACCGCGTCTGGTCCCGGCGGCGAGTCGGCCTGGGCACCGGGGTCTACGGTGCGACCGCCTCGGTGACCTGCAGTGAGCCGCCGCGGGTGACGAACGGGTGGTCGCGGACCAGGGCCACCGCGGAGTCCATGTCGTCGGCTCGCAGCACCGAATAGCCGCCGATACGGCCGTCGGCGTCGCCGGGGCGCACGCCATCCGCGGAGACCGTCATCGCCGGTCCGAGCGGGGCGCCTGGGTCGGTCAGGGCATCGCCTACCTTGCCGACCCAGGCGCCGAAGGCGGCCATGGCCTGCCGGCGGGCTTCCTCGCCTTCCGGCATCCCGCCGCCGTGATAGGTGACCAGGAAACTCGGCATGGCAGCTCTCCTTCGCCTGCGAAGATCATCTGTACCTGGTCCGAGCGTGGCGTGTCCGGTCGCGCAGCGTCTATGTCCGGCAGAACCGATGTCTTGTCCGCGCGTCCGGGCGGCGGGTACGTTCGTGCCCAGCGCGTAGCTTCGCACCGACGACCAAGGGAGCACCGGTGGAGCTGCTCACCTCACCGCGAGCCGACGACCTCAGCGAGCTGCTCGAGCGGATCAACGTGCGCAGCGCGGTCTACTGCCTGTCTGACCTGGGCGCTCCTTGGGGATTGCGGGTGGACGGCTCGGCGACGGCCAAGTTCCACCTGGTCCTGGACGGCCGGGCCACGCTGACCCTGGACGATCCGGGCGGCACGTCAGTGGAGCTGTCGGCCGGGGAACTGGTGCTGCTGCCGCACGGGTCCGGTCACCTGATGCAGGACCGCCGCAGCTCACCCGCCCGGCCGCTGGACCATATCCTGGCCGAGCGCTCCCCCGAGGCCGCCGAGCGGCTGGCTTACGGCGGCGACGGGCCCCGGACCTCACTGCTGTGCGGCGGGTTCGCGCTCGCCGCCAGCCTGCCGGAGAACCTGCTGAGCCTGCTGCCGCCGCTGCTGGTATTGGATACCGCCAGCTCCGGGGTCAGCCGCTGGCTCGAGCCTGCCTTCACGCTGCTGCGGGACGAGATCGCCCGCGACGCCCCCGGCGGGACCGCGATCCTGGCCAAGATGGCCGACGTGTTCTTGACCGAGATCGTGCGCAGGTACCTGTCCAGCCTGGATCTGCTGACCGCCACGGTGCCGCCCGCCGCGGCGGGCGACCCTTCGGTGAGCGCCGCCCTCGCGCTGCTGCGGTCACAGCCCGACGCGCCCTGGACCGTCGCCGACCTGGCCAGCAAGGTAGGCATGTCGCGGACGGCGTTCGCCGCGCGGTTCCGCGAGCTGGTCGGCGAGCCGCCGATGCGGTACCTGGCCCGGGTCCGGCTGGGCTACGCGGCCGGTTACGTGTCGGCCACGGACAAGACCGTGCGGCAGATCGCCCACATGGTCGGCTACGAGAACGAGTCGTCACTGTCCAAGGCGTTCCGGCGCGCGTTCGGCCGGGCCCCCGGCGAGTACCGCCGCCAGCAGGCCGCCGCCCACGGGGTGCGGGCGACGTTCACCGCCTGACGCGCCGCAGGCTCCCGCCGGCCGGCGTCAGGTGTTGACCGGGAAGCCGAGGTTGACCCCGCCGTGGCTCGGGTCGAGCCAGCGGGAGGTGACCACCTTGCCGCGGGTGTAGAAGTGCACGCCTTCGGTGCCGTGCACGTGCGTGTCACCGAACAGCGATGCCTTCCACCCGCCGAACGAGTAGTACGCCATCGGCACCGGGATCGGCACGTTCACGCCGACCATGCCGATCTCGGCCTCGGACACGAACCGGCGCGCCGCTCCCCCGTCGCAGGTGAAGATGGCCGTGCCGTTGCCGTACCGGCCGTTGTTGACCAGCTCGACCGCGGCCTGGTATGACGGCGCGCGGAGCACGCTGAGCACCGGGCCGAAGATCTCTTCGGTGTAGCAGCTCATCTCCGGGGTGACGTGGTCCAGCACGCTCGGGCCGAGCCAGAACCCGTCCGGGTCCCCGCCGATGACCGGGTGGACCCGGCCGTCCACGGCCAGCGTGGCGCCCTCCCGGACGCCGCTGTCCAGGTAGGAGGCCACCCGGTCGCGGTGCGGCCCGGTGACCAGCGGCCCCATCTCGGACCGCTCGTCGGAACCCGGCCCGACCCGCAGCCCGGCCACCCGCTCGGAGATCCTGCTGACCAGCTCGTCGCCGACCGGGTCGACGGCCACCACCGCGGAGATCGCCATGCAGCGCTCCCCCGCCGAGCCGAACCCGGCCGATACCGCGGCGTCGGCGGCCAGGTCGAGGTCGGCGTCGGGCAGCACCACCATGTGGTTCTTGGCGCCGCCGAGCGCCTGCACCCGCTTGCCCGCCTTGGTGCCGTTCTCGTACACGTACCGGGCGATCGGGGTGGAGCCGACGAAGCTGACCGCGCCGATGCCGGGGTGGCCGAGGATGGCGTCGACCGCCACCTTGTCCCCTTGCACCACGTTGAACACGCCGTCCGGCAGGCCGGCCTCGGCCCACAGCGAGGCGAGCAGCAGGGACGCGGATGGGTCCTTCTCCGAGGGCTTGAGCACGAACGCGTTGCCGCAGGCGATGGCGAGCGGGAACATCCACATCGGCACCATGGCCGGGAAGTTGAACGGCGTGATGCCCGCCACGACGCCGACCGGCTGCCTGATCGAGTACGAGTCGACCCCGGTGGAGACGTTTTCCGAGTACCCGCCCTTGAGCAGGTGCGGGATGCCGCAGGCGAACTCGACGACCTCCAGCCCGCGGGATACCTCGCCCGCGGCGTCCGAGGCGACCTTGCCGTGCTCTTCGGTGACCAGCCTGGCGAGCTCGGTGGCGTGGTCACGGACCAGCTCGCGGAAGGCGAACAGGACCGTGGACCGCCTGGCCAGCGAGACGCGCCGCCAGGTCCGGAACGCGTCGCTGGCCGCCTGGACCGCGAGGTCCACCTCGGCGGGCGAGGCGAAGTCGACCTGCCCGGTAAGCTGCCCGGTCGCCGGGTCGTAGACGTCGCCGTGGCGCTCAGCCTCGCCGTCCCAGGGCTTGCCGCCGATCCAGTGGGTGATGTGCTTCATTGTTCGCTTCTCCGCGCGCAAGCGCGCGTCGCTCGCCTGCTTCGTCACTTGGCCTTGGTCTCCTCGTTTACCGCGGTGAGGGCGTCGGTCAGGAGGCCGAGGCCTTCCTTGGCCTCGGCCTCGGTCAGCGTCAGGGGCGGCGCCATCCGCAGCGTGTGCCCGTACAGGCCGCCCTTACCGATCAGCAGCCCGCGTTCCTTCGTGGCCTCGAGCATCCGGGCCGCCAGCGGCGGGCTGGGCTTCCTGGTGGCCGGGTCCACCAGGTCGACGGCGAACATCAGGCCCTTGCCGCGCACGTCACCCGCGATCTCGAGCGTCGCGGCCGCCTCCTTGAGCCCGTCGATGATAAGCCGGCCGGTGACGGCGGCGTTGCGCTGCAGGTCGTGGGAGAGCACGTAGTCCAGGGTGGCGTTGCCCGCGGCGGTCGCGATGGGGTTGCCGCCGAAGGTGGAGATGCCGTTGCCGCGGATCCCGTCGAGCAGCTCGCCCCGGGCCACCACGCCGCCGATGGCGAAGCCGTTGTCGAGTCCCTTGGCGAAGGTCATCGCGTCCGGGGTGATCCCGTGCGCGGAAATGCCCCAGAAGTGCTCGCCGGTGCG
>Ga0187780_10002084_pt1 | contig 15076 bp, 11 predicted proteins | sample 1015_Q2_SP10_20__FD_132429 | JGI IMG/M metagenome (GOLD analysis project Ga0187780, IMG submission 132429) | Tropical peat soil microbial communities from peatlands in Department of Meta, Colombia - 1015_Q2_SP10_20_MG | ecosystem: Environmental > Terrestrial > Soil > Wetlands > Peat | place... | reverse complement strand
GCCACGCGCGCGAGAGCAGCCGAATCGAGGCCCACCCATCCCTTTTCTTCAGCAGTCCACCCCGGCAAGAACCGGTCGTACGCCTGGACGTACGGTGCCGGGCTCCGGGCCGCGGCCTGCGCCACCCCCGACAGCCCGTCGATCGAGACCACTCCCGCCTTCGCGGCGCTCAAGGCGTCGATTCTTCCCAGCCGGGCCACCACGGGCAACCGGAGTGTCGCCGCCTCGTCGACGAGCGGGCCGAGCAGCGGTTGGGGCAGACGCGCGTCGATCGCGAGGAAGTCGGCGTTCTGAACGGCGCGATGATCCGCGGCCTTCCGCACGCCATCGGGGGACGAGACGCCGGTCGCGCCTGGCGTCGTCGGCGGGGCCCCGTCGATTGGGCCCGCGGCCGTATACATCCTCGGCCCGAGGATCGTGACGAGGTTGAGATCGCTCCGCAGCGCGACGGCGGTGTCGCCGTTCGGCTCGAAGTCCCGCACGGTCGTGACACCCCAGGCCAGGTATCGCGGTCCCGCCCAGCGCCGTACGCGCGCGTGCGCGTCGATCAGCCCCGGAATGATCGTCTTGCCCGCCAGATTCACACGCTCGGCGCCGCGCGGGATCTCGATCTCGTTCACGTGCGCGACGGCTTCGATGTGTCCGTCTTTGATGAGGAGCAGCGCATCGCGCACCGGCGGGACTCCGGAGCCGTCGATCAGCGTCGCCCCTTCGAGCGCCACGACCCCGGCGCCAGAGGGCCGGCAGGCGAGGGGGCTCGAGAGCAGCAGAGCGGCGAGGGCGACGCGACGCACGGTCACGCGATCAACGGGAGACGGGGATAGCTTCCAGCATGCTCGAAGGACGAGCGACCATCGTGTATGGACCGGTGCAGTCGCGCCGGCTCGGCATCAGCCTGGGCGTGAACCTGATTCCGGCCCGTTCCAAGTTGTGCAGCTTCGACTGCCCGTACTGTGAGTGCGGCCGCAACACGCCGAAGGCCGACCGCTCGCGCTGGCCGTCCCCCGACGAGGTCGCGCAATCGCTGCGGCGCGCGCTCGGCCGTCTCGAACGGAGTCCGGACCATATCACGTTGTCGGGCAGCGGTGAGCCCACGCTCCACCCGCGGTTTCCGGTGGTCGTGGAGCGCCTGAGCGAGGTGCGCGCGGAGCTCGCTCCCCTCACGCGAACCGCGATTCTGTCCAACGGAGCGGCTGCGGGGCAGGAAACGACCCGCGCCGCGCTCCTGCGACTCGACGTGCGGATGCTGAAGCTCGATCCCGGCCCGTCGGAACGCGTGAACGGGGTACCGGTCGACGCCCGGCGGCTGAGCGACGAGTATCGGGCTCTCAAGCCGTATACGTTGCAAGGGATGGTAGCGCAGGGAGCGGATTGGGACGGATCGAGCGAGGCGAGCCTCGCCGCATGGTTACGCGTGCTCGTGCGGGCCGATCCTGACGCGGTGCACCTCTACTCGATCGCCCGGCCCGCGGCGGACGCCGCAGTGCGCGGTGTGCCGCGAGAGCGTCTCGAGGAGATGGCGAAGGCCGTCCGGCGAGCGCTCCCGCGGTCCGTCGTCCAGGTCTTTTAGCGGCGCCGCCGGCGCGCAGGCTTCCGCTTCGGCTTGGCGCGGCGCGCGGCCTTCGCCTTTGGGCGGCGCTTCTTCGCCGTCTTGGCCTTCTTCTTGGCCTTGGGTCGCGCCGCCTTCTTTCGCCGAGCCGGCTTCCGCTTCGGCTTTGGGGCCTCCATCTCCGGCTCGTCCATCATCGGGGCCGGCGTCGGCGCGGGCGGTTGGAAGGGCTGGGAGGGGAGCATCGGCTCCATCATCCCCGGACCGGTCCAGCCACTCTCCGAGACGTCACTCAGCTCGAACATCGGATCACTCCTCCGCTGGTTGTCGGTGGGCGCGTGGCCTATAGCTTACCCGCCGAAGTGTCCCACGCAAGTGACGCGGGGCGCTCCAAGCGCGGCCCAGTCGCACGCTGAGACGGATGTGACAAGTTAGCTTGACAACGACAGTTACGGAGACTTAGGTTCGCGCGGCTATGTCCCTCCTCGCGAGAGCCGCCGTCATCCTGGCGCTGCCCGCCGTCGTCGCCGCTCAAAACGTCGCCGAAGTGCAGGTCGCACCCCCCTCGGTCACACTCAAGGTCGGGGAGCGGAGCGGTCTACTGGCGACGGCGTTCGACCGGGTGGGGAACGTGATCCCCACCGTCCGGGTGCTCTGGTCGTCGAACAACATCCAGGTCGCCAAGGTCGACAACAACGGCACGGTGACGGGGGTCGGGGCGGGGGTCGCGATCATCGAGGCGCGGGTGGGGACGCGCAAAGGAACTGCCGCGGTTCAGGTAGTTCCTTCACCCACCGCCCCCACGGCTGCGACGCCTCCGCCGCAGGCGGAGCCGACGCCGCCCGCCGCACCAGGGGCAGCGGCTCCCGACGGTTCGCTCTCCGGTCAGCCTCCGGGGACGGGTACGCCGACGGTGCTCCGCATGGAGCCCACGACCGTCTACCTGCTCCCCTCCGAGAATGTGCGCGCGGTCCCCCGCGCCCTGAAGGACGACGGGAGCCCGGCCGCCCCCGTGCCCGTGACGTGGAAGTCGCTGCGTCCGGACATCGCGAGCGTCGATCAGAACGGCGTGATCGTGGCGCTCGCGCCCGGACAGGGCACTATCCAGGTGACGAGCAGCGCAAACACGGGCGGCCTGACGGCGACCGCGCCAGTGGTCGTGCAGCAGGCCGACTACGCGATCGGGGAACCCGGGCCCGTCTCGATCGGACCGGGCGAGGCCGATACGCTGCACGTCTTCGTGCCGAGCCAGGGCAATCGGCTCGTGAGCCCATTGACCCTGCAGTGGAGCTCGGCGGATCTCAACATCGCGCGTGTGAGCCTCACCGGCGTCGTCACCGCCGTGGCTCCCGGGAAGACGACGCTGACGGTCTCGGGACTGCTGCAGAGCAAGTCGATCGACGTGGTCGTGCACCGGCCGGTCGAGCTGCTCGCGGTGCGTCCCAAGTGGCAGGACACGGTGTCCGTTCCGATCCAGACGACGGTGAAGTTCGAGGCGTCCGCCCTCGCCGCCGATCGCACGCCCGTGCCCGACGCGCCGCTGCGGTGGACGCTCGTCGACACGTCGCTCGCGACCTTCGACCCGGCGAGCGGAGTGCTGACCGGCAGGAAGGCCGGGCGGACGCAGCTCGTGGTGCGCGGACCGGGACTCGGGCTCTCGGTGACCTGGAACGTCCACGTCATCGCGGCCGCGGTGAAGCTGTCGGCAGCGCGAATCGGCCTGCCGCTCGGCCGGCACTACGTGGTGAAGGGGAACTACGTCGATGACGCGGGCGCGGTGATCGGCCCCGCCCCCGAGCTGACGTGGGCTTCGGAGAATCCCCAGGTGGCGACGGTAGGTGACGACGGGACGGTGACGGCGGTGGGATACGGGCACGGGCGCATCGATGCGACGGGCCCCGGCGGCCGGCGCGCGGTGATGGACGTGTTCGTGCAGGGTGAAATCGTGATTCCGAGCTCGCGCAGCGGGCGTTTCCAGCTGTACACCGCCGAGCGGGCCAATCTCGCGCAGCTTCGCCGGATCAACGACGACACGATGACCGCGACCGAGCCGGCGTTCTCGCCCGACGGGTCGCGCATCGCGTACTCGGCGGAGCGACAGATCTTCGTGATGGACGCCGACGGGACGAACGCGAAGGGCATCCCCAACGCGTCGAGCACCGACGGACACGCCCAATTCACGCCCGACGGCAACGCAATCCTGTTTCAGTCCGATCGTACGGCGCATTCGGAGATCTTCATGCAGTCACTCACGGCCACCGAGCCCGTGCAGCTGACGCAGGAGCCGAACGCCAACTCGCAGCCCGCGATGTCACCCGACGGGGAGACGATCGCGTTCGTCTCCACGCGGGACGGCGGCACGAATATCTGGCTGATGGGGAAGGACGGCTCGAATCAGCGGGCGTTCACGAAGAACACGGGCACGTTCCGGTGCGTGGAGCCGCGCTTCCTGCGCGACGGGTCGCTCGTCTATCTGCTGCAGGGGAAGGATGGCGGCCGGAATCTGACGCAGGTGATCAAGGCCGACATCGGGACGGGGAAGGTCACGCCGCTCACGGGCGCCGACCTGAACCTCGCGAATTACGCCATCTCGCCGGCGGGGGACATCCTCGCGCTCATCGTGAACGTCGGTGGGGGCAAGCCGTTCTACAAGCTCTACATCCAGCCGCTCTCCACGGGCGGCGCTCCGATGCCGATTCCTTCCGGCGCCACGGAGCAGATGCTGACGCCCGCGTTCATGCCGTAAGCGGGCTCCGCCATGCTGGCCTGCGTCATTCGCGCCAACGGCGGCCTCGACCAGATCCAGATCGCTGACGTCCCCGAGCCCGGCTCACCCGGGCCCGGCGAAGTGCGCGTCGGCATTCGTGCCGCGGCGCTCAATCATCTCGACCTGTTCGTGGTTCGCGGGCTTCCCGGTGAGCGACAGTTCCCGCACATCCTGGGCGCCGACGGGGCGGGCATCGTCGAGGCGGTCGGTGTGGGGGTCACGAGCGTCGCGATCGGCGACCGCGTCATCATCAACCCCGGCATCTCCGATTACACCTGTGAGTACTGTCGCGTAGGTGAGCACTCACTCTGTTTGGCCCTGCAGATCCTTGGCGAGCATCGCTCCGGGACGCTCGCCGAGGCCGTCGTCGTCCCGGAGCAGAACCTCGCGCGGATTCCGCAACTCCACCCGGAGTTGAGCTGGGGCGAGGCGGCGAGCTTCTCGCTGGTCACGCTCACGGCGTGGCGGATGGTGGTGACGCGCGCCGCGGTCCAGCCGGGGGAGACGGTGCTCATCTGGGGGATCGGAGGGGGCGTCGCGCTCGCGGCGCTCGCCGTCGCGAAGTTGCGGGGCGCGCGCGTATTCGTGACATCCTCGAGCGACAAGAAGCTTGCGGCCGCCCGGACCCTCGGCGCGGACGTCACGTTCAACCATCGCACGCAGCGGGTGGGGCAGGAGGTGCGCGCGCTCACCGGGCGGCGCGGTGCGGACGTGGTGATCGACGACGTGGGTGAGGCGACCTGGGAGGAATCGCTGCGGGCGCTGCGCAAAGGAGGCCGGTTGGTCACCTGCGGAGCCACGAGCGGGCCGCGGGTCGTCACGGACGCGCGGCGGCTGTTCTGGAATCAGTACACGATCATGGGGTCAACGATGGGCAACGCGGCCGAGTACCGGTCGATCGTCGCCGAGCTGGAGAAGGGGCACCTCCGGCCTGTGGTCGATCGCGTGTATCCGGTGGCCGATGCGCGCGACGCCTTTGAGCGGTTGGAGCGCGGAGAGCAGCTTGGGAAGGTTGTGGTGACGGTCCACGAAGACTGACGCGTAACTCCCTCTCGACGGGGCGTTTAGGCGCGCTCCCCACGTTGTGTTTCTCCATGTAAGTGGTTATTTTGTTGTAACTTACGTCAGTAGGGTCACCCCCTGATCCCTGACACCTGACACCCGAAACCTGCCTCTCATGACCGCTCCAAACGTTCGCGAACGCATCCTCCCGCGCCTCATCGAAGACGAGATGAAGGAGTCGTTCCTCGACTATTCGATGAGCGTCATCGTGCAGCGCGCGCTGCCCGATGTGCGCGACGGATTGAAGCCGGTCCACCGCCGAATTCTCTACGCGATGCACGAGCTCGGGCTCGTGCCCGGCCGGCCGCACAAGAAGAGCGCCACGGTCGTGGGCGACGTGCTCGGCAAATACCACCCGCACGGCGACATGGCGGTCTACGACGCGCTCGTGCGCATGGTGCAGGAGTTCTCGCTCCGCTACCCGCTGATCGACGGCCAGGGAAACTTCGGCTCGGTCGACGGCGACTCGGCCGCCGCCTATCGCTACACCGAGGCGCGCCTCACGCGCATCGCGATGACGATGCTCGAGGACATCGACAAGAACACCGTCGATTTCGCTCCGAATTTCGATGGGCGGCTGCAGGAACCGCTCGTGCTTCCCGCACGCGTGCCGAACCTGATCGTGAACGGCTCGGCAGGAATCGCCGTCGGCATGGCGACGAACATCCCGCCGCACAACTTGAGCGAGACCGTTCAGGCGATCACCCACCTCGTCGATCACCCCGACGCCGAGGTCAAGGACCTGCGGAAGTTCGTGAAAGGTCCCGATTTCCCGACGGGCGCGATCATCTACGGGCGCGAGGGGATCAAGGAGTGCTACGAGAAGGGCCGCGGCCGCATCACCATCCGCGGGCGCGCCGTCATCGAAGAAAAAGAATCGACCGGCAAGCACCAGATCGTCGTCACCGAGATCCCCTACCAGGTCAACAAGAGCAACCTGATCACCCAGATCGCCGAGCTCGTCAATTCGAAGAAGCTCGAGGGCATCGCGGATCTACGGGACGAGTCGGACCGGGACGGGATGCGGGTCGTGATCGAGCTGAAGCGCGACGCCGTCCCCGCCGTCGTGCTGAACCAGCTCTACAAGCACACCCAGATGCAGACCACCTTCGGCGCCATCATGCTCGCGCTCGTCGACGGCGCGCCGAAGGAAATGGACTTGAAGGAGCTGCTGCAGCACTTCATCGATCACCGCCACGAGGTGATCACCCGGCGCACCCAGTTCGACCTGCAGCGCGCCCAGGACCGCGAGCACATCCTCGAAGGCCTGAAGATCGCGGTCGATAACATCGACGAAGTCGTCCGCATCATCCGGAAGTCGAAAGACACACCCTCGGCGGACGCGGCGCTGCGCAAGCGCTTCAAGCTCTCCGAGAAGCAGTCGGCCGAAATCCTCAACATGCGGCTCGCGCGCCTCACCGCACTCGAGATCACGAAGCTCGAGGACGAGCTGCGCGAGGTCCGCAAGTTCATCAAGGAATGCAAGGAGATCCTCGGCTCCAAGCCGCGCCGCATGAAGATCCTGAAGGAGGAGCTGACGGAGCTGGCGCACGGCTTCGGCGACGCCCGCCGCACCGAGATCGTGGCCGATCAGGGCGAGTTTTCGATCGAAGATCTCATCGCCGAAGAGGACATGGTCATCACCGTGTCACACGCCGGCTACATCAAGCGGCTCCCGGTCTCGGCCTACCGGCGGCAGCGGCGCGGCGGCAAGGGCGTCATCTCGGCACACACGAAGGAAGACGACTGGGTCGAGCACCTGTTCATCGCCTCGACCCACGACTACGTCATGTTCTTCACGCAGAACGGCCAGTGCTACTGGCTCAAGGTGCACGAGATCCCGCAGGCCGCCCGCGCCGCGCGCGGCAAGCCGATCATGAGCTGCGTGGCCATGAAGCAGGACGAGCGACTCGCCGCGCTCGTGCCCGTGCGCGAGTTCTCCGAGGACCAGTTCCTCCTCTTCGCCACCAAGCACGGCGTGGTCAAGAAAACCGTGCTCTCGGAGTTCGGGAATCCGCGCTCGGTCGGCATTCGCGCCATCAACGTGGAGCAGGGCGACGAGCTGATCGACGTCCAGGTGACCGACGGCTCGAACGACATCGTGCTCGCGACCCGGCACGGGATGAGCATCCGCTTCCACGAGAAGGACGTGCGCGACATGGGACGCACGGCCACCGGCGTGAAGGGGATCGAGCTCGACAAGAAGGACTTCGTCATCGACATGGTCGTCGTGCGGCGTGCGTCGACGCTCCTCACGGTGACCGAAAAGGGCATGGGCAAACGCTCCGAGCTCGACGAGTACCGGGTACAGCACCGCGGCGGACGCGGAATCATCACCTTGAAGCGCGCCGACAAGACGGGTGACATCGTCGCGCTCAAGGAAGTTCTGCCCGACGACGAGCTGATGATGATCACGAAGAAGGGGATCATGATTCGCGTGCCCGTCGAAGGCATCCGCGTCTCCGGCCGCAACACCCAGGGCGTCCGGGTCATGAACCTGACGACCGGTGATCTGGTCGTGGACGTCGCGCGCGTGGTGAAGGAAGACGACGGCGAGGCGAACGGCGAAGACGAAGAAGAGACCGCCGAGCCGGCGCCGAAGGCCGCGAAGGTCCCACCCAAGGCCCGGCCCGCCGGGACGAAGAAGAAATAGTGTGATCGAAGCTCAGGCGGTCCGGGACGCCGCCGCCGCGCTCCGCGGCGTAGCGGTCCGGACGCCGCTGTTGTGGGTCGACGCGCTCGGCGCCTACCTGAAGCTTGAAATTCTCCAGCCGATGGGCGCGTTCAAGATCCGCGGCGCCTACAATGCCGTGCGCCGCGTCGCGAACGCCGCGCGCGAGCGCGGGGTAATCACCTTCTCGAGCGGCAACCACGGCCAGGCCGTCGCCTACGCCGCCCGCTTCCTGGGCTTGCGTGCGGTCATCGTCATGCCCGAGTCGGCCCCCGCGATCAAGGTCGCGGGGGTGCGCCGGTGGGGAGGGGAAGTCGTGCTCGCGGGACGAACGTCAGAAGACCGCCAGCGCCACGCGGAAATGCTCGCGGCCCGGGATGGGTTCGTCATCGTGCCGCCGTTCGATCATCCCGACATCATCGCGGGGCAGGCGACCGTGGGACTCGAGATCGCCGAGGATCTTCCGGATGTCGCGACCGTGCTGGTGCCCGTCGGGGGAGGCGGGCTCATCGCCGGCGTGATCGCCGGCCTCGAGGCGGCGGGGAGCGCGGCCCGCGTCTGGGGGGTGGAGCCGTCCGGTGCGCCGAAGCTCACGCGCGCCCTCGCAGCGGGGCGGCCCGAGCGCCTCGACCAGACGGCGAGCATCGCCGACGGTCTCATCACCCTGAGCGTGGGGCAGCTCACCTTTGCCGAGCTCACGGCTCGCCGGGACCGGCTCGCAGGCGCGGCCTTGGTCGAGGATGACAGCCTGCGCGAAGCGGTGCACTTTCTGTGGCGGGAATGCCGTCTCGCGGTAGAGCCGTCGGGCGCGGCCACGGTCGCCGCCGTGCGGTCGGGCGCGGTGCGGCCCGCTCCGCCCGCCGTGCTCGTCGTGAGCGGCGGTAACGTCGACCCCTCGCTGCTTCAGGACTAGCGACCTGATGAGTGCTCCAGCCGGTCCCAAGATTCTCGTCGCGGACGACGATCAGGCCCTCGTCCGCACGCTGACGTGGATCCTGAAGGAGCACGGCTATCAGGTGGTCGCCGCGCCCGGCGGCGAAGGGCTGCTCTCCAAGGTGCAGGAAGAGCATCCGAACCTGCTCCTCCTCGACATCATGATGCCGAAGGTCGACGGGCTGCAGCTGTTGCAGCGCGTCAAGGCCGACGAGCGCTTCCGCGATCTGCCCGTCCTCATGATCTCGTCGATGCCGCCCGAGGAGGCGACCGTGAAGGCGCTCGGCCTGGGCGCCGCGGACTTCATCGCCAAGCCGTTCCGCGTACGCGAGCTGATCGCGCGCGTGCAGGCGCACCTCAACACGGCGCAGGAGCTCGCCAAGGCTCGCGAAGACGCTCGCAGCCGCGCCGACATCGTGGACATCCTCCACGAGGTCACCGATTCCCTCAAGCCCGACGAGATCTATCACATCCTGGCGCGCCGGATCGCCCGCGTTCTCAAGATCCCGAAGTGCTCGCTTGTGCTCGCGAAGCCAGGAGACACGAAGGGCGTCGTCGTCGCCGCCTACGAGAATCCGATGCTCCGGAACCTCGAGATCGAGCTCTCGCGCTACCCCGAGATTCAGCGAGCCCTGGAGGTCGGCCGCTCGGTGCTGGTGGAGGACGTGACGACCGACGTGCTCTACGCCGAGGAGCGCAAGCGCTGGGCGCGGGAGGGCGTGACCGTGCCGACGCGCTCGGCGGTGGCCCTGCCGTTCTCCATGAAGGACCAGCAGGTGGGCGTCGTTTTCCTCCGCACCACGGACGGCGATCGGCCGCTCACCCGGGCCGACGGCCAGTTCGCGGAGACCGTCATTCGGACCGCCGTCGCGGCGATCGAAAAGGCCTACGACTTCGAAACGGCCGTCTCCGATCGCAAGCGCCTCGAGAAGCTCGCGGCGACGGATCCGCTGACCGGGTGTCTCAACCGGCGCGCGCTTTCTGAAGAGCTCGAGCAGGAGCTCGATCGCGCGCGGCGCTACGGCCTCGCCATCACGATCCTGCTCGCCGACATCGATCGCTTCAAGCTCGTCAACGATACGCGCGGCCACATTGCGGGCGACTCCGTTCTGCGCCAAGTTGGAGACATTCTGCGCCGCGAGGCGCGTTCGGTGGACATCGTGGCGCGTTACGGGGGGGAAGAGTTCGTGGTGGTGATGCCGGAAACCGCGTTACACGGGGCGGCCATCTTCGCCGAGCGCCTGCGGCGCCGCGTGATGCAGCACAATTTCGCCGACCCGGGCGAGGAGCCCCTGAACCTGACAGTGAGCATCGGCCTGGCGTCGTTCCCCGACGACCGCGTCTCGAGCGCCGACAGCTTCGTGGCCCTCGCCGACCAGGCCCTGTACCGGGCCAAGAACGAAGGCCGCAACCTGGTGCGCCAATGAGCGACCGCCGCTGTCCGCGCTGCGGCTCGATGTACGGCGGCACCGCGCGGTTCTGCCCCAAAGACGGCAGCCTGCTGGTCGAGGTGCAGTCGAAGCCGGCGGGCGCGACTCCCGCCCCCGCCGCACCGGCGCCCTCGTCCTCGGGAAGCGGCACCGCCGTCCGCACGCCTCCGATCCCGACCCCGCAACGCGCGCAGGATCGCGCGTCGAGCCTTTCGGGGCAGGTGCTCGACACCCGCTATCAAGTTGTGAAGAAGCTTGGCGAGGGCGGGATGTCCTACGTGTACCTCGCGAAGGAGGTCTCGAGCGGCGAGCGCGTCGCGATCAAAGTGCTCTCCCCCAAGCTCGCGGCCGACAAGAGCTCGGTCGAGCGTCTGCGGCGCGAGGCCGGCCTCGCGATGCGCCTCGATCATCCGAACGTCTGCCGCATCATGCGGCTCGGCGAGTCGGAGGACGGGCTGATCTATCTGGTGATGCCGTTCCTCGCGGGAGAGCTGTTGTCGGACCGCGAGGTGCGCGAAGGCCCGATGGACCTGGCGACGGGGATCACGCTGCTGCGCCAGGTGTGCGCCGGCCTGCACCACGCGCACGAGCTGCACATCGTGCACCGCGACCTGAAGCCCGAGAACATCATGGTCGTGCGCGAGGATGACGGCACCGACCGCGCCGTCGTGATGGACTTCGGCCTGGCCAAGGAGCGCCGCGCCGACCCGTCCATCGCGAAGCTGACCGCCACCGGCATCATCCTCGGGACGCCCGAGTTCATGAGCCCGGAGCAGATTCGCGGCAAGCCCCTCGACGCGCGCTCCGACATCTACGCCCTCGGGATCGTGGCGTTCGAGATGTTCACCGGGAAGCTGCCGTTTCAGGGACGCAACGCGCAGGAAATGATGATCGCGCGGCTCCGCGGCGAGCCGCTGATGCTCCGCCAGTACCGCGCCGATCTCCCGCCCACGCTCGAGAAAGCGCTCGCGCGCGCCATGGCGACGAATCCCGAGGCGCGCTTCGCGACGGCGCTCGAATTCGCCCAGGCGCTCGAAGCCCCGTCGTCGTCCAGCGGGATTCTCGGCAAGATCAAAGAAAAGCTCTCCTAGGGGATGTGATGCGAATGCTCAGTGGTTGGCGCGTGCGCGGCGCGATCGCCGCGCTCGTCTGTGGCGCGCTGGTCCTTGGGGTCGGCTACCTGCGATCCGCCGATGCCGTCCCCGACGTACACGCGCAGTACGTCAAGTACCTGTCCGGGCACGACTCGATCACCGCCTACCTCGCCTACCCCGACCGGAGCGACCCCGGGCCCGGGATCGTCGTGATCCACGAGATCTTCGGCATGTCGGACTTCGTGCGGGAGTCGGTCGAAAAGCTGGCCAAGGAGGGCTTCACGGCGCTGGCGCCCGACCTGCTGTCGCGCCGCGGGGGCACGCCCACGAGCGCCGACAGCGCCCGCCGCATGATCGCGTCGCTCAACCCCGACACGCTCACGCAGGACCTGGACGCGGCCGTCGCGTATCTCCGCGCGCTCAAGGCGGTCAAGGCGGACCGGGTCGGCGTGATCGGGTTCTGCTGGGGTGGTGGCGAGAGCTTTCGGTACGCGACGAACAATCCCACCCTCGGAGCGTTCGTGGTCTGCTACGGGCCGCAGCCGAAACTGTCCGACCTGCCGCGGATCAAGGCGCCCGGTCTGGGCATCTACGCCGACAGGGATGTGCGGATCAACGGGGACCTGTACGACCTGACCGGATGGGTGACGAAGTACCACGTGGACTATCAGTTCAAAGTGTACCCGGGCGTGGGGCACGGATTCCTGCGGACTGACGAGAAGCCCAAGGTCACGAAGCAGGCTTGGGACCAGATCCTCAAGTTCCTGCGGGCCGAGCTCGGGAAGTAGCGATCACTCGTGCGGCGGGGTCACATAGGCCCGCGCGCGCTCCAGGGCGGCGTCTTTCCCGGCGAGGAAGTCGTCCACCGTCCCCGGGACGGGGACATCGGGCGTCACGCCGGTCCCGGTGAAGCTCGTCCCGTCCGAAAAGGCGTCCCGCACCGCCGACAGCTCGAGGCTCCAGTTCTTGAGCAGGCTCACGCTCAGCGGCTCCCCCGGACTCCCTGCCGACGTCTCCCCGATGATCACCCCGCGCGACATGCTCCGAAACGACGCGGCGAAATCCTCCGCGGCGCCCAGCGTCCGCGCGGAGATCAGGACTACGACGGGCCCCTTGAACGCCGGCCGGTCGGTGCGTGGGGCGATCGTGTCTGGGGGGAGGGTGTACCAGGTCGCCGCGGAATCGGGGTGGCCGAGCGCGCGCAAGCCGGGCCGGTACTCCCGGGTCCGCCGCACGACGCCGGCGAACGGGTCGCTCGTGAGCCGGGCGAGGATCTGGTAGGCGTGCTCCCGCCGCGCCCCGCGCGCGTCGCGCAGGTCGAAGATGAGGGCGTGCACCCCGCTGAACGTCGCGAACGCGCGGTCGAACTGCTGCACGACGTCGGCGTCGTTGAACGCCGTGATGCGCACGACGACGAGGCCGTCGGGCAGCGAGTCGAAGCCGATCGCCGGATCGGCGAGCGGCCACCGATCATTCCAGGAAACGCTGCGGGTGACGCTGATGCCCCGCTGCTCGCCGCCGGGAAGCCGCAGCAGCAGGTGCAGGGCCGTGCCCCGCTCGCCGTCCAACATTGCACCGATGGCGCGCTCCCAGCGGCTCGCCGGTGTGGCGCCGCCGACCTCGGGGATGATCGAGTCGCGAATCCAGTCTTCCGCGGGTATACCCTGTACCGCGAGAATCTCCGCCAGACGCTCGGGGCGCGCGACGCGCATTTCGTCGTTCGTAGCGTAGTCGAGGATGAATGGCCGCCGCTCGACGGCGACGAGGCGCAACGGCGGCCGGGCCATTCTGGAGCGGATCGGCGCAGGCGGTGCGACGTCGGCCTGGCCGTCGTCGAGTAACGCCGCGATCCGCCGCAGGCGGCGGTAGCAGAGCAGGTCGGACTGCGGAAGGGCGGCGAGCCGCAGCCCGCCGGCGAGGGCCGAGTCCCAGTCGGCGCGCGTGTCGAGGGTGGCCGCCCGGTCCTCCCGCGCGTGGCTCCAGACGAGCGAGACGAGCTGCTCGCGATCCGGCGCGGAAAGCTGCTGTGAGGCCAGCCGATCGCATGTCAGGCCGACGCACACTACGAGGATCGCGAGACCCCGAATGGGCATGCGCGTAATCTATTTACTCCTCTTCATGGCGCCGCAGGCGCTGCTCTATCTGTACCTGCGGGAGCGTCTCCCGCATCCCGACCGGCCGCGCCAGGCCCGGATCGTGAAAGCCGCGCTGGCAATCGTCTTCGTCCTTTTCAACGTCCCATGGCTCGTCGTCGCCCACCGCATCATGTACGGCACGATCTGGGGGATCTCGTGGATCCCCGCGATCGGTCCCTGGGTCGCGTGGCAGCTGCTCGGGTGGGTGTTCTGCGGCCTCGTAGTATTCTACCTCGGCACCAAGGCGGTGCTGTGGGTGGTCGGCAGGATCGAGTCGTGGCGTCTGGGCCACGTCGACCGCGTGGTCAATTTCGAGCTGTCGCACGCGCCCGCGGTCCAGCTGTCGCGGCGTCGCTTCCTCGCCCGCGCCACCTACGCTTACGCGACCGCGGGAGCGACGCTCTCGACTTACGGGATCTGGAGCGCGTACCGAATGCCGCTGGTGACGCGGCGCACGCTCACCTTCGCGAACCTGCCGCCCGGCCTCGACGGCTTGACGGTGCTCCACATCTCCGACCTGCACGCCGGGGCGCATCTCGGGGAGGAGAAGATGCGCGACATCGTCGCGCAGGCGAACGACCTCCGGCCCGATCTGATCCTGCAGACGGGCGACATGATTGACTTCTCGACGAGCTTCATCCGCCCGTACGTGCGCACCTTCCGCGACCTCAAAGCGCCGCTCGGCTGCGTCACCGTGCTCGGGAATCACGACCACTACGCCGGCGCGCTCGACGTCATTCGCGGCGTGCAGGACGCCGGTCAGATCTATCTGCAGAACGACTCGCACGTCATCGAGCGGAACGGTGCGACACTCGCTCTGCTCGGCATCGACGATCCGGGGAACTGGAGAGCCGACGACCCGCAGGATGCCTACGTCGACCGCGCGATCGCGACCGCGCCACCGGAGGCGTTCCGCATCCTGCTGGCGCATCGGCCCGGCGCCTGGGACTCGGCGGCGCCGCGCGGCATCCCGCTCACGCTCGCGGGCCACATCCACGGCGGCCAGATCTACCTGCCCATCCTCGGCTGGTCGGCGGGGCGGTTGATCACCAAGTATGTGATGGGTCACTTCCAGCGGGACGGCGGCGCGACGCAGCTGTATGTGAGTCGCGGCATCGGCGTCGTCGGCGTGCCGATTCGGATTTTCGTTCCGCCGGAAGTCGCGCTGTTTACCCTCCGGCGGGGGTAGGGGAAGGCGGAACGGGGAGCGCGGCGCGCGGACCGGTGGGTTCCGCGATCGCGTCCCACGCGGCGTCTACGGCCTGCTTCGGGGCGACTTGCCCCTCCGACCATTCGTGCGCCGTGACGCGCTCGAGCACGTGCGCGATGACGCCAAGCCACACGCCGGCCCACAACTCGGCAGCCCCGGGTTTGACCGATCCCTCGGCCTTGCCCTGAGCGACCAGGCTCTCGACCGCGAGTCGGAAGCTCCGTC
>Ga0187780_10002082_pt1 | contig 15077 bp, 13 predicted proteins | sample 1015_Q2_SP10_20__FD_132429 | JGI IMG/M metagenome (GOLD analysis project Ga0187780, IMG submission 132429) | Tropical peat soil microbial communities from peatlands in Department of Meta, Colombia - 1015_Q2_SP10_20_MG | ecosystem: Environmental > Terrestrial > Soil > Wetlands > Peat | place... | reverse complement strand
TAGGGCATCCACTTGCTTGCTTCCTCGAATATCTTCGACGAACGCCTCGTCCTTTTCTTTAGCGCCTCTGCCTCCCTCTCTCCAATCTTCTGCACCGTTCCACCACCAAGGTGCGCCGACTCATGTTGTATAAACGCCCTCTCCCTTTCTTTCGGAGCGCGCCCAACGCTGACGGCAAGCATCGGTGGGTTACAGGTTAGGGACGGGCGCGATTCCGAGTCTGCGGTCGGTGTCTCCGCTTAACTATAAATAACGAATTTGAGGCTCCAAGCTGCAAGGCCCTATCGTTGGCGTCGGGAAAACCGACGGTCTTCGTAAGAGAGGCAACGGGACTGGTGCGCGAAGTGGGCGCATGGTCCTCATTCATGGCAGTGTTCTTTCTGGTAACTGGTGGCGTCGTCGTGCTGGAGCTTGGCACGATGTACACCGCGCCCGGCGCAAACTGGCCCTTGGCTCTGTTCGTCGCCTTCTTGCCTTCACTCCTTGCGGGAGGGATGTTCACCATCATAGGCTCGTCTCTTCCACGGGCGGGCGCTGACTACGTTTTCACTACCAGGGCGACGAGGTCGATAATCGGCTTCGTCAACTACTGGGGGCTAAACATCGCGTTCATCCTGAACATAGGCATATTCGCCTATTATGGCTCGTCCTACCTCGGGTACTTCCTTTCTGGACTGGGTGCTTTCTACAACAATTCCGGCCTCGCGGACCAGGGCACCTACCTCGTCGGCTCAGGCCCGACCTTTGCGATAGCTGTCTTGATCATTCTCGTTTTCGGCGCCATGTCGGTGATGCGTCCCAAGAACGTCTGGCGGATAATATTCTGGGTGGGGGTCCTGTCGATGGTGACGACGCTCATAATGTTCGCTGCTATGGCGGGTGTGACGTCCGATACATTCCAGACGGCGTACAACTCGTTCATGGCGAACTCCACCGCCTACACATCGGTGATCACGGAGGGTGGAGTCACGATGCCGGCTGCTTCTCTGGCAGCGACGGCCGCAGCCCTTCCATTCGCATGGTTCGCCTACACTTGGTACAATCTCTCGCTCGGCTGGACTGGGGAGCTCAAGAATGTGAAGAGGTCTCTCCCGATAACCATCATCGTCGCCCTCATTGCCATCGCTGCATACTACATAATCTTCAGCTTCCTAATGGTCCGAGCCTTCGGCCAAGACTTCCTGAACAACTGGAGTTCGCTGACCGCCCTGGGTACGCCTCCTCTCGCCGGAGTCGGCAATTTCATACCCTTCTTCATTCTGGTGGCGTACAAGGCGCCCTGGCTCTACGTCGCCGCGTTTCTCGCGTTATGGATACCGACCGTTTTCGAGTTCCCCGCAGTGATCATCTCTCAAACCAGGTACCTCTTCGCCTGGGCTTTCGACAGGATCCTCCCCGACAGATTCGCCTCGGTGAGCGACAGATTCCACACTCCCATATTCGCTACGATACTGGTGCTGATAGGCGGCATAATCGGGTCGGCCCTCATGGCGACACTTGGTGACAACGCGACCGAGTTCGCCACGCTAACCTTCGCAATATTCTCGTTCGGGTTCATAATACCGGCAATAGCAGCCATAGTGTTCCCATACGTGAGGCGGGACATGTTCGAAGCGAACTTCAGCACCAAGAAGTTTGGGCTGCCGCTGCTGAGCTGGCTCGGACTCGGGACGGCTGCCTATCTTATCTACTCGACCTATCTCGCCAACGCTTCCGGGACCCTGCCGCTTGACAACCTGGCATTCTGGATCTTCGGGACCATATACGGCCTCGGCATCGTCACCTACGTCGTGAGTTACTTCTGGAACAAGAGAAGAGGGCTTCCCCTGAGCCTGGTCTTCAAGGAAATACCCCCAGAGTAGGCATCTGCTTCGCGGAGGCCTATCCCGAAGTCAGCACGTACGACTTCACTCTGTCCCCGTCCAGCTCGCACAGAAGCCCTCTCAGAATTCCTGAATTGTATTCACTGCCGGGGTTAAAACAGAGGGTCCTGCCGATCTTCACCACCCCCCTCGACTCGTGAATGTGGCCGTGGATTCCCGCCAGGGGCTGATACTTCTCGATACTGCTTCTCACGGCAGTGCTCCCCGCCGAGGTCATGAGGATCTGCCCTCCGGAGACGACCGGTTTGAAGGTGGGGTCGAGCATTGGGGCCTGGTCGATGGTCGTGCCGATGGGGGGAACGTGGAGGTTGAAGACGCTCCCCTTCATGTTCTTCACCTGGCCCGCCATCTTCTCTATCTTCTCTGTCAGGACGTCCTCGTCGACCTCCCGCGGGCTCTTCCACGGAGTGTGGTTCGTGTGCCCCATGGTGATCATCTCGTGCTCCTTGTCCAGCTCCACGACCTTCTCTTCAGGGTTGATGACGTAATCCCCAGAATCCAGCGCTTCGTCTATGGCGTACGAGTCATCATTCCCAGGGGAGATGTAGCATCTTATGTCTGTCCCCCTGAGCCTCTCGTCAGCCAGTTCCATCCAACGTTGCACGCTCTCCTTCATCAGGCGTTCGAAGAGCCTGTCGACTTTGGCCCTGTCGGCCTGCAGCTCCTCCATCTCCTTCGGGTCCGTAAGGTGCGGGTAGTAGCCCGAGTCGCGAACCTTCTTCAGCATCTTGTCCGTTTCTTCCTCAGACTTCAGCGTGATTTCTTCTCCTCCGTAGCTGCAAACGATGGTCCCATCGGCCTGCCTAACGAAGGGGACTATCATCTTCCCGGTTATGTCGCCGCCAAGCACCAGGACGTTCACCCCGTAGAACTTGCCGGCATTGACGAACTTACGGAAGCATCTCTCCGAGCCGTGCACGTCAGTGACGAAGTACACCCTCGTACTCGTCATGGCGCTGGCCGCCGAGTCGTTGCTGATTAAACGTTTCAGGGATTGGCTTGAGCGCCGTTGCCGCCCATCCGGGAGTCAACGACCTCCTTGTCGGCCTCGGGGAGCTCGTACCATTTCACCTTCTCTCCTATTCTCGCTCTCATCTTCCATCTGAAATCCTTCGGCTTCTCTTCGATCATGCCTCTGAGCTTGTTCACTCGGCTCGTGACGGAGGCTTTTGCATCGTCCTCCAGACTGAGATCGTTCACTTTCGCCAGGAGCCTCTCCAGATTCATTGTGAAAGTCTTGTAGACGCCCCAGTCGCTGGCGCAAAGATTCGCGATGTATGCGCCGTTTATCATCTCTCCATCTCTCGCCCCAACGTCGTAGTCTGCGAAGAGGCAGACAGCGTCCTTCAGGTCCTTGTCGTTCACGTCGATTATCTGGATTTTCGTGACGAGCATGTCTGCGAGCGGTATCGTCTTGGCGTCGACCTCCAGCCTGTCCTTGAAGTTGAAGCTGTGGCACATCTCGAATACGTCGAGGAATACATCCACGCGCCTTTGGTTGGTCATGTCGTTGAAGATCAGTCTCCTGTATCCCTGCAGGGCGTTGAATTTGTCTCTTGGGACGTAGTCGAGCGAGACGAATAGCTGTTTGATTTCCCGTGACTGCTTGGAGTGCCCCATGAAGTCCACGTCCACATACTTCCTCAGGAGGCTTGGGTGCCTGGCGGAAGGACAGCGGAACCAGAAGGAGACGCCTCCGAAAAGGCGAAGCACAATTCCGCCGGCCTGGGCTGCTTCTATGACTCGCGCTGCTTCGTCAGCAGGGTTCTCGAGAGGAGGCATTTGTTCCAGCATCGTTGCTCCTCTTTTATCCTTGATGGACTAAGGGTAGAGCCGAAACCTAGAGGAGAGGGGATCGATTCCAGCTTCCGAGGGCCGTGGCATGGCCCCTCAGGGCCCTCGTCATGGTCGAAAACATGCGGAACAACAATGGGGCGCCAATGTTTTACTAGCCGCAGCTTCATGACAACACCCGATGTCAGAGACACAACAGTCGTCACCATCCGACACCCTACGGATCTACGGGATTTCCTTCGACTTTCCTGCGACCCAGAAGCTGGAATTCGACCCGAAATTCACTCGGGAAGAGGGGAGTGTGGCCGTGAAATCTCCCACGAAATCCGTCGTCTTCGTCACGTGGGGTGACCTCCGAAAAGTTGTCAAGAGATTACCCACGCCTGAAGAGCATTCGAAGTACAGCATGGAAAGGGCCGCGAAGAGCGCCAGGGGGAGACTGAAGCGTGTCGAACAAAGGCATCTGCAGATCAACGGACATTCTGCCGCCTACAGCCGCGCCGAAGTCGAAGTGCCGAAGGCGATGCTGGGCCCCCGAAGGTCTAATCAGGAGATCGAGTCGGTCCATCTCCACTGCGACAGGGCATCCAGGTACTTCGTGATCTACACCAGTTCTGACTGGGGAGGACCTCGCGCGCCGGGGCAGGAGGATGTGTTCCGGGTCGTGACGGAGACCTTCAGGTGCCATTGACTTCCGAGTTTCCTGGCAAGACCTAGGTAGTGCCCTGTCCAGACCCAAACCGTCGTGTCGGTGAGGCAAATGAAGGTGGGGGATGAGCAGAACTTCGTCTACCTCCTCGTGGACGAGCCGAGCGGCGAGGCCTTGGCCGTGGACTCAGGGTGGGAGATTGAACCCATCGTGACTGCGGTCAGAACCGAGAGGCTTGACCTGAAGTACGCTGTCGCCACCCATCACCATTCGGACCACACAGCGACCCTGTGGCAGCTGGCACGCATGTTCGACACGAAGGTGGTGGCGCACAGGAGCTCGACCATCTCCTTTGACACGGGAGTCGACGACGGCGACACTCTGAAGATAGGCGAAACGGAGGCGAAGATCCTCCACACGCCAGGGCACAGCGAGGACAGCATCTGTGTCTACGACGGAAAACACCTGTTCACCGGGGACACCCTGCTTGTCGGCAGATGCGGGAGGACCGACCTCGAGGGCGGGTCGACAATGAAGCTGTACAGGAGCATCCATTCGGTGATTCTCAAGCTGCCCCCAGAGACTGTGATTTACCCTGGGCATGACACCGGGGAGGTCCCGTTCAGCACGCTGTCAGCAGAGGTAAGGTTGAACCCCGCCCTGCAAGCCGAGGACTACAAAAAGTTCGGTCGCCTCCTCCGAAAGTGAATCGGTCGGAGCACGACGAGCAGAGACGAACGGTTAATACGAAGATGCGAGGTGTCGTATGCCAGGTCGCGGGTCATTGGAGCAGACCAAGTCTTGAGCTCAGCAGAAGGGCCTCACCGAGTCCAGCGGAAAAGGACCAGGGGGTGGAAGATGCCTGAGAACACGGTCTACGTGGGTCGGCCCAGCGTGTGGGCGAACCCGTTCCTGTCTGACCACACCAGGGTCCACTCTCCGAAGGTTCTCCAGGGGGTCATGGAGGTCTACAGGCTGCACATACAGCATCTTGTGGGCCAGGACCCCGACTTCTTGGAGCCGCTCAGGGGGAAGAACCTAGCCTGCTGGTGCCCCCTTACCAATCCGAAGTGGGAGAGGGTGTACTGCCACGCCGACGTCCTTCTGGAGATGGCAAACAAAGACTAGCCCTCAGGGGGCGTCTGCCCTCGAGACATCCATTCTATCGGGGTTCCAGATGGGGGGTCATGATGGGAAAAGAGGACTCGGTCCGAGGCGAAAGGCATACGCATATGCTTAAATGAGCATGCTAGCAATTGGAGGCGTTTGCAACTTACCGCGGGTGCTCGAAGGAGCGCAATTAGCAGGGCTCTGGTCTCCGTAGTTGTTATCGTCCTCATAGTCGTAGGAGGGATCGCGGCGTATTTCCTGACCGCAGGCGGGGGTTCCACAACCAGCTCCACTACGAGCCTCCCGACCACGTCAACCACCGGCCCGACGACCACCACGAGCACCGGGCCAACGACGACAACATCATCAGGAGGGACGACTCCACAATCAATAACCTACGAGACCCTCCAGACCATCCAGTTCCTCGACCCGCAGGTGTCGTACGACATTTACGGTGCTTCGGTGGAACAGAACATCTACGAGCCACTGCTTTGGTTCAACGGAACTGACGGCGTAAACGTGGTTCCATGGCTCGCCCAGAACTACTCGGTCTCGTCCGACGGGAAGACACTCACCGCTGCCCTGAGAAGCGGCATACATTTCGCCGACGGTGAGGAGCTCAATTCAAGCGCGGTGTACTTCTCCTATAACCGCCTGCTGGTCTTCGACGGCAGCTCCCCTGTTGGGCACGGGACGCAGGCATCCTGGATAGTCCAGCAGCTGCTCAACAGCAGCCTGAGCACGACCCTTTGCGCGTGCTCCCAGACCTATGGCCCGTCCTATACGAAGGCCGTGCTGGCCGAGGACTTCGTCCAGATAACAGGCCCAATGACGATAAAGCTCCACATAATGAACCCGCAGGCGGCCCTCCCATATCTGATCGCGAACCTGTGGGCGAACATCGTGGCGCCTGACTTCGTGATGCAGCACGATATCGCCCTCTGGAGCACCCCGAGCCTGGGCTACACGCTCCCCTATCCAACGCTGTCGGGGAACGTAACCCAGAAAATGGCCCAGTATTTTGACGACTTCCAGGCCACCTGCAACGCGAAAGGGTGCGGGGCCACCTATCTCGACTCGTCGGCGCAGGGATCTTTGGCGGGGACGGGTCCCTACACCATCCAGAGCGTTGATACCTCTTCGAACGTGATTGTGATGAAGGCTAACCCGAACTACTGGGGAGGGCCCAACGGCAACATCAAGGCCCACATCCCCACTGTCACCATCAAGTATGTCCCCGACCAGACGACCAGGGAGATAGATCTCCAGAACACCGCCAACTCTCCCAGCCAGGCGATGGTGATCGACGTCGCCACGACCAACATCTATGACGTGGCGAGCAGGTCGGCGTGGCTCGGGCAGCAGAAGCTTGTTTCAACGATATCTGGGACGACCATCTATGGGCCCTACACGCAGTATGCCAGCTACTTCATCCCGCTTGACACCAACGTGACGAATCCCTTCTCAGGGACTTACTACAAGTTCCAACCCTTCGCCGACCTGAGGCTCAGGCTCGCGTTCGCCGATTCGGTGAACATGAGCAGCATCGACGCGCAGTACAACAACAACCTTGGGCAGGTGGCCAACGAGATCATCCCACCAGGGATTCCGCCGTCGGGAGCTTACAACGCCTCGTTGAAGCCCCCATACCAGTACAGCCCCGGCCAGGTCCAGACCCTGCTGCTCGATGCGATGCAGCATCCTGTGACTCAGTTCCACTATGAGAACGGCACCGCGGCCCCCGCCGGGACGTTTGACAACACCTTTGGCTGCGCCCAGCTGAACTCCAACAGCCAGTGCGACCACCCCGTCCCTCAGACTGTCCCCCTGGTCTACGCGACAGGGGACACGGTCGATGAGCAGATTCTGAACCAGATTGCGGGGACCATCAACAACGCCAGTACCTTCTACAACATGGGGCTGAGCGTCCAGGTCACTCCTCTCCCCTGCGGGCAGATGGTCAGCGAGGCATTCTCAGGGCAGGTGTACGGCTGGGCAGAGTCCTGTTTCGGCTGGTTCGATGACTATCCATGGTCCATGGATTTCCTCGGTCCCATCCTCTCGCCCGGAGGGATCTACACGGGCCCCGGCGGTTGGAACCTTGCGGAGATGGGGGCTCTGTGGGACCAGGCTCAGGCGGCCAACGCAGCGGGGAACATCGCCGGAGTAGTCCAAGCTTCCAACCAGATGAGCCAGCTCGGAAACAGGGAAGTAGTGGACATCGCCACCTTCTACCCGGAGATTTACATGGTGATGACTTCAAATGTCAGAGGCTTCTACTTCAATCCGGCAATCTATACGACTGGAGAGCCTCAGTACTTCGCGGCCCTGTATTAGGGCGTCCGTCGCTGAACGGTCGGACGACGGTTGAAGCTAATCGTCTACGCCATCAGACGGCTTCTGCTGATGGTACTGGTACTCTTCGGCCTGAGCATCCTCATCTTCTACCTCACCAGGGGCCTCCTGCCTCCAAACTTCGCTCTTGCCCCGTACGTAACGCCCAGGATGGACGACGCGGCCAGGCTCTCCATCGCCCGTTCCTTGGACGTGGCGACCTCCTCCTGCCCTTCTTACACAGCCTTCGTCGACCAGCAAGCAGGGTGCATAGTTCCGCTCTGGGGGCAGTACTTCAAATGGCTGACCAATGTCCTCAGCGGGAACTGGGGGTACACCCTCCTCCCGGGGATTGCCGGCACCGATTCCACGCTGCACGTCTTCTTCAGCAGGTTCCCCTACACCGTGGAACTCGCCCTGACGGGGGCATTCCTCGCCATAGCCATCGGCATTCCACTGGGTATCGTATCAGCCACCCACAACAACAGGCTCCCGGACCACGTTGCCAGAATCTTCTCATTGGGCGGCTATTCCGTCCCGCAGTTCTGGTTCGGCGCCATTCTTCAGATCGTCTTCGTGCTTTACATAAGGGTGAACGGTGTCGGCCTGCTTCCGGCCAGTGGCGCCCTGTCCACCACCTGCACCATATGCTTCGCTGACCCGGGCACCATCGGCACCTTCACCGGGTTCCCCATCATCGACGCACTCGCCTCCGGGAACATTCCATATTTCTGGGACGCCCTGGTCGCCCTGATCCTCCCGGCGCTGACCCTGGCAATCACGTCGATCGGCGCCCTGTCAAGGATTGTCAGGTCCAGCATGATGGAGGCCCTCCGCCAGGACTACATCATACTGGCGCAGTCGAAGGGACTCAAGGACAGGCTCGTGGTCTACAAGCACGCCCTTAGGAACGCCCTCCTCCCCGCGGTGACGGTCGCCGGCCTCCTGACGGCTTACCTGCTCGGAGGGGTGGTTGTCATCGAAATAGTGTTCTCCTGGCCGGGCGTGGGGAACACTGCGCTCGTCGCTGCCGAGGTACTGGACATCAACTTCCTGGAGCTCTACGTCCTCGTCACTGCGGTGATCATAGTGGCAATCAACCTGGGTGTCGACATCCTCTACGCCAAGCTCGACCCGAGGGTCACGTACTGAGGTGATGGGCGTGGCTGAAGAAGCACGGAATCGGAACTCCAGGACCGGACGCTGGGCCGATGTTCGTTACATGCTCCATCTTTTCAGGCAGAACCCCATAGTCCTGGCCGGGGCAGTGATCTCTGCCGCCTCGGTGATCATCGCGCTGATGTCGGGCCTCTTGGTCAGCTCCACCTACTGGAACCACATCACCCCAGGCGCCAGCCTCTGCTGGAACAACCAGCTGATCGACTGGCACATAGCCAACGTCTTCAACTGCGGGGGGCCGGTCTACCCTCTGGGGACCGACCTCTACGGGAGGGGCCTGCTGCAGATGATCATAGTCGCCATCCCGGTGGATCTTCAGATCGCATTCGAAGTGGTCGCGTCGGCTATGATCATCGGGACCGTTCTAGGAGGGGTTGCGGCGTACATGGGAGGGGTGGTGGACGAGATCATCCTGAGGGCCACCGACATCTTTCTCGCCGTTCCCGGCATACTGCTCGCGATCGTTCTCCTCGTCGTCCTCGGCAGGACCATACCTGTCCTGACAACGGCCGTGCTCATAACGTGGTGGCCGTTCTATGTGAGGCTCGCGCGCTCCCAGGTCCTGAGCGAAAAAGAGAAGCTCTACGTGGAGAGGCTGAAGGCAACAGGCGCGAGCGGTCCGCGAATCCTGTTCAGGCACATAATACCCAATACCATCTACCCGATTCTCATCCAGGGGACCCTGGACATCGGGGCCGTGATACTGACCGTCTCAGCCCTTATGTTCATTGGCCTCACGCCCGATCCAAAATACCCAGAGCTGGGGAACCTGGCGAAGCAGGGGATACAGTACATCTTCACGGCGCCCTGGATGATCCTCTTCCCCGGCCTTACCCTGCTGATAATCTCTGTAGGCTTCAACCTTCTTGGAGACGGGATCAGGGACGTGTTCGACCCGAGGCTTCGAAGATGACAGCGCGCGAAGAGGCAGGGCCCATCCTGAAGATATCCGACCTGAGGGTCACCTTCCACACCTACGCCGGGGACGTGAAAGCCCTCAACGGGGTGGATCTCACAGTGAGGAAGGGAGAAGTCCTGGGGCTTGTGGGAGAGAGCGGCTGCGGCAAGTCCGTGACTTCCCTCGCCGTGGCCGGCCTCTTGCCTCCCAACGCGGAGCTGGAGAGCGGGACGATAACGCTCGCCGGCGCGGACATCCTGAAGATGTCCAGGGAGGAGATCCGCCAGAAGAGGCTGACCGACATTGCCATGGTCTTCCAGGATCCCATGACATACCTCAACCCCGTGCTCACGGTCGGTTCCCAGTTGCTGGAAATAATCACCCAGGAACCCAAGCTCTTCTTGCCAGCGCTCGTCCGGCACAGACTGGAAGAGATCGGTCCCGAAGGGAAAGAAGCGCCTGCCCTGGCTGCCGAGAGGGAACGGCTCCTCTCCATATCGAGAGGGGGGAGACCCGGCCGGAAGGAGGTCGAGCGGCTCGCCCGGCAGTACGTGGTATCCACGTTGCGCCAAGTGAGGCTCCCCGACCCGGAGAAGGTTCTCGACATGTACCCCTTCGAACTCTCCGGAGGAATGAGACAGAGGGTCATGATAGCAATGGCTCTTGTCAGGAGGCCCAAGCTCCTCTTGGCCGACGAGATGACGACGGCTCTCGATGTGACCGTGCAGGCACAGATACTCCAGCTTCTCCGCGAGCTGAGGAAAGAGATAGACGCCTCGATCGTCCTGATCACCCACGACCTCGCGGTTGTGGCGGAGGTGTGCGACAGGGTCGCGGTGATGTACGCAGGGAACATAGTCGAGCTGGCTGGCGTCGAGGAGCTCTACAGCGACCCCCTTCACCCTTACACCAAGGGGCTGCTGGCCTCGATTCCAAGGGTGGATTCGGCCCGTACCCGACAGGTGTCGATAGGGGGATCCGTACCCAACCTGTTGTTCCCTCCGAGCGGCTGCAGGTTCCATCCACGCTGCCCCAAGGCCTTCGGAAAGTGCCCCCAGGTGAAGCCCCCGCTGGTCGAGGTGAAGCCGGGACACCTGGTAGCGTGCTTGCTCTATGAGGAGTGAGATGGTGTCAGAGACAGGAAACCTGCTGGAGACGAAGGACCTCATGAAATGGTTCCCTCAGCGGGGAGGGTTCCTGAACAGGGCCCAGAGCTACCTGAGGGCAGTCGACGGGGTGTCGCTGACGGTTAGGAGAGGCGAGACTGTTGGCCTGGTGGGCGAGTCGGGGTGCGGTAAGACAACCCTCGGGAGGACCATAATGCGCCTCACGGATCCCTCCGGAGGCTCGGTCAAGTTCGAGGGAAAGGAGATCTCCAGATTGAGGAGGGGAGCACTCAAGCCGTTCAGAAGGAAAATGCAGATGGTCTTCCAGGACCCCTACGCCTCCCTTGACCCGCGCCAGAACGTTCGGTCGGCTATCGTCGAGCCGATGCGAATCCACGGCATTACTCGCTCCAAGAAGGAATCGAACGAATTCGCCGAAGATCTCATCGACAAGGTCGGGTTGAACCCTGACCACCTTTCGAGATTCCCCCACGAGTTCTCCGGTGGCCAGAGGCAGAGGATAGCGGTGGCGATTGCGCTGGCGGCGAGGCCATCCTTTCTCGTCTTGGACGAACCCACGTCATCGTTGGACGTGTCTGTCCAGGCGCAGGTGCTGACGCTCCTCCAAGACCTTAAGCAGAATCTCGGACTTACGTACCTCTTCATTTCGCACAACCTCGCCGTCATAAGGCAGATGTGCGACAGGACCGCGGTGATGTATCTCGGCAGGGTCGTCGAGTACGCCCCTACCGGGATGCTTTTCGAGAACCCGAAGCATCCCTACACCGTTGCGCTCCTGTCCTCCGTCCCCATCCCCGACCCCAGGAAGAGGGGCCAGCTGGCGGTCCTTTCCGGAGACGTGCCGAACGCCGTTAACATACCGAGCGGGTGTAGGTTCAGGACGAGGTGCGGGTTCGCGACAGACCGGTGTAGCAGCGCCTCCCCCCCGCTGGTGGAGATTGAGAAGGACCATTGGATCGAATGCTTCTACGACATTGACTTCGGCAGAAGGTCAAAGACGGAGCTGGCGTCCTGAGGCTCGAGGGAGCATTTCGAAAGGGATTAGAATCAAGCGTTCCAGAGCGTGCGAATTGGCAAACCACCATTCCATCGGGCGGGAGACGTTTCACTACCTGTGGAGCAGAGACCACAAACCTGCCCTCAGCATCAAGCCCGGAGACGACGTCCACTTCGACATCAACGACGTCAGCTCATGGCAGATAACCAAGGACTCGGGGGTGGGTATCCTGTCCTCATTCGACGACTCCAAGCTGTACCCGCTTGCGGGCCCGGTCTATGTGGAGGGGGCCGAGCCCGGTGACACTCTGACGGTGGACGTCCTTGACGTCAAGAACGACGATTTCGGATGGTCCGCCGTCCTACCGGGGCACGGCCTGCTCGAGGAGTTCAGCGAGCCATACCTCTACAAGTGGACGCTCAAGGACCAGCACTTCGCCCATTTCGAGAAGGGCATCCGCATCCCCATCAGACCCTTCTGCGGGGTCCTGGGGGTCGCGCCCCCGGAAGAAGGGTCATTCGACGTCATGCCTCCGGGGAGGCACGGCGGCAACATGGACATCAGGCACCTGACCGTCGGGAGCCGAGCGGAGCTCCCGGTCTGGGTGAAGGGGGCCCTGTTCTCTACGGGGGATCTACACGCTGCCATGGGAGATGGCGAGGTCTGCGTGAGCGCGATCGAGTGCCCCGGCCATGCGAAGTTCCGTTTCGGCCTCGCAAAGGCGACGAACCTTGCATGGCCCAGATACACGACCAGGGGTGAGGCGCCTCCCCGGAAGGGATACCATGTCTGCACCGGCATCGGGCCCGACCTGATGCTTGCTTCGAAGGATGCTGTGAGGAATATGCTGGACTACCTCACCTCGACCCACGGCCTCTCGAGGGAGGAAGCCTACGTCCTCTGCAGCGTTGCCGCGGACCTCAGGATCCACGAGGTGGTCGACCAGCCCAACTGGGTGGTTGGGTCGATGGTCCCGCTTGACATCTTCCCGTAGGGTTGGTCCGGGGGGAAGTGGGCCAGTGCCGCGGATCAGTCGGAGTGCTAGCTTTCCGGTGAGCCCTCAAGGATTTCGTTCGATCGCCCGCTGACGAGCATGGCGACCGGTGATGGCGGGGTGCCCTCAGTGAGACTTCTCACGGCCCGAATCGAGGGCTTTGCATCACCGTAACCCAACCGTCGGTCTGCCCACTGTCGCGAGCAGCATCGTCGACCCGCGAGTCTGGAAGAGATCAGCCGCTCCGAGCTTTATTACCCCCCTCTGAGACCCGAGCGGCCTCCATGTCCTCCAATGATTTCGGCTCGCTAAGGCTCCTCGTCGGTAACGAGTGGGTAAAATCGGGGGCAGCGGACACGCGGGACATCTTCAATCCGGCCGACGGCAGGCCCATCGCAAGAATCCCGTTCAGCACCCGAGACGAGGTCCGGTCAGCCACCCGAGCTGCCGCGGATGCCTTCGAATCCTGGAAGGAGATCCCCATCAGCGACCGAGTCCAGTATCTCTTCAGGCTCAAGCAGGTGATGGAAGCGCACTCGGAAGAGCTCGCCACCCTGAATACGGTGAACCATGGCAAGACGCTCGAGGAAAGCAAGGGGGACGTCAGGAGGACCATAGAGAATGTCGAGGCTGCGATAGCGGTTGGTTACTCGCTCTCAAAGGGCTCTAGCCTCGACCAGATCGCCAAGGGGATCGACACACAGACCACCAAGGATCCGCTCGGCGTCTTCGCAATAGTCTGCCCCTTCAACTTCCCGCTCATGATTCCGTTCTGGTTCCTCCCCTACGCCATCGTCCTGGGAGACACGGTCGTCGTGAAGCCCAGCGACCTCACTCCTGTACCCATGCAGAGGATGGCGGAGCTCATTGTGAACGAGGTGAAGCTCCCCCCCGGAGTCTTCAACATGGTCCACGGCGGCGCCGACGTGGTCGAGTGGCTCATCAGGGACGGCGAGGTGGTGGGCGTCACATTCGTCGGCTCGACGCCTGTGGCGAAGGCAGTCTACCGAATCGCGGGCGAGTCCGGGAAGAGGGCAATAGCGAACGGCGGGGCGAAGAACAGCATAGTCGTAACCAGCGGAGCGGAGCTCGATTCGGCCCTTTCTCCGATAGCATCCTCATTCTTCGGGAACACCGGGCAGAGGTGTCTCGCAGGAGCTAACCTGATAGCCGTCGGCTCGATCAAGGACGAGTTGCTTGGCAAGTTCGCCCGGACGGCCAAGGCGCTGAGGGTGGGGAACGGGCTCTCTCCCCAGACAGAGATGGGGCCTGTGGTCTCCAAGAAGGCCAAGGAAAGGATCGAGTCATTTCTCCAGAAGGGGGTCGAAGAGGGCGCCAAGATCGCTGCGGACGGTCGCGGAGTGACCGTAGGCGAATACCCGGGGGGCTACTACCTGGGCGCAACTGTCTTCGACGGCGTATCCCCCGAAATGGCCATTGCGAAGGAGGAGATCTTCGGCCCTGTGGCTAGCACCATCCACTTGGAGACTCTCGATTCCGCCATCGAGACAATCAACCGGGGTACGAAATTCGGCAACATGGCGAGCATCTTCACCACCAACGGCAGGGAGGCCCGCGAGTTCAGGAGGAGGGTCCGGGCAGGGAACATAGGAATCAACATCGGGGTCGCCGCACCTTCGGCATACTTCCCCTTCGGCGGAATGAGAGAATCCTTCTTCGGGGTCATACACCCGCAGATGGATTCGGTCGACTTCTTCACCGACCGGAAGATCACGATATCGCGCTGGTAGCGCCTCACCTTGTAGTCAGGTGAGTCTGCCCCATGGGCATGTCCTTGTACTCCGGGTGCAGCTCCACCGACAGGTTGCGGTCCCGGGGGTCCGCGCTGATGATCCAGACGAATTTCATCCCTACCCCCGGGGTGGCGACGTTTGGATGATATCCGCGCTCGAAGAGAACCGCGTCTCCTTCCCTCACGACATACGCCCTGTCCTCGTCCCCCGCAACGACCTGGACCCCGAACCTCTTCCCCAGGCCGTAGTATACGTACAGTTCGGGCTTCCCGTCGTGCCGGTGAGGGGGGAAGCTGGTCCAGTTACCGTCCTCTCCTTCGACAAAGCCCACGATGAACCTGTTCGCGCGGTCCTTCTC
>Ga0187780_10002081_pt1 | contig 15078 bp, 12 predicted proteins | sample 1015_Q2_SP10_20__FD_132429 | JGI IMG/M metagenome (GOLD analysis project Ga0187780, IMG submission 132429) | Tropical peat soil microbial communities from peatlands in Department of Meta, Colombia - 1015_Q2_SP10_20_MG | ecosystem: Environmental > Terrestrial > Soil > Wetlands > Peat | place... | reverse complement strand
ATGTCTGGATTTAATGAGAGCGATTTTAACTCTTTGACTTCCTGTCCTCTTTGGAACCAGACCGTTTCTTTTAATGTAAATCGTATATTCGTTTGATTTTCCGAAGACACACTAACGTCCTCCTCTCATACTCCTGTTTTTCCTACGACAATAAAGTTTATGAGGTAAAAAAAGAAAATATGAAAAAAAGATATTAGTACTAGGTTAATGTATATGAAAAAAGCTTAAATGAAGGCTGTTTTCGTATATATTGTTGCTATTTGAGTGTGTGTAAGTTGATTTCCACTCCAGAATGCTCGCTTTCCATGGGGCGTGAGCTGAGCCCCCTCGTCACTAACGCTCCTGCAGGGTCTCAGCCTTCCCGCATTTCCCATAGGAGTCGAGCATCCTTCCGTTCCAATCAACTTCTGTCTTAAAAGTTACAGTAACTAAATGAAAATGCTTCAAAAAAAGAGCCTTGATTAAATAATTTAATTAATACTATGTTATTTAAATTTTTTTCTGGAGGAAGCTAGTTGTCAAAACTCGTCTATCTAATCATTTTTTTGTATTCATAATGGCATTTGTATATACGTTAAAGGTTGGAAAAATGAATAAATTAGAATTTACAGCATTATTGCTAATTGGTATTGGTGGTATTTTAACAATTGAATACTACATAAGAATTACTTTTCAATTTCCCAGCCTTTTCGTTCACATAAAGAAGTAATGTGATTTAAATGGTGTTCCCCATGCCATGCATATAGTCCTAATGCATATTCTAGTGGTACAAGTTCATTTGATTCGGGATGATAAAAAGTTCGATTAAAGTCTTCATCACTTAATGAACGTAATAAATGTGTCCATCTAGTATGTAATCCCTCCAAAATAGCGAATGAGCTTGTTAAGTCGCCATTCACATCAGGTAAGTTTGCCCAAGCAACCTCATCATACGGTTTAATCTTTGGTTCATTTTCAGTAAGTGTTAATTTAAAGCGAGTAACTGCATTTATATGACTATCAGCCAAATGATGAACTACTTGTCTAACCGTCCATCCACCTTCTCGATATGGACAATTAAGTTGTTCGTCATTTAATTGAATCACTACCCTTTTCAATTCATTTGGAAATTGACTAATTTTACTAATCCAAATTTCTTTTTGTTCCTCAGTCATACTGATTGGTTTTTCAAATTTTCCTATTGGATATTTAAGTTGTTCGCTCATTTATTTCTCTCCTCCATTTACTGCTCTGTTTGATTTATCTAAAGCTCTTTTAAAATAACAATTCTTTAGAATAATGCTTATAAAAAAACCTTATCCCATAAAAATATACTCTATAAGATAAGGTTTCATGTTGTTTAATTATTTAATTGTGAAAAAGCATTTTCTACTGCTGCAATTGTTTTTTGAATGTCTTCATCCGTTAATGTTGTTGAAAGGAATAATCCTTCAAATTGAGATGGTGGTAAGAAGACTCCTTGCTCAGCCATTAATTGATAGTATTTTGCAAACATCTCTAGGTTCGATGTTTTTGCTACCTCATAATTGATAACTTTTTCGTTTGTGAAGAATACACCGATCATTGAACCTGCTCGGTTTACACAAAGAGGAATGTTATGTTTTTCAGCAGCTTGTTTAAAGCCAGTTTCTAATTGATCAGCTTTGCGAACAAACTCCTCATAATCAACTGGAGATAATTGGCTTAATGTTTCATATCCTGCTGTCATCGCTAATGGATTTCCTGAAAGCGTTCCTGCTTGATAAATTGGTCCGCTTGGTGCAATTTGGTTCATAATTTCTGCTTTACCACCGTATGCACCAACAGGTAGTCCTCCACCGATAACTTTTCCTAAGCAAGTTAAATCAGGAGTAACTCCAAAATGTCCTTGAGCACAATTGAATCCTACACGGAATCCAGTCATTACTTCATCAAAAATTAAAAGTGTGCCATATTGAGTAGTAATTTCTCTTAATCCTTCAAGAAATCCTTCAACTGGAGGTACTACCCCCATATTTCCAGCTACTGGTTCAACAATTACAGCTGCTAAATCATCACCGAATTGTTCAAAAGCATAGCGTAAGCTTTCTAAATCGTTATAAGGAACTGTAATTGTATTTACCGCTACACCTTCAGGTACACCAGGACTATCAGGTAACCCAAGAGTTGCTACACCAGATCCAGCTTTAATTAATAAAGAGTCTCCATGTCCATGGTAACAGCCCTCAAATTTTAGAATTTTATTACGTCCTGTATATCCACGTGCTAGACGTAAAGCACTCATTGTTGCCTCTGTACCTGAGTTTACCATGCGTACTACTTCTATTGAAGGTACACGTTCAATTACTAATTTCGCAATTTCTGTTTCTTTTAAAGTTGGTGCTCCAAAGCTTGTACCAGTTTCAGCTGTTTGTTTTAAAGCCTCAACTACACGTTCATTTGAATGTCCAAGAATTAATGGTCCCCAAGAAAGTACATAGTCAATGTATTCGTTCCCATCAATATCATAAATTTTTGACCCTTTTCCATGACTCATAAAAATCGGAGACATTTTCACACTTTTGAAAGCACGTACAGGGCTATTTACGCCACCTGGCATTACTTCTTTTGCTTCTGAAAAAGCTTGAATTGATTTTTCATATGATCTCATACAAACTTACTTCCCTTCTTCAAGCAACCATTTAGCTGCATCTTTCGCATGATATGTCATAATCATGTCAGCTCCTGCACGCTTCATGCTAATTAATTTTTCCATAACAATTTTTTGTTCATCAACCCAGCCATTCATCGCTGCTGCTTTTACCATTGCATACTCTCCACTTACATTGTAAGCAACAATTGGTTGATGATAGTTATTACGAATATCTCGAATAATATCTAAGTATGAAAGTGCTGGTTTAATGATTAAGAAATCTGCACCTTCCATTGTATCTGATTCTGCTTCACGGAATGCTTCTAAACGATTCGCAGGGTCCATTTGATATGCTTTACGATCACCTTGACCTGGTGCACTTTGAGCTGCCTCACGGAATGGACCATAAAATGCTGAAGCATATTTTACTGCATATGACATAATTGGAATATTCTCAAATCCTGCTTCATCAAGAGCTTGACGAATAGTTGCTACAAAACCATCCATCATGTTTGATGGAGCAATTATATCAGCACCGGCTTTAGCTTGACTAACAGCAGTTTTTGCAAGTAAAACTAATGATTCATCATTGTTTACATAACCATCTTCAAGCACACCACAATGTCCATGATCAGTGTACTCACATAAACATGTATCTGCCACTGCAACTAAATCAGGATACTGTTCTTTAGATTGTTTAATCGCAAGTTGAACAATACCTGTTGAACAATATGCTTGTGAACCTACTGCGTCTTTTTCATCTGGAATACCAAAGAAAATAACTGATTTAATCCCTAAAGAAACAACTTCATCAATTTCTTTTTTTAATTCATCAAGTGAAAATTGAAAAATACCTGGCATAGATGCAATAGGATTTTTAATTCCTTCACCTTCCACAACAAATACTGGATAAATAAAATCTTCAACGTGTAGATGATTTTCTCTAACCATTGAACGTAATGCAGGTGTACGTCTTAAGCGACGGTGACGATCGAAAGGTATTGTTGGATACATTTTAATTTCCCCTTTAACTTCATCGAATTATTTTATCAATACTATTATTGATACGATTGATTAATTATTTCAAGTAATAAAGCTTCTACTGTATAAACAGTTGGAAATAAAATATGTAGTAAGCCTAATTGTTTTGCTTTTTCAACTGTTACTTCACCAATACAAGCAATTTTGTATTCATTCAATTTTTTTAAATCAATCTGATTTTCAACTAATTCATAAAATTGCTCTAAGCTATATGGATTTAAAAAAGTTAGGATATCTACTCCATTCGTTCTTAAAATCTCCATAAGTTGCTGCCTAGATTCACGATTTGGGACAGTTTCATAAACTGTTAATTCTTTTACACTATGTCCAAGTTGACTAAGAATACTATGTACACGGTCACTGGCAAGAGAACCTTTTACAAATAATAGATTTGTTCTACTTTTAAGTAGCTTTCCAAGTTCACTTGCCAATGATTGACCTGTATATTTTTCCGGCATAAATGTCACTGAAAACCCATACTCTTGAACTTTTTTCTTTGTTTTTTCACCGACAACAGCGATTTGTTTTTTATACAGCTCATTTTTACACTCTTTTGTAATATTTTGAACAAAGTAATCTACTGCATTTGCGCTTGTAAAAATAACCCATTCTGCTTCAGAAACTAATTTATTTACTGTAGTTTGATCCGAGAATGCGCTTGCTTTTTGAATTTTTTGTACAGGTATTGTAATTGGAACTCCATCAAGCTTTGTTATTTTTTCAGCCATCTCAAAAGATTGATGTAAAGCTCTTGTTATTAATATTCTTTTTCCATTTAAGGAAGTCATTACTCATTTGCCGCTTCTTTTACAGATTGGATAATTTCTTTTGCTCCTAATTTTTCTAATCGAGAGGCAGCAATTTCACCAATTTCTTTCGGATCAGTTCCTTTAACTGTTTCCTTTAAAATTGTTTTTCCATCTGGTGAGCCAACTAATGCAGTAAGAGAAATTTCGTCTCCATCAAGGGTAGCATAACCAGCAATTGGTACTTGGCACCCGCCTTCCATCTGATCAAGGAAAACACGTTCAGCTTCTACTGTTTTAAACGTAACATCGTCATTTAAACGACTAAGTAATTCACGGATTTCTGTATCCTCTTCTCGGCATTCAATTGCCAGAGACCCTTGTCCAACGGCTGGAACACATAATTCTTCGCTAATGTATTCCGTAATACTTTCTTCTGCCCATCCCATTCGAGTTAAGCCAGCTGCTGCTAAAATAATCGCATCGTATTCTCCGTCTCTTAGTTTAGCTAAACGAGTATCAATATTACCTCTAATCCACTTAATTTGTAGATCTGGTCGTACCGCTTGGATCTGCGCACTGCGACGTAAACTGCTTGTTCCAACAACAGCACCCGATTCAAGCTCCATTAATCCTTTACCACTGTTTGAGATTAATGCATCTCTAGGGTCTACACGTTTTGGAGTACAACCAATAATTAATCCTTCAGGTAAAACAGCTGGCATATCTTTCATACTATGAACGGCTAAGTCAATTTCTTTTGTCAGCATGGCATGCTCTATTTCTTTGACAAAAAGTCCTTTTCCGCCAACTTTTGAAAGGGTTACATCTAAAATTACATCACCCTTTGTTACAATTTCCCTTAGTTCAAATTCATAGTTTGGTGAAACTTCTTTCAATCTCTCAACAAACCATTTTGTTTGAGTAAGTGCTAGTTTGCTTCTTCTAGTACCAACAATTATTTTACGCATTTTGATAACTCCTTATATATTCCAAATATGAAACGAAGAATAAAAATTTAGAAGAATATAATTTCCTAATAGTAATAAAAAACAACAAATATTATAGATCGTTAATGTCCTACCGTATAAATAATTTCGAACCTTTAAGAACATAAATGCACCGTACATTAATAATACAAAAAACGAACCAATCACTTTTGGATCATACCAAACAAACGAATGAATTCGTATGCTTGCCCAGATCGAGCCTAGTATTAAGGCAGTAATAAGAAAAGGGATGCCTATTAAATTACATAAATAAACCATCTTTTCAAGCTTAGCTAAATTTCCGAGCTTTCTTAAATGAACCGACCATTTTTTCTTTTTTAGAAGCTTGTATTGAAACAAATACATTACCGAAAATATAAATGATAATGTAAATGAACCATACGCTATAAACGCTAATCCAATATGAATATATAGCAAATCAGATTTTAGCTGATTTAATAACAATGCTGTCTTCCCTACTCTTGGTACTAAAATCGAAAGTGCAAAAACTAGGAATGCTACGACATTTGTAAAAAATACAAGATAATCTAGTTTCACAACTCGATTAATGATTAATGAAATTGTTATAACAGACCAAACATATACATACAATCCCTCACCAGAAGAGATTAACGAATAAAAGCCTGTTTTAAACAATGTATAACAAATAAAAAAGGTCGAGAATAACCACACAATGCCTAATAAATAAAATGCTAGTTGATTGGCAATTTTATTTGAATCAATAAAATCGATGAAAGAAAAGACAATACTCCAAACAAACAATAGAATGATGAAGTGATAAATGAAACTACTTTGGAATAGATGCATCATTTACTTTAAATGTTCCCTAAATATGCTTTTGCAGGATTCCACTCTTGTTGTGATTGTTTTTGAGCATTTTCTTTCTCTTCAGGCTCATCAACTAAGTTAAATATCTCTTTAAATAGAGTTAATTCTGCTCCAGAATTGTTAGAAATCCCCATCTCTTTTACCTTCATGATTGGATCCCGTAATAACTGGTTAACAATACTTTTTGTATGCTTTTGAAGTACTTTTAACTCATGTTCAGTAAGATGTGGTAGCTTTCTTTGAATACTTTCCATTGTCTCTGCCTGAACTGATAATGCTTTTTCACGTAATGCTGTAATGACAGGAACAACACCTAACATGTTCACCCATTGATTAAAGTTTTCGATCTCAGTTACAATCATTTGTTTAATTTTCACTGCTTCTTTTTCACGTTCTGCTAAGTTATCCGCAACAATTCCTTGTAAATCGTCGATGTCATATAAAAATACATTTCCTATTTTATGAATTGAAGGCTCAATATCTCGTGGTACTGCGATATCAACTAAGAATAACGGCTTACCTTTTCGTCCCTTTTCAATTCGATTGATCATTGAAGACGTAATGACATATTCTTTTGCACCAGTTGAAGAAATCACAATATCTGCGGTTTTTAAAGACTCTTCAAGTTCATTAAAGCCTTTACCTACACCGTTAAATTGAGCAGCTAGATTTACTGCATTTTCTACAGTTCGATTAATGACTGTGATCTTTTTAATACCGTTTGAATAAAGGTTTTGAAGGGCAAGATTCCCCATCTTACCAGCACCCACAATTAGTACATGACAATCATTAAGATCGTTAAAAATTTTTTTCGCTAATTCTACAGCTGCATAGCTAACAGAAACAGCATTTTCACCGATTGCTGTTTCAGAATGAACTTTTTTAGCAAATGTAATTGCTTGTTTAAATAATTGATTAAAAATTGTTCCCGTACAATTATTCTCTTGAGATAATTGGAAACTATCCTTAATTTGACCTAAAATTTGAGTTTCACCAATGATCATTGAGTCTAGTCCACTTGCTACATAGAATAAATGTTGGATTGCTTCTCGTTCTGTTTTTATTGTTAAATATGGAGAAAGCTCGTCTTCTTTTAAACCAAAATAGTTTAGCAAGAAACGTTTTATATAATATTGGCCTGTATGCAATTGATCTACAACTGCGTACACTTCAGTTCGATTACATGTTGAGACAATAATGTTCTCTAAAATACTTTTTTCTTCTTTTAATTGTTGCATTGCATTTGCTAACTCAGATTCTCCAAATGCTACCCTCTCACGAACTTCTACTGGGGCAGTTTTATAATTAATACCGATTGTAATAATATGCATTCTTTTAAGGCCCCCCTTAAATGTGTTATCACTCGAAATAAAATTGCCAATTATCTATCTAATTAACTATTTATACTTTACTTTCATATGCTATCATAAATGTAGTAATTTGTTGTAATTTGTAATACCTTTTTTTATCCTTTTCTATTATACAATACTTTTTGAAGGAAAGTTATTATTTATAATAAATCGTAATGGGGAGTTTAAATGAGGAAAAATCGTTTATTTTTAGGAATTTTATTAATTGGATTTGGTCTTTTTTACTTTATTTCAAAGTGGCATATTACTTCGCTACAATCTTTTAACGATTGGACAACACCTCTGTTTATTACTTCAATTGCTCTTTTAGTTCAAGCATTTAAAGGTAAAGAATATTATTATATTTTCCCTGGTATCGTTGTTTTCGGATTTGGATTTCATTTTTATGCATTAAAGCATTTTTCATTTTGGCCGCATCATTGGTCAGTTTTAATTTTATTTATTTCGATTGGTATGATCCTTCAAAGCCGTAAAACAAGAGCCGATTTGTTACCTGGAGTTATCCTTTTCATTATCGGACTATTTTTATTATTTAATGAAAAACTGTCCTCAATGCTTGGTTCATTACAAACACAAATTTCATCTTTTCAGCAGTATTGGCCAATTATCATCGCCGTAATCGGATGTTATTTTCTTTTTTCAAAAAAATAAGTCGCAATCCAAACCCGGATTGCGACTTATTTTTTGATATTATCTATTGTTTTATACAAGACTCTTTTCTAAAGGCTGTTTTCGTATACATTGTTGCTATTTTAGTATGTGTAGATTGGAACGTAGGGATGCTCGCTTTCCTTGGGGCGTGAGCTGAGCCTCCTCGTCGCATACGCTCCTGTGGGGTCTCAGCTTTCCCGCATCTCCCACAGAAGCCTGGGCATCCTTCCGTTCCAATCAACTTTTATATCAAAAAATATACAGCCTATACATTGAACCATTTAATGTCTTTTGGAGTTGAGTAAACATACTCAACTTTTGTTACCTCTAGTTAAGCGTTCTAACTCCACTTGTGTTACTTACATGCTCGTTCAATAGCTGACCATGCTTTTTCTTTTCCCATGCCTGTTTCTGATGAGAATAGGATTAGTTCGTCGCCTTCTTCAATTTGAAGAGTTTCTCTTACAAGCTTTGCATGTTTGTCCCATTTCCCTTTAGGAATTTTATCAGCTTTCGTTGCAACGATAATAACTGGGATTCCATAATGTTTTAAGAAATCGTACATCATGACATCGTCTTTTGAAGGAGCATGACGCAGATCAACTAATAACACAACAGAACGTAATTGTTCTCTTGACGTTATATACGTTTCAATCATTTTTCCCCATGCTTCTCTTTCTTTTTTTGACACTTTTGCATAGCCATATCCTGGAACGTCAACATAAAATAATTGCTCGTTTATTAGGAAAAAGTTTAACGTTTGCGTTTTTCCAGGTTTTGAAGATGTCCTTGCTAACGCTTTACGATTTAGCATTTTATTAATAAATGATGATTTCCCAACATTTGATCGCCCAGCTAAGGCAATTTCAGGTATATTTGTTTCTGGATATTGTGCAGGCCTTACAGCACTGATCACGATATCTGCACTTGTTACTTTCATTATTTCACTCCTACTATTGCAATCCGTAATACATCATCTAAATGAGATACAGGTATAACCGTTAATGATGATTTTATTGTATCAGGAACATTTTCTAAATCTTTTTCATTTTCTTTTGGAATAATGATTGTTGTTAGTCCTGCTCGATGTGCACTAAGTAATTTTTCTTTTAAACCACCAATCGGTAACACACGACCTCTAAGTGTAATCTCACCAGTCATTCCAACTTCTTTACGGATTGGTTTATTCGTTAATGCCGAAATTAAAGCTGTTGCCATTGTAATACCTGCAGAAGGGCCATCTTTCGGTACTGCTCCTTCTGGCACATGTATATGAATATCATATTTTTCATGGAAGTCTGGCTCAATTCCTAATTCATTTACTTTTGAACGAATATAACTAAATGCTGCTTGAGCAGATTCCTTCATTACATCGCCAAGCTTACCTGTTAACGATAGTTTACCCTTTCCTGGATATAGCGATACTTCGATTGAAAGTGTATCTCCACCGAATGCAGTATAGGCTAAACCTGTCGCAACACCAACTTGATCTTCTGTTTCCATCTGTCCGTATGAGAAAGTTTTCTTTCCAAGGAATTCCTCAATGTTTTTATCAGTAAAGATCAATTTCTGCTTTTCGCCAGACACAATAATCTTTGCAGCTTTTCTACATAATTTCGCCAGAACTCTATCTAAATTACGTACACCAGCTTCACGAGTATAGTGACGAATAATTGAAACTAATGCATTATCTCTTATTTGAACAGACGATTTATTTAATCCATGCTTTGATAATTGCTTTGGAAATAAGTGTTTTTTCCCTATACTAACTTTCTCTAGTTCTGTATAACCAGAAAGGGAGATAATTTCCATTCTATCACGTAACGGACCTGGAATCGTTGATAAATCATTTGCAGTAGCAATAAATAACACGTTTGATAAATCAAATGTCTCTTCAATATAATGGTCACTAAATGTATGATTTTGTTCTGGGTCTAAAACTTCTAACATCGCAGAAGCAGGGTCCCCTCTAAAATCATTAGACATTTTATCAATTTCATCTAATAAAAAGACTGGATTATTGGTTTCCGCTTTCTTTAAGCCTTGAATGATTCTTCCTGGCATTGCACCAATATATGTTCTACGATGTCCGCGAATTTCTGATTCGTCACGTACTCCACCTAATGAAACTCGAACAAATTTTCTTGATAATGAGTTCGCAATTGACTTAGCTAGAGACGTTTTCCCAACCCCTGGAGGTCCAGCTAAACATAATATTGGACCACGAAGAGAGTTTGTTAATTGTTGAACTGCTAAATATTCCAATATACGCTCTTTTACTTCATGAAGACCTTCATGCTCACTGTTCAAGATTTTTTCAGAGCGTTGTAAATTTAAAGTGTCTTCTGTTGATTTAGACCAAGGTAAAGAAACCATCCATTCTAAATAATTGCGAATGACACCTGCTTCCGCAGCAGATGGTGGAAGTTTTTCATAACGAGCTAGTTCCTTTAATACAACTTCTTTTGTATTTTCAGGCATACCAGCTTCTTCAATTCTAGTTAAAAGCTTGTCTACTTCCTCAGTTTTCCCATCACGGTCACCTAACTCGCGCTGAATCACTTTTAATTGCTCACGTAAGAAATATTCTTTTTGCGTCTTATCAATATTTTTCTTTACTTGTTGAGCAATCTTTTCTTCAAGTTTTAAGAGTTCCTTCTCATCTTGAAGTAAGTTCAAAATCATTTGTATTCTTTCAGTTACATCTAAAGTTGATAGTATTTTTTGTTTCTCCTGCTCATCTAAAGGAATAGCGTCTGTTATAGCATCTGCTAATTTACCAGGATGATCCTGCTTAACAATACCAGCAATTGTATCAGGAAGAATACGTTTTGACAGCTTACTATACTGTTTAAAATGCTGAAGAAGAGTTCGCATTAGAGCTCTATGTTCTAACGTTATTTCCCAGTCTTCCTTATATTCTTTTATAAGAGCTTCTGCATAACTATCTTGATCAAATACATCTACTAATTGACCTCTATGTAATCCCTCTACAGTAATTCGATATGTACCATTTGATAAAGACATTTTTTGAGTAATTTTCGCAACTGTACCAAATTCATACAGTTCATCTTTTGCAGGATTTTCTGTATCAGAATCCAATTGAGAAATCAAAAATATGTATTGATTATTTTGAGCTGCCTCTTTAATCGCTTGAATTGATTTCGGTCTTCCAACATCTAAGTGTCCAACAGTTGATGGAAAAACACTAATTCCTCTTAACGGTAGGAGGGGCACTACTTTTTCACTTGTAACTTTCATAATTGTTACACCTCCAATAGTACTATCTAGTTATTTTACATTACCATATACAACTAATACAATCATAGAAAAAAGCTTTCTTCAATAAATAATTACTTTCTATGTAAAATAGTGGCTGTTTTCGTATACATTGTCGCTATTTTAGTATTCGTAAGTTGATTGGAACGTAGGGATGCTCGCTTTCCTTGGGGCTCAGCCTTCCTGCATCTCCCACAGAAGCCCGTCATCCTTCCGTTCCAATCAACCTTCTATCGTTTAAATTACATAACCTTGTGCAACAATCTTTTAAAAAAAGAGCCAACACAAAATAAAAAATGCCTGACCTCCCTAATATAAACAGAGAATAACGAAATTAATCGTTAGTTATTAGAGTAAGTTCAGACATTTTCAATTTATCACTTTACATCAATTGACTTTGATCTTCTGAAAATAATGAGAGTTGCTCTACATCTTGAGTTTGTTCTCTTTCTAGTTTCCAATTATCTTTAAATACCTCATGTAAAACAGTCTCAATTCGATCAACAGGAAGTATTTCAACATTTTCTACGTAATGTAAAACAGGTTGATCATTCTCTTTTGGAATAATAATTTTCGTCGCACCTGCTTTAATTGCTGCTTTTACCTTTTCAGTTACACCTCCAACTGGTTTCACATCACCTTGAATACTGATTTCGCCTGTTAAAGCAATTGTATGTAAGATTGGGATGTTATTAATAGCAGAGAAAATTCCAACAACCATGGCGATCCCTGCAGATGGTCCATCAATCAATGCACCACTTGGAAAATTAACGTGTATTGTATAATCATCAATCAGTACACCAAGTTTTCGTAAAACAGTTGTAACGTTTTCAAGTGAACCTTTTGCCATACTCTTTCTTCGAATCGATTTGCTTCGATTTCCTAAACTCTCTTCTTCAACAATTCCTGTAATCGTAATAGACCCTTTACCTTTTTCTTTCGCTTCTATCGCACTAACTTCGATAGGTAATAACGCACCTATATTTGCTCCATAAACTGCAAGTCCATTTACAAGGCCCACTTTCGGTGCAGTAGGTATTTTGTTTGCCATTCTAGGAGCAAGCCTACTTACAGATACAACCCATTGCATATCTTGTTCTTCTATTTCATTTCTTTCCTCTGTTAAAACCATCCCACCAGCAAGTTGAACTAGATTAATTGATTCTCTTCCATTTTTTGCATACTGACCAACAATTTCCAATGCATTTTTTGAAATGGTAAGCTGAATTTTATCTGCTGAACGTTTTGCAACTTTTTCAATTTCATCTTGATCTAATTCACGAAAGAATATTTCTAAACATCGAGAACGGATTGCAGGTGGCATTTCTTCTGGTGAACGTGTTGTTGCCCCGACTAAACGGAAATCGGCAGGAAGTCCGTGCTTGAAAATTTCATGTATATGCGCAGGAATCATTGGATTTTCCTCTTGATAATATGCACTTTCAAATTTCACTTTTCGATCTTCAAGTACCTTTAGCATTTTGTTCATTTGTACTGGATGAAGTTCACCAATTTCATCAATAAACAATATCCCACCGTGAGCATCCGTTACTGCACCTTTTTTAGGTTGAGGAACTCCCGCTTGTCCCATCGCACCTGCTCCTTGGTATATCGGATCATGTACAGAACCGATTAAAGGATCAGCAATACCTCTCTCATCAAACCGGGCTGTAGTTGCATCCAACTCGATAAAGACTGCCTCCTTTTTAAACGGTGATTGAGGGTTTTTTTTCGCTTCCTCAAGTACAAGTCTTGCTGCTGCCGTTTTCCCTATACCAGGAGGGCCATAAATAATAACATGTTGTGGATTACTGCTACAAAGAGCAGCTTTTAATGCTTTAATTCCCTCTTCTTGTCCGATAATATCATCAAATGTAGTTGGTCTTACTCTTTCTGATAACGGAACTGTTAAAGAAATACCCCTCATTTTACGTAATTGGTCCATTTCTTTTTTTGATTCTCTATCTATGGATATTTTTGTTGTCCGTTGCCCTTTTAATAAATGAATAAAATACACAGCAACAACTGTTCCTAAAGCTAACTGTGCTAATAAAATAATTGTCATCCAGTTCATCATTACCACTCCCAATATTGAAGAAATTACTCTCAGTATCTCCTTTGCAAAAGAGGAATAAACAATAATTGGTAATTAACTTTTTCAATCAACTTTAGCATTTTAGCTATTACGGAGGAATGTGTTAGTTGATTACAACTCCAGGTTGCTCCCTTTCCTTAGGGCGTGAGCTGAGCCTCCTCGTCGCTATCGCTCCTGCGGGGTCTCAGCCTTCCCGCTATTCCCATAGGAGTCTCGCACCTTCCATTGTAATCAACTTCTGTCGTTAAATTAAAAAATCTCTCATGCAACAATCTTTTGAAAAGATCAAAAAAATAACACCACTTTAGAAAAAAGCCAAAATAAAAAACCAAATGCAACGTGGCATTTGGTTTCTTATATTTTATGCTAATTTATTTTTCTTTTCTGGTTTTTTTAGTTCAAGAACAGAACCATCATTTAATACTAATTTAGGTGCTGCACCATTTTTTACAGTTTCAGCTAAAATGATACATTTTTTAATATCTTCACGTGAAGGTAGCTCAAACATAACATCTAGCATGATTCCTTCAATAATTGAACGAAGACCACGGGCACCTGTTTTACGCTCAATTGCTTTTTTAGCAATTTCAGTTAATGCACCTTCTTCAAATTCTAACTCAACGTCATCAAGCTCTAACATTTTTTGATATTGTTTAATTAGAGCATTTTTTGGCTTCGTTAAAATTTCAACTAAAGACTCTTCATCTAGTTGTTCTAAGTTTGCTAACACTGGTAAACGTCCAATGAACTCAGGAATTAATCCAAATTTTAATAGATCTTCAGGTAAAACATGATTTAATATTTCTTTCGAAGTTAAATCACTTTTCTCTGACTCTCCACCAAATCCGATTACTTTTTTACCTAGGCGACGTTTAATGATTTGTTCAATGCCATCAAATGCACCACCACAAATAAATAGGATATTTGTAGTATCAATTTGAATAAATTCTTGATGCGGGTGCTTTCTTCCACCTTGTGGAGGAACGCTTGCAACTGTTCCTTCAAGAATTTTTAAAAGGGCTTGTTGAACACCTTCACCAGATACATCACGTGTAATTGATGGATTTTCAGATTTACGTGCAACTTTATCGATTTCATCAATATAGATAATGCCTTTTTCAGCACGTTCTACATCATAATCAGCAGCTTGAATTAGTTTTAAAAGAATATTTTCTACATCTTCTCCAACATATCCAGCTTCAGTTAATGAAGTAGCATCAGCAATTGCAAAAGGGACATTCAGTATACGCGCTAATGTTTGAGCAAGTAACGTTTTTCCGCTACCAGTTGGCCCAATCATTGCGATATTACTTTTTGAAAGTTCAACATCATCAATTTTACTATTTGAATTTACGCGTTTGTAATGGTTATAAACTGCTACTGATAAATTTTTCTTCGCATTATTTTGACCAATTACATATTCATCAAGAATTTCACAAATTTCTTT
>Ga0187780_10002080_pt1 | contig 15079 bp, 14 predicted proteins | sample 1015_Q2_SP10_20__FD_132429 | JGI IMG/M metagenome (GOLD analysis project Ga0187780, IMG submission 132429) | Tropical peat soil microbial communities from peatlands in Department of Meta, Colombia - 1015_Q2_SP10_20_MG | ecosystem: Environmental > Terrestrial > Soil > Wetlands > Peat | place... | reverse complement strand
CTATGAATGCGCTGTCCCACAACAGTGAATCGAACGGGGCGATGAATGCGACGGAGGGCACCGGCTCCGGCGGGGCCTGCAGCAGCGCGAGCTCCTCGGCGAGGACGAAGCGCTTGCCGCGCACGCCCTCGACGTCCACGGGCACCAGCGCGCCGAGCTCGACCAGCTCCTCGCGCAGCGCGTTGCGCCCTGGCCGCTCCGGGGTCGAATTCGGCGGCGCGATGCGGTCGAACGTGCCGCCGGCGCCGCCGGCGCCGAGCAGGCCGTGGGCGCGGTACCGGGACAGGAGCTTGTGCCGGAGCTGTTCTCGCACCGGTACCTCGCGCGCGAGCAGCTCGGCCGGGAGCAGCCGTCCCAGGAGGTCGTAGTACCGCAGGTTGCCCTCGCGCCGCGCAAGGCCCAGCACGCCCGTGACGGTGTACGCCTCGAGCACAGCGCGCACGACGTTCTCCGGCATCCCGAACCAGTCCTTCGGCGCTCCGCGCTCGGCCTCGAAATCCCGCGCCGTCAGCGCGCCCTCCGCGCGGATCCGCCGGAGCACGCGCTCGGCCACCGCGGCGTTCTCGGCGAGGATCGCGGCGTGGAACCGGGGCCCCTTGCGGCCGAAGCCCAGACGGAACCAGGGGAACTCGCTCGTCGGGACGAGCGACAGCGCCTTGTTGGTCGCCTCGAAGACCTGACGGCGCTCGTACAGCAAGTCGCACCAGGCGGGCTCGTAGCCGGCGACGCGCGCGTGCAGCACGAGGTCGTGGCTCCGGCCGGCGACCGCGATCGGGTCGAACTGGATCGACCCGAACTTCCGGAAGACCTCCAGCACCCCGTCCAGGCCTCCGGCCAGAGACCGCGCAGGCGCGAGGAAGTGCCGCGCGACGAGGAACCGGCGCGCCGCCTCAGCCGTGACCTTCACCCCGAAGACACTAGCTCGCCGGCGGCCAACCGCGCCTCCCCTCCGCCGGCACGGCATCCCGGTGCAAGAGGACCAGAACAAACACCGCCGCGGCCGCGGCCGTCACCGCGGCCAGCCCGACCGAGCCCGCGGCTAGCAGGGCGTCCGGGGAGAGCCGGGCGCGCAGCCGGGGCAGCAGGGCGGCGCCGGCCACGGCGCCGATGCCGACGCTGCCCAGCAGCAGCCCGTAACCGCCCGAGCCCAGGCGCAGCGAGGACTACGCGGTCAGCGGCAGCAGCGCCCAGATGTCGCTGGCGAAGACGATGAACAGCGCCGCCCGGGCCAGGATCACCCGCAGCGCCGGGCTGGCGGCGACGTAGCGGCCGCCGGCCCGGACCGCCTCTGCGACATGCTCGCCGGGCAGCGCATCCGGCGGGCGGGTGGAATGCCAGGCCGCGATCACCCTTATCACGGCGGCGAAGGTGGCCGGGTCTGCTGTGCTCATCCGGCTGGTGTGCCGTGCTAGCCAGCGGGTGTCATCAACCGCCGCGACTGAGGTTGATGACTGGGGTCAGCGGCGCGGCGCAGGCTGATGACTGAGGTTCGCGGCGCAGGCTATGGCTCAGTCGGACCCGGGCACGGCCAGCTCGCCGAGCAGTGACCAGTCGTCCTGCGGAATGGTGAAATTCACGATCCTCGGCGTCTGAGCAAGATGGGCAGGCAGTGTCTGCTGTGCCTTCTTGAAGTGGTCGGACTGGACGTGGGCGGCACCGGCCTGGTCGTCGCGGAAGGCCTCGACCAGGACGTACTCCTGCGGGTCAGCCACGCCGCGGAACCAGTCAAACCACATGCAGCCCGGCTCGCTCCGGGTCGCCTCGGTGAACTCCGCGGCGATCTGCGGCCACCGGTCGGCGTCTTCGGGCCGGATCTTGAACTTGGCCGTGATAAAGATCATCGATCCTCCTTGCCTAGCCACATTGGTCACAATAATCGCGCCATGTCAACCGGTCAGTCGTCTCACCAGGAGACATGACCGCGCGGAGGGCGCCGGGAGCGCCGGCGCGCCCAGACGCTCATCCCACCGTAGCGAGATGCGGCGTTCAGTCGTACTATGTCCGGACATTGGGGGACTCTGGGGATACGGCGGGACACCGGGGGACTCGGGGGGCACAGGGCGGCGGAGCCGGCGTACGGTGCTCGCGGGCAGACAGGAGGTGCGACGATGACCGGAGGCAGGGCGCCTCGGGCGGCCGGCTCCGGGAGTTCGCGCGGCACCCAGGGGTTCGACGCCACGGTGGCGCATCCGGCCCGGGTCTATGACTACTGGCTGGGCGGCAAGGACAACTTCGAGGCGGACCGGATCGCGGGCGAGGCGACCATCGCCGCCTACCCCGCGATCCGCGCGTCGGCGCGGGCCAACCGGGCCTTCCTGGCGCGGACCGTCCGATACCTCGCCGCCGAGGAAGGAATCCGCCAGTTCCTTGACCTCGGCACCGGGCTGCCGACGGCCAGCAACACCCACGAGGTGGCCCAGTCCGTCGCGGCGGAAAGCCGGATCGTCTACGTCGACAACGACCCGCTGGTGCTGTCGCACGCCCGCGCGCTGCTGACCAGCAGCCCGGAGGGCGTGACAGCCTACCTCGATGCGGACCTGCGAGAGGTGGACTACATCCTCGAGCAGGCCGCGGACACCCTGGACTTCGGCCAGCCGGTCGCGGTCATGCTGCTGGCGATCCTGCATTACATCCCGGACCTGGACGAGGCACAGCAGATCGTCACCCGCCTGATGGACGCGGTACCGTCGGGCAGCTTCCTGACCATTTCCCACGCGGCCAGTGACATCTCCCCTGACGAGATGGCCGAGATGATCAGGCGCATGAACGAGCACCTGGCCGAGCCCAACCACGTCGGGCGGCCGCGGGAGGTGGTCGCGCGGTTCTTCGACGGCCTGGACCTGGTGGGCCCGGGGGTGGTGAAGGTCACCGAGTGGCGGCCGCAGTCGAAGGTCGAGGCCGCGGGGCCGACCTCGCTGTGGGGCGGGGTCGCGCGCAAGCCGTGATGCCCGCGGTCGCGCCGAGGGCGGCGGCGACCAGGCGGTCGGCTCGTTCGCGCGCGGCCGGTTCCTCGCGGATGGTATCGGCCACGAACTGATCGGGATTCAGGCCTACCCGTTCGGAGTCCCCGGTCCCGCCCGCGTCCAGCCAGCGCTTGAGCTGGGGGCCGTCGACCTCCGGGTGGAACTGGAGCGCCAGGTGCCTGCCGAGCCGGAAGGCCTGCACGCCGATCGCGTTGCGGGCCAGGACGGTCGCCTGCGGCGGCGGGAGGCAGCGGTCACCATGGAACTCCAGCCAGGGGCCGGCCGGGATCGCCCCGGGGTCGGACGAGTCGATCATGACCCAGCCGATCTCCTTGCTCGGCATGGCCTCGACCCGGCCGCCGAACGCGGCGCAGATCGCCTGAGCACCAAAGCAGATCCCCAGGATCGGCACCCCGGCCTGGTCAGCCTCGCGCAGCCAGGCGAGTTCCTCGGCGATCCAGGCGTCGGGGTCATTGACGGAACTGACGGCGCCGAGCACCACGACATGATCGACGCCGGTGAACGCGGGCAGCGGACCGTCGTCCGGAAACAGATGGACGGCAAGCTCGGCGTCTCGCGCCTCGAACGCCTCCGCGATGAAACCGGCCGAGTCCACGTCGTGATGCCGGATGACGATCACGTGCATCAGTCCGGCCCGTAACCGGCGTTGCTCAGCATCCGCCGCAGGTCGACGACCATCTGGGCGTCGACGTCCTTACCGACGGGGGGTTCCAGGAACTCGGTCTCGGATCCGATCGTGACGGCGACCTTGCCATCGTGGTGCACCGCGACCGTACCGACCGCCTCCAGCAGGGACATCACCGCGTGCCATTCGATGTTGTGGCTCGTCGGGTGCTGGAAGATCTGGCGCAGCGTGTTCCGGTGACGGTTGTCCAGGTGCGGCGACTCCGGCGAGGATGACATATATGCTCCCTTCTGGCCTGACCCTACGCCACGTGCTGGTCATCGGGGTCGACGGAGTCCGTTTCGACCTGCTCGGCCGCGACACCACGCCATCGATCTGGGACCTTGGCCGGGCCGGCTTCCTGGCCCCGGTCATCATCGATGAGGCGACGCCCACCTGGTCCGGCCCGTGCTGGGCGACGATCGTGACCGGGACCGGAGTGGCCGGGCACGGCATCGCGGGCAACAATCTGACCGGTCACCGGCTGGCCGAGCACCCTGACTTCGTGACCGTGGCCACCCGGGCGGGGCTGGCCACGCTGCTCGCGGTCAGCGGGTGGCCGCCGCTGGCGCTGGCCGAGGACGGCGGTCCGCTGTTCGCCGAGGTCACGCGGCGTGAGTTCGTCGCCGCGGCCGAGACCAGCGTGGCCGGCTGGAACGAGGCTGACGAGTCCATCACCGAGCTCGTCGCGGGCATCCTGGCTGAGGACGGGCCCCGGCTGTCCTTCGTCTACCTGGGTGCCGTCGACATTGCCGGGCACATCACCGGGGCGGGCGCCGTCTACCGGGCCGCGGTCCTGGCCGCCGACCAGCGGGTGGGACGGCTGCTGGCCGCGGTCAGGTCCCGTCCGGCCTACGAGCAGGAGGGATGGACGATCGTGGTGGTCACCGACCACGGCCATCTCGATCAGGGCGGGCACGGCGGCCGCGAGCCAGAGGTCGCGACCGCGTGGACGGCCGCAGCCGGGCCGGGCATCCGCCCGGCCGACCCGACGCCGGTCACCCGCCAGGATCAGATTGCGCCGCTGGTGCTCGCCGCGCTCGGCTGGTCACCAGGTCAAGGGTGAGGGCACAGGCCAGGACCACCCCGGTCCCGACCGCGGCGCCGGCCACGGCGTCGGTGAAGGTGTGCGCGCCGATCGCCACCATGGCGGCGGCGACGGCGGCCGCCACCGCCAGCGCGATGAGCACCAGCAACAACCGGACGGCTCCGGGCACGCGGTGACCGGGCGGATCAACGAGCAGGACTGCGCAGACGGCGGCCAGCGCGAACATGCTGGTGGCGTGTCCGCTAGGGAACGACTGTCCGATAGCCTGTCCGATGGAGGGCTTGAGCACGTACTCGGTGAGGCCGGCGGCGATGGCCGCCGCGACGGCCGCGAGGACGGCCCCGGACCACCGGCGGGTCGCCAGGCAGGCAAGGACCAGCGCCAGGGTCATCAGCGTCACCGGTTTCAGCGTCCCAAAATCCGGCAGCCAGTTGAGCAGCGCGGGAAATCGGCCCAGCCCGGCCTGGATCCGCGGGTCGATCACCGAATCGAGCCAGCCCGCCTTCCCCCGGCCGGCGAGAAGGACCGCCAGAACCGACGTCACCGCCACGCAGGCCGCTAGCAGCGCGGCGGCCGGCCAGCGGAGCCGTCTCGGTAGCAACTGCTGCGGTACCGGCTCGCGCCGGGGAGCGCGCCGCAAGGTCCCCACTTGCATCGGCCCATCGTATGCGCACCGCGCCGCCGTCCCCGATGCCGGCGCGAGCTTACCCGGCCGGCCGCAGCGGCTCACCCGGCCGGCCGCGGCGGCTCACCCGGCCGGGCGCGGCGGTTCACCCGGCTGGGCGCGGCGGGATGCCGGGCCAGGGGGAGAGCCGGGCGGAAGGAGCGCCCAGGCTGGGGGAAGCCAGCGATGGCGGTCCGGCCCGCGGGCGTTGAACGGTCCGCTTGCGAAGGCGTGGTCCGGGAAGGGAGCACCACTGTCCGTTCGGGATAAGAAAGAGCCCGGCCGGGGCGGCGGGTCAGGGGGCGGTCAGGACCTGAGGGCCGTCGGCGGTGACGGCCACGGTGTGCTCGGCGTGGGCCGCGCGGCTGCCGTCGCTGCTGCGGATGGTCCAGCCGTCGTCGTCGATGTAGTAACTGTCCTTGCCGCCGGCCAGGAACCACGGCTCGATCGCGATGACGAGCCCGGGAGCCAGCCGGCGGCCGCGCCGCGCCGGTCCCTCGTTGGGAATGTGCGGATCCTCGTGCATGGCGCGGCCGACGCCGTGACCCCCGAAATCGGTGCAGATGCCGTAGCCGGCCGCGCGGCCGACGGCGCCGATGGCCGCCGAGATGGCCCCGATCCGGGCGCCGGGCACCGCCGCGGCGATCCCGGCCCGCAGGGCGGCTTCGGTGGTCGCGATCAGCCGGGCGTCGTCCGGCCGCGGCGGCCCGATGGTGAAGGAGATCGCCGCGTCGGCGGCCCATCCGTCCAGCACGGCACCGCAGTCCACGCTGAGCAGGTCACCGTCGGCCAGCCGGCGCCGGCCCGGGATGCCGTGCAGCGCGGCGTCGTTGACGGACGTGCAGATCACCGCCGGGAACGGGACCGAGGCGAACGAGGGCCGGTAGCCGAGGAACGGGGAGGTCGCACCGGCCTGCGCGAGTACGGCGCGGGCCGCCTCGTCCAGGTCGGCCAGCCGCGTGCCCGGCTTCGCCTCGGCCCGGACAGTGGCCAGGATCCGCGCGACGACCTGCCCGGAGGCGCGTATGGCCTGGATCTCTGCTGGCGTCTTGATCTCGACCACGGGCAGCACCTCTCTTTGCGTACAACTATCCTGCCTGCCGCGGCGGGACGTTGGTCACCGCGGCCTGCTGCCGAAAGGCCCTGGAGATGCCCGCTCCGGCTGGGCCACCCTGACCGGCAGACCAGGCAGGTGAGCGGCATGACCGAGACAACTATTCCGGCTAGCCCGGCGCGCGGGTCGATCCTGGCTGATCGGGCCCGCTACCTGATCGCGACCGCGGCCCGCGCGCCGTCGGTGCACAACAGCCAGCCGTGGCGGTTCCGGGTCGGCGAGTCCGCCATCGAGCTGTACTGCGACCCGCGCCGCAAGCTGCAGGTGGATCCGGTCGGCCGGGAGATGCTCATCAGCTGCGGCGCCGCCCTGTTCGGGCTGCGGCTCGCGGTGCGCTCGCTCGGGTACCTGCCCATGGTTGACCTGCTCCCCGACCCGGCCCGGCTACGGCTGCTGGCCCGGGTGGGGGTCGGCCCGGCCAAGCCGATGACCAGCGCGGAACGCCAGATGCTCAAGGCGCTGCCGCACCGGCACACGCACCGGGGTGCGTTCGGTCCCGGCCCGCTGCCCGCCGGGCTGCTGGCCGGACTGCAGCATGACGCGCTGGCCGAGGGGGCCACGCTGGTGCTGGTCGAGCCGGGTCTCGCCTACGAGCGGCTAGCCGACATCGCCACCGCCGTCAACCGCAGGCTCGCGGTGGATCCGCACACCCGCGCGGAGTCCTGGCGGTGGAGCCGGAGCCCGGACAGCCTGGCCCTGGACGGCGTCCCGGGGTACGCGTTCCCGGCCACTTCGGTGCCCGGCACGCTGCCCGTCACGCCGCGCCGCCAGCGCCGGCGGCTGCCGCAGCGGGACTTCGACCTGGGCCGCGGCCTCGGGCTGGAGGATGCCGACGGTTCGCCGCCCGTCGCCACCGCGGTGCTGGTCACGTCCGGCGACAGCCGGGCCGACTGGCTCCGGGCCGGACAGGCCCTGCACCGGCTGCTGGCGCACGCGGCCAGCAAGTGGGTGTTCGCCAGCCTTGACAGCCAGCTGCTGGAGGTCACCCTGATCCGCGCGCTGATCCGGGACCGGCTGGCGCTGCCCGGCGCCCCGCAGCTGCTGCTGCAGCTGGGCGTCGTCGATAGCACGCACCCCACCGCCCGGCGGCCGCCGGACGAACTGATCGAGCCCTAGCGACTGAGGATCTCCGGACCAGGAGGCTTCTCGCTGCTCCCCCGCCCGGCCGCCGCGGTCCGTCACCCGCGCGGGGGGATGCGCGGGCCCGCGCGCGCGGCCATCGTGTACTGTGCGCCAGGCCACCTGGCACCAGAGCCATCCAGATCAGCCGAGCGTGGTAAGGCAGTTACGTGCTTCCCGGACCAGCACCCCTGCGGCGGGCGGGATCGTGAGCGATTCCGACCTGGCCATCGTGGCGGCTCTGATCTTCCTCTGGGGCGCGCTGTCCGCCCGGCTGGAACGGTTCGACGTGACCGCGCCGATCATTTTCGTGATAGCCGGGCTGTCGCTCACTCACGGGCCGCTGGCGCCGCTCGGGTTCAGGCCCAGCAACGAGCTGATCAAGCAGATGGCGGAGATCACCCTGGTCCTGGTGCTGTTCAGCGACGCGTCCCGGGTCGGCCTGCACGAGCTGAAGGCCGACCAGGGCCTGTACCTGCGGCTGCTCGGGGTCGGGCTGCCGCTGACGATCGGCCTGGGGACGCTGCTGGCGCTGGCGCTGCCCGGGATCAAGGACATCTGGTTCGCCCTGATCGTCGGCGCGGCCCTGGCGCCGACGGATGCCGCGCTCGGCGCGGGAATGATGGCCAACCGCGTGGTGCCGGCCCGGATCCGCCGGCTGATCAACGTCGAGAGCGGGCTCAACGACGGCATCGCCACGCCCTTCGTGTCGGTGGCGCTGGCCGGCGCGGCCACCGCCGATCACATCAGCGGTGCCACCTCGGTAGCCAAGGCCGTGGCCGAACTCGGGCTGGGCATCGTGATCGGGGTGGCGGTCGGCGGCGGGGGCGGCCTGCTGGTGAACGCCACGCGGGCGCGCGGCTGGGCCGCGGAGGGCTTCGCCGGCTCGGCGGTGCTCGCCCTGGCGGTGTGCGCGTACGCGGGCGCGCTCGCCCTGCACGGGAACGGCTTCATCGCCGCGTTCATCGGCGGGCTGGCGTTCGGGACCACGGCCGCGCGGCGCGGGGCGCCGCTCGTCCCCTTCGTGGAGGAGGCGGGAGCCCTGGTCTCGCTGCTGGTCTGGCTGGCCTTCGGCGCCGTGGCGCTGGTACCAGCGGCCAGGAACCTGACGTGGCAGGCCATCGTGTACGCCGTACTCAGCCTCACGCTGATCCGGATGGTCCCGGTGGCCGTCGCCCTGGCCGGCACCCGGCTCGGGTGGCCCACCGTCGCCTTCGTGGGCTGGTTCGGCCCCCGCGGCCTGGCGTCGGTGGTGTTCGGGCTGCTGGCCCTGGAAGAGCTGGGCGCAAGCGCCGCCGACCCTGCGGTCACCGTGATCAGCATCACGGTGCTGCTCAGCGTGATCGCGCACGGCGCCACCGCCGAGCCGCTCGCCGACCGGTACGCGGCCGCGGTCACCGCAACCGGGGCCGGCCCGGCTCACGCCGACCGGCCCGAATTGCCGGCCCGCAAGCTCATCCGCCGCACGCGTACCGGCTGAGGTCCAGCGCTTCAGGTTTGCTTCATGCTGGTCATGCACTATGGACGGTATGCATCTGGCCCGGTCTCCGGTCCGGTCCCCGCCCTGGTCTCCGGCCGGGTGGAAGGAACGCATGATGCGGCTGGCGTGGGCGGCCGCCGCGCTGACCAGCGCCTGCGTGATGACCGCATGCAGTTCGCCACCGTCCGCGGCGCCGGCGGCCGCGGCGCCGGCGGCCAGCCGGGCCGGCGGTGGTAACCCGGCCGGCCCGCCGTCCCCGGCCGGGCCGGTGACCACGGCGGTGCCGTCCGGGCCGGTTACCACGGGGGCACCGGCCCGGACGGCCGCCGCGGCGCCGGTTCCGCGGGCGGCGGCTCCGGCGCCCGCGGAACCGGCGCCCGCGCCGCAGGTCAGCATTTCGAGGGTGCGGACCGCGGACGGATCCCTCGTGACCGTCGCGACCTTCCGGGGCCCGGTGCAGTACGTCCTGCACAACGGCAGCGCCGACCCCGGGCCGGCCGCGGCCGGGCTGGTCCGGGCCGGGCCGGTCGTGACCGGTGCCGAGCGCAGGCGGCTGCTGGCCGCCTTCAACGGGGGATTCAAGCTGGGGGTGGGCGCCGGCGGCTATGAGCAGGAAGGCCACGTGATCAGCCCGCTGGGCAGCGGCTTCGCCAGCCTGGTGATCGACCGGTCCGGCCGGGCCCGGATCGGGGTCTGGGGGTACGGCCTGCCCGCGCCGGGCGAGGCGGTGTACAGCGTCCGGCAGAACCTGCAGCCGCTGGTCGAGCACGGGCGGCCGGCCCCGGCGGCGGCCGACTGGGGCCTGTGGGGCGCGACGCTGGGCGGCGGCGAGTACGTCGCCCGCAGCGCCCTGGGCCAGGACGCCTCCGGTGACCTGATGTACGCCGCGAGCATGTCCACCACCCCCTACGATCTGGCCGACGCGCTGGCCCGCAGCGGGGCGCGGATCGCGATGGAACTCGATATCAACCCCGAATGGGTGCAGCTGGATACCGCCCGCAGGCCGGGCGGTCCGCTGACCGCCGCGGTGCCCGGCCAGAACCGCCCGGCCGACCAGTACCTGGTGGGCTGGGCCCGGGACTTCATCACCGTCCTGGCCCCGCCCGCCGCGCCGCAGGCCACCGCGCCTCCGGCCGACCCGCGGCGCCCGTCGTAACTGATCCGCGGACTCTGGTCGTGACCGCGATTTCCTGACCCGCAGGTCACCGCCGGTCATGGCCGGCGGCGGTTCAGCGCGCCTCGATGAGGATGACCAGAGCCGTCAGCGCGCGCTGGGCCGGAATGGCCAGGCCGATCTCGGCCAGCGCGGCGCCAGAGGCCTCGAGGGCGGGCAGGCCGGCGTCCGTCAGGCCGGATCGACGGGGCAGCCGCGGACCGGGCGTCACGTCGGTGACCCGGTAGCGGCGCCCGGGGTCAAGCCCGGGTACCCGCAGGGCCGCGGGCTGGTCGTTGGCGGGCTCATCCAGCTGCACGTAGCTCATCAGGGCCGCGGACTGGTCGCCGGAAACGACGCCGTGCATCCACGCGGTGTCATCCGGTGTCTCGAGGCGGACGACGCGGCCGGAGTGGACCAGCCGGCGGCAGCGCTTGTACAGCTGGATCCACTGGGCGAGCTCGGCCAGGTCCTCCTGGCTGGCCCGGGTGATGTCCCACTCGATGCCGAAGTGCGCGAACAACGCGGTGGCGCAGCGCAGCGACAACGGCACGTACCGGCCGGTCTGATGCGAGAACGGCGCGGACACGTGCGCGCCCAGGTACTCCGGCGGCACCAGCTGCCCGGTCCAGCGCTGGATGGACTGCCGGGCGAGCGCGTCGGTCATGTCCGATGTCCAGACGCGCTGGACGCGTTCCAGCATGGCCAGGTCGATCCGGCCGCCGCCGGCGGCGCACGACTCCCACTCCACGCCCGGATGCCGCCCCCGGAGCTCGTCCAGCAGCGCGTAGACCGCGACTGCCTGCGCGTGCGCGGCCGGGGCGCCGGCGCGGGCGCCGCTGCCGGCATCGATGATGTCCCGGTTGCAGTCCCATTTGACGTAGTCGACGGGGTACTCCGACAGCAGCTCGCCGATCCGCTCGAGCAGGTACGCGGTTACCTCCGGCCGGGTCAGGTCCAGCACGAGCTGGTGCCGCTGCAGCGGAGGCACCCGGCGGCCCGCGGACAGGATCCACTCCGGGTGGTCCCGGTACAGCTCGGAGTCCGGGCTGACCATCTCCGGCTCGACCCACAGGCCGAACTGCATGCCCCGGGCCCGCACGTGGTCGGCGAGCTGGTGCAGCCCGGCGGGCCAGACGGTCTCGTCGACCCACCAGTCGCCCAGGCCGGACCGGTCGCTGCGACGGCCGTGGAACCAGCCGTCATCCAGCACGTACCGTTCCACGCCGATGCCCACGGCGATGTCGGCCAGCGCGGCCAGCCGGCCGAAATCGTGGTCGAAGTAGACGGCCTCCCAGACGTTGAGGTTGACCGGACGGGGCGAGCGCGGGTGCGCGGCCACCGAGCGCAGGTAGCCGTGGAACTGCGCCGACAGGCCGTCCAGGCCGGACCGGGTGGCCGCGAGGTAGACCCAGGGCGTGACGTAGCACTCGCCCTGAGCCAGGGTGATCTCCCCGGGCAGCAGCAGCTCGCCGCCGCCGAGGGTGGTCACTCCCGGCAGCAGCCGCTCACTGGCCCCCGCCTGCATCCCGGGTCCGGCGCCTTGCTCGATCCCCGGCGCGCCGTGCCGCCCTCGGGCCGGGCCGGTCATGCCCAGGCCGGACGGCACCCGCTCGACCCGGTGCACGGTGTTGCCGCTCCAGGCGACGTGCAGGCCGTAGGCCCCGCCGCTGCCGAAGGCGAAGCCGGGGACGCCGACCACGACCATGGTCGCCGAGTCATGGCCGGTGTGACCGCGGCGGCCTTCGCGCAGCCACAGCCCGTCGCCCAGCTGATGACGCTGCGGGATGCGCTCGGCGGTCTGCCGCCCGGTGAAGTCCAGCACCTCGCCGACCCGGCCGGGCAGCGGGAAGACCACCTCCAGGCTGTCCACGACGTACGGCTGGCTGGCCGTATTGGTCAGCGTGTGCCGGACGCGGATCGCGCCGCCCGGCACCGCCTCCGCCTCGGTCACCAGCCGCAGGCCGGCCTCGGCGTCGGCGGCCTCGACGCGGGCCCGCCCGGCATCGTGCTCGGAGCGCGTCGGCCGGAAGACCGGCGACCAGTCGCGCCCGGCGGCCGGGGAGCCTGCGCCGGTGCCCAGCCGGTGCCCGGACAGGCCCGGCCGGCCGAACCAGCCCTCGCCGTGCTCGGGCAGCAGGGGCCAGAGCCGCACCGCCGCCAGCAGCGCGGCGGCATCGTCCGGCCGCAGCCCGGCGGCAGGCACCGGCCCGACCCAGGCGGCCGGGAGGGCGCCCGGGCGCGGGAACAGGATCAGCCCGGTACCGGACGCGGCGTCCGGGTCAGCCACCAGCAGCGGCGCCGCCTCGGCTGCGACTTGATCCGCGTGATCCGTCCCGGGGTCGGCGGGACGGATCACCTGGACACCCTCACCGACGCTCACCTTGCCTCCGATCCCGACCATATGCCGCGCCCGGCGTCCCCGGCGCGCCAGGGTTGATACCGACGGTGACCTGGCCACTGAACATGGGCGGCGGCCCGGTCAGCTGGTTCTCAGCACGTAGTTCGCATCAGTCTGGGCCACCTTCAGCGCCTGGCTCACCGGTTCGGTGCCGAGGAAGGCCGGGCCGAGGTCGTTCACGATATCGGTCAGCGCGTCGCCGACGCCGGGGCTGTTCGGGAAGTTGACGACCTTCCCTTGCGCCTCGGTCAAGAACGCCTGCATGTCGATGCCCTGCTTCTGCCAGTACCGCAGGAAGAGCGGGTCGAGGCTCTTGATGGCCGGCCAGACGTAGCCGCCTGAGCCCAGGATCGCCTCTGACTGCGGCGAGCCGAGCCACTGCTCCAGCTCCCAGGCCTGCTTGGGGTACCTGGTGTGGCTGTTCAGCCCGTCGATCAGGCCGTTGAACACGCTGACCCGGCCGTCGGGGCCGATCGGCAGCGTGGCGACGCCGACCGGGAAGGTCGTGCTGGTCTTCACCGTGAGGGTGTTCCAGTCCCCCTGCTCCCACATGGCCACCTGGCCCTGGGCGAACATCTGCTCCAGGTTGGCGCCGTTGGCGTTCGGCCCGGACAGGTCACCCGGCACCATGACGTGGTCGCCGGTCAGGTACTTGGTCAGGAACGTTATGCCCTCGTTGACCTGAGGGGTCGCCAGGCTGGTATAGGGGGCGTCGGGATACGGGAGCACGCTGCCGCCGGCTTCGGCGACGTAATCGCCCCAGCCGCCCTGCGGGTCGTTGTCGATGGCGATGGCGTAGGTCGCGACCTTGTTCGGGTTGAACTGCGGGGAGAGCGCGTTGTGCCCGCTGGCGTCGGTCGTCGCCTCCTTGAGGAACGTGACGAACGACCCGGTGCCGTCCGCGTTCCAGCTCAGGTCGGCCGGGACCGTCAGGTGCAGCTTGGCGAAGTAGGCCTTGTTGTAGTACAGCGCGATCGTGTCCCAGTCTTTCGGCAGGCCGTAGATCGCTGACCCGCGGGAATGCAGGGCGACCAGCTGCGGGTAGTACTGGGACATGTCGACGTGGCTGGCCTTGATCAGCGGCGTCAGGTTGGTCAGCATCCCGTCCTTGATGAACGTGGCGAGCCACGGGGTGTTCACCCAGAACAGGTCCGGCGCCCCGCCGGTGATGAACTCCGCGATCATCTTCTGCTCGTAGTTGCCGTACGGGATGTTCTCGATGTCCACCTTGATGTCCGGGTGGAGCTTCTCGAACTCGTTGATGGACTCCTGGTAGCCGATCTGCTCGTGCGGGTCCCACAGCGCGTAGGTCAAGGTGACCGTGCCGCCGTTGCCCGAGCTGGAAAAGCCCCAGCCCGCGCAGCCGGCGAGCAGGGTCAGCACCGCGCCGATGAGGACGATCCGGGCGGTGAAGACAGCGCGGCGCAGCGCGGGTTTGCCGGTCCGCCGGGGTCCTCGGGTCCGCCGGGTCCGCGGGGGCCGTCCCGGCCGTGGCCCGCTCACCGGTTGATCCCGGTGAGCGAGATGGAGTTCACGATGTGCTTCTGGAAGATCGCGAACAAGATGACCATGGGGATCAGCGCGACCAGGGCCCCGGCCAGGATCAGGTTCCACTGGACGCTGAAATTGGAGTTGAAGTTGGCGATGCCCACGGTGAGGACGTTCAGCGAGTTGGAGTTGGTCACGATCAGCGGCCACATGAAGTTGTTCCAGCCGAACACGAACGCGAGCAGCGTGGCGGTGATGATGATCGGCCGGGATATCGGCACGATGATCCGCCACAGGATCCGGCCTTCCGAGCAGCCGTCCAGCCGTGCGGCTTCCATCACCTCCTTCGGGATCGTCATGAAGTACTGCCGCATCAGGAACACCGAGTACGGCACCCCCAGCACGTACGGCAGGAAGATCGCCCAGTAGGTGTTCAGCAGGTGGCTGTGCGCGAAGAGCACGTACAGCGGAACCAGCGTCACGATGTTCGGCACCATCAGCGTCATCAGGTACAGCCAGAACAGGGAGTCGCGGCCGGGGAACTCCATCCGGGCGAACGCGTAGGCGCCCATCATCGAGAACGTCACCTGGCCGGCGGTGAGGATGACGGTGACGAGCAGGGTGTTGGCCAGGTACCGCCCGAAGTCGTACTGGGTGAAGATCGTCTTGAAGTTGGCCAGCGTCGGGGGCGACGGCGGCCGCAGCGGAGACTGCGACAGGATCGTCGGCAAGGGCTTGAACGCCGCGAAGACCGACATCAGGTACGGCAGGATGAAGATGAGGGCGATGATCAGGAGCAGCAGGTAGAACAGGGTCATCCGCGCGCCCTTGCCCAGCCGCCAGGTCCGCCCCGTCGTTCCGGCTGCCGTGACGGTGGCGGGCACGGCGGTAGTTGCTGAGGTCATTGCGGGCTCCTCACGCGATCTCGTACGTCATGCGCTTGTTGAAGTAGCGGAACTGCACG
>Ga0187780_10002079_pt1 | contig 15081 bp, 10 predicted proteins | sample 1015_Q2_SP10_20__FD_132429 | JGI IMG/M metagenome (GOLD analysis project Ga0187780, IMG submission 132429) | Tropical peat soil microbial communities from peatlands in Department of Meta, Colombia - 1015_Q2_SP10_20_MG | ecosystem: Environmental > Terrestrial > Soil > Wetlands > Peat | place... | reverse complement strand
GTTCCCGCCGGGCTGGCGCGAATGGAACGGCCGGTACCGCGACACCATGCGTGATTTCTGGCGCAGTCATCCGGTCGGCATGCGGGAGTTCGCCACCCGGTTCTGCGGGTCGTCTGACATATACGCCCGTCCCGGGCGGCGCCCGACCGCCTCGGTCAACCTGATCACGGTCCACGACGGTTTCACCCTGCGCGACCTGGTCTCCTACAACGACAAGCACAACGAGGCCAACGGGGAACACAACCGCGACGGGACCAGCGACAACCGGTCGTGGAACTGCGGCGCGGAGGGCCCGACCGACGACCCGGCCATCATGGACCTGCGCGCCCGCCAGTCCCGGGCCATGCTCGCCACGCTGCTGCTGTCCTTCGGCATCCCGATGCTGCTCGGCGGGGACGAGATGGGCCGGACCCAGCGGGGCAACAACAACGCGTACTGCCAGGACAACGAGATTACCTGGTTCGACTGGTCCGCCCCCGACGCCGGCCTGCTGGACTTCACCAAGCGGCTCATCGCGCTGCGCAGGGCCCACCCGGTGTTCCGCCGCGCCCGGTTCCTGGCCGGAGCCGAAGCAGCCGAGCTGCGCTGGTTCATCCCGGCCGGCCCCGAGATGACCGGCGCCGACTGGGCCGACCCGAACGCCCTGGCCATCGCGCTGTACCTGGACGGATCCGATGATCCCGACCGGGCCGCCGACGGTACCTGGCTGGTCGATGACGACTTCATGGTCCTGGTGAACGCCTGGTGGGAGCCACTCGAGTTCGTGCTGCCGGACACCAGGCCCCAGGCGGGATGGCAGGTCGAGATCGACACCTACGACCTTGCGCCCCGGGCCGGACCGGCCCCGGCCGACCGCCGGGCCGGCGACCACACCCCGGTCGGCCCCCGCTCAGTGGTAGTCCTTCGGAGCCCACGCGGCCCCGAGTCGTGAGTGCTGCCGGTCAGATGCTGCCCGGGCCATGGTCGAGCTGATGGTCCAGGTTGATCGCGGCGCTGATCAGGGACAGGTGGCTGAACGCCTGCGGGAAGTTGCCGAGCTGCTCACCGGTCGGGCCGATCTCCTCGGAGTACAGGCCCAGCGGGTTGGCGTAGGTGTGCATCTTCTCGAAGACCAGCCGCGCCCCATCCAGGCGCCCGGCGCGGGCCAGGGCGTCGACGTACCAGAAGGTGCACAGTGAGAAGGTGCCCTCGTCGCCCTTGAGCCCGTCGGGGGAGGCGGCCGGGTTGTACCGGTAGACCAGGCTGTCGGAGACCAGCTCGCGGTCCATCGCCTCCAGGGTGGAGATCCACATCGGGTCGCGGGGGGAGATGAAGCCCTGCAGCGGCATCAGCAGCAGCGAGGAGTCCAGCACCTCGGTGTCGTAATGCTGGGTGAACGCGCCGACCTTCGGGTTCCAGCCGCGCTCCATGATCTGGTCATAGATCGCGTCGCGTTCGGCCGTCCACCGGGTGATGTCGGCGGGCAGCCCGCGGTGGGCGGCGAGCCGGATCGCGCGGTCCAGCGCGACCCAGGACTGGAACCGGCCGTAGGTGAAGTTCCGCCGGCCGCCGCGGGTCTCCCAGATGCCCTCGTCGGGCTGGTCCCAGTGCTCGCACAGCCAGTCGATGCTGTGCGCCAGGTCCCGCCAGCCGTGGTGGCCCGGCTGCAGGCCATGGCTGTCGGCCAGGAAGGTGGCGTCGGTGGCCTCGCCATAGATGTCCAGCTGCAGCTGGTCGGCGGCGCCGTTGCCGATCCGCACCGGGCGCGACCCGCGCCAGCCCTCGAAGTGGTCCAGGGTCTCCTCGACCAGGTCCGAGCTGCCATCGACCCGGTACATGATCTTCAGCGGCCCGGAGGCGTCCCCGGCCCGTTCTTCGGCGCGGTTCCGCAGCCAGACCCCGAATGCGGCGGCCTCCTCCAGGTAGCCCAGCCCCAGCAGCGCGTAGATGGAAAACGACCCGTCCCGGATCCAGGTGTAGCGGTAATCCCAGTTCCGCTCCCCGCCGACCTGCTCGGGCAGCCCGGTGGTCGGGGCGGCGACCGGGGCGCCCGTCGGCGCGTAGGTCAGCAGCTTCAGCGTCATCGCCGACCGGGCCACCATCTCCCGCCACCGGCCCTGGTAGCTGGACCGGCCCAGCCAGCCGCGCCAGAACCGCTCGGTCTCCTCCGCCAGGTCCTGTACCTGCTCCGGCGTGACCACCCGCGGCGCGGCGCCCCCTGACTCCAGCATCACCCCGCCGGACTGGCCCTCCCGTAGCGTCCGCGTCCACCGCACTCCCTCCCCCGTCCCGGACCATCGCGACCCCCAGATCCCGGGCAGAGACCCCTTCCAGGGCGATGCCGCGCACGGTCAGCTCCAGGCCCTCGGACCGGAACGCCCCGCCGTGCTCGGACAGCTCCACCTGGTGCGGCACACGGCCGTAGCCGAACCGCGGCTGGATCTCGATCGCGAACCGCATCGTCCCCCGCACCACCCGGATATTGCGCACCAGCCGGTGCCGCTGTGTCGCCCGGCCCTGGATGACCGGCATGAAGTCGTGCACCTCGCCGACCCCGTCCGGGGTCATGAACCGGGTGATCAATATCGCGGTATCGGGAAAGTACAGCTGCCTGGTCACGTAGTCATCGCGGTCCGGCGCGATCCGGAAGAACCCGCCCCGATCCGCATCCAGCAGCGACGCGAACACGCTGGGCGAGTCGAATCGCGGGCAGCAGAACCAGTCCAGCACCCCATCGGTACTCACCAGCGCCGCCGTCTGCAGGTCACCGATCAGCCCGTGATCGCTGATACTCGGATAACGAGCCACCACCCTCTCCTCCTCATAACCTGCTCGACGGAGCACCGCGTGCCGTCGGCCGCATCCGCTCGTCCGGGCCTGTCCAGGGGATACGCGCCGGGGTCATCAGGCGGCGGCCGGCGGGCGGCCCGACCATGAAGGCATCCATGCTGAGGCCGGAAGTGCCTAGCGCTCGGCCACACGCTCACGATGACTGCGGGGCAATGGTCGGCGCATCACCCCGGGCGAATGAGGCAGGGAACCCGGCACGTGAACCCGCTATCGATCATCCCGGATGGATGATCCCTGGCGTCATCCGGCCGACCACACTGGTGGTCACGTCGCGGATGAGGATGGCCCCATGAGCAATGGCGAGAACGATGAGAACGGCAGCAGCGGCCCGCAGTTCAGGGCTGGTCCCCTGATTACCAGCGCGGCACTGGTGGGCGCCGGTACCCTGATCGCCCTGGCCGGCCTGGCCGTGGGCAGCACGCACCTGCTGACCGCCATCCGCCAGTGGATCAGGGGGATGGAAGTGCCGCCGGGCGAGTTGGCCAGGCAGAAGTGGACCCAGGCCAGGGCCGCCGTCGCCGCCGGAACAGCCGCGTGGCAGAACGGGCCGTCGCCGAATCCGCCGAGTGATTCCTGACCGGCCAGGGCCGCCGCCCGCGGTCGGACCGGCAGGACGCCGGATGAGCCCCGGGTTGCCGTCGCGGTGCCCGGGCGAGTCGGCAATCTTGCGTGCGGCCTGAGCGTGACGTGGTTCCCGGGGGACCCATGCTGGCGGTCACGAGATCCCTCCTGCGCACTCGGCCCGGTCGCGCCCGGCTTCCCCGCCCGGCCCCGTCTGCCGCCGGGCGGGACGGGACTGCTCGACCCGGCTGAGCCGAGCCGAGATCATACGCCGCCACCGCCGTGCCTCCAACACCCGCCGTGGGTGGACCTGTGCGCCAGCTTGCCGGGGCGGAGCTATCCGCCGGACTGACCCGGGATGCCGTCCGGCGCGCCGGGTGGCGGCGGGCCAGGCGCGACCGCGGGCCGTCGGCGCGGATGCCGGATCATCCGGGATGCCCGGCCCGTGGTCCCGGACCTGAGGCCGGTCAGCAGGCATCAATCACTGGCGGCCCTCGTCCGCGGATGGGTCCCTTTCGTGCAGCCGGCGTACCTCCAGAACCTGCACGCCGAATGTTTCGAGCCTGGCGAGCAGCCCGTGCAGGGCTGCCTGATCCCGGAGCGGGCCGTGCAGGACGGTCTCGACCGGTTCTACCGAGGCGGTGAGCCGGTCGAAGTCAAGCAAGGCCTCGGGCGGGAGAACACCGGCTACCCGGATCTCGTAGTAGGACGATGGCACCGCAGCCCCTCGCAGGTCGAAATCATATGGCCAGGTTCCTACGGTCCCGCTTCGCCGCTCCTTGTGCCCCATTCATGGCGGGTGAGTTCTGCCGCCCCGATGAGATGGCCCGAGGGTGCGGATTTATCACAATGTGATACAAGAGACGCGGTACGGCCGACGGGCTAGCCCGCCCGGGGATCTAGACCCGGCCGCTACCGCGACGGTCGGCTGGGGCACATCTCGGGAGCATCTATCGCGCTGGCAGGGGAGGTCGCGTCAACCCGCGACTTCCCCAGTCCAGGGACGCCTGCACGGGCCCTGGGATATCATCCGTCGCGGGTGGGCCGGGCAGTGGCCAGGCTGATGCACTATCCCATGACCTGTCGCTACAGAAGAAGAGAGACAACAAGATCATGGCTGATCTGATCGCGATCGGTTACCCCGACGAGACCACCGCCGAGGCTGCGGCCGACGAGGCGCGACGGCTGGCACAGGACCTGATCATCCAGCCCGATGCCATCGCGGTGATCACGCGGGACAAGGAAGGCAATTACCACACGCACACCAACCACCACCTGGTCGGTGGCGGAGCGACCTGGGGCATGTTCTGGGGCCTGCTGTTCGGCCTGCTGTTCTTCATCCCGGTCTTCGGGATGGCCGTCGGCGCGGGGCTGGGTGCCCTGATGGGCAAGATCACCAAATCCGGCATCGACAAGGAGTTCCAGGACCAGGTCCGCGGCCTGCTGCAGCCGGGCACCTCGGCGCTGTTCCTCATGGTGGAGAAGGTCACCCCGGACAAGGCCATCGAGGCGATGAGCAAGTACGGCGGCACCGTCCTCAAGACCTCCCTGTCCAAGGAAGGCGAGCAGGAACTCCAGGAGGCCCTGCACTCCGGGACCGCCTCCTAACGCGCAGCCGCCCGACGCCAGCCGGCCCGCCCGGAGCCTGCCCGAACCCGAGGCGACGGCGCAGCCGTCCCCGGCCCGGCAGGCGGGCAGGCAGCCCCGGGCCGTACCGACCGCTGAACCCTGGCGGCCGGTACGGCCTGCTGCCGGTGCTCCGGTTAGCCGGATGTCGCGCCCGGTTAGCCGGATGTCACACGCCCTGCTCGGCGGTTATCCGCCCGGACTTCACGGCGTCGACCAGGGCTTGGTGGTCACGCTCGTTCTGGTCGGCGTAAGCCGCCGCGAAGTCCGTGATGGCCCGGTCGAACACGTCTGAGTTGCCCAGGTAAGCACCGATGGCGATCCGGTCCCCGGAGCGGGCGTGCGCCCGTGCGAGGGTCCAGCCGCAGAGCGCGCCGTATATCCGCATGCCCTCCGGGATCAGGGCCTCGATCTCGACGGAGAATTTCCAGTCCCGTAGCTGCCGGACGTAGAAGTCCCTTGGCTTGTCGTCCAGCCCTGCCTCGATGTGCTGCCAGCCCAGGAAGATGTCGCTGCTCGCCTGCATCAGCCGCTGGCCCGCGACCACCCTCTGGCCCTGGTTCTTGTACTTGCTGGCACCGACGAACCGGCTGAGCGCCGACGCCTCTGCCTCCTTGACCTGCAGGAACAGCGGATCGCTGTCATCACGGCCGAGCATCAGGATGATCCAGCAGCGCGTTCCGACGCTGCCGACGCCGACGACCTTGCGGGCCATGTCGCAGAACGCGTACTGCTCGAGCAGGTACCGGCGGTCGGTCTCCAGCGTACGCCGGTACTGGCCGATCAGGCCGCTGATGAACGTCTTGAAGCGCTCCCGGGTCGTCTCGGTCGGCAGCAGCTCATCGATCGGCACCAATACCGGCGGGTCGGAGATGATCCGCGGCTCGCCGTCCACCATCCGGGTCAGCTTGGCCACTTCCTGCATGCTGTCCCTGGTCCGCGCCTTGGCCAGGCCCTTGTCCAGCTGCTTGCGCTGCTGTGCGGCGAGCTGGGAGTCGAACTGCGCGCGCAGCTCGTCGACGTCCGCGCGGGCGTACCAGACGTCCAGGTTGGTCATCCCGGCGAACTGGCGCATCGCCTGCCGGTACTGGCCGACGGCGGCCATGACGATCTCGCGGCGCTGCTTGACGGCGAAGCCATTGCCGCGCGCCGCGACCTCCAGGCTGGCCGCGAGCCGCTTGACATCCCATTCCCACGGGCCCGGCAGCGTCTCGTCGAAGTCGTTGACGTCAAACATCAGCCGGCGCTCGGCCGAGCCAAACAGCCCGAAGTTGGACAGATGCGCGTCGCCGCAGGCCTGCACCGCCAGGCCAGTTACCGGGGTGGCGGCCAGGTCGCTGGCCATCGGCAGGGCCGCGCCGCGGTAGTAGGTGAACGGGGACACCATCATCCGGCCGTAGCGGACCGGCACCAGGTCAGGTACCCGCGATTTCGCCTGCTCCTCCAGCAAGCTGATCGGGTCGGGCCAGCCTTCGGGCCGTTCGAACGCCGCGTGGCTGGTCCGTGGTACTTCGGCCCGCACCGTCTTGCCCCGGGCGACGCGCTCCGCTGGGGTCAGCCGGCCCACCGAAGAATCGAGCTCGTACTTGGCCACCAGTCGCGGCATAGCCACAGCTGCCCGTTCAGTCATCATTGGCTCCTTCCTAGTCGGCCGTCGGCGCACTATCCCAACGAACCGGCCAGGCGCCGCCGGCCAGCGTCGATAGCCGTCGCCAAGGTGGCCATCAGGTTAACGAATCCCGACCTTTGGTTAACGTACCCCGACGGGGGCCGCGACAGGCATCCAGCGCTTCGCCTGTCCAGGATGAAGATGGGGGTCAGCTGGCTAGACTTAAGCTAATCATGGGCGGATAGACAAAGCCGGCGTGTGCACCTGGTGTCCCGTCCTGCCAGGCCGGAGTCCGATTCGTTCAGCACGTGACGGCTCGCGGAGGGGCATGTCCATAGTGGCAGTCGAGGGGAGTGCGCCCGAGCGTCCGACGACGGCGTCCGCCGATGACGCCTCCGGCGGGTCCTCGCTGGCCGGCGGCGGGCCCGGCAAGCGGCGGCGCCACATAACGCGGGCGGACGTGGGGCGGTTCGTCCAAGCCGTCAGGGACAGTGATCAGGCGGCCGTGGATGACATGGTCCTGCGGCTGAGCCGGTCCCGGCCGTGGCTGGCTCCCCTCGCCCTCGCCCTGGGCGCCTTCGCGATGCTGTTTGAGGGGGTGAAGCTGCTGTTCACCAACTGGCGGCTGACCCTGATCCAGGTGCTGCCCGCGATGTGGATCTGGGCCGCCATGTACGACCTGAAGCTCCATCTGAAGCTACATCTGCAGGGCAACACGTTTCGGGTGCTGACCGGGCCGGTGGTGATCCCGGTCGTGCTCGGCATCGCCGCGATCACCGCGGCGAGCTTCTACCTGAACGCGGTATTCGCGTTCGCGATCGTCGAGCCGGGCGGGCCCGCGATCAGGCCGGCGTTCACCCGGGCCCGGTCTCACCTGGCCATCGTGCTGGGATCGGGCTTTGTCGTAGGCATCCTGCTCGGCTTTTCGACGGTGGTCGCCGTCCGCTGGGGGGTGTTCTGGTTCGGGCTGAGCCTGAGCGCCGTCATCGGCGTGATGATGCTCTGTTACGTCGCGGTGCCGTCCCGGCTCATCGGCATGAAGACCACCCATTCGAAGCGCGACAAGCTGACCGCCAGCGTGGTGGGCGGGGCTGTGGGAGCTGTGATCTGCACTCCCCCTTACGCCCTGGGCCGCATCGGGCTGCTGTTGCTCGGGTCGAGCACGTTCTTCGTGCTGGGCGTCATCTTGTTTGCTGTCGGGCTCACATTGCAGGCGGGCGCCACCGGCGCGGTCAAGACGATCAAGATGAGCGCCAAGCTCGTCTCCGGGCGCGGGCTGGCCGGTGCTGAAGCGCCGTCCGGCGACATTTCCCAGCCCATCGATGACTAGCACTTCGGCGCGCGGGCGTTAACCATCCTCGCTGGGTGAGGCGACGCCCCGGCGCATGCGGCATAGTCGGGGCCATGAAGCCGGTCGACCCGCGGCTGTTCCGCCACGCCCGGGCCGCCCGCGGCCACCTGATGGTGACGGTCGCGCTGGGCCTGGTCACGACCGGCATGGTGCTCGCGCAGGCGGAGCTGCTGGCGCGGCTGCTCGCGGGCGCGGCCCGGGGCAGAGGCCCGGCCGCCTTCTCGGCCGCGCTGATCGCCCTGCTCGCCGTGATGGCCGTCCGGGCGGCCGCCGCCTACGGCGGCGAGTTCGCGGCGCTGCGGGCCGCAGCCACGGTGAAATCGCAGTTGCGCCTCGGCCTCGCCGCCCAGCTCCAGCGGCTGGGGCCGGCCTGGCTGGGACGGCAGCAGCCGGGCGAGATCACGACCGTAGCCACCCGCGGTCTGGACGGTCTGGACCCTTACTTCGCCCGGTACCTGCCGCAGCTGGTGCTGGCCTGCCTGGTGCCCACGGCGGTGCTGGTCACGGTGGCGTCAGCGGACTGGATCTCGGCGGTGATCATCGCCGTGACGCTGCCGCTCATCCCCGTCTTCGCGGTGCTCGTCGGCCTGCATACCCGCGCGCGCACCCAGCGCCAGTGGCGGTTGCTGGCGCGGCTGGGCGGCCACTTCCTGGACGTGGTGGAGGGCCTGCCCACGCTCAAGGTGTTCGGCCGGGCCAAGCCGCAGGCGGACGTGATCGCCGACGTCACCGACGGCTACCGGTCGGCGACCATGGCCACGCTTCGGGTGGCGTTCCTGTCGGCGCTGGTGCTGGAGCTGGCCGCGGCGGTGGCGACCGCCCTGGTCGCGGTGGAGGTAGGGCTGCGGCTGCTGGCCGGCCACCTGGGGTATGAGACCGCGCTGGTCGTGCTGCTGCTGACCCCCGAGGCCTACCTGCCGTTGCGCGCGGTGGGCCTGCACTTCCACGCCAGCATGGAGGGCGCCGCCGCGGCGGGCCGCGCCTGTGACATCATCGAGACGCCGCCCCCGCCGGCGCGCGCGGCTGGGCCCGGGACGGGCGAGGCGGCCACGGCCGACCTGCGGCGCGATGACATCACCCTGGACGCGGTGAGCCTGGTCTACCCGGGACGTAACCGGCCGGCGCTGGCTGAGGTATCGGTGACGATCAGGCCCGGCGACCAGATCGCGGTCACCGGGCCCAGCGGTGCGGGCAAGAGCTCGCTGCTCGGGTTGCTGCTGCGGTTCACCGAGCCCACCGGCGGCCAGATCACGGCGGGCGGCGTCGACCTGGCCCGCATCGACGTGGACCGCTGGCGACGGCAGGTTGCCTGGGTACCGCAGCGGCCGTACCTGTTCGCCGCTACCGTGGCCGGCAACATCGCGCTCGGCCAGCCAGACGCCAGCCGCGAGGACATCGCGCGGGCGGCCAGGCTCGCCGGGGCGGAGGAGTTCATCGAGGCGCTGCCGCAGGGGTACGACACGCCGCTCGGAGAGCAGGCGCTGCGGTTGTCGGCCGGGCAGCGGCAGCGGGTTGCCCTGGCTCGCGCGTTCCTGCGGGACGCGCCGCTGCTTCTGCTGGACGAACCCACCGCCCACCTGGATCCGCTCGTCGCGGCGCAGATCCTGTCGGTCATCCAGACCCTGATGGCGGGGCGGACCGTGATCCTGGTGACGCACCGGCATGCCTGGCACGGGGGAGCCGACCGGGTGCTCACCTTGGACCGCGGCCACCTGCTGCAGCCGGCGCCGGGCGAGCCGGCGGGCAAGCGATGCGGGCCGGTGGCGGTGCTGCCATGAGGCCGCCGCTCCGGTCGCGGCGTCCGCGGGCCGGGCCGGGCCGCGGGCGCGATCCGCTGCTGCGGTTGCTCCGGCTGGCCCGGCCGCTGCGTGGCCGGCTGCTGCTCGCGGCCCTGGCCGGGGCTGCTGCCACCGGATGCGGGGTCGCCCTGCTGGCGGTGTCCGGGTTCATGCTGGCCCGCGCGTCGCAGCATCCGAACATCATCGCCATCAGCGCCGCGGTCGTGGCGGTCCGGGCGCTGGTCCTGGGCCGCGGCATCTTCCGCTACGGCGAGCGCCTGGCCTCCCATGACGTCGCCTTCCGGGTGCTGGCCGACGTCCGGGTCAGCATGTACCGGCGGCTGGAACGGCTGGCCCCGGCCGGGCTGCAGGCGTTCCGCTCCGGCGACCTGCTGGCCAGGCTGGTCGCCGACGTGGACGCGACCCAGGACCTGTTCATCCGCGCGGTCGCCCCGCCGCTCGCCGCCGCGCTGGTCGGCGCCGGAGCGGTGATCGCCTGCCTGCTACTGCTCGCCCCCGCCGCGGGCGTGCTGGCCGCCGGGCTGGCCGCCGGGGGCGTGGCGGTACCGCTGCTGGCGGCCGGCCGGGCCCGGGTAGCCGCCACGCGCACAGCCCCGGCCCGCGGCGAGCTGGCCGCCAGCATCGCCGACCTGGTCGCCGGGGCCGCCGACCTGCACGCGTTCGGGGCCGAGGAAGGCGCCCTGGCCGCGGTCGCCGCGCACGACCGCTCGCTGACCCGGCTGGCCCGCCGGTCCGCCTCCGGCGAGGGTCTGGGCGCCGGGCTCATCGCCGCCGCGACGGGCCTGACCGTGTGGGGGGTGCTGCTGCTCGGCGTGGCCGCGGTCGGAGCCGGCGCGCTCACCCGGGTGCCGCTGGCGGTCCTGACCCTCACCGCGCTGGCCTCGTTCGAGGCGGTATCCGCCCTGCCCTCGGCGGCGATGCAGCTAGGCCAGGCGCGCGCCAGTGCCGCCCGGGTCGGCGCAGTCCTGGACAGCCCCGACCCGGTCACCGACCCGGCCGCGCCGCGCCCGCTGCCGGACGGTCCGCTGCGGGTCATGCTGCGGGACACACGGGTGCGGTATGAGCCCGACGGCCCGCTGGTCCTGGACGGCGTGGACCTGGACCTCGGGGCCGGGCGGCGGGTCGCGCTGGTCGGTCCGAGCGGGGCGGGGAAATCCACGATCGCCGCGGTGCTGCTGCGGTTCTGCGACCTGGCCGGCGGCACCGTCACGCTGGGCGGCCACGACCTGCGCGCCTACCGGGCCGATGACGTACGCACCGTGATCGGCGGCTGCACGCAAGACCCGCACATTTTCGATGCCGGAATCCGGGAGAACCTCCGGCTGGCGCGTCCGGCCGCTTCCGGCCGCGACCTGGCCGAGGCCGCCGGGCAGGCGCGGCTGCTGCCCTGGATCGAGTCCCTCCCGCAGGGCTGGGATACCCCGGTGGGCACCCGCGGGAGCGCGGTATCCGGCGGGGAACGCCAGCGGCTCGCGCTGGCCCGGGCCCTGCTGGCCGGGCCGGAGCTGCTGATCCTGGACGAGCCCACCGCTCACCTGGACCCGGAGACCCGCGCCGATCTGACCGCTGACCTGCTGGATGTCACCCAGGGCCGGGCCACCTTGCTGATCACCCACGAACTGCGCGGGCTGGACCAGGTGGACGAGATCGTGGTGCTGGAGGCGGGACGGGTCGTTGGCCGCGGCACCCACGACCGGCTGCTGCGGGAATGCCCGCTGTACCGGCAGATGTGGGACGCCGAGCAGGCCCTCACCGCCGCCTTACCGGCCAGCCTGGAGCGGGCGGCCGGATCAATCACTCGCCGGGGGCGATGCCCTGCGTCGATGCGACGGTTACGGTAGCACCGGCTGACCTGGCCGCCAAGGCGGGAAAGGGGCACGAAATCGCACGCAGCCGGCCCCGGAAAGGAACCCAGCATGGGCGAGCATTACGACGTCATCATCATCGGGACCGGGGCGGGCGGCGGCACGCTGGCCCGTCACCTGGCCCCCTCGGGCAAGCGCATCCTGCTGCTGGAGCGCGGCGACTGGCTGCCGCGCGAGCCGGGGAACTGGTCCACGGTGGACGTGTTCGTCGACGGCCGGTACGTCTCGCCGGACAGCTGGTATGACCCGAAGGGCAAGTCCTTCTTCCAGCCGCAGGTGCACTACTTCGTCGGGGGCGCGACCAAGCTGTACGGCGCCGCGCTGTACCGGCTGCGCGAGCAGGATTTCGGCGAACTGCGCCACCATGACGGCCTGTCGCCGGGCTGGCCCATCTCGTACGCGGACATGGAGCCGTATTACACCAAGGCCGAGGAGTACTACCAGGTACACGGCGCACGGGGCGAAGATCCGACGGAGCCGCCGGCCAGCGCGCCCTACCCGTACCCCGCGGTCTCCCACGAACCCCGTATCCAGCAGCTGTCCGATGACCTGGCGGCGGCCGGCTATCACCCGTTCCACGCGCCGTGCGGCATCTTGCTCGACGAGACGAACCTGCCCTACAGCATCTGCGTGCGCTGCGAGGACTGCGACGGCTTCCCGTGCCCGCTGCACGCCAAGGCCGACGCCGAGGTGGCCGGCGTGCGCCCGGCGCTGGAGCACGCCAACGTCACCCTGGTCAGGAACGCGCGGGTGGTGAAGCTGGAGACCAACCCGGCCGGCACCGCGGTGACCCAGGTGGTGACCGAGCAGGACGGCGGCACCGAGCGGTATGAGGGCGACATCGTGGTCGTGTCTTGCGGCGCGGCCAACTCGGCCAAGCTGCTGCTCGCCTCGGCCAGCGACAAGCACCCCAACGGGCTGGCCAACGGCTCGGATCAGGTGGGCCGGAACTTCATGTACCACGACAGCCAGGCCGTGCTCGCCCTGTCCAAGGACCCGAACCCGACCGTGTTCCAGAAGACGCTCGGCGTCAACGACTTCTACTTCCGCGGCCCGGACTTCGACTACCCGATGGGCAACATCCAGATGATCGGCAAGTCGCAGGCGGCGATGTTCCGCGGCGAGAAACCCGGCGAGACCAAATTCGCGCCGAGCTGGGCGCTGCGCGACGTCGCGGAGCACGCGGTTGATTTCTGGCTGTCCACCGAGGACCTGCCGCGCCCGGACAACCGGGTCACCCTCGGCCCGGACGGCAGCGTCCACCTGGCGTACACACCGAGCAACCCCACCGCCGCCAAGCGGCTGTACCAGCAGCTGCACTCGATGCTGGGCCCGTTGCGCATGCACGACGACCACCTGTTCCACCGGTTCGCGTACATGAAAACCGACATCCCGATCGCCGGCTGCGCGCACCAGGCCGGAACCGTCCGGTTCGGCTCCGACCCGGCGGCATCGGCGCTCAACTCCGACTGCCGGGCCCACGAACTCGACAACCTGTACGTGGTCGACACCAGCTTCTTCCCCAGCATCGGCGCGGTCAACCCGGCCCTCACCGCGATGGCGAACGCCGTCCGGGTCGGCGACCACCTGCTCGAGCGGCTCGGCTGACCGGCAGGTAATCACCCCGAGCGGGGGATGCCCGGCAGCCGCGCCCTGGCGACAGTGGTGATAGATCCGTGAACCCGAGGACTGTGGGAGTCAGTAGATGACGAACGTCGACCTGGCGCGGGTGCAGTTCGCGTTCACCTCGATCAATCATTTCTTCTTCGTCCCGGTGACGATCGGGCTGGCATTCTTGACCGCGCTGCTGCAGACCGCGTGGTACCGCAGCAAGAACGATGAGTACCTGCGGCTGACCCGGTTCTTCGGCACGCTGCTGGTGATCAACGTGGCGATCGGGGTGGTGACCGGGCTGGTGCAGGAGTTCCAGTTCGGGATGGACTGGGGGGCGTACTCACGGCTGGTCGGGAACATCTTCGGCGCCCCCCTGGCGATGGAGGGGCTGGCCGCGTTCTTCCTGGAGTCCACGTTCTTGGGGCTGTGGCTGTTCGGCTGGGACAAGCTGCCGCGGCGGATTCATCTGCTGACCATCTGGGCGGTCTCGCTGGGCAGCGCCTTGTCGGCGGCGTTCATCATGGCGGCCAACTCCTGGATGCAGCATCCGGTCGGCTACCAGATGGTCAACGGCAAGCCGCAGCTGAACGACATCTGGGCGGTATTCACCAACCCGGTGTTCTTGTGGGGGTACACCAAGGTGCTGTTCGTGTCGCTGGTCACCGGGGCGATCATCATGCTGGCGGTGTCGGCGTGGCAGCTGCGGCACGGCGGGGACCGGCCGGTGTTCACCCGGTCGGCCCGGCTGGCGATCATCGTGCTGGTCCCGGCGATCTTGTTCACGCTGCTGGTGGGCGATGAGCTCGGCGTGGTCGAGGGCACCTACCAGCCGATGAAGATCGCCGCGGCCGAGGCGCAGTGGACCACCTGCCAGCCGTGCTCGTTCTCCCTGTTCCAGATCGGCGGCGGCAACAACGACCAGACCCCGACCGAGATCATCGCCATCCCGCATCTGCTGTCGCTGCTGGCTACCAACTCCTGGAACGGCAAGGTGGTCGGGATGACCCCGCTGAACAACCAGTACAACAGCCAGTACGGCAAGGGGTATTACGTGCCGAACGTGTTCATCCAGTACTGGGGCATGCGGGTGATGGCTTACCTGGGGATGGTGGTGCTGGTCATAGCCCTGTGGGGATTGTGGCTGATCCGGCGCAAGAAACTTGCGACCTCCCGGGTGTTCTTGTGGGTGGCGGTGTGGGCCGCGGTGCTGCCGTTCCTGATGAATACCGCGGGCTGGTTCTTGACCGAGAGCGGCCGGCAGCCGTGGATCGTGCAGGGCATCATGCTGACCAAGAACGGGATCTCCCCGACCCTGTCTACCACCTGGATCTGGATCAGCCTGATCGCGTTCATCCTGGTCTACGGCATCTTGGGCACCGTGGACCTGATCTTGATGCTCCGGTACTCCCGAGAACAGCTTCCGCCCCCGCGTGAGCAGGCCGAGGCCGACCAGCCGGTGCCGGCCGTCCTGTACTAGGGGTCATAATGAGCAGTCTCATCCCGTTCTGGTACATCGTCATCGCGGTGCTGTGGACCGTGTTCTTCATCCTGGAGGGGTTCGACTTCGGCGTCGGCATGCTGCACAGCGTGGTCGGCCGGGACGAGGCCGGCCGCCGCGCCGCCATCAACACCATCGGGCCGCTGTGGGACGGCAACGAGGTCTGGCTGATCACCGCCGGGGCCGCCATGTTCGCCGCGTTCCCCGGCTGGTACGCGACCATGTTCTCGGCCTACTACCTGGCGCTGGTGCTGCTGCTGGCCGCGCTGATCGTCCGCGGGGTGGCGTTCGAGTACCGCGGCAAGCGGGACGCGGCCCGCTGGCGCCGC